>Ga0074044_10003360_pt1 | contig 13651 bp, 10 predicted proteins | sample BogForMeECP23OM1_FD_94443 | JGI IMG/M metagenome (GOLD analysis project Ga0074044, IMG submission 94443) | Bog forest soil microbial communities from Calvert Island, British Columbia, Canada - Bog Forest MetaG ECP23OM1 | ecosystem: Environmental > Terrestrial > Soil > Wetlands ... | reverse complement strand
GTCCATTTGGTATCGCGTTGGCCGATAGTTCCAAACTTTAGAAGGGTTGGCGCATGAACGGGTAAAAATGAGCTGAGAGTGAGTAACGCCAAGAAATAGGGGTTAGGCCCGATTAACTCAAAGCGCACCGTGTGAAGATCAAGCGCTTGCACGCCGACTTGACTAAAATCATGGATTTCGCCGCTCAGATATTCTTTGGCTCCCCGGATGACAAGTGCATAGTTGGCCAACGGCGCGCCCAACGAAGCAGTTAGAACTCGCTTGATCGAAAAAACAAAATCGTCGGCCGTGACCGGATCACCGTTTGACCACTTCGCATTGTTTCGCAGGTGGAACGTCCAGGCAGAATAATCGTGGTTATATTCCCAGCTCTGTGCGACCCCCGGTACCCGATTGGAGGCGTCTTCCGGATCCGAGTTAACCAAGCCTTCAAAAAGTGCGTCTTCAATTTTGCCCTCGGGAACCCCCTCGGTCAGATCCGGATCCAACGCTTTGGGCTCGCTTCCGACAGTTAACAAAAGAATCTTGTGCCGGTTGGCCTCAGCCAGCATTGGGCTGGCATACCTGTCCACCTGACCGACGATGGCAACAAGCCCAGCCAAGACCAAAATCCCAAAGCCGACTGCAATCGCGATTCGTGGAGCCCTCTTCATGCGACCTCAACTCATCCAAGCTGGCCTCTATTCGCCATTTTGCGTCGCCAATGTCTCAATGCGCTCCTTCATGAAAGCCAAAGCCGCATCCGGGTTCTTAACAACATTTCCGCTCATCGTCACGCTGCTTTGTGCTTTACACCATTCGAGCGCCATTGCAGGCCATGCTTTGAATATTTCGATTGACCGCGTCCCGCGGGCTTGATCAAACTGACAGCTCAATAAGGACGAGCGCCCTCGCCAGGGCGCCGCATCAAGGAGACAACCGATGACGAATCCCCGACCCATCGCGTTTAATACAATCGCTTGCGTCGCCCTCTGCTTCGCCGGCCTGTTATTTACAGCTCGAACCGCCGGCGCGGCTGACGATGCAGTGTCGGCGGCGAAGGCGGCGGTTGGGCGCTATGCCGGACCGCAGACAGTCTGGCAGGGACCGAACTCGGCACCGGTGCCCGCCAAGGACAAGTTCATCGTCTACCTTTCCGGAGACGAGCAGAACGACATCTCGCGCGAATACGGGCTCTATATGAAGGAAGCAGCGGCGAAGCTCGGCTGGAAGTTCACCGTCATCGACGGCAAGGGCAGCCCGGGAAGCTGGGTAGCAGGCTTCAACCAGGCGATAGCTCTCAAACCCAACGGAATAGCGATCTTTGCCGACGCAAAGAGTCTTCAGGGTCCGATCCGGACCGCAACCGACCAGGGCATCACGGTCATCGGCCTTCACGCTGCGTCGCTGCCCGGACCGGCCCCGGATCTCCATCTGTTCGTCAATATCCAGGAGGATCCGCGTGAGATAGGCAAGGCGGAAGCCGACTGGGCGATCGCCGACAGCGACGGCAAGGCGCGCGTCGTGGTCGTGACTCACAATGAGTACCAGATTGCCGCAACAAAGTCGGGTGCAACCCGCGACGAAATCCAAGCTTGCCAGGGCTGCAAAGTTCTCGACTACGTCAATTTCCCAGCATCGGAAGCTGCGCAAAGAATGCCGCAGCTAACGACGAGTTGGTTACAGCGCTTCGGCCTGCCGCTCTATGTTACTTCCGTCGGCGACAATGACCTCGACTTCGCGGTTCCCGCCCTGCGAGCTGCCGGAGTCGCCCCGGATCAGGCCAAGCTCATCGGCGCCGATGGAAATCGATCCGCGTACGAGCGCATTCGGAAGGGTAACCAATACCAGACGGTTACGGTTTCCGAGCCGATCGAGTTGCAGGCTTACCAAGCGGTCGACGAATTCAACCGTGCTTTCAACAAGGCGCCGCCGAGCGGTTTCGTTCAGCCGCCCTACCTTGTCACTCCGGCAAACGTGAACGAGGCGGGCGGGACGAAGAATATCTTCGTTCCGGACAACGACTATAAGAAGCACTACCTCCAAATCTGGGGCGTGGCGCCTTGAGCGGCACGTCGGGGGAGGAGCCGAAAAGCGATGAACTCGAGCCCCCTCCTCGAGCTGACCGGTATCGTCAAGCAGTTTACCGGCACGCTTGCGCTTGATCGTGTCGATCTCGACGTCAGGAGCGGCGAAATCCACGCGCTGCTCGGACAGAACGGGGCCGGCAAGTCCACCATCATTAAGGTACTGGCGGGAATCTATCCGCCAACCGCCGGTGTCATCCGATGGCGAGGGGAGGTCGTCGATCCGACCGAAGTCAGACTCCCGATCAGTTTTATCCACCAGGATCTCGGTCTGGTAGAGAGCATGACCGTGGCCGAGAATATTGCTTTATTAACGGGTTATCCACGCAAGAGAGGCATCATTGACTGGGGCGGCGCGGCGGCGGCGGCCACAGCGGCCCTCCGGACCATGGAGAGCTCGATCGACCCGGAAACGCGTGTTGGCTCTCTGTCGGCAGCGGACAAGTCGATCGTGGCGATCGCTCGAGCCCTGGCCTTTCGCAGTGATGTTCTCATCCTCGATGAGCCAACCGCCGCCCTGCCGGCTGCCGACGTCGATCTCCTCCTCGAAAAGCTGAAGCGGCTTAGGGCGAGTGGAATTGGGCTTCTTTATGTCACTCATCGGCTGGATGAAGTCTTCCGGATAGCCGATCGCGTAACTGTGCTGCGGGACGGCCGACAGATAGCGACGCGAGGAGTCAGCGAGACTCCGCTGAGCGAACTCGTATCGTGGATCGTCGGTGGTGCTCTTGCCGAAACGACCATTGCGAGCCCGCCGATTTCCACTGAACCTTTGCTCGCCGTCGAACAGCTAGTGGTGCCGCAAGAGGGCGGGGCGGGACTCGTCGGTCCGGTATCGTTTGCAATCTACAGAGGCGAGACACTCGGGCTTGTGGGGCTGCGCGGCGCCGGGCACCACGCCGTCGGTCGGGCGATTTACGGGGCGCTGGCACTGTATTCGGGTAGAATCACCTTCGAGGGGAGCGAACTCAAGATCGCCGATCCAGCCGGCGCCATTGCGAACGGGATCGGATTCGTCTCCAGCCGCAGAGGTGAGGAGAGCATTGCTCGCAATCTCACGGTGCTCGAGAACCTCTACATGAATCCGCTGGCTAGGGGTATTCGACCGTTCCAGCCGGTCGCGCGCCGTCGAGAATTGTCGGCTTGTCGCGGGGCGCTGGCGAGGTTCTCCGTCAGGCCGACCGATCCGACTCGACCCATCGCCACGCTGAGCGGCGGCAATCAGCAGAAGGTGGTTGTCGCGCGGTGGATGGAAACCGATGTGCGCCTTCTCATCCTCGAGGAGCCAACGATCGGGGTGGACGTTGGCTCCAAAGCGGAGATCTACCGCGATCTGCGGATCGCCGACGAACGCGGCCGCGCCGTGCTCCTCATCTCCTCCGACTTCGAGGAAGTGGAGAAAGTATGCCATCGTGCGCTGGTGTTCAGCCGCGGAAGATTGACAGCTGCGATCGACCGCAAAAATATCAATGTCGCCAACCTGACCGCGCTGGCGGCAGGCGTCAGTCATGAACCCGAGGGAGAGGGAGCGGCTTGAACAGACGGAACACCAGGCAGGCGCAAATCGCTTCCACGCTCTCGCATCTTATTTCAGTGTGGGGATTGCTACTGTTATTGGTAGTTCTCGTCGTGGCGTTTTCGGTAATAAAGCCAGACACGTTTCCAACCTATTTCAACTTTCGATCGATCGTGAACAATAAGTCGGTTCAGGCGCTGCTCGCGCTTGCTGTTTTCTTGCCAATGACGGCCAACCACTTCGATCTCTCGGTGGGCTTCCTTCTCGGCATCGCACAGGTATTGGTGATCGGCTTACAGGGCCAAGGCTTGACGTGGCCGCTGGCATCCGCGGTTGTTCTGCTCCTGGGGGCCGCCATCGGCGTAGCGAATGGGATTCTCGTCACCGTGATCGGTATCGACAGCTTTATCGCTACGCTCGGGACAGGGACGCTGCTCTACGGATTCAACGAGTGGTACACCGGCGGACAGCAAGTCGTCGCCGGGCTTCCCGACAGCTTCGTCAACATCTCCGGTGCGGTGCTCGGTGTCCCGTTGCCGGCGATCTACGTTCTGGTGCTGAGCATTTCGCTTTGGGTGGTTTTTGAGTATCTGCCTGCCGGCCGGTACCTGTATGTGCTGGGAGCGAGTCCTCGAGCCGCCGAGCTGAACGGCATCTCCGCGAAACGTTACGTGACCGGCGCTTTTTTGGCGACGGGGATCATTTCAGCTTTCGCGGGAATCGTCCTGCAGTCGCAACTTCAAGTCGGGCAGAGCTCGGTGGGACAGGAATATCTACTTCCGGCCTTCACTGCCGCGCTCCTCGGCGCTACGTCCGTCCGACCCGGCCGAGTCAATGTCTGGGGCACAATATTGGCTGTCGCGGTTCTTGCCGTGACAGTTGCCGGCCTCAACCAGATGGGAGCCCCTTTCTTCGTAGAACCCATCTTCAACGGAGCCATGCTCATCCTGGCGGTGGGGTTGGCCGTAACAGCATCCAAGCGGCGCACCAAGCTCGGCGCGCAGGCCCAAGGGGTGCCGGTTGCCGCCTCTTCGGCCCCCGCAAACGAGTGACACGAGGGTTCTCGATCTTCTTTAATCGTAATCGTCCTCGAACTCGTCCTCGATCTTTGAAACCGTCGCAGCCAAAAGCGATTTAGGATCTGAGAAAAGCGCAATCGATAGTACCACGAGGCCGTGTTCCTCTGTGTAGATCAAGAAGAAGTCGAGGACGAGGACGAGGACGATTATCGGGAATCGATAGAGCTAAGCCCGGAGGGAAGCTAAGCCCGGAGGGACAGGTCAAATATCGTGTTTGCACGGTTCTTGGTCGTGCAACGGCGGATCGCGCAGGAGCGCGTCCGGCGGAGCGCTCCAAGAGTTGAACCGTGCTACCGTGAAATCCCCCTTCACTTTCTTCGGGCAAACTGCTACACGAAGAAAATCGGTGTTCTCATGGTTCAAGCGGCACGTCGTGGTGAGTATCTGCGGAGTCCTGATTCTGCTCTACATACTCTTCGAACTCGTGACCCAAGTATTCGTGTACTGCCGCGATGCCTACGTGACGACGGACATTGTTTTCGTCGCGCCTGAGGTCAGCGGTCCTATCGCGAAACTGCCGATCAGCGACAACCAAAAAATCGACGCGGGCTCGGTGTTGTTCGTCATCGATCCGGAACCGTTCGAACTCGCGCTGCAAACACAAAAGGCGGCGCACGACCTTGCAACCGCGAACCTCAAAAAGGTCCAAGATCAGGTGGGCTTGGCTACCAGCGAAATCGAAGCTAAGCAGGCGATCCTCGATGATGCACAGAGGACCCGGGATCGGATTGTTGAACTCTCCAAAGGCGGCGAGGTTTCGCGACTTACTTTGGATGACGCTCAAAAAACTTATGAAGTTGCACTCGCCGGACTCAACCAGGCAAAGAGTGCTAAACTGGTCGCCGCCCAGGAAGTCGCCGTACAAACTGCCGTGATTTACCAGGCGGAAACCCGCGTAGCCGAAGCTGCTTACGACCTTCGAAGGACTACAATATACGCGCCGGTCTCTGGTTGGATTGCTCCGTTAAAAGTGCGCCGGGGACAATTTGTGAGGACAGGAGTCCTGGCGCTCGCAATTGTCTCAACGCAAAACTGGCGTGTCGTCGCAAATTTGCCGGAGCGACACCTTGCCGGGTTGTCCGTGGGACAGAAGGTTTGGTTCATGATTGGCTCAGACCCGTGGCGCTTCCATGTAGGAAAGGTCAAAAGCATCGCACCAGGCATAGCTCGATCTCAGGAGGCTTTCGAACCACTCCCTTACGTTGCGCCGGAAACAGACTGGATCCGTCTCGCCCGACGTTTCCCCGTTGAGATTGACATAGGCAAACTACCCGAACACGAACAACTCTTCCAGGGGGCAGACGCGACGGTCTGGATGATAAAATGAAGGATTGGCGAAAATGACCGTCGATTTTCGCCAGAGCCTGATCACGGGCGTATCGTGCTGGCTGGCCACGGTGGCAGCTTTTGCCCTGCACCTGGATAATCCCTGGTGGGCTGCGATCTCTGCCTGGGTCATCTCTAGTCCCGATAAGAGCGCATTTTGGCAGAAGGGGATTATGCGAATCCTTGGGACAATTGCAGGGTGTGTAATGGGCTACGAACTGGCTGCGCAGCTGGAAGGAAGACCGGTGGGACAGGCAATTTCCTTCTTCCTCCTCGGATTCGGAGCAGCTTACATGCGTTTCCGGAGCAAGTTCGGGTACGCGTGGTTCATTGGGATCTTGGCTGCCGTCCTTCTCATGAGTCTCAGCTTGAGCGCACCGCAATCTCTATACTACTTTGCACATTACCGAGCCTACGAAATCATTTGCGGCGTGGGTAGTGCCACGCTTTGCGATGGGATCCTTGGCGTTATCCTTCGACTGGAACGCGCTATTCCGCTAAATAGAGAACCAAAAAAAACCGCTCCCGGTGGCGATCAGAAGGAAATCCTGAGCGTTGCCCTCGTTGGCGGGTTAACCGCCGTGATCATCCCGGTCCTTTGGTCGCTGTTTAACCTTCCAAGTCTACCGCAAAGTCTCGTTACGGTGTTAGTCCTCGTAAACCCAAACATGGAGGCGACTCGCCTCATGGGACTTCAACGCATCCTTGGCTGTCTGATTGGCGGAGCTCTCGGACTTGTCGCATCGCTGGTCGCCCTGGAATCAATACTTCTTTGGTCTGCGTTCTTTATTCTTGGGATCGCGGGTTTTTCGCGACTCCATTTGAGTGACAGTCGTTGGGCCTACGCCGGAACCCAAGGCGGCCTTGCGTTCATCATGGCGATCGTGACCGGCAACGGACCCCCGGACACAATTGTGCCGGTTGTCAACCGCATCGCCGGTATCATGCTCGGCGTTCTCGTCTTCATGTGCGTAGCAGCCAGCGTTCGGCTCTGGCAGACCGGATTCGCGGAGGGGAACCCCCGGGCTCCAGTTGCAAAGTAGGGCCGGGACAATCAGCCAATTCCAGCAGTGCCAAGCAGTGCCTGAGCCTGGATCGCTCCCAAATCTCCGAGGATTTGTGAGCGATGCACGCTAAGTTAGTCTAAGGCACAAAACTATCAGCAAGCAACCCCCCATGATGCGACCAGGTCCTGCGGAGTTCCAGCGTCTCGCTGCTGAACTCGAAGGCGAAATTCATTTCGACGCAACGATGCGGACGCTCTATGCGACCGACGCTTCGGTATACCGGGAGTTGCCACAGGCCGTTGCGCTGCCGAAGACCGAGGCAGATATTTGCAAACTGGTCGGCTTTGCGCGGGAACATGCCACATCGCTGATACCGCGCACAGCTGGTACCTCGCTGGCCGGGCAGGTCGTTGGAAAGGGTATCGTGGTCGATGTGTCGCGCCATTTTACTCGCATTCTGGAGATCGACGCACCTGGACGCTGCGCACGTGTACAACCCGGCATTGTGCGCAATGAACTTAACCTCTCCCTTGCCCCTCACGGACTTTTTTTTGCGCCTGAAACGTCGACTCAGAACCGTGCAATGATCGGAGGGATGGTCGGCAACAACTCTTGCGGCGCGAACTCCGTTGTCTATGGCAGCACGCGCGAGCACCTCCTGTCGGTTCGAGCAGTGATGAGTGACGGCTCAATAGCCGAATTTGGCACAGTCTCGCCGGTGGAATTCGCAAAAAAATGCTCTGGCAATACGCTTGAAGCTGCAGTCTACCGCGGGATTGATCAGTTGCTCAGTGACGCCGATAACTGCGCAACGATCGCGCGCGAGTTTCCAAAGAAATCCATACATCGCCGCAACACTGGCTACGCGCTTGACTTGCTCGCAGAGTGCGCGCCGTTCATGCCGGAGGGGCCGCCCTTTAATTTCTGCCGGCTTCTTGCCGGTTCCGAGGGTACACTGGCGTTTTTAACTGAAATCACGTTGAGGTGTGAGCCGCTGCCACCCCGTGAAAGTGCGCTTGTCTGCGTACACTGTGCGACAATTGACGAGGCCCTGCGTGCTAACCTTGTGGCTTTACGATATGCCCCGCGTTCTTGTGAGTTGATCGACCGTAATATCCTCGAATGCACCAAAACAAATCTAGAGCAGCGGCAGAATCGCTTTTTCGTAGAAGGAGATCCCGGAGCCATTCTCGCGGTCGAGTTTGCGGCGGCTACGCGCGACGCCGTGGCCGTCGTTGCGACCCGACTTGAGGCCGAATTGCGCACTGCCGGCCTCGGACACCATTATCCGATCGTTTGGGGCACAGCTCAAAATCGCATATGGAACCTCCGCAAAGCCGCATTGGGTCTGCTGTCCAACACACCTGGGGATGCCAAACCAGTGGCCGTCATTGAGGACACTGCGGTCGATGCACAAGACCTGCCTGCGTTCGTTCGCGACTTTGGCGATATTCTTGACCGCTATCATCTCTCTTCCGTTCATTACGGTCATGCCGCCTCCGGCGAATTGCATCTACGCCCGATCCTGAATTTAAAGGCCCCGGAAGACCGTCGGCTCTTCCGTATCATTGCCACCGAAGTCGCCCACCTCGTTAAGCTTTACCGTGGGTCGCTCAGCGGCGAACACGGTGACGGTCGTCTGCGCGGCGAATTTTTGCCGTTCATGGTCGGCGAAAAGAATTACGCTCTTTTCCGCGTTCTAAAGCGAACCTGGGACGCTTTAAATATCTTCAATCCTGGCAAAATTATCGACACGCCTCCGATGGACGCAAGTTTGCGCTACGAACCTGACCAGACTGTGCGCGACTTCAGGACCGTGCTCAATTTTTCGGAATCCCGGGGTATTTTGCGCGCAGCCGAACAATGCAACGGTTCGGGGGACTGTCGTAAGACACATCTTATGGGAGGGACGATGTGCCCGAGTTTTATGGCGACGCGCAACGAGCGCGATACAACACGGGCGAGGGCGAACATCTTGCGTGAGGTCCTGACTCGTTCCTCCAAGGCCAACCCGTTCGACAGCGATGAAATCGCAGCGGTCATGGACCTTTGCCTATCGTGCAAAGGGTGCAAGTCCGAATGTCCATCAAACGTTGACGTCGCTCGTCTCAAGGCCGAATGGCTTCAGCAGTTCCACGATGCGCGAGGTGTACCGCTGCGTTCACGGCTCATTGCCGGGTTTTCACAGGCTATGGCTTTGGCCTCGATTGCACCCCCTGCGTACAATCTTCTAGTGACGAATACCCTGACCGCTCCCTTATTCAAGCGCTTCACCGGCTTAGCGCCGCGGCGTTCGATACCGGAGCTCTACGGAACAACGGTGCGCCGTTGGCACCGAGTCCATGCCAACCGAGGCTGTTCATTTCCGAACGGGCGCATATTTCTGTTCTGCGACGAGTTTACCAATTACAACGACGCAGACGTCGGCATCAAAGCCATTCGGCTGCTAAACCGGCTCGGTTATAAAGTCGTCATTCCTGAACATGTAGATAGCGGCCGAGCGCAGATTTCAAAGGGGCTGCTGAGGGATGCTCGGCGATTAGCAATCCGCAATGTCGAGTTGCTAAAAGATGTTGTCACCGAACAGACGCCGATAATTGGTATCGAACCATCGGCGATCCTCGGCTTCCGCGACGAAGTGCCGGACTTGGTTCCAGCAGGATTGACCGATGCCGCGAAGACTCTGGCGAAGCACGCTCTGCTGATTGACGAATTCATCGCGCGGGAGGCCGACTCCGGTCGCATCGGTCGCGAAACCTTCACGCAAGAAGCGCGCAAAATTAAGTTGCATGGCCACTGCCACCAGAAATCGATTGCGTCACTCACTCCGACGGTAAAATCCCTTGAGCTGCCTCTAAACTACAAGGTTCAACTCATTCCCTCCGGTTGCTGTGGAATGGCAGGTTCGTTCGGTTACGAGGAGGAGCATTTCGAGCTTTCCATGCAGATTGGCGAACTCGTACTCTTTCCAGCCGTCCGCTCGGCGCCGGCCGACACGCTCATCGTTGCACCGGGCACGAGCTGCCGGCACCAAATTAAGGATGGGACCGGACGCGTCGCGCGGCATCCCGCAGAAGCTTTGCACGACGCGCTGGTATAAACTCGATTGCTGAGTTCCGTGGCCCGAAAACTGCTGACTAAGCTTCGAATGATTTACAATCGTCCAAAGTTGGGACAGATCCTTTTAGAGTCCGAAATTCTGGCCGCAAGCCTTGCCGCGACAAGGCCAGGGCTCAGATTTGGGTTCCAATCAGGACAGGACGGCAAGAAGACCCTTGTGCGCGAAAGCTATGAACGATCAAGTTAAACATAACGAAGAAGCGCTTGAAGCTCTCCGCCGAGCCGAGCAGAAATACCGGAGCATATTCGAACACTGTCTGGAAGGTATTTTCCAGACGACTCCGGAGGGACAATACTTGAGCGCGAATCCTGCCCTTGCGCGGATGTATGGATATGAGTCCGTCGACGAGTTAATCGCTGATTTAACCGATATTACCCGTCAGCTTTATGTTCAGGCCGGACGCCGGGCTGAATTCATCCAGCTTGTGCGCGAACAGGGAAAGGTGATCGATTTTGAATCGGAAATTTTTCGGCGAGATGGAAGCGTGATCTGGATTTCCGAAAACGCCCGCGTAGTACGCGATGAAGTCAGCGGCGAAGTTCTCTACTACGAAGGGATGGTGCAGGATATCTCGCGGCGCAAGGCCGCGGAGGAGGAGCGGGACCAGGCCAATGCGCGCCTCTCGGTGCAATATGCGGTTGCCCGCACGCTGGCCGAGGTGCGGCATCTCGGCGAAGCGTCCGGAAAAATCGTGCAGGCAATCTGCGAAAGCGTGGGGTGGGATTTTGGCGATTTGTGGCGGGTGGACGCGGCCACCAATGTGCTCCGTTGCGTCGACATCTGGCACGCACCCGAGTTTCATGCGCACGAGTTTATTGATGCCACGCAACGAACCACTATTCCACCAGGAGTCGGACTGCCCGGACGCGTCTGGTCAAGCCGCAAAGCATTTTGGATTCCGGATGTAGGCGTAGATGCGACTTTCCCGCGCGTTGCGCTTGCAGCGAAAGGCGGACTCCACGGCGCATTCGCCTTTCCAATTATGCTCGGGAGCGAAGTGATTGGTGTAATGGAATTTTTTAGCCGCGGCATTCATTTGCCCGATGATGATTTACTCTCGATGCTCGCCGCGCTAGGTGCACAGATCGGTAGTTTTATCGACCGGGAGCGAATGGCAGATCGCCTCGCCCGATATGCAGACGGCGTCTGAATGGAGTTTTGGGTTTTGAGTCTTAGGTTTTGAGTTTTGCGTGAGAGTGTGCTTTTAAGAGCTCCTCTTACCTCATCGAACGCCGAACGCCAGCCCCCGTTGCATCGCGCGATCCGGCCTTGGACGTGGTAGGGACACGCTCCAGGACTCCTCCTCGTGCTCGTCGTCGTCCTCGTCCTCGGAAATCCTTCGGTGTTTGGGTTTAAATCTTATCTCCAAAAAGCAGAGGCTAACTCCCCGGATCGAAAGGTATGGACAAAAAGAGAGCGATTGATTAACAGATGTTTTCGCGAGGAGAACGACCATTATGAACGTACTGGTAGTTGATGTGGGCGGCACAAACGTCAAGATCCTCGCTACCGGTCAAGAGGCGCCTCGCAAATTTCCATCCGGCCCCAATCTAACTCCTGAGCGGATGGTCTTGGGCGTCCAACAACTCGCCGCAGAATGGAAATACGAGGTAGTATCGATAGGCTACCCGGGGCCAGTTTTGCGGGGTCGAGCGGCTGCGGAACCGCATAACCTGGGGCAAGGGTGGCTCGGGTTCGACTTCGACGCCGCATTCGGGTGCCCGGTCAAGCTCATCAATGATGCGGCTATGCAAGCCCTGGGAAGCTACGACGGCGGAAAGATGCTTTTCCTGGGTCTGGGAACCGGTCTTGGCTCCGCTATGATCATAGACGGCGTCTTGCAGCCGATGGAGCTGGCCCACCTGCCTTACAAAAAGGCGACTTTCGAGGACTACGTCGGCCTTCGGGGATTGCAACGGATGGGCAAAAAGAAATGGCGACGTTGTGTCATGGACATTGTCGCGCGCCTAATCGCTGCCATGGAAGCGGATGAAGTGGTTCTCGGTGGAGGCAACGTAAAAGAACTGAAAGAGCTGCCGCCTGGTTGCCGAGCAGGAAACAACGCCAGTGCATTCCGCGGAGGATTTCGGCTGTGGGAAAAACCGATGGGACCGACAGAGCCTCTCGGGAGCTGACATCCCGCGCGCCCTAGCAAAAGCGCCGCCAAAAAATGGCATTTCGCGGATATTCTCCCCAAAAACGCGAATATATACATCCATCCGCTGCCAGCGGGCGAATTGTCAATGGACTGTGCCCCGCCATGCACGTCTGGCCCGGCGCTAAAATGGATGTTAGCGCCGGGTTCTCGGCGGCGACATGATTGCTAATTTTTGAAACTTATTAATATGTGCGGCGAAGTATCGAGAATGCGAATGTCAATGAGATCGCCAACGCGCCGCCGGCAGATGAAAAGGAGTTATATTGCATGAGTGAAATTTTCGAGCCGACGGCTGAGTTTTCGACGAAGAAGGCTTCCGCTTCGGGTGTACGAGCTAAAGAAAGGCTATTGGCGCAGGTACGACAAGAACCGGTCAAAACTTTCTCAATCATTATCGCGGGATCAATCCTGGTCAGTCTGCTTCTCGGTTACTGCATCTCCCGTATGGAGGCAGAGTCGAGGCGGCAGCGCTTGATGGAAGATTGGATGCAAGAGGTAGCGAATTGGATCAGAGAGCACGGTCGGAAGGTAGCGGCTCCAATTAAAGGAGGCCTCGAAGCGACGAAATCTGCCGTGGAAGAGGCCTCACATTCCGGCGCGCGGCACGTGTATCCATTTTTCAAGAAGCAAAAGCGCTCATTTTTAAACCTTTTTTGAACATATGGACATATCGCGAAACCAGATATCGTTGACTTCGGAACAGCGCCGGAAAGCGCCCTATCTGCAATTCCAGAAGCAGTTGGAAGATCATCTAAATGAGCTCAAGGCTGACCTTGCCGAACGACCCTTTCTCTGGTTGGCAATCGCTTTCATCGCGGGAGTTGTCTCGCATACGTTTCCAGTTAGGATACTCTTTCTAGTCGTGCTGCGACTAATCTCCTGGTTGGCGGGACCGGTAATTCTGCTGATGGGGATAATCAAAATCAGCGAATTGTTTTGCGGTTTCCGACGGAACGCGGAGACGGTTATAGAGCGCCCATGACTTGGTCGCGTTTTCTTCCTTTAATCGTAATCGTACTCGTCCTTTGCTTTTGCCGGGCAGGGGCGATGTACAACAAGTTAGCGCTCATAGGACGCGCTTCCGCGCGATCCGGCGCCGCATATTAAGTTGGTAGGGACGCGCTCCTGCGCGATCCGAGATCGCAGGTCCGAGAAAGGCGAACACCTCGTTAACCTGATGGGCAAGAGCCCCGGCTCCGATAGCGCAAAAGCGGGTTGGCAGAAGCAGCAAAAGGAAGCGTCGAGACGTGCAGCGCCAGACGCGCGGGAGCGCGTCCCTAGTGTGCCCGACATGGGTCTGAACTAATGATATGAAAGGAGATCATCGGAACTGGTGGAGGTAACCGTAGCCGAAGTGCAAGCAGCGGATCGTGAGATC
>Ga0074044_10003359_pt1 | contig 13651 bp, 4 predicted proteins | sample BogForMeECP23OM1_FD_94443 | JGI IMG/M metagenome (GOLD analysis project Ga0074044, IMG submission 94443) | Bog forest soil microbial communities from Calvert Island, British Columbia, Canada - Bog Forest MetaG ECP23OM1 | ecosystem: Environmental > Terrestrial > Soil > Wetlands ... | reverse complement strand
GGGAACGGAGACAGTGACGGGTACGAAGACTTTTTCTTCGCCTCCGAATGTGCCGACGCCAGTAGGCACGGGAGACGTGACGAATAAGGCTTACGTGGATAATTCGATTGCCGCGGTGGGAGCAGGAAACTATCTACCAACGGCAGGCGGTGCGATGACGGGGCCGCTGACCTTAAGCGGAAATCCGACGGCACCACTTCAGGCGGCAGCAAAACAGTACGTCGATTCCAGCACGGTAGTGAAGGCGGATCTCATCAGCGGGCTGGTGCCGACAAGTGAGTTGGGCGGAGGAACGGCTTCGGGCCTGAACTGTTTGCTGGGCAGTGGAGTGTGGGGGCCGTGCGGATCGAGTGCGAATGCGACCGCGATTCAGAGCGTGCCAGTAGCGGCGGGCGTGCCGGGGAATGGACAGGTGCTGACATATTCCTCGACCTCGGGGCAATACGCTCCAGCCACACCGAGCGGAGGAACGGGAAGCGTGTCGGTAACGCCTGCGGCAAGCCAGAGCATTGCACAGCCGTTGGGAACGCAGTTTAGCGTCAACAACGTCAGCGGCATTCGATATGTGACGGCGAGCGACAACTGGAGTGCAAGTCCGAGCGGGAGTTTGACGGGAGGAACGCAAGCGACGATCACGCTCTCGCCGTGTCCGGTGGGGATTGATACGTCGGGATACTCGATGTACTACGTTTATGTAAGCGCGCAGGGCACGCCGGAGCCGGTGATGGTGACGGGGGGGACATGCGCGGCGGGAGCAACGTCTGGAACGATTGTCTTCACGCCGAGGAATTCGCATTCGGCGGGATACAAGATCAGCAGCGCGACGAGCGGGATTCAGGAAGCGATCAATGACGCGTGCGGACTACCGGGTACAGGCAATGCGCAGAATCCAAACGGACACATCGTTTTGCCAGCCACGGGCGCTACGTCCGGAGCGCTGCCGGTGTATGGAACGATATGGGCACATTGCAGCCGCTCCCTGATTGAGGGCCATGGAACGCTTCTATCCTGCTCGACTCGGGATCGATGCATGTTCCTTGGAGACCAAGTCAGCTCGAATCATTACGGCGGGTTGACTGTCCGCGGAATCAACTTCACTTCCACGGTTACGGCTGATGGTTGCCAGATCGCCAGCACGCAGCGCACGTCTAATGTGGTCACAATCACGACTGCATCAGCCTGCAGCACAATTCAGACCGGGGACACGGTCAATATCAATTTCACAGATGGCGTAGCGTACTGGGGAAATCACGGTCCTGTCACAGTTTCCGGAACTTCGATCACCTATGCGGAGACCGGAGCAAATATCGTCCTCGCATCCACTCCAGGGACCATCGCCATCGAAAACGCAGCCATTGAAGACAACGTGATGCCAGGGACCATCGAAGACGTGAAATCTTCGGCTGGAGGATACGGAACTTTCAACCAGTTCATCGTGGAAGATGATGACGAGGCAGCGACGATCCGCGAACTGGATGCTGACGGAACGCAAGGGTTGACGTGCGACGCCAATCACTGCGGTTCGTATGTCTACGCCGTGAACGGCGGCGCGCCAGTGATCTGGGTTGACAAGGCGAATATCAGCCCGCAATGCAAGGGCAACGGAATCACAGCCCTAGCCAACAACACCACGAAGATCAGCGACAGTGTGATTCAAGGTTGGGCAATGTGGGCAGAGAACACGCAGACATTGCTGGGAGGCTACGGAGGCACGACCTCCGACAACGTGTACATGGAAGAGGGGAATGGCCCTTGCCCCCATCCCTATAACCCGGGCGGTGGCAGTGTGTTCAGTTCCGCCGGCATTATGTTCCTCGGTGGGACAAATCCACTCGTTATCAGCGGAGGAGAGCAACCAGCTTCTCACATAGCCAGTTTCCTCTACACCAGCGGCGGATCGACTAACTACTCCTACTACGTCGTGGGACACGATACAACTACCGGAGGCTATACATTCCCCCTGCTGGCCGGGCACTCCTCGACTAGCGGGACTGGCAGCGTGACCGTGCAGTGGCCGCACATTCCGGCGCAGACAGCGGGCGACACGGTGGTCTACGACATCATCCGAATGCTGCCGGGCACATTGGCTGCGGATACCCCCACTTTCCCGGTAGCGGGCGCATGTACCGGCGGGAGCACCACGGCTTGCGGGTCGATTGTTACATCGCTCTCTGACGCGACGGCGTGTTCGGGAACATTAGTATGTGCCTACGTGGATACGGCGTCAGCCAGCACTTCCAGTTACACGATTCACGCTGTCGGATGGACGCCAATGCTTCCGTTCTGGCCGGGAACTATTGTGGTCACAGGGGGCAACGGCGGCGCGTCGCCAAACGCCCCTGTTATCGCCGGTGAAGATGTCGCTCCCGTGATTTCAGTGAACGGCACCAACGGCCCCGGCGTTTTCGTCGAGCAATCCAGTTTTGCGGACCAAACCAACAACGGCGGGGCCTGGAAGCGCATCGAGAACTACGGAACGAACTGGGCTGGCGGTGGCGCGACGATCCTTGATTACAGCGATCCCACCAACACGGTCGTACAGGGTCGGCTTAATTTTGTCCCAGAGGATCCAATCCCCGGTTACGCCATTCCCTCACAGCACATAATCACCCTGGTCGACTCACAACCGAACTTGACGATGGCCACACCTGGTAACCGTCCGCTCGCGAGTTCCAGCGACACATACATCGGCCTCGACAAGACTGCGGTCGCGGGAAGCCAGCAACTTGCTTTCGGTTCTCCCGTTGCAATCTCGAACTACATAGGCAACAAGGGAGACAACGCAAGCTATCTGGAGCGGCTGACGGCTACGGGGAAGACGTTTAACGTTCCGGTAAACATCAACGGAAATCTTACCGTGACGGGGACTTGCACGGGTTGCGGAGGCGGGGGATCGGGAACGGTGAACAGCGGGACGGCCGCACAAGTAGCAATGTACTCGGCGAATGGATCTACCGTGAGTGGGGACAGCGGACTGACGGACAGCGGAACGACGCTGAGCTACGCGGGAAGCAACGGGATTTCGGCGGCGTCAGGAAATTTCAGCGGGAATCTGACGGTAAATGGGCAGTTGCTGGTAGCTGGACCGTGGACAGTGAGTTCGCCGGTGCCGGGGACGGCGATGGCGGCGGCAGGAGCGGGTACTTCGGCGTTGGGGATCTCAAACGACGGATATTTTTATATTTCCGCCAACGCGGGAAGTCCGCAGAAAGTGGCGACGACAGCAACGAGTTCATTTTTCTCGAACCTCTTCCAGGAAGATCCGAACGATCTGGGAGAATACAGCGGAACGACTGCGCAAGGCTTGAACGTGTACGGCACGCGGGCAGATGCGAGCGATTACGAACGGCTGGAGTTGATGTACGACACGGTGAACACAGGATTTTTCAAGATTGATGCGCAGGCATTGGGAACCGGCGTGCACCGCGGGCTAGCCTTCTGGGTGAACGGAGCGGGGAGGTGGGGGATCGATCAGCTCGACATGTTCAAGCCCTTTGTCGATAACGTGTATGACCTAGGATCGACCACGTTCCGGGTAAGGAATGGATACTTCGGGACTGGAGTTGCGACGCCGAGTTTGAGTTTGAATGGAGCGCCCCTGTCGAGCGTGATCGGGACACCCTCGTCAAGTCTGATGACGGCGGGGACGGTGAGCGGGGCCGGACAACCGCTGTGCACGGATGGGACGGGGAATCTGACCATCACGACAGTCGGTTGCCCACCAGGAACGGGAACGATCGGCGGAAGTGGGGCGACACAGCAGGTTGCGTATTGGACGAACACGAGCGGTCTGGGAGCTGCTCCGCTCTATCTGACGGGAGCGAACACGCTGGAGCAATATAACGGAACGAACGTGCAGACGTTCAACGTGTACGGAACCTTTCCGAGCGCGGGCAACTACGAGCGAGCAAGTTTGGCGTACGTTCCCGGAGATACATATTACGAGCTCCAGACGCAGCAGGCAGGAACGGGAGCCCAGCGCGGGATTTGTTTTGGTGTGAATAACTCCTGCAAATGGGCGGTGGATACGACTACGGCATTCAAGCCATTCAACGACAACACGCGAGACATTGGGACCTCATCGTTGCGGGTGCGGGACTTCTACCTCGCGCGGAATTTGATCATGAGCGGGACGGCAACGACGTACAACGGTAAAGCGACAGCGGGAACGGGGCTGGCTCCCGTGTACGGGACGGCTTCGTCGACAGGGCTGACGGCGGCAGTCGCGTCCACGACGGTGTGCGCCAGCGCGAGTTGCGGAGCGGGACAGTATGTCGTGAATTATTACGTGGACTCGACGGTGAGTTGTACCACTCCGGGAAGCGCGGCGGCTTCGCTGACGATTGGATGGACGGATGAAACGAGTGCGAAGACGTTGCAGGTGCCACTGAGCGGGGCAGGGATCACGGGCGGAAACTCGATGGCGCTGGGGAGTACAGCAAATTTTGGAAGTGGAGCAATGACGCTGTGGTCGGCGGGAAGCGCGAACATTACGTACTCGACTTCGTACACAGGCTGCACGACAGGAACCGGGACGTATGCGGTCCGGATTGCGGTGAGGCAGCTGCAGTAGTGCGTCTGATGGTCAGGACGTAGTGGTTGGGATAAGAAGCGGATTGCAGCGGTGAAGTACGGCGCCAGAACTGGCGCCGTTTCTTTTGTAGAAGAAACGCAGGTTAAACGGTCGGCCTCCGGGCCATCGGCGAAAAGCTGATGGCTTTTTTGCTGGTTGAAAAACGCTGCGTTGCAGAGCCCGAAGAGCCGCGAGGCAGGCAGACGTGGCCGAAATTTTTTGTGAGGACGGTGACATGGAGCTAGGGATCCCCTTCGACAGGCTCAGGGCAGGCTTTCAACTGCGCAAGACGATTCGTGCGGCGAATCCTCCGCTCAGGATGACAGGGCTGCGGCTGGTGTTTTTTCTCCCGCTGATGTTCAGTGCTGGGGCTTGGGCGACGACTTACTATGTGAGTTCGAGCACGGGGAACGATGCGAATGGCGCGAGTTTGTCGGCTCCGTGGCAGACGATTGCGCATGTGAATGGGCAGACGTTTCAACCTGGGGATTCGGTTCTTTTCAAGCGAGGAGATGTTTGGAATGAGAGTCTGGCGCCGGCTTCTTCGGGGAGTTCGGGAAATCCGATTATGTTTGACGCCTATGGGACGGGAGCAGCGCCGAACTTGACGGGATATTATGCGGTGCCTGCCACAGCCTGGGTACAAGTGACGGGCAACGCCTGGAAGGCGCCGCTTCCGGCGACGTTTACAACAGTGAATTTCTGTCTCTTCGGATCGGTGTGGGGTCAGAAGGTGGCGCCTGCGACACCGAACCTGACGGCGCAGGGCAACTTCTACCTCGCAAACGGCTACATCTATATTTTTTCGGCGGGCAGCCCCTCGAACTATAACGAGCCGATCGTTCCGATGGCGCTGAGCAATGTTCCGGTAATCAACATTAACGGGCAGTCGTGGCTGACGTTCCAGCATTTTCAGGTGAACTGGTTCGATCAATATGGAGTGTATGTGCAAGGGAACAGCGATCACTTAGTGTTCGCGAACATGGAAGCGGATTCCATGATCCCGCAAGGAACGCAGCCGCTGGGATTTTACGTGAATGAAAGTGCGCCGGGGCCAGGAGACATCAAGATCTATAACTCAGAAGCACATCTTAATTACGACGCTTTTAGGTTTGATGGAGCAGCCACGGCGATCACGATGGTGAACGATAAGGCCTACGGGAACCGGGATGGAGCGCTGGTCGACAACACTTCCGCGGTTTCTTATTCGTACTGTCATTTTTATGCTTCGAGTTTGGCGGTGGCAGGGTCGACGGATGTGGAGTACACGAGCGGAACGGGGCCGAATCCGGGAGCGGGAAACATTGCAACCGACACACCGCCGGTCGTGCAGGCGTACCAGAGATATCCGGCTGAAGTGACTTTGACGGTGGATGATGAGGGGATGACGGCGGGTGCGGATACGTATTATTCCAACACGGTGTTGCCGATTGCGGATGCGGCGGGAGTTCAGGTGGGAGCGGCGATTACGGTGGGATATCCGCTGGCGCAGACTTTGATTCCGGAATTTCAAGGATGGATCAACGCGGGGCGCGACGTGACTTCACATTCGATCTCGCACACCTACTACACGAATACGGACGCCCTGGAAGTGCAGTACACGGGCAGTGGGACCGCGGCGACGTTGAGCATTAGCAATCAGACGCTGACGATCACGGTGACGGGGGCAGGCGACAGCGTGAGCTACAACCTAGGGCAGGGGCAGGCCGAGGGGACGATCAAGTTGTTGCGGCTGGCGCTGCTGGCGACCGGGAAATTCAGCGCGACGGAAATCCAGACTTGCCAGGGGCCGTATGGCACGGGTTGTTCGTTCAATACGGAATCGGCACTGCTGGCGCAAGATCTGGCGGATGTGAGCAGTGTGGATGTGAAATCTTCCGTGTACCACATGCAGCTAGATGTGACGAGGCTGACGACGGACGAGATCACGCTGTCGCGGAATTGGATGACAACGAATCTAACGCGATTGCCGACGCCGCCCGTGTACGTGTACCCCGGTGGATATGAGACGACAGCGATGCAGGGGATCACGGAGGGCGTGCCATATGCAGGAGCTCGTGGCGCGCTGAAGGAAGACTTGGGAGTAAAGGATACGTACGCAGACGGATTCAACGTGCAGAACATTACGAGCTTCGGAGTGAATCCCTCATGGATGGACTTGACGCCGGCGAGTTTGAATCAGAAAGTTCAGGCGTTGGTATGGAAGGAATCGGTGTGGGGAGTGCCGTGGGGAATCTTCTGGCACTTCAACGCTTCAACCGGAGTGGGCGAACTAAGCGGGACCGAGGTAACAAATCTGATCGCGTATTTGCAAGCGAGCGGAGCGACGATCAAGACAAATACGGGAATGGTGAGCTGGCTGCTTAGCGGGACGCAGGAAACCGGGACAGACGGAAATGATTACTATACGTTTCCGGCGACGAGCACGGTGGTGGATTTCCGTCCGACCAAGAATTCGCCGGTGGTGGATGCAGGGCAGAATCTGGGGTCGGCGTATGAACTCGACATTAACGGTGTAAACCAGAACAGCTACGGGAGCGGATGGGAAATTGGGGCGCATGTTTACCAGGGATACTCGGTTTATGGGGGAGGCCAGGGCGGAGCGTACTTTGCGGTTGGACAAGGTTCGGCGAACCTGCCGGCTGCGGCGAAACTCCCGCAAGTTTGGGTTAACAATCACGAGGGAGACTCTCTGTTCAGTTACGAGCTCTCGTTGCCGGGTACGTGGGTAACAGGGCCGGCGCCGACCTGCACGTTCCACGCGCCTTACTGGACGGGACCGCCGACGAGTGCCGGGCTGCAGTCTGCGGTCAATGATATTGAAGCCTGCCGAACGGCGACTGGGGTGGGGATTGCACTCGACATTCCCCCGGCACTGTATACGGCGACGAGCACGACGGGATTAGTGATTCCCCAGTCAAGCACGACTCTGGCGACTAACTTTCTGATTCTGCGGTCGACGCAAGATACGAATTTGCCGAATGGTCAAATTGTTTGCGCTCACGGGGTGCAGGATAATCTCGCGACCTCCTCGGATATTGGTCTGAACAATGCGGATTGCACGGGACAGAACATGTACTACGAATTGGGCCCACAGATATCCGGAGGAATCATCACCGGCATTACTACTTTGAGCACAAATACGACGATCCTTTGCCCGATCCCAAACGCAACGGCCTCGACTCTGTGCCCGATTACGGCGCTGGGAAGTCCAATCGCTGTGCCTCTGGCGAATGGGTACATCGCGGCGGGCGTTACTGAAACGATTGATACGGGGGCGAATCAAGAGACGGTTACAACGGCAAGCTGTGCGAATCAAACTGGAATGTGCGCAACCTTCACGAAGACGCACAATTCGGGTTGCACGTTAAACGGTTCCGGGCAATGGATCAGCTGCACAGTACCCGTTACCTACGACGCTGGATCCTTCACCTTGGCCAACGATACGGTCACCAAGACATCGGCTTACAACGATGTGCAATCTATGTGGACGATGCAGGCACAGAGCACGGGCAACTCAGCCGCGATGACATTCTGTAACGCGAGCGGCAGCGGGAGCTCTCCTACGTGCAGCAGCAACATCGGTCCCGATCACTGGTTGATTGAAGATATGGAGGCGCGGCAGTCCGCTGGTAACACGGGCACAAACTATATTGCGCAGATTGCAGGAACGGCCGTCGTTTCAACACAGGCCCAGCTTTCGACTCACATTCACTTTCGCAAGGACTGGTTTCATGGAGACTGGACTTCTCCGTTCGTTGGAGCTAACTCGGTAACCTCGGGCCTGGAGTTCGACTGTATTGCCTGCTCGCTGGTTGATTCGCAGATCAGCCAGATCGCGCGGCCTGGAGCAGAGCATCACGCAGTGACGGTGAACGCCAATCAGGTGAAGATCGACCATAACCACCTGGAGGGCGGATCCATCGGCATCTTTTCCGGCGGGTATTCAGGAGGATCGGGACCATCCATCTTCGGGTGGGTGCCACTCTGCGACGGGGAGATCCGGCGCAACTACCTGGGTTATCCATTCTCGTGGCTCGGCCAGAGCCCAATCGTTGCAGGCGCCAATCCCTACTGGAGTAACAATTTTAGCTTGGTTCGGAAGAACAGCTTCGAGATGAAGGGTGGTTGTCGAGCAGTGGTAAGCGGCAACATCGGAGAAAACGTGGATTCCTCCGGCGGGCAGGGCGGCACGCTGGGGGAACTTGACCCGAAAAATAATTCCAGTGGTAACGGTACTTACTATCTGAGCACATTGCACGATGTGACGATGCAGTCCAACATCTTCCGCAACGGCTGCCAGATATGGAACATCACGACATCGCGCTCCGGGCCGGGTGGGGGAACAGCGTATCCTCCCCGCAACATCGAATGGCTGAACAATCTCCTGTACGGCATCGCGGGAACAAACTACGGGTGCTCGACCAGCATCGGGGTTTCAATCGACGGCGGCGGCGGAACGTGGCAAGGGACGATGACGCAGACGGATGGGAATCATGTGACGTTCGTCGCGAACTGTTCCAATGATCTCGGTCAATGCGTCGGGCAGATTTCAAACGTCACGATTTCCGGCGGAACGTGCGGAGGTAGCCCCAGCCTCGCGTTTCCGGTCCCGAACCTCGCGGGCGGGAACCAGGCAAACTATGGCGTGAAGTGCTCAGGGGCGACGTTTACAGTGAACCAAAATGTATATGGCTCCGGATACACATCTACGCCCACGCCCACGTTCACTTGTCCAAGCTGCACCGGAACGCAGACCATAGCGGTGAGCTGGAATAGTTCATCGTCGGGAATTTCGACAGCAACAGGATTTCAATCGTTCAACATCTCTGCCGGAGATCCGGTCGCGATTGATAATTGTGTCAACACGGCCTTCAATACGGTCGGCACTACACTGCATAGTAGTGTGACCTATGTTCCGAGCGGAATCGGGCCAGGGGCATCTGGCCCTTCGACTCCGTGGAGTGGAACCTTTACGGCTGGCAACGTAACGGTGACGGCTCCTCTCGCAGGGGCAGCTGGGGCGACGGAGAGCAGCGGGTACTGCAAACTTACGACCATCCAAGGCGCGCCGTTTAACTTGATTTGGAATCACAATACCGTAGTCAGCAGGTCGACTTACACGGTGAACTCAGGCAACGCCTTCAACAATTCGGACACGGACGGCCCAAGCTTTGGGATGAACCGGGCAATGGTCAATAGCATTTTTGTGGGTGGCTCCTGGGGTAGTTCTGCGGTGGGTACGGGAACGGCATTCGAGCAGTTCAATAACGACAGCGCGAATACTTTCACCGCGAACGCTCTTGTCTGGCCAGGGCAAACCGGGTCGAACTATACCGCGTACGGGTTGAATTCACTGTTCCCGGCAGGCTCGCCGACGATACAGTTTCCGACAAATTCGTATTGTCCAGGTTCACCAACGGGCGCATGCGTAGGATTTCTCGGAGCACTTAATAGTGCTTCGATGCCTCTGACACTTTCCGATTATCACCAGTTTGCTTTATCTCCCAGCAGCGTTTTCTATGCGGGCAATGCGGACGATGCGCTGGACGGAACGGCGATGGGGGCGAACATTACGGCGATTGACGCCGCGCAAACGCAGAATCTTTATGTCTGCACGACGCCTTGCGGGTCGGCCGGGCCTTACCCTGATAACCCGCAATAGGCGGTCCTGACAAAGTTCTTTGGGATAGATTTCGAGTCGACCTAGTCGTTCAGCCTGGGAATGTAGCTCAACTGGCGGCTGGAAGAAGCTGACACGACCGATGTGGCGTTGAGCCGGTAGAGAAAATTTAAGCGGAAAAGGCATCAGGGGCGTGGCGAAAGCCGTGCTTTTTTTACTTCTGAATCACATTGGAGGAATTAATGGCTAAGAAATCGGATATGCGCAAAGCGTTGGTGGCGGTGGTGTTGTGCGGAACTTTGATGTGGATGGCATGCTCGACCGCCTGGGTTGGCGAGGCGGAACAGATCGTAGAGGTGCTCATTCCAGCGACGGCAAACATCGTCACACTGGTCGCGACGCTGGAGGGTAAGAATGTTTCGGCTTCTGATCTGCAGACGATCCAGAACGCGGGGAGCCAGGCGGGGGCAGATTTGCAGCTGATGCAGTCATTGATAACGGCGTATCAAAAGGCGGATGCGTCGGCGCAGCCGGGGCTGCTCAGTCAGATTCAGGCGGCGCTGAGCGCGGTGCAGTTGACGTTGAACGGCCTTCTGCCGGCGCTGCAAATTAAGGATACGGCAACGCAGGCGAAGCTCACGGCAGTGATCGCAATCGTGCTCTCAGAAGTGCAGTCGATGGCGGCTATCGTTCCCCTAGTTAATTCGAGCGCATCGCCGGCGATGATGACTATGGCGGCGAGACAGGCACAGAAGCAGCCGACGCTGACAGCCAGCCAGTTCGTAAGCTCGTATAACGCCACGATGACGGCTAAGACAGGGAACGTCGACCTGGATCATGCGGCGTCAGGACTCCGGATCCATGCGCACGGGAAGTTCGATCGCTGGGCAAGCGCCGGACTTCTGAAATAAAGATGTGGTTTGCAAAGGAAGCCTCTCAAACCGCGCTAACAAAAAAGGAAAGAACAGTACAGAACGCGAAAGGTAAGTGTGGAGGGTGATCTTTATCTGTTGCAGCAATTTGGGCCATTTCTTGATCAGCAAGTGGGTGAGCAGACGGTTCGTGATTTGTTAATTGCGAGGTTGCTGAAGATTCGTTTGAAGGAAGGTGGAACCGAGCTGCTGGACTTGAACCGTGCGCAACGAGAATACTCACAGAAGTGCGGTAAGCAAAATATTGTACTGAAGGCGCGGCAGGTAGGAATTACGACATATATCGCTGCACGGTTCTTCATACAAACGATAACCCGGCCGGGAACGTTGGCGGTGCAGGTAGCGCACAGCCTGGAATCGGCGGAGGCAATCTTCGGCATTGTGCGGCGCTTCTGGGAAAAACTGCCCGAAGGGCTGCGCAAGGGCGCGCTGCTTCATTCGCGCGCCAATGTCCACCAACTCGTGTTTCCGCTGCTGGACAGCGAATACCGGGTGGAGACGGCGGATGCGAACGCGGGGCGCGGGATGACTATACATTACCTCCATTGTTCGGAGGTCTCCCGCTGGCCCCGCGACGCGGCAGAGACGCTGGCCTCATTGCGAGCGGCAGTGGCGCCGGGTGGAGAAATTGTGCTGGAGTCCACGCCGAACGGAGCGGCGGGCACGTTCTACGACGAGTGGCAGAAGGCGATCGAGACTGGGTACACGCAGCACTTTTTCCCGTGGTGGTATGAGGAGAGCTATCGAGAAGTCGCCGATAAAGAAAATGTTCTGCCGCTTACGGCGCAAGAAATGAAGCTGAAGGACCTCTACGGTCTGGATGAAGAACAGATCACGTGGCGTCGTAAGCAGTGGATGACGCTGCGTGGACTGGCGGGGCAGGAGTACGCGGAGGACGCCAGTTCATGTTTTCTTTCGTCGGGAGAATGCGTCTTTGAGTTGGAAGCGATTGACAAAGCTGCGTCAATGGCAGGGGTGGCAGTGCAGTTGCAGGACAACGGACGGCTCGTCATTTGGCTACCGCCGCAGGAGGGGCGGTACTACCTCATTGGGGTGGACACGGCAGGAGGAGGATGCGAAGGAGACTACGCGTGTGCAGAGGTCGTTGAAAAGACCCTGGGACTGCAGTGTGCAGAATTGCGAGGACACTTTGCACCGTTTGAGTTGGCGCGACGGGTGGCAGAACTTGGGTGGAGTTATGGGAAAGCGCTGTTGGCCGTGGAACGGAACAATCATGGATACGGCGTGCTAGCTCACTTGCGAGATATGGAGTACGCCAATATCTACGAGAAGGACGGGCAATTGGGATGGCTTACATCAGCGGCGACCCGCCCAGCGATGATCGAGAATATGGCGGCGGTGTTGATGGCAGAGCCGACGTTATTTCACAGCCCACGGCTGCTCGAAGAGTGTCGAACGTTTGTCAGGTATCCGGATGGAAGTGCGGCCGCGGCAAATGGGGCCCATGATGATTGCGTGATGGCGATGGCCATCGCCTTGGCCGTAAGAAAGGAAGATGTGGGGCGCGGGGCGAAGAAAAGAGCGGTGGAGATGGCGAGCCTGGTAGTCGAAGGTTGAAGGCATCGAGGAAGTTCATCGGTCACCGGGGAATAGAGGGCACTTGGAGTAAGATGTCAGGCCTTGCGGTGAATCGGATATGAACGCCCGAAACATTGGTCAAGAAGAAACATGGCCTGGGCGCCTGCGCCGCGCACAAATATTTGGTAGAAGCAGTCCAACACGTGAGAAGGATGCGGGGTGGGGCGCAAGGGCATTTGATGCGCTGCTCTGACGGGGAGTTCTATGTAGTTAAATTTCGGAACAACCCGCAGCATTTGCGTGTGCTGACAAACGAAATGCTGGGAACTAGACTGGCGGAACGCGCAGGACTTCCGGTGCCTCGAACGGAAGTCGTGGAGGTGGGCGATTGGCTGGTGGAACATACTGCGGAGTTGAGTATTCAGCTGGCTAACAATACGATCCCATGCCAGGCAGGGCTACAATTCGGGTCGCAGTATGCGGTGAGTCCGCTGGAAGGGCAGGTGTTTGATTATCTTCCCGCGGAGATGTTTGGGATGGTGCGGAATCTGGAGACATTTGCAGGGATGCTTGTGGTGGATAAATGGACGGGGAACGCGAACGGGCGGCAGGCGGCGTTCTGGAGGAAGTTGCGGGAGAGAAAGTATACGGCGTCATTTATCGACCAGGGATATTGCTTCAACGCGGGGGAGTGGACGTTTCCGGATTATCCGTTGCGTGGAGTATACGCGCGGAATGAAGTGTACGAGGGAGTGCGAGGGTGGGAGTCGTTTGAGCCGTGGCTCTCGCGCATTGAGAAGATGGAAGAGGATGTGGTGTGGAGTTTGGCGGGGGAGATTCCTCCGGAGTGGTATGGCGGGGAATGGGATGAGTTGGAAAAGTTGGTGCGGACACTGATTGTCCGGCGGGGAGCGGTGCGGGAGTTGATTGAGGCGTTCCGAGTGTCGCCGCGAAGGCCGTTTCCGGAGTGGGTGGAGCATTGAG
>Ga0074044_10003358_pt1 | contig 13658 bp, 17 predicted proteins | sample BogForMeECP23OM1_FD_94443 | JGI IMG/M metagenome (GOLD analysis project Ga0074044, IMG submission 94443) | Bog forest soil microbial communities from Calvert Island, British Columbia, Canada - Bog Forest MetaG ECP23OM1 | ecosystem: Environmental > Terrestrial > Soil > Wetlands ... | reverse complement strand
GCGGCGGCGGCGGCGGCGGTGTTGACAGCGATCACGCCATTGTCCCCTCAGACCATTGCCCCGATTCGGCGCAAGCCACGTTATTTTAGCGGTTCTTCCCCGCAAGAGTCGCTTGCGAATGTGGCCCGGGCAGGGCCGGCCCTCGCCAGTCTTTACCGGTCATTGCCGGAAATCGCCGGAAATTTCCGGTCTTGGGTCGGCGGCCGGAAACGCCGAGTCCGGGCTCAGGAATGGGCGAAAATGTCCTCGGCGGCAAAGCCCGCGAGATCGAGACGCGTCCGGTCCGGCAGGAAGCGGAAACAGGCCGCGGCCAGCGCTTCGCGGCCTTCGCGCGCCAGCATGTCGTCGAGCTTCTCCTTAAGCGCGTGCAGATAGAGCACGTCGGCGGCGGCATAGGAAATCTGCGCCTCACTGAGTTCGGCGGCGCCCCAATCGGAGAGTTGCTGTTGCTTGGAAAGGTCCTGGCCCAACACCTCGCGCACGAGATCCTTCAGCCCGTGTTTGTCCGTATAGGTGCGGGTGAGCCGCGAGGCGATCTTGGTGCAGTAGACCGGCTCCGGCATCACGCCGAAGGTCTTGTAGAGCATGCCGAGATCGAACCGCGCGAAGTGAAAGATCTTAAGCAGGTTTTTGTCGGCGAGAAGCCGTTTCAGGTTCGGCGCGCAGTTCGGCGTGTCCTGGGCGTGCGGCGCGATCTGCACGACGTCCGCCGAGCCGTCGCCGGGCGAAAGCTGCACGACGCACAGCCGGTCGCGGTTAAGATCGAGCCCCATGGCTTCGGTGTCGATCGCGACCGCGCCGCTGTAGCGGGACGGGTCCAATAAATCGCCGCGATGGAGGCGGATGGTCATGTGGTGAAGTCCGCTGCGGTGGGGCCCGATGTGGTGCCAGGAGAGACATCACACTGGTCTCCTAACACTTTGCCTTTTATAGATGAATTCCAGTTCGATCCAAAGGTATAATCCAAGGCCTGCCCCCGCAATTTTGTCCTTAAACGGGAATCGAACCACCGCCTCCAACGGCAAGCGCGAGCTGGTACCGATGCGTTGGGGGGGTGATCCCGAGCTGGTAGAGTAACCGCGGATGGGATTCGAATCACGAAGTTTGTTATTGATATTTTTGATAAATCTGAGTTCGACTTTGCCAATCTACCGAGAAATCCACCGAAACGAAATTTCCGGCGCTTTGAGGCGCAGAAGTTAGCGAACGGGTTTGGACTGATGCCTGCTTGATCGCGCGCGCTTGTGAGGCGGTTTACGTCAATACCCGTAGCGGTTTATTTCCTCCGGCCGGTAGATATTCTGCAGGTCGACGACGACCCGGGCATACCATCAGGCCACGCCGTCGCTCGAGATCAAGGGCGCGGAACTGTTGCCATTCGGTGGCGATCACCAGCGCGTCGGCCGCAGCGGCACACTCATAGGCGCTGGCGCCATAGGCCACGTTTTTGAGTACGGTCTCGGCCTGGGTCACGCTGGCGGGATCGAAGGCGGGCATCCGCGCGCCCATGTCCTGCAGCACCGTCCTGCAACACCGTGATCAGTGGCAGCGAGGGAACCCCGCGGCCCAGAGACGCTCTATTCGACTAACATGCGATGCTCACGCGGCCGGCAATGCATGGGCGCGGCTTAAGCGGACAGGTACTTGCCGGCCAAGGATATTAAGGAGAACGCGGATGCGTCCAGAATCCTCCAGACGCTCGAGGATGGCTAATTGCTCGGCAAATGGGCCTGCGGCAAGCCGCACTGGTGTGCCGACCTTTAGCTGCGGCTGAAGCCACAGCCGGCCCTGCGCGTCGGCGACGGACAGCATCGATTCAACGATCCCCGGCGGCACGGCGCGGGGGAGAACGCCGCCCATGACGAGCTTCGACACGCCGAACGTGCCGTTTACGCTCCGCCATTGTTGGCGATTCAAGTCGAGCACGACGAACAGGTAACGGGGGAAGAATGGCGCTATGACCGTGCACAGCTTTCGCGCGTGTCGAACAGTCCGCTGGCGCGTGGGCAAAAAAGTACGAAATTGCTGATGCTGCCTCCCGCTAAATCAGCATTGAATCCTGCCCATTACGGTAACACCATTACGACCATTACACCATTACGGTGACAGTGCATTTAATTGACATGTCAGCCGAGCGCTGCCATGATCCGGCATGGCCCGCCTCGCTCGCGTCGTCATCCCCGGCCATCCGCACCTCGTCACCCAACGCGGCAACGGTGGCGCGCGCACGTTCTTTGGCGACGCCGACTATGCCCTTTACCGCGACCTCCTCGGCCAGCATTGCCGGGCGGCCGATGTCGAGGTGTGGGCGTGGTGCCTGATGCCCAACCACGTGCATCTGATCCTGGTGCCGTCCGACCGCGACGGGTTGCGCCGCGCGCTTGCGGCGCTGCATCGCCGTTACGCCGGCATCATTCAGGCGCGGCGCCGGCGCACCGGCCATTTCTGGCAGGGTCGCTTCGGCGCGGCGGTGATGGACGAGGAGCATCTCGCGGCGGCGTTGCGTTACGTGTCGCTCAATCCGGTGCGGGCGCGGCTGGTCGAGCGGGCGCAGGACTGGCGCTGGTCGAGCACGCGCGCGCATCTTGGCGGCAAGCACGACGGCATCACCGCGCGCGCCCCGATCAAGAAGCGCATCCCCGACTTTGCCGATTTGCTCACCAGCGCGCCCGAGGCGGATTTATTTCCACGCTTGCGCGCCGCCGAAAGCATCGGCCGGCCGCTCGGCGATGATCGCTTTCTCGCCCGCCTCGAGCGGCTGACCAAACGCCGGCTGCGGCCGGGCAAACGCGGACCAAAATCGAAGCGGCGGAAAGGCAATTAAACGCACTGTCACCGTAATTACGTAATACCCGTAATTAAAATCGAAGCCGCGGAAAGGCAATTAAATGCACTGTCACCGTAATTAATTAAATGCACTGTCACCGTAATTCGTAATTCCTGTCACCGTAATTCCAAACACGCGATCTCGGCAAAACTCTCCGCCGCCGGATAGCCCGTCACCTGCACGCCCGCGGCGTCGACCCCCACCCTACCCTCCCCCGCAAGCAGGGCAATCGCATATGACCGAGTGGTGACCAAGGCGAGTGAATCGGAACACGAACGAAACCGAATCGAATACGGAACACGCTCTCCGATTTCCCGTCGAAAATCGCCGTTTTTGTCCATATGCGATTGCCCTGCCCCGCAAGCGGGGGAGGGTAGGGTGGAGGCCGTTTCAGGACGGCGGCAGGAACTCATCGATCAGTCGGTCGTTTTCTCGTTTGAACGGATCAACGAAGGTGACGCCCTGCAAAGCAAAACCGTCTTGCAAGTCCTCGGTCAGCAGGTGCCTGACGCCCGCACGCCGCGCACAAGCCCATAACATTGCATCCCAGAACGCCAACCGGTGCGCTCTCACGGCATCGAGTGCCGCCGAGAGATCGCTGTCATCGGCCGCTTGGACCGGCAGCACGGCGCGCCAAGCGTCAATTGTCCTGCGGATATCGGCGACGGGTATTCCCGCTTTGCGGATCGCCACATGACTGAACTCGCCGAGCGTCTGCAGCAACAGGACGCTCGATGCCGCACGCATCGCTCGCGCGATGAGGTCACGCGCCCGCAGCGCCCTCGCGTCGGATATCGAAGCGGTCGCATAAACCAGAACGTTGGTATCGAAGCTGATCATCGGCGCTCATGCATCTCTTCGCGCTTAAACCGTTGCAGGGCGCCGCCCCAGGACAGGCCCTTCGCCATCACATTGACGGCGTGTCGAATGGCTTTCTGACGCTCTGCCGTCATGAGCGGCGGACGATAGGGGCTTAGAACCGCGACCGGCTTGCTCCGCTTGGTGATCAGAATTTCCTCTCCGCGTTCCACGCGCGAAAGCAAGTCGGAAAATTCGTGATTGGCTTGGCGCGCGCTAACGGTCTTCATATTTCCCCCGTTGTAGGACATGTAGGTACATTTAGGCGATGAAACGGCAGTCGGTCAAGGACTTTCCCGGTCGTGGGACGGGGCCTTGAACCCCTCACACGAAACACGCGATCTCGGCGAAATTCTCCGCCACCGGATCGCGATCCGCCCTACGCGCTCCCGTCGCGCGTTATACGCTTGACGTATAAGGGGCGGGGAAATATATGCCGGTGACATGATCAGATCGTTTCGCGATCGTGCCACTGAGCGCCTGTGGATGGGCGCCTTCGTGAAACGGTTCAGCGGCATCGAAAAACCGGCGCTGCGGAAGCTCGATATGTTGCACCAAGCGCGCAACCTCAATGACCTGCGCGCGCCGCCGGCAAACCGGCTCGAAGCGCTTGCGGGAGACCGAAGAGGGCAGCACTCGATCCGCATCACCGATCAGTGGCGCCTCTGCTTCACATGGACCGAGGAGGGTCCGGCCAATGTCGAAATCGTCGACTACCACTAAGGGGATAGCGGTTCCTAACCGCGTGAGCACTCATCCTGGCGAAATGCTCGGCGAGGAGTTCCTCAAGCCACTCGGGATGTCGGTCAACAGCCTCGCGCTGGCTTTGCGCGTTCCGGCCACGCGCCTGGGCGCCATCGTCAAGGGCGAGCGGTCGGTGACCGCGGATACGGCTTTGCGGCTGGCGCGCTTCTTTGGCATGAGCCCGGAATTCTGGATGAATTTGCAGGCGATGTACGATCTGACCAAGGCTCGGCGGGAAAGCGGCACGGCGATAGAGCGCGACGTTCGGCCAAGGGCGGCGTGAGGAGTCGTTAAGTTACTGAATTATAAATGACGGTGCCGCTTACACGAAACACGCGATCTCGGCGAAATTCTTCGCCACCGGATAGCCGGTCACCTGCACGCCCGCGGCGTCGAGCCAGGCGTGGGCGTCGAGCGGCTTTTCCTGCTCTCCAAGCGAGAGTTCATCGTACTACAATATCATCACACTATATTATGCGTGTCGAACAAGGGGCCAGGCAAGAGATCAAGAAATAATGGACTCTATTCAGTCCGTTGCACGCGATTCAAACGGCGGCTTCGGTGGGCTTCGAGAATTTTGTTGCGGACGTGGATAAAAAATCGAGGCGGCAGCATGCCGTAGTCATAGCGGCGAGGTGTTGCATTCGGCAGGGGCCGCAGGTCCGGGCCTGGCCAAAGAAAGTCATTGGATTCGGTAACGACGATCCACGAAGGCAGATCGTCCAGTCCAAGATGGGCCTTGAGGGCCGCAGGGATTTCAACAGCGTCATTGGGATCGCGCGGTGGCACATTGTTAACCGGCATGAATGGGTGACCGGCACGACGGTCACGATCTCGCGGCCCGCGACGAGTTGGCGCGCGACGATAATGGCGCAAGGGCGGTCTTTGCGCCCCTCCTCGTTGCCCTTTTCATACTCGGTCGTCCAAAGGTACGAATAGCGGATCACAAGACCCGGCCTGGGCGTGGGTAAACTCACGGCGTCCAGTCTTTGAGAAGGTCATTCAGCGGCGCATATTCGGCCGATACTTCGGCTTTCGAAATGGCTTTCAGCGTATCATCGTCCAGGTCTTCCACGGCGCGCGCAAGGCGGCCCTTCATGACCATCTCGAAAAACGCCGCCGACATCAGCACGGTATGCATACGGCCGTTTTTAGTGATCGCTACCGGCTCCAGTTGCGCGGCATCCTGATAGCGACCCACGTTTTGCTGGAACTCTGTGGACGTGACTTTCATGGCAGTTTTTTTCCTGTCGGGCTATCTAATATAGATAAAATAGATAATAATTCAATATGCCTCCGGTCTGCGGGCGGATTGGACTGCCAAAATCTGCCGCTTGCTGGACGCTCTTGATCCTGCGCGCAAGCCGCACGACCTCGCGGCGACGGGCACCGGTTTCCATGCGCTGCGCGGTGACTTGAAAGGGCGCAACGCTATGACCGTTTCGCGCAATTGGCGCCTGACGTTCGGCTGGGACGGCAATGACGCGATCGACTTGGATTTGGAGGACTATCATGGCTGAGAAAATGCTGCGCCGCGATCCGAACCGGGAGCCGACCCATCCCGGAGCCCTGCTGCGCGAGGACGTCCTGCCTGCGATCGGCGAGTCGGTGATGAGCGTGGCGAAGAAGCTCGGCGTCGCGCGCCAGCACCTCCATCGCATCCTGGCCGAGAAGGCGCCGGTGACGCCGGACATGGCGGTGCGGGTCGGCAAGTTCTGCGACAACGGTCCGGGTCTGTGGCTGCGGATGCAGCAGGCCTACGACCTGTGGCACGCCGAGCGCGCGCTTGAGAAGGTGGTAGCGAAGATACCGACCGCGAAGAGGAAGGTAGCGGCGTGAGCAGTAGCAAGGACCGCAGGGCGGGTTAGGCACAGCCGTAACCCGCCGCATCGGCCGTCAAACGAAACACGCGATCTCGGCGAAATTCTTCGCCACCGGATAGCCCGTCACCTGCACGCCCGCGGCGTCGAGCCAGGCGTGGGCGTCGAGCGGTTTTTTCGTTCCCTTGGCGGCGCCGAAATGCATGACGCTTTTGACGCCGCGGCGTTTGAGCATCACGCGGGCGGCCATGGCCTGCGGCAGGCACACCGCCTTGAACGGCACATAGCGCGCGGCGCGGGTCACCGCCCAGCCGATATCCGCGGCGAGCTGCACCTGGTCGTCCGGCACGGTCTCGGTTCGCGCCGCAACGGCGCGCGGATCGGCCGGCGGCACGAAAGTGCCGAGGTGGCGCGCCAGGCGCGGAAACGGGATGAAGATCAAAGCGAGCCGCGCCGCGAGCAGATGCGCCACCGCCTCGGCCAAGAGCGCGCGGCGGCGGTTATCGACTTGGCCGAACCTACGCAGCAGGCGGCGGATCAAGCGCGGGGACCATTTTCATCGTGTCGTCGAAAAGACGCGATAGTCACGCGAGAGTGCCCGTTGCCAAGCCAATGGGATACTCTCGTAATGGCTGCCGAGATAGTGGCCGGTGACGACCATCATGTCACTCATCAACCGTCTTACAAGGGTGATCGGCGAAATGGTTCCGCGCGGCTCCCGCAACGCATATTTCAAATCGGTCCATGAAAGCCCGGCGATCGATCGAAGCGCCTGCCAAGGGTCGGCCGCCAAGCGATAACCGAAATATGCCTTGAAATTCCGCGATTCGTCGAAACTGCGTTGCAACCTCTCGAACAAGCCATAGTCATGGGAATGGTAAACGACGGCATCCGGCGCATAGGCTTTCGCGTATCCCTTCTCGATGATCTGCCTGGCCCAGGTTTGGTCCTCGGCGAATTCAATATCGGGATAGGAAATACGCTCCCAGACCGCGCGGCGCAGACATGAATTGTTGTCGGAATAGAAATGCAGAAACTGGCGCCAGGCGATATCGTTTGCATACTTCTGCTCGTCGAGCTCCTTGTGAACCACCAACGGGTACGCGAGGAAGCCCGCGAAATGTCGTTCGATATCCCGCTTGGTGAATGGGTTCGCATCCGGCCAGGCGATGTGCCTGCCGAACGCGCCTGCAACCCGCCCGTCTTGTTCGACCGCGGCAACGAGATGTGCCAGCCATTTCTCATCAGTCGGTTGGGCGTCATGCGTGAGCAGGGCCACAAAAGGCGCACGTGTCGCCGCAATCGCCTGATTGCGCGTCCGCCCATGTCCGAACTCTTCCGGTGCGATACGAACCACCTTCACATTCGGCTGGCCCTCGGCATAAGCCACTGTTTCGTCCCGCGATCCGGAATCGATAACAATGACATCGAACGACCAGGGCGTTTCCTGCCGCAAGACGGCAGCGAGAACGCCCTTGAATCCCGGCATCGCGTTCTTAGTGGGGATGACAACGGTGCAATAAGGCGCGGCAGCCATTGTGCGGTTATCGTTCGTTTGCGATCAGACTCGTAGAAAATCCGGAACTCTCTTTTCGAACTTTCTTGCGCGACATAGGCACTGTCCAACAGATTTGGTTTGGCGGTCTTGTTTCACCTATACAGCCTCATCGGTCTGCCCGACCCTCTCGATCAGCGCGTTCTCGACAAGACGTGCCGAGCTTTCCCATGATAAATTCTTGATGTGGGCAAAGCCAGCGCGGCGCAGGGTCTCGCGCTGTTCGGCATTTTCCAGCAATTCCTGCAATCCATCGGCAATATGCCAGGGCTCCGGCTTCACAAGCCGCATGGTCCCTGCTGGAAACACCCTGCGTACGCTCTCCAGATCGAAATCGACGACTGGCAGACCGCAGGCCATCATCTCCCGGTTGACAAGACTATGATTGGTCGTCGAGAAAACCACGCCAACGGCCGCCCTTCGGTAGAGCTCCCCCAAATTTCGCGAGGGAACTATGCCGTGGTTAGTATGAGAATAGCCGACCGTAAGGCGCCGCAAATCCCAGCCAAAGAAATCTACGTGAAATGGTAGGTTGCGCGCACTTAGAATATCGAGCGCCATCATGCCAAGCTCGACCGCGCGTCTCGGCGTTACAAAACGGGCGTAGAAGGAGATACGATTTTCGCTACGCGCCACGTTCTGGCTCGTATGGTAGTAGACGGCCGGATCGTAGGCGAGTGGCCAGGTCATGGCCCATAAGCCGTAACGCTTACGCATCATGTCGGCGAGCCAATCTCCGGCACACAGACAGTCGAAGCCCATTGAATAGGTGTTCTCAGCCAGCAGGGCTTCCGAGCCCATCGGATAGAACTGCGTCTCATAATCTTGGACGAAATAGAATTTGCGGCGGAAACCCGCCATGGCCCGCACGGGATAGCAGGTGAAGCGGTCGGTCGCGATCAGAGCGTCGCCTTTCAGGCGCGGCAATTTCGCGCCCAAAAGCTCGACTCGGCCGTTGAATGGCTGGAACTGTTCGTTGATGGTCTTCAGCGCTTCCCTACCGGTGAGGTGTCGGGACGGATTCTGGATAAGGAAGGCTACCTCATGCCCGAATTGTTCAAGATAGCTGGCAATCCTGAAGATTGTCATGTGGCCGCCATTGCCGGGAACGAAATCGGGGATGATCCATACGATCTTCAAGCGTCGCGGATCGAAGGACGCGATCGTCGAGGGCGGCGTCTGTTTTTCGTAATCGACGAGTTTGCGAAGGTGATCGACTCTTAAGAAAAGCTCCGACGCTGCTGCTCTCGGTGTCGGGTTTTGACTGTCCCATCGCAATAATCTCTTAATGACAATTTTCGTTCGTCGGCTGAGGTAACGGACCGCAAAGCCGCGCGCAACGCGCTTGATTTCTGCAAACACTCTCTGTTTTTTTTTCAAGGTTTCGCTCCATTCAGGGCCCGAGATACGCAATCGCTCGCATGTCTTCATCTCCTTGAGACAAAGAGTGAGCGCCTCTCGCCAGTCGGGGAATTACGAATTGTAGAGTCGAGGAAGGGCGCGGTGGCTTGGGCCATGTCCTGCGACCTCCCCGTCGGGCTTACACAAAACACGCGATCTCGGCGAAATTCTTCGCCACCGGATAGCCGGTCACCTCGACCCCCGCGGCATCGAGCCAGGCATGGGCGTCGAGCGGTTTTTTCGTTCCCTTGGCGGCGCCAAAATGCATGACGCTTTTGACGCCGCGGCGTTTGAGCATCACGCGGGCGGCCATGGCCTGCGGCAGGCACACCGCCTTGAACGGCACATAGCGCGCCGCGCGCGTCACCGCCCAGCCGATGTCCTCGGCGAGCTGCGCCTGGTCGTTCGGCGCGGTCTCGGTTCGCGCCGCAACGGTGCGCGGATCGGCCGGCGGCACGAAAGTGCCGAGGTGGCGCGCCAGGCGCGGAAACGGAACGAAGATCAGCGCGAGCCGCGCCGCCAGCAGACACGCCACCGCCTCGGCTAAGAGCAGGCGGCTGTGATTGTCGATCTGGCCGAACCTAACCAGAAGGCGGCGCATCAAGCGGGTGCGGATCATGCTGGAACAGCCTGCTCCGAACGGGGTTATGGATTCCCGCTTTCGCGGGAATGACCGGATGAGGGCGGCGGATCAAGCGCAATCGCGCCATGCTTCACCAGTTCGTTGAGGAAGCTCTCGACCTCGGCGCGGCAGGCTTCGGGCGTCACGTCGTCGTATTCATTCTGCAACTGGTTGCAGAGGGCATCGATTTCCTGCGGCGTCTCGATCAGCTCCCAGATGCGGGCGCCGACTTCGCTCAAGCCGATGTAATTGCCCTTCTCGGCGCTCATCATCACCAGCTCGTCGCCGACCTTCGCCGCCAGCCAGTCGCCTTGTTTGCGGACCATCATGGTTGCTCCCACGTTTTCATCCTGCCCCGCGATAGCGGGGAAGGGGGACCGCCCGAAGGGCGGTGGAAGGGGCGTCGGCCGCGAGGCTCGCTCTACCGCCGCACGCCCCCTCCACCACCCTGCGCTCGCTCCGCGAGCTTCGGGCGGTCCCCCTCCCCCGCGCCAAACGGCGCAGGGGAGGATAGCAAAAAACTCTACGCCGTGCGCGCAAGGGGTGTCGCGCCTGCCAGTTCATAGCCCAGCCGCCGCATCATCGGCGCGTGCGCGGCCTCGATCCGGGCGACCTGCTCGGCGGTCAGTTCGTCGCGCCAAGCACCCACTTCGCCGCGGCGGAAGAATAGCCCGCCCGGTCGGCGCGGCGTCTCGCGGAAGCCCTTGTCGGTTTCCTGCCGCCGCAATTCGGCAAAATCGGCGTAGCCCGCCGCGCGCCGGATACCCTCGTCGCTCGCCGGGCGACCGGCGAAATCGAGCGCCCGGCGAAACGTGCCGATGGTGTCGGCCTGCATATCCTCGTAGCGGATCAGATGCATCGGAACGTCGGTCTGGTCGAGCCAGCTTGCAATATGCCCGCTCCAGCCGGGCAGCTTTTGCCGCAACTGGTCGTGCAAGCGCCCGGGCTTGGTGCAGTAAGCGGCCTGCTGGTCGTTCATGAGCGCGATCGCGTCGTCGATGTTGGCGCGATTGTGATTGGCGAGCGACGGCGCCACGTCGCGCGGATCGCGCACGATGACGATCGCACCGTCGGCGCCGCGCCGGCCGCCGAGCAAGGGTTCGCCCTTAGGCGTCAGCGTATAGGCGTCGTGCACCTTTACGAAGCGGACTGTTGGCGCGTCCTGCGCCTTATCGTATTCATCGTCGGCGGCGCCGCGCGCCAGTTCCTCATAGACGCGCGGGCGCAGGCAGTCGATCTCGTCGTGCGTCAACAGGCCGGAATCGATCAGCGACAGGTAGTCGAACGGGCCGCGCGCGCTGGCGATGCCGCCGCGTTCCGGCAGATCGTTGATGTCGACCGGCTTGCCGTCTGTGGCAGACAGGTTCGCCACCAGCATCCGGAACCAGGTGTTGCCTGATTTCGGATAGGAGGCGAGCCAGATGGTGCGGGTCACGCCGCCTTCTCCATCAGGCGCAGATCCAGCCAGTGCGCCTCCAGCCACGCGATCACTTCCGGCATTTTGGTGAAATCGAGCGCGCGGGTCAGATGGAAAATCCCGGCGACATTGGCGATCGTGGTCGCGGCATGAAAATAATTGGCCTTCTGGTCCATGCGCCGCACCAGCAGCGGCCGATAGGCATTGCGCCGCAACAGCAGCGCCGCATCGACCACGTTCGGCCGTTCGATGCCCGGCTTGTGCGGCGGCCGCGCCTCGCGCAACGCATAGACCGCGCCGAGCGCGAGCGGTTCGGTGAAGGCTTCGCTCGGCTCGACGTAGAATTTCTCCAAGCTGGCGCGCACGCGCTCGCCGCGCTGTTGCGCCAGATCGAGCCGTTCGATGGCCTGTGCCCACAGTTTCAACTGGCGGCCATCGGGATGCACCAGCGGCGGCCCCGAGCCGTTGACGGTGACGGTGCAGAAATCGTCGGTCACCAGCGGATAGCCGCGTTGCGCCAGCGCCGCGGCAAGGGTCGATTTTCCCGCGCCCGAGGCGCCGCAGAACAGCACGGCTTTGCCGTTCACCCGCACCGCGCTCGCGTGCAGCACGATCTGTTCGCGCTGATGCAAAAGGATGCCGAATACGGTGCCGAGGACGAAGATCGGAATATCGGCGGCGTTTGCTTCCGTCTCCGGCGCGACCACGATCTCGGTGCCGTTATTAAGCAGGAACCGCGCGATGTCGGGGATGCGCAGCAGGAACTGTTTTTCGGCGATCTGCCACGTCGGCCCGGTCGCGCCGGCGTTCGGCAGATTTTCGGGCACCGGCCCCAGCCTGATGGTGACCTGCGGCGAGCGCCCGGGGGCGCCTGCAATCAGCCCCGGCAGGTCGATCTCGCTTGCCACCGAGAGCCCGGAAACCCGATAGAATTGCACCCGCCCGCCCCGTAAGAATGAATCTCCGCAGGGACCAATATACCTCTGCGCGCAAGGAGCATAAAGGCAACTTCGGTTCGGGACGCAAGGCCTGCAACGTAGACCTCACGGTTTTGACGCGAATAGCGTCACTCCGTCCAGTTTCTACGGGCGTTGCCAACGTGGTGAGCCGCCGGCAACGCGGTGATAAGAAGATGTTCGAAGCCGACCGAGTTTCCAATGACCCTGCGACCGGCACCGGAGTTCGGCCTGTTCTGCCTGGCGTTGCGCGATCCGCAACGGCCACAGGACGCCGAGGCGTTGCGCCGCGCGATCGGGGCGGCGCCGGACTGGAAGGCCGTCATTGCCGGGGCGCGGCGCCACCGGGTCGCCGCGCGCATTCTTGCCGGCCTGCTCGCCTGCGGCTCGGCCGAGATTCCCGATAGCGTCATCGCCGCGCTCCGCCGACAAGCCGCCAATGCGGCGCGACGCGACCTCGCCCAGCGCGCGGAGCTTGGCCGGCTCGCGCGCGCCTTTGCCGACGCTGGCATTCGTATACTCGCGCTTAAGGGCACGGCGCTGTCGGCCCAGCTTCACGGCAATGCCTTCCCGCGCGGCGCCCTCGACATCGATCTTTTGGTCGATCCTGTTCAGTTCGCGCAAGCGCATGGGGTGTTCGCCGCGGCCGGCTATCGCTCGCGCCACTCCGTGCGATCGCCGCGCCAAACCGCCGCCTATCACCAAGCCATCAAGGAAGTCGAATATATCCACACCGTCACGGGTGGAATGGTTGAGTTGCACGATCGGTTGACCGACAATCCAACCCTGTTGCCGTGCGACTTCGCGACACTGTGGAGCGAGCTTGCGGAGGTGCGCGTGGGCAATGCCACCGTCCCCACCCTCGCCTTTCATCGGCTGGCGCTCTATCTGACCGTGCACGGCGCCCATCACAGCTGGGAACGCTTGCAATGGCTGATCGATTTGGCGGCGGCGTTGCGCGACCTAGGCGCCATCGAGCAAGCGCTGGCAATGGCCGACGCTGCCGGCCTCGGTGCCGCCATGCGCCACGCACTGATCCTGGCGCATGATTGGCTGGGCTTGGCCATCGCCGAGCCGGAGCTTGCACAAGCGCTGGAGAATTCAAGGGTCAAGCAACTTGATCGCATCCTCGCGCATCTCTATGCGGGTGCAGCCTGGCATCAGTTGCCGCCGCGGGCATCGTGGCGCGGGATCGCGCGCCATTCCGTCTGGCGGCGCCTCTACGTCTTCTCGCTCAAAAGGGATTTTCGCTATTGGACGAGCCAAGCCAAGCGCGAGTGGATGACACCGGCCGACTGGGATGTCGTGCGCCTGCCCGACCGCTTGTTCTTTCTCTATCCGGTCATTCGACCGGTTGGCTGGCTGGTCCGGCGATGGCGGAGCCGGCGCTAGCAGGCGCCGCCTCATTCGCTGCTTCATCCCGCGCGCATTCCGGGTGGAGCCGCGCGACCGGGCATG
>Ga0074044_10003357_pt1 | contig 13661 bp, 9 predicted proteins | sample BogForMeECP23OM1_FD_94443 | JGI IMG/M metagenome (GOLD analysis project Ga0074044, IMG submission 94443) | Bog forest soil microbial communities from Calvert Island, British Columbia, Canada - Bog Forest MetaG ECP23OM1 | ecosystem: Environmental > Terrestrial > Soil > Wetlands ... | reverse complement strand
TGTACCACCCAGTCGACAGCGTCGTTTTCTTGCCCGCGAGATCTACTACCGCCACCGACCCGCTGTCATCCCCTTGGACGGGATGATCCAGGAAAGCGATGCGATCGCCTTTTGGAGAGACCCGTATGTGGCCGATCCATCCCCCGGTCTCGTAGAGTACTTTGCCGGCCGGATACTCCAAACGATTCTGGCCACCCACGTCTCGGACAATGGCTAGGTTATTGCTGTCAGGCCCCCAGTCCGCCCATTGCACCTGGTCAACAACCTCCCGGGGCGCGCCTCCCGCCAGCGGTGCCCGGGCAAGCGTGCCCACACTCACCCAGGTTCCAATCGGATGGCTTCCCAGTAACACCGCCATCTCGCCCGTCTGGGAAACGGACATGAGCTGGGTGCGGTTCATTCCCAGAGCACGCGATTCGGAGCTTTCCTTGCGGGCGGTGAAGACTTCCACCGGATTTCCCTGCCAGGACGCGCTGTACAAAATGGTTTGCCCATCGGGCGCAAATCTTGCCGAACGCACACTGCCTCGACGGAACGTGAGTTGGCGATAGACCGGAGGCGGCGGAAGAGGTTGCTGGAGCCAGGTTCGACCTGCGTATGCGCCCAGTGCTAAGCCAACCAAAACTCCAACCACAGGAAACACGGTGGAGGAGAATTTTCTTTTCTGCGGTTTCTGCGATTCTGCCACAACGGTCGAGACCGCCACCGAGCCGCCAGTGCCGGCAGCCAGTGCAGAGCTGGTGGATTCTAGGTCGCGTTTAAGGCGTTTCAAGTCAGAGCGGATTTCTCCTGCACTCTGACTGCGCAGTTCCCGGTTCTTTTCCAACGTCTTGTTAATAATGCGCTCGAGTTCCGCCGGCAGTTCCGGATTCAGGCGCATCGGCGGAATCGGCGCCTTGTTCAGAATGGCGTTGAAAACTGCCGCCGATGTGTTGCCTGTGAAAGGTGGGGCGCCCGTGGCCATCTGATATAAAACCACTCCGAATGAAAAAAGGTCGGTGCGCGCGTCAAGATCCTCCCCCATAGCCTGCTCCGGCGACATATAGTCGACCGTCCCCACTGCTGCGCCTGCGCTGGTCAGGTTTTCTTGCGGTACAGCTGTTTCCCGGGCGGATACCCCCACGGTTTCTGCCACCCTGGGCTGGGACGTGAGCTTGGCAAGCCCAAAATCCAGCACCTTTGCCTGCCCACGCGGGGTGATCAAAATGTTGGCTGGCTTAATATCCCGATGCACAATGCCGGCCACGTGTGCTGCGTCTAGTGCATCAGCAATCTGGATGCCAAATTCCAGGACGTCCCGCAGCTTCATGGGACGCTTTTCAATCTTCTGCTTGAGGGTCTGTCCCTCCAGGAATTCCATGGCAATAAAGACTTGCCCTTGGTCTTCGCCAATCTCATAAATAGTGCAAATATTGGGATGGTTGAGCGCCGATGCGGCGCGGGCTTCCCGCTGAAATCGTGTAAGTGCCTGACGGTCCTGGGCGAGCTCTCCGGAAAGGAATTTCAGAGCAACAAAGCGGCCCAGCTTTGTGTCCTCGGCTTTGTAGACCACGCCCATGCCGCCGCCGCCCAACTTCTCAACGATCCGGTAGTGGGAGATGGTCTGGCCGATCATTAGGGGCAAATCTTACGTGGGTGAAACGTTCAAGTCAATGAAAGCCGCGAAGTTTGTCATACCACAATAGAAATGCCCCCGTCTTGTGCACAATAGAAATGTCCCCTGGTTGTGGTTTCACCATGCACCGGAAAAGGCTGTGGTTTTCATCTGCTGCCAGCCTTGTCTCCAAGGATGATTCGGAGCTGGATGGAGGTTGCGGTGCGGTTTTGGGGAAGGGGGCGCGAGAGAAGGGGCAGCGCCCCTTCTCTCGCCCAGCGCTGGAGAAGCCTTCAACTCGCGGAAGCCCACCGGTTGATGACGATAGTGAATCGCGACTTCGCCGGCTTCGTTTTCCCGCACCAGTACGCGGCTCTTGGTTGGCGCCCAGTGCCGGCTTTGCCGTTCCAGTTGCAGCAGCCGGTTGTGATAACGCACCACCCAGTCCTCGCTCACCACTCGTTCTTCCTCCAGCCAGAAGACTTCGTCCAGTTGCCGCGCCGTCGGCCGTCGCCGGTGATAATCGGCTGGGGCCAGGGCCGCGTGCGCGTAACGGCGGTTGTGTTCGGCGAGATAGTGCTTCTCCAGGTAGGCGTTGGCCTGGTCGTAGTTCGTGATCCCGGCCGCAGTTTCTTTACCAGTCGATCCTGATGCGTGCCATGCGCCCGCTCCACAGGTCCCTTCGCTTGCGGCGAACTGGCCGCGATAATGCGGATGCCCAGCTTCGCGCACATCCGCCCAAACTGCGTCACCGCCGGTTCTCCACGCTCCCGTTCCTCCGCGTTCGGCGGCCGTACGTACACATTCTTCCAATCCGTATACAAGGCCTGCGGCACGCCGTAGCGTTCGATCCAACGCCGTAACACGCCTGCCGCTGCCCAGATCGTTTCCTCTTCGGAAAAACATCCCAGCGCCTTCGTCGTCGCGTCATCGACCATGTGCATCAGGCAGCCGCGGGGTTCGCGTTCTTCCAGCCACTCATGAAAGCTGCCATCCATCTGCACCAACTCGCCAAAGTGCGCCTTCGCTTCCCGCCGCCGTTGCCTCTGCCACAGCCCGGCCTCTTTCCTCCACCGCCGCAGCGTCTCGGCATGCACTTCGAGGCCGTCATCGCTCGCCAGGTGCTCCGCCGCCAGCGTCGCACCGAAATCTTCATGCGCGCTTGCACCTGTTGCAGCACCGCCGCCCGGAACTTCGCCGTGTAGGCCCGGTTCGATACACGTCCGCAGTTCCCATGCTGCAGTGCCTTTGCTCCTCCTGTTCGGTATCGTGCCCAGATCCGTTTCGCTTGCCGGTAACTTAACTCCAGCATCTCGGCCGCTTCGCGCAACCGCAGGCGATTCGCCTTCACTCGCCCCAGCACTTCCACTCGGCTCAGCTCTTTCCTGCTCAATCCCGTTCTCCCCAATCTCCGTTCCTCCTCGCCGAAGGAACTCTAAAAGGGGACACTTCTAATGTGGTTTCACGGGGACACTTTTAATGTGGTTCAACATGAAAGCCGCGAAGTTGCGCTATCTCAAAGGGTTGTTGGCGAAAACCCAATTTCACTCATGCAGAGCTAGCTTTTTTCCCGCTTTCAGATAATCCTCAAGAACTTCTTGGCGTGGTTGAGCTCCGGAAACATTTTTTCTTCTTCCAGAAACTCGCGTGGGTGCACGCACCTCCGGCTGCCGCGCAGCTTCACTGGGTGCTTCAGGTGCAGCATTTCGTGATAGAGGATGTACTCGACCACGTAGCGGGGAACCTTCGGGTGGTCGAAGACGCGGCTGATGACGATGGCGTTGTGGGCGGGATCGTAGTGGCCGAGGCGGTTGCGGGCGTGGTCGCGGCTCCAGGTGAGTTGGGGACGGCCCATCAGGCCGTGGAAGAAGCGGCGGTTGAGGTCGTCGAAAATTTCTTCGAGGTGGTAGTGGTGGCCGCGGGCGGAGTGGATATGCTTGCGTCCGCGGAGCTGGCGCACGAGGCGCGCTTTCGCGGCCAGATCGTGGCTGGCGATGTAACGGCGATAGCGGGCGCTGTGGACGCGGTCAATCGGCTTGCGGTAAAGCTTGGCAAAAAGAATATGAGCGATTGCGTGCAAGACGGGTTCGGGCGCGCCTTCGAGCAGATCGGAGAGGCGGATGTAGAGTTCAGACTGCCGGAGGCGGATAGTGTTGTTGATGGAGACGAACGGGTAGAAGCGGATGTGCATGGGCGGGGCGGGCGTGCGGGGACGGAGTTCGGCGTAGGCGGCTTGGAAGATTTCTGAGAGCTGTGGGTGCACTGTGAGGTGAGATTAGCATGACAGACAGTACCCAGTATCCAGTAGCCAGTAACCGGTACCCAGCGGCAGTGGCCGACTCCCTAGTTCTTTTTCTTGTGCTTCATATACTCTTCGACTTCCACCAGAGTTTTGCGGTGGTCTTCGGTGCTGGAGTCTACGGTTTCGAGGGAGTCGGAGAGCACGAATTCGTATTGCTTGGCTTCCTTGGGATCGGCATTGACGGCATCTTTTAGAGCGCGCAGCTTGGACTGAAATTCGGTGTCGGCTTCGATCACGACCTTCAGGGGCTTGCGAATGTCGTTCTTGCGGCCAACGTACATATCGATGTTGTCGTCGAGTTCCTGGTAGATGGTGAGGAAATCCTGAAGCAAGTCATGGGTCTGAAGGCCGCGGTTAGTGGTTTTGGGATTGGCGCGCATTTGTTCCAACGCGGTCATGCGATCGCGGGAAAACTTTACGTAAAGGTTTAAGCGTATATCGGGATCGAGCATGGCGTCGCGGAGCTGGTCGATCTCGAGCTGGTTGAGCGGGTCGTGGCGGCGCTGCGCCGAGAGCGAAGAGACGAGAGGCAGGGCAAGCACGACCAACCCAAACGCGATGCGCCAGCGCGTGGGTCCGATCATTTCTTCTTGTCCTTTTTGTCCGAGAACATTTCCTTGAGCAGGGTGGTGCGGATGTCCTCGAGACGATGCGCAGCCTGGTCAACGGGAGGTTGGTCTTCCAATGTGAGAGTGCGCTGAATGTCGCGCAGTTTTGCAGCCATCTTGCGCATGGCGATCTCAATATTCTTCAGATGCTTTTTGGATTCGATGGCGGAGTCGCTGGCTTTTTGGGAGTAAGCGACGATATCGTCGACGGCGGCGCGAGCCTCGGCAACGTGGCCTTTGATGTAAAGTTCGTCGGCCGCGCGTAGCTGGAGTTGGGCGATGCGGATCGAAGTTTCGGCGCGGTCCTCCGTGGACGCGTTTGGCAGGCGCGACTTCAGGCCGTCGACAGTTTCCTCAGAGGCCGCGCAGTTGGCGGCAGCGAGGGCCACTAAAAACAGGCATAGGGCAAGACGGCGCATGGTCAGTGCTTCTTGGGCTCGATCGCGATGAGGCGATGTTGAGCCTGCCACTCCTGATTAGGATACTTCCCGTTGGCCGTATCGAGGAAGTGGTGATAGTCCACGGATGCCGCCTTGTAGTCGCCTAAATGGTCATAGGCGGAGGCGCGCACAAAAAAAGCAAGTGTCGGCATCTCCACCTTTAGCATCTCGCGTCCGTTAAGAGCTCTCACGGCGAGTTCGTAGTTCTTATTCTCGCTGGCGGCAAAGGCCAGGTCCACGTAGGCGTCGGGCGAGTCGCGGTTGAGGCGGACGGCGGCCAGCAACTCCTGCTGCGCTTCCGGAAATTTCTTTTGCAGCAACAAAGCTTTTCCTAACGCACGATGCAGTTCGGGGTCATTGGGCTGAGCCGCAACCAGAGGCCGGTATGCGGCTTCCGCGAGATCGTTCTTTCCGGTATCGGCATAAAGATCGGCGAGATCGCGCTGGGCCGCGGAGTCTTTCGGGGACAGCTTGAGCGCAGTTTGGAGCTCAGCGATGGCGTCATCTTTTTTGCCTTCTGCCTCGAGGACGCGGCCGAGTTGGGCGTGGAGGTCCGCATCATCGGGGCGATCCGCGGCCAAGCGGCGAAGCACAGGTTCGGCATCGGCGAGGCGGCTCGACTCCATGTAAATGTTGGTGAGGCCGATGGCAGCCTCGGTGGAATGCGGGTCGAGGGCCAGGACCTTTTTGTATTCGCCTTCGGCAGCGGGAAAATCCTTCTGGCGCTCGTCGAGCAAGCCAGCGGAGAGATGCGGCTCTGGATCAGTGGGAGTGAGTTCGGCGGCCTTGTTGTAGGCCTGGAGTGCTTGAGCGGGATCTCGCGTTTCGAGCAAATGGCCGAGTGAGAGCCAGGCTCGCGCGTGGCCTTCTTCAACGTGAGCGGTGGGTTTGAGAGTTGTGGCGGCTCGGAGGAATTGTTCGGCTTCAGGATTGTGGGCGCGCGCCAGCATCAGACCGAGATTGAGGTTCGATTCGAACACGTCGGGCTTGGCGGCAACGGATTTGCGGTAGGCGGCGATGGAATCATCGTTGCGATTGAGGCCGTTGAGGGCGAAGCCGAGATCGAACCACGCCTGGTAGGACCAGGATGCTTTGTTGTTAGGGTCGCGGTCGAGGGCCTTCTTCAGCAACATCTCGGCAGCGGCGAAGTCATTTTTCTGGAGCGCGGCTTCGGCTTGGGCGATTTCGGCGGGCTGGTCGACGATGGCTTCGCGATGATGGCGGACCGTGGTGTGCGTGTCGATGACTTGGGCAGAGGAAGTCGCGGCTAGGAGGATTGCGAGGAACGCGTTGGAGAGTCGGGCCATTACGCCGGTGAGGGGTCCAGAGAAGAGCTTAAACCACAGAGGACACGGAGGGCACAGAGGATTGCGACGAGCGAACCCAGGTTCTCTAGCTGTCTCCATTGGAATGGCCATTGGGGCTCAGCACCAGCTTCAGATACTGGCCGGTATAAGAATTCTTCAGCTCGGCAATCGCTTCCGGCGTGCCTGCGCCTACTACGCGCCCGCCGCGGTCTCCGCCTTCGGGGCCGAGGTCAATCACCCAGTCGGCAGTCTTGATCACTTCGAGGTTGTGCTCGATAACGATGATGGAGCCTCCGGCATCAATTAGACGGCGGAAGGCGAAAAGCAGCTTGCTTACGTCGTCAAAGTGCAGGCCGGTGGTGGGCTCGTCGAAAATGTAAAGCACGCGACGCTTGCGTGCCATTACGCTGCCACCCTCGGAGTGATGGACAGGCGCGCGGCCACCCGTCTGCAGGTGAGCCGCTAGCTTCATGCGTTGCGCTTCGCCTCCCGAAAGCGTAGTGGCGGATTGGCCGAAGCGCAGATAGCCCAGGCCGACTTCATCGAGCACGCGTAGCTTTTCAGTGAGGCGCGGAACTTCGGCGAAGAACTTGAGGCCTTCGCGGATGGTCAGGTTCAAGACCTCGTGAATGTTCTTGCCTTTGTAGCGAACTTCAAGAACCTGCGGCTTGTAACGCGTGCCCTTGCATTCGTCGCAGATCAACTCGACATCGGCCAGGAACTGCATTTCCACGGTGACCGTGCCATCGCCCTGGCAGTTTTCGCAGCGGCCGCCCGGCACGTTGAAGGAAAAATGTCCAGCAGTGAAGCCGCGTTTCTTGGCTTCGGGCAACGCCGCAAACAATTCGCGGATGATATCGAAAGCCTTGATATAGGTTACGGGATTCGAGCGCGGCGTCCGGCCGATCGGCGATTGGTCAACCAGCACGACCTCGTCGAGGTAGTCGTCGCCTTCGATGCGGTCCCAGAGGACGGCGGGCGGCGCGCTGCCGTTCGACTGGCGTTTGGCTGCGGCGAGCCCCTGATAGAGCACGTCATGCAGCAGCGAAGACTTGCCGGAGCCGGAGACGCCGGTGATCGCGACCAGCATGTCGAGCGGGATTTCCAGATCGATGCGTTTGAGGTTGTGGGCGCGAGCGCCCGTGACCTTGATTTTGTGCTTGCCGGGGACTCGGCGCCGCGGCGGAATCTGAATGTGCAGTTCGTTGGCGAGGTACCGCCCAGTGAGCGACTGCGGCATCTTGAGAATTTCGGCGTAAGTGCCCGCACCGATCACTTTGCCGCCGCTTTCACCGGCCCCGGGGCCGAGGTCGAGAATGTGGTCGGCGACGCGCATAATGTCGGGGTCGTGCTCGACCACGAGGATCGTATTTCCCAGATCGCGCAGTCCATGCAGGATTTTAATGAGCCGGTGCGTATCGCGGCTGTGCAGGCCGATGGATGGCTCATCGAGCACGTAGAGGGTCCCGACCAGGCGCGAGCCGAGAGAGGTCGCGAGCTGGATACGCTGCGCCTCTCCGCCAGAGAGCGTAGAGGCCAACCGATCAAGCGTGAGATATTCGAGGCCGACATCGTTGAGGAAGCGCAGGCGTTCCTTGAGTTCGACGAGGAGCCTCTCCGCAATCTCGGCTTGCGCGGGCGTGAGCTGGAGCTGATCGAAGAAACGGGCGGCTTCTTCGACCGTCATGCTGCAGACCTGACAAATATTCTTGCCTTCGACCTTCACCTGGCGCGCTTCGGTGCGCAGTCGCGTGCCCGCGCATTCGGAGCACAGCGAGTATCCGCGATAGCGGCTCAGGAAAACGCGGACGTGGAGTTTGTATTTTTTGCGTTCGAGATGCTTGAAGAATCCGCGCACGCCCAGAAAGCGCCCTTCGCCTTCCAGAACGAGGCGCTGGTGCTCGGGGTCAAGCTCGTGCCAAGGGACCTCGATCGAAATGCCTGCCTGGCGGGCAAAGCGCTTCAGATCGGTGAACAGCGGGCGATACTTCGGCTTGGTCCACGGTTCGATGGCGCCCTCGCTCAGCGTCTTGCCCTTATCGGGGATGACGAGATCGAGATCGAAATCAATCGTATTGCCGAACCCTTGGCAGCGCGGGCAGGCTCCATACGGATTGTTAAATGAGAACAGGCGCGGCTCGGGTTCCTCGTAGCGCGTGCCGTCGTTCTTGCATTCGAAGCGCTGCGAGAAGCGAAAGCGCTGGGGCGGGTTGGCGTCGCCATCCTTATTACTATCGCGAGGAGCCGTCTCGAAGATGACCTCGCCCGATTCGCGGTAGGCAATTTCGACGGCGTCCACGATGCGCGAGCGCTGGTCGGCGGAGACGACGAGGCGATCGACCAGAACGAAGAGCGGTTCGGCGAAATTGACGTCGAGCAGCGATTCGGGCGTGGAGAATTCGAAAATCTGGCCGCTTTGCAAAAGACGGTTGAAGCCGCGCTTGCGGAGTTCGAAGAGGCGGGCCTTGAGAGCCTCAGTCAGGAGATTCAGCTCGGAAGATTTCTTTGTGCTGCGAGATTTCTTCGTGCTCTTCGGTTCAGTGGCTGGCACGTGGGCGTGAATCGGAAAGAGCACGTTGAGCCGCGTGCCCTCGTCAAGCGCCAGAATGCGGCCGGCGACTTCGTCGACCGTATCTTTCTTCACTTCCTGGCCGCACTGCAGGCAATAAGTTCGGCCGATGCGGGCGAAGAGGAGGCGCAGGTAATCGTAGATTTCGGTTGCCGTGGCGACGGTCGAGCGCGGATTGCGCGTCGAATTCTTCTGCTTGATGGCGACCGCGGGCGCGATGCCGTCAATCACGTCGGCGTCGGGCTTCTCGATGCGCTCCAGAAACTGCCGCGCGTAAGCCGAGAGCGACTCGACGTAGCGCCGCTGGCCCTCGGCGTAAATCGTATCGAAGGCAAGCGACGACTTACCGGAACCAGACACTCCGGTGACGACGGTCAGGCTGTTATGCGGGATCTCAAAATCGATGTTCTTGAGGTTATGAACCCGGGCCCCGCGAACAATAATGCTCTCTGTGGACATCTCCCCCTGGCTCTACAGACAGATCAAAACTCGCTACCGAATCTTTCTATTATAAGCGGGAAGGACAACGTTGGATCAGTAAGTTGCTCATTCCACGAACAGCCAGAAACGCGACAATCGCAACAATCCAGCCTGTTTTATGCACGGTTTAGACACGGACGACGATGCCACGAAAGCAAAAGATCGACCTTGCCTTTCGACTTCTGCTCTCGCATCTTTATCAGCCGATTGCTGGCGCAGAACCAATCGAAGTTCCTCATCGCAGTCTCAGATCGGTTGGGTTGCCTCGCCGACGGGGGCGGGTGCGAGGTGCAAGGTGTTTCCATCCAGGGTTCAGCATCCGGTCGCTTGACGTCGTGCTACTCTGTGCCAGTTCGGCGGAGGTGAGCGATGCAGAATACGGAAATCATGCGGCGTTACATCCATCGGGAAGTCGTGACGTCCCTGGTTAACTCACGGTTGCCGCCCGACCACCCGATTGGCGAGGTGCTCGAGACCGAGGCGCAGATCGTCGGGCAACGGGCGTGCGTGCGTGTGATTGACGAGCACGGCGGCTGGGTCATGCTGGAGGATCGAATCAAGGAATTGAAGGCCGATCCCCGCTTCCGCGACAGCGTCCCGAATCCGGATAGGGTGGCAAAGGGAGACGTGGCGGGTCTGCGGGACAACTTCGAGCGGATCGCGGCCGGCAAGGTCGCCGTGGAATAACAAAATCCGGCGTCGCTCGCCCGGCAACTCAACCCGAATGGTCGTTGGCGAAATCTGGCGTTAGCGCAAGCGTGCGCGTTCGTTCGCCGTTCTGCCGGGTCGATGAGTGTAATCGGCGTTAGCGCTCATTGACCTGTCGATGAGTGCTATTGCGATTTAACGCCAACCATCGAGGCTAAGAGCCTCTCACACAGCCTCTCCACAGGCTCCAACCAGCGGTGCGGAATCACGTCACACCGAACGGTGATGCCCGCCTGTTGCAGAGATTAGCCAAAGGAGTAAACTTCTTGCCGACTAATCGCTTCGCCTCCCCGAAGAGCAGTTCCCGCCCGTTGAGACGCAGCACCCCCTGAGGCGAATGGGAAGAATTCCGGCGAGGTGGGTGATGAAAACTGTGCTGCTTGTCGACGACGTAGATTTACTGCGCGAGATGCTACGCGATTTGCTGGAATCGATGAATATGCAGGTACTTGAAGCATCCAACGCTGCGGAAGCAATCCGCATCGGGCGCTCTCATCCTGGAAAAATCGATTTGTTGTTGACCGACATCGAAATGAGCGGGAAGTCGGGATGGGAATGTGCAAACGAAATCGTCAGGAAAAGGCCAGACATTCGGGTTCTTTACATGTCCGGCGCAATCACCCAGCTGGAGTGGGATAACTACAAGGACAAGCCGCCTGGTAGTCATTTCATTCAAAAGCCATTTCAGTCAGAGGAATTGACAGCGCTTGTGATGGCCAGCCTCGCGAAGTGAGAACGCCTACAGCGATTACAACTCTTAGAGGATCGGCCCGATCCCGGTAATGAGTGCAATAGAGATGTTACGCCAATTGAGACGATAGCTTCCGGTTTGCCGACCCTGCGGGAATGAATCCCCGATCAAGCCTCAGTCCCCGAAGATTCTACGCAGATCCCTTCACGCGGCAGGCTAATATACGCTGGTTAGGTGTTCGCCAGATCGACCTGCGGAGCGCCATGCTGGCACGCCGCATACGATCGCCGAGATAGTGACCCCGTCGAGACGCAATACGCCAAACGGTATCGCCGCGATGGCCTGACTGGCCGCCGTCGCTGTGGTCAAAATGGTGAATGCGGTGAATTACAATACATCCCATTGAGCTTGAATCGCAGTCTTAACCTAGGAGGATGAGACGGACGACGGAGCTTGGCGAAGGGCTCGCTAGATCAAGCCTCCGTTCGGGATCTGTTGGCGCCACCACAGTCGGTGCGCTTTGATCTCAACCCTTATGCGCTCCAGGTACTTTCGGATATTCGCCCCGGCCGCAATGTTTTTCCTGCTGCTAGTGGAAGTATGCAGTGGGCAAAATACGACGCTGATCAGTCTTGACCAGGCCATTGATCTGGCGTTGGCGCACAACCATTCCATAAAGGCCACGCGAACTCTGATTCTTCAGAATCAGGCCCAAGAAATCACCGCGAACCTGCGCCCCAATCCGACTCTTGGGGCCGACAGCCAATTCGTCCCGTTTTTTAGTCCGCAAGATTTTTCTGGAACAAACCTGAACGAAACACAGCAGTTCGACATCGGAATTGGGTACCTGTTCGAGCGTGGTCACAAGCGGCAACGTCGATTGCAAGCCGCTCGGGATCAAACAGCGGTCACGCGTGCCCAGGTTACCGACGCCGAACGAACTCTGGCTTTCAACGTGGGCCAACAGTTCGTCAGCGTTTTACTGGCGGAATCCACTCTTCAGTTTGCACTGCAAGACCTTCAGGGCTTCCAGCAGACGGTCGACATCAGCGAGACCCAACTCAAGGCGGGCTACATCGGTGAAGGAGATTACCTTAAGATCAAGCTGCAGCTTCTGCAGTTTCAGACCGACGTGTCCTCGGCCCGCCTAGCCAAGGCGCAGGCACTTGTCGGCCTGCGCGAGTTCTTGGGCTACAACGCGGTACCGGCCGATTTTGACGTGATTGACAATCTGGCATACGAACCGCTCAAGGGGAATCTGGAAGACCTGAAGATGAAGGCGCTGCGCGAGCGGCCTGACTATCGGGCTGCGGAATTGGGAATAACGGCTGCACAGAGCCAGATCCTCCTGGCCAAAGCGAACGCCAAGGTGGACGTCAATGGCACATATGACTTTACGCATGTTTCGGGTGAGAACACGGCTTCGATCTTTGCGAATTTTGAGTTGCCGATCTTCAACCGCAATCAAGGAGAGATCGCGCGTACCGGTTACGCACTCACACAGGCACAGGAGCAGCGGCAAGCGGCCAGCGATACGGTTCTCTCCGATGTTGCCAATGCCTACGAGGCGGTCAGGAGTAACGACGAAGTGGTGCAACTCTATACTTCCGGGTACCTTAAGGAGGCTCAGGATTCGCGCGATATTAGCGAGTATGCGTATAAACGCGGCGCTGCTAGCCTGTTGGATTTTCTCGATGCCGAGCGCAGCTACCGATCCGTTCAGTTGGCCTATCGCCAGGCACTTGCCTCCTATATGACCGCGCTGGAGCAGTTGAAGGAAGCGGTAGGGACGAGGAACCTGCCATGAACGTGCGTAACCATATTTGGCAAAGGGTGGCCGTATGCGCGGCCGTATCGGCGATTATGTTGGCGCTGGTCGGTTGCCAGGGCTCAGGATCGCGGGCCGCCGCTAACTCCGGCAGCGCCAAAAACTCAAATGATCCCGAACTGTTTACCATTCCACAGGACCAGATGTCGCATGTTCAGGTACTGACCGTTCAGCCGACAACCCTGACTCGGTCGCTCAGGCTGACAGGCGCGGTGGCTTACAACAGTTTTCGGACGACACCGGTCATCTCCCAGGTGAGTGGACCGGTCAGCAGGGTAGTGGTCGTTCCCGGGCAGAAAGTGAATCAGGGTGAGCCCATGTTGTACGTCGCGAGTCCGGATTACTCACAGCTTCGCACCAACTATTTAAAGGCTAAGGATGCGTATGCCTTGGCACAAAAGGCCAACGCCCGAGCCCAGGACTTGTACCAGCATCACGCGATTGCGGAACAGAATGTGGAGCAGGCGCAGTCGGCCGAGGTCCAGGCCGGCGGCGACCTGGTCGCGGCACAATCTGCATTGAAAGTTATGGGAGTCACCGACCCTGACGCACTCGTGCAGGCCCCGCCCTCTTTTGAGGTGCCGGTAAAGGCGCCGATTGGAGGCTTGGTCGTTGAGCAGGATGTCTCCGCGGGACAACTTATTCAGCCGGGTACGACCCAATGTTTCATGATTTCCGACATCAGCACCGTCTGGGTCCTGGTCAATGTCTATCAAAAGGATTTGCCCTACGCGCACGTAGGGGATCAGGTCGCAATTCAGACGGATACTTATCCTGAAGTGTTCCATGGGCGCATTGCGTACGTCGCAGCATCCCTCGATCCGAGCACGCGCACGCTGCAGGCTCGCATCGAGACGAACAATCCTGGCGAAAAACTGAAGAAGGATATGTACGTGGTGGCAACTGTAAATGCGGGCACGATCCAAAATGCCATTGCGCTCCCGGATGCCGCGGTCCTGCGCGACAGTGAGAACCAGCCTTTTGTCTATGCGGAGGCGTCCTCGAACCAGTTTGGCAGACGCTCCGTGACCCTTGGAGAAAGCCTGAACGGAACGACCGAGATAACCAGCGGGCTGAAAGCTGGCGACCAAGTCATCGGAAATGGCAGCTTGTTCTTGCAGTTTGCGAACTCGT
>Ga0074044_10003356_pt1 | contig 13670 bp, 10 predicted proteins | sample BogForMeECP23OM1_FD_94443 | JGI IMG/M metagenome (GOLD analysis project Ga0074044, IMG submission 94443) | Bog forest soil microbial communities from Calvert Island, British Columbia, Canada - Bog Forest MetaG ECP23OM1 | ecosystem: Environmental > Terrestrial > Soil > Wetlands ... | reverse complement strand
GTTCAGCCAGCTTGCGTTGTTCAGCCAGCTTGCGTTGTTCAGGATGTTCGGGGTTGGCGCTCATCGCGTCACGCTCGTGCGACGAAAATTCCCGTGTCTTTGCTGATGTGGAATGCGCCGCGCTCGGCGATTTCCTTTTCGAAGAACGATCGTAAGGCCGCGATCTTCTCCGCGCTCACCCGCGAACGCATGCGGGTGGAGTTGATGTAATCGATCAGCGGGGCGGCCTCGGTGACGACGAGACTGTCGGGATAACGCAGAACCTCGACCTTCGGAAAGCACGCGCGCATCGGTTCGAGGCCGGTTTCGAGGCCGAAATGTGCGGCGGAGTTGCTGATCGGCCTTTCGAGGAAGCGCTCTGCGGCCTGGTTAAACTCACGCATGTTGGAGAAGCTGAAGGTCGCCGCATAGCAGGCGCCGCCGGGCCTAAGGACGCGGCGAAACTCGCGCAGCGCAGCCGGTACATCGGGTACGTGATAGAGCATGTGATTGGCAACGATCGCATCGAAGGTCGAGTTCGCAAAGGGCAGCGCTTGGGCGTCGAGCTGCGCGGCCTCGAAATGGCGACCGATCGGCGCTAGCGCCGCCAGTCCGTCGCGCAAAATGCCATCTGAAAAATCCGACAGCACAATGCGCCATCCATTTGGAATGCGATCGCGATTGCGCAGCCACATTTGGGCGGTGCCGGTGCCGACTTCGAGCACGCGCGCGTCATCCGGTAGCGTCATATGGTCTAAGATCCAGCGGAAGATCCCATAGCGATTGGTGCTGAACCGTGCATGCAGGCGCATGCGCGCGTTGAGATTCGTTCCGTCCTTATATTGCTCACGAAGCGCTTGGGTAGTGGCGTTCATCGAGCGCGATTCTAGCACGCGCACATGATGTGAGAACGTTTTGGCGATAATCGGGTGGCCGTGTTAGATCGTTCGCATGGGAAATGGAATCACTCAGGCCAGCGTTCCTCGACGACGTCAATTCGGTGCGCCCCTTCCGCACGAGGGTGAAAACGGACTGTTCTCGGAATCATGGTTTCCGATTTGTCTCTCGCGCGAGCTCCTGGGGGGAAAAATTCTCGGGGTCGATTTCCTCGACGGGCGCGTGGTCGCGTATCGCGGCGAGAACGGCGAAGCGCGCGTGATGAGCGCCTACTGCTCGCATGTCGGCGCCGATTTGTCGGTCGGCGACGTCCAGGGCGACACCATCCGCTGCGCGTTTCATCATTGGCGCTATGACGGCAACGGCGTGTGCGTCGCGACCAAGGTCGGCGATCCTCCGCCGAAGGCCGCCTGTCTGTTCAAATTTCCTACCTGCGAGCGGCATGGAATTGTGTTCGCATATAATGGCGAGCATCCGCGTTTCGAGGTCCCGGATTTTCCCTACCCCGATTCCGAACTGGCAATGAACGTGTCGGTCATGCCCGATGACGTCCCGACCGATCCGTGGGTGCTCAGTTGCAACACCCCCGATATGCAGCACATCAAGGCCCTGCACAGCATAACCTTCGAGCAGGAGGACCCTCATGACAGCGTCGAATGGACCGATCATTCGATGTTGTACGATTTCAAGGGACGTCACGCGTTGGGCGAACCGATCGATTATCGCGTCGGCATTTACGGGAACAACATCTATTACCAGAGCGGTACTATCGAGGGGCGATGGTTCGGCGCCATGACGCCGTTTGCGTTGCCGCGTCCCGGGCACACCCGCGTCTTTGCGATTCTCGCGGCTAGAAAAGATGAGGGCGATGAAGCTTCGACGAAGGCCTTTCTTCGCGCCGTTACCGAGCTCGAGATGAAGGTGGTGGGCGAGGATATTCCCATCGTCAACACCATTCACTTCCGGCCCGGCACGCTGACCAGGAGTGATCGCACGCTGGCGCGGTTTTTCCAGTACCTGCGCGACTACCCACGCTGCCATCCGTCGGCGGAGTTCATTACCTGAGCCGTGATTTGGCCTATTGCATTTCAGTTCGGTGACCGTGAACATCGTCACGGCTCGTCAGCATTGACTCTGTGGTGAACATGCGACGCCGATCGCACGCAGGCTAAAGCCTGTCCCATTCAACAGTTCGGGAGGGTGCTCGTGGAATCAAGGATAATGTCAGTACGGTTCAGGAAGATTGGTACCGCGGCCGTTTTTGCAGCGGCTATCTTCGCCATCGCTGCCGTATCGGCGCGTGGCGCCGGGACGCAAACCTGGAATATCGATCCGGTGCACTCCAATGTCACCTTCAGCGTCCGTCACATGATGCTGTCCGACGTGAAGGGTGGGTTCGATAAATTTTCCGCTACCGTCACCGCGAACGATGACGATCCGAAGTCGGTTGAGATCGATGCGACCATCGATGCGACCTCGGTCGACACCCATTCGGAGAAGCGCGACAACCATCTCAAGAGTCCCGACTTCCTCGACGTCAAGAAGTACCCGACCATCACTTTCAAGTCGGTGAAGATCGAGCCGGACGGCGACGGCAAATGGAAAGTCACCGGCGACCTGACGCTTCACGGCGTGACCAAGCCGGTGGTGCTCGAGGTGACGGGCCCAACGCCCGAAGTGCAAGTCATGGGAAGCACACGCCGCGGAGCTTCGGCCACCACCACCATCAATCGCCAGGATTTCGGAGTGTCGTTCAACAAAACGCTCGATTCCGGCGGGTTGGTGGCCGGTAACGAGGTCGCGATCTCGATCGATGTCGAAGCAGTCAAAGCAAAGTAGGGGTGCGATGAAACTCGAATTCGGTTTTCAGTTGGCGAACATGGAGCCGGCGCGGATCCGCGATCTTGCGCAAGCCGCCGAGGCGCTCGACTACGACTACATCGTGTTTCCCGATCACATCGTGCTGGAAGGCCCGGAACGCCAGCACGATCCCCATGGGCTGGCGTGGGATACGGTGTCGGTCGCGGCTGCGGTGATCGCGGCGACCAAAAAAATCCGTATCGGCCACCTGGTGCTATGCAATCTGTTTCGTCATCCCGCGATTACCGCCCAGAGCCTGATGACACTTGATCATCTCAGCAATGGCCGCTTGCTCGCGGGTCTCGGTAGCGGATGGACCGAGACGGAATTCCAGATGACGGGGATTCCCTTTCCTCCGATCGCTGAGCGGTTGCGCATGTTGGATGAGGCGCTGACCGTGATCAAGTCGTTATGGACGAAAGAGCAGACCACCTTCGAGGGCGAGTTCTATCACCTTAACGATGCGATCCTCTGGCCCAAGCCGATTCAGAAGCCGTGCCCGCCGATCATCGTCGGAGGCGGCGGTAAGGGTCTGCTGCGCGTCGCCGCCAAGCACGCCGACTTCGTCAACATTAGTCCGGACGCGGGCAAGCAGGGACATATCTCGCTGGCGAACGTGAAAGAGATGACGGACGCGAGCTACCAGGAAAAGATCCAGTTCCTGCGCGAGGAAGCCAAACGCAACGGGCGCGATCCGAACGCCATTCGCATCAGCAGCTTTCTGTTCGCGTTTAACCTCACCGACACGCCCGCGGCCGCGCGTCAGATGGCCGAGGCGATGGCGCCGATGTTTCAGATGAGTGCGGACGAGGTGCTCCGCTCACCGCTGGTGTTGATCGGAACCCCCGAGGAATGCGTGGTGGAGTTGAAACGGCGCATTGAGAAGTGGGGCGCGACCCAGTTTCTCTTCAGCGCGTTTGGCGCCATCGATGAGAAGATGATGCGGCGTCTGAAGGAAGAAGTCATCGCCCATCTGTAGGTCGAGCGGCGGCGCTTTGTGCCTGAACGGGATAGGGAAACAGCGAGCGCACCAGCGGTGTGAGCTCGCGCTCCGATGGTGACTCGCCGCCGAAGTCCGACATGATCGCGCGCATGTCCTCGCCGGTCCCGGTCGGTTCTGCGAGAATGAACGGGATGTGGCTATCCTGCTCGCATGCGCTGCCGTGCCAGGTGTAGTGGGTGACTCCGGCGAAGTAGTAGCGATCCTCGATAGGAACATTCATGCACGCGCGCGGCAGCAGCAGTATATCGCCGGCGCGATTTCCATACGGACCGGCGCTCAGCCAGTTCATCCGCTGCTCGAGGTCTACCAGGTCCGGCCGTGGATGCGCTTGCAAATATTCATGGATGGGCACCAGGTTATTGCCATCGAAGACCATGTAGGGAAGCGCATTCTGACCACCCGGGACGCCGGGTCGCGCGAAGATTAGATCGAGCGTGCCCTTCAGCTTGGCTATCGGCCATCCGGTCTGGTTCGATCGATAGAAGCTTTTCAGCACTGGGACAACGTCTTCTTCGAAGCGCGCCGGCTTCTTCCAATCGCATCGATTGCCGTCGTGCGGGCAGGTCGACCGATCGGCGAGGTAGATGTAGGCCATGAAGCCCTGGTACGCGATGACTGCCTGGTAGTCATTGTCAGTATTGGGGATGAAGAGCGAGGCTCCGCGCACCCGAAAGCCGGCCTTGCGAACTGCCGCGAAGGGTGACTGATTGTGGCCGGTGCCGAGTTTGTTGCGTTTGTCGTCGAGGGTCGGAGTGTGGGCGTGATCCGATATGAAGAGGACGTAGGTGTGATCCATCACCCCTGCGTTGCGATACGCCTCGAGCACCTGTCGCACGCATCCGTCGGTCACATGCTCGAGATATCGCTCCTGGCCGACGAGCCGGTCCGGCGCGGCATGCGTGAAAATGTCGATGCCCGGAAGATAGACCACCTGCAAATCGGGGATGCCGTGTTCCTTGAGCGCGTCGAGGACTTTCTGGGTCGAGTCGCGATCGATCGATCCGCTGAGCGATTTGTCAGGGTCCTCGCCTCGTAGCTGGCCCTTGATTAGATGCTCCACCAGATTCGGAAAGGCCCCGGGAGCGACGGTGGTATAAATGGTCGCGCCGCGATGAATCGAGAGCAGTGAAACGTTGCTGGTCCGATGATGCAGGTCCTCGAAGAGAGTCGGGACCTCGAGTTGTCGGCCGACCAGATCATCAGTGACGACCTTGGCGTTGTCGGCGGCGTCCGGCACCGATACCGGAACCGGCGCGTAAAACTGCATCGTCCCGCGCTCGAACCATTCATCGCCCGGGATACCGTCATAGGCCGGGGTCGAGCCGGTGAAGATCGCCGCCCAATCGGCGATGGTGCTGGAGGGCAGCACGCTGAGGGCGTGCGGCGCGGCATAAGCGTGCTCGAAAACGCCGTTGCCCTCATCCTTGCCCAAGAGCGCGGCGATATTCGGCGCATGGCCACTATGAACCGCATCCATGAACTGCGCCGGCGTGGCGCCATCCATCGCAAATATCAATACGTGGACACTTGAAACCGAGGTCGGACGCTCCGGCTTGAACTGCTTTTCCCCGCCGGTCTCCACTGTCTGTGTCACCAGTCCGCAGGATGACTGCAGCAGCATCAAAACCGAAATCACCGCGAGCAACCCAAGCGAATTTCTCACTGACATCGAGCGCAATCCTAGCGTCATCGAGTGCGGGCTGTAACCAAACGAATGGTGCGCGCGTCTTGATTAATACGGACCAAATGGACAACCCAATTATTCATCAAAGGAAGGGGAAAGAGCCGACTATGAATCGAAAATCACTCTTGGCAGCAGTATCTGGACTCTCTGCGCTGGCCCTCGCGGCAACCTGTGGACCGGCGCTGGCGTTCGGCCCACATGATCATGGGCACTCTGGCGACGATATGCATTACGGCTTGCTCGCCCACGCTGCGGGTATTACCAGTGCGCAAATCGAGGCAGCTTTCGAGGCCGCCGGACCGACCCTGCACGCCGACGGCCAGACTCTTAGGGCGGACAAGGCCGCCGTCGATTCGTGCATTATAGCGGGCGGGACGGCTGGCTGTTCCACTCAGATCGCCGCCTATACCGCGGCGAAGTCTGCCCTGACACAGGAGCAGTTGTCGATCTGGCAGGGACTTTTTGCGAAGGCCCCGAACGCCAACGCAGCGGTTTCGCTCAAGAGCAACCTGGACAACCTGAACACGCAGAAACACAACCTAATCAAACAAGTTTTCAGCTCGGCGAAGGATTCCGACAGCACCTCTTCGCAGACTTCGCCGGAATGACGACAGTTCCTCCCCCGAAGCGGTAGCGGCGGCGCTCCCGACCCCCACCGGGACGCCGCTGCAACCCGTTTCACCTGAGATTCGGCACCTACTAATCTTTTACAGCACCTTTGCCGCGAGGAACTCCGAGAGATCCTCCAGGCTCGAAGCGGTGATCTCGTGACCGCAGTCGTACTCGCGAAACGTCACCGGCACCTCCAGCTCATGCAAATGCTCGAGTGATTCCTTGGCCCGCGAGAGCGGAATCGCTTCATCGGCGCGACCATGCTGAAGGAGCGTCGGCAGATGATGAAGCGCTGCGGGATCCGCGATATTGCGCTTCAGCTCGGGTGGAAACCAGGTTGAGAGGCCGACCAAGGCCGCGAATCGCTTGGGCTCGCGGAAGGCGAGCCGAAACGCCATCACGCCACCCTGACTGAAGCCCAGCATCACCAGCTTGCGCGGATTGACCGGATACCTCGCGACGGCGGCGTCGATAAACTTTGCGGCGCGGTCGACCGCCTCGTCAATCTGATCCTCCCGCGGCGCGGTTCCGGTGCGAATCGGAAACCAGCCGTAACCGGAGATCGCGCCGATCGGCACGTCGAGCGGTCCTTGCGGGCAGATGAGCATGAACTTGCTGCCGGCGATGTAGGGTGCGAGCCCCTGCAGATCGAGTGCATTCGCACCCCATCCATGGAGCGCGATAATGGTTGGATGAGGTCCGTCGCCGGCAGGTTCATATAAGGTGTGAATCAGATCCATCGCGTTGCCTCGATTCGGGAATCCGACAAAATGGCATCGGTCATCCCAACTGGTCAGATTGTGGGCATAATAGATGGCGCCGATCGAAGCCGCCAGAGCGGATATACCCCCTGTTCATCCGCGGGCGCAGGTCGGCTATCGTGTCGTAGCGAAAGTTCTCTAAATGTCTCTATTGAATCTTCGACAAGATGTCGCGCGTCGAGCGCAGCAACCTGACTGGGCAACCTGGGGGGTGCTTTTTCTCGCGATAACGGCGCTCGGGGCAGCGCCCGCGACCAGCGGTCCCAGCGGTAAACTCATCGGTATCATCAGCGGCTTCGTCTTGTTCGGGCTGGTGCTGTACCAGCTCTATCAGTTGCTGCTTCCCTTCCTCGAGGAGGGCGACCAATTCTTCACCTGGGCGATGTTCATTCTGGTCGTACTCTACCTGGTGAAGACGCTGGCGCTGCTCGGCTTTTCAGGTTTTGGCACCGACGTCGGAAGCTACCAGGCGTGGGCATTGCAAATCGCCGACATGGGACCCGCGCACACCTACCAGCAGGGATATTTTCTCGATTACCCCCCTGGCTACCTCTATGCGCTCTGGATCGCCGGCATCATCTCGCGCGCGATCGGCGCGGGCGGCGACACCTTGCGCGTCATCGTCGAGAGCCCGGCGCTGATCGCGGACTTTTTCATGTGCTTCGTGGTGTTCGCATACGTGCGACGCAGCGAGCACAGCAAGCTTGCATTGATCGCGATGCTGATGGTGGCGCTCAATCCCGCGCTGCTGTTCGACACCGTGGTATGGGGACAGAGCGATTCGGTGCTGACGTTGGTGATGTGGCTCGCGGTGGTTGCCACGCTCGCGGGTGAGTATGAAATCTCCTGGGCGCTGGCGGCAGTCTCGGTTCTCATCAAACCGCAGGGCTTGATGATTGTGCCGGTGCTCGGATGGTGGCTGCTGCTGGAAGCCGACTATGCGACCTGGCTGCGCTCCGCGATCGTTTCCCTCGGCACCTTCATCATCGGCATTGCGCCGTTTCAGATCGGGCATCAGTGGAACTGGATCATCGACCTCTACACTTCGACCGCGGCCTATTATCACGAGACTTCGGTCAACGCGTTCAACTTCATCGCGCTGATCGGAGGACTGCGCCAACAGGATTCCAGCACTATCGCGGGAGTTTCGTTCTTCGCGCTGGGGATGGCCTTGTTGGTTCCGCTGTATTCGTTCGTCGGATACGTACTGTGGCGGGCGCGGACCGCGCGGTCACTGTTCTTCGCCTCGTTCATCGCGTTGTTCGGATTTTTCCTGTTCGCGCCGCGCATGCACGAGCGCTATCTCTACCCGTCGCTGGTCTTCGTAGTTCCGCTCGCGCTCGAAAGCTACGAGATGTTGGGAGTGTTCATCGTCCTGACGATCACCTGCCTGTTCAATCTGGCCTACATCAAGCAGACGCTGGAGAGCGCCGCAGTTTTTCTCGATCCGCATGACGGCCTCGCAATGCTGATATCGATATTGAATGTTGCGGCGTTTGCGCTCGCGGTTCGATTCGGCCTGTCGATGTTGAACAGCGAGGGGACGTCGGGCGAGAATTCGCTGCTGCAGTTGCTCAACCGATTCCGGCCGCCGGAAGGACGCGCCACTGCGCGCATAGCGGCAACGTCGGCGGAAGAGAAACCGCTGCTGCCGTGGATCAGAATCGATACCATCATCATCGGGGTGCTCGTTCTCGCCGCTATCGCGACGAGGTTCTGGAGGATCGGCAATCCCCCGGAGATCGTTTTCGACGAAGTTCATTTCGTCGGCCAGGCCCGCCACTATCTCCACGCGGAGACATTTCTGGACCCGCATCCGCCGGTGGCGAAACTGCTCATCGCGCTAGGCATCTGGCTATTCGGCGATCATTCGTGGAGTTGGCGTGTGGGCAATGCCACCCTCGGCACCATCCTGGTCGGCGTGACCTACCTGCTGGGGCGCCGGATGTTCAAGGATCGCCTCGCGGCAACGCTGGGCGCCTCGTTCGTCCTGCTCGACGGATTCTTCATGGTCGATTCGCGAATCGCGTGCATTGATATCGTGTATCTGACGTTTGCGGCGATCTCCTATGTGCTCCTCTTCCGCTTCATGCAAACCGACGGGTTGCTGGCGAAACGCAAGCTGCTGATCTTTCTGGGAATCGCCTTGGGGCTTTGTCTCGGCAGCAAACTCTACATTCCGGTTATCGCATGCGTCCTGGCGGCGGGCTTCGTCGCATACAACGTATGGCAAATGCCCCCCGATCAGACGCTTCTGGAGGGTTCCGGGAACCTCACGGACCCGTATCGTGAATGGCGCGTGGTGGGGGCGGTAACTACCCTCGCGACCGTGACCGCGATTTTCTATCTCTCCACCTTTTTGATTCATTACCTGCTCGGATGGTGGGGCGGTATCTCCGACTTGTTCGACTACTACAAGCAGATCGTGTGGTACGAGAACTCGGTCGCCAGCGCGACGCATCCATACTCTTCCAAATGGTGGAGTTGGCCCATGATGCTGCGTCCGGTCGCTTACTGGCAGCATTTCCCGCAGAGCGGGAAGGTCGCCACGGTGTGGGGTGGTGGCAATCCGCTGATCTGGTGGGGCGCGCTGACCGGCATGACGTTTAATGCCATCTACACCATCGAGAAGCCGACGGTGACGCGCGTCTTCATGCTTTCCGGCTACCTTGCCTACACTTTGATGTGGGTCTGGATCGGACGCACGCTGTTCCTCTATCACTACATGCCCGCGGTCTATCTCGGTTTCCTCGCGCTCGCGGCGGTGCTTGCGGAATGCTGGTACGGTGGCGACGAGCTGTGGTTCGAACATCTCGCGATCCTGGCGACGATAGCGCCCGCGCTCTTCCTGGGTCTCGGCATGGGATGGGGATTGGCCGGACTGGTCCTGATTCTCGGCGCATGGGGCGCGGCGATGGTGCGCTGGCCCGAGTACAGCGGGAAATTCGTTACCGCAACTTTCGTCCTCGGCGCCATCGTATTGTTTATCTATTTTTTCCCAGTCTGGACCGCGATGCCGATCGACCGCGAGGGCTACTACGCGCGAATGTGGCTGTCAGGGCCAGGAATCAGGAATTGGATCTGACGATGCGCGCGCGACAGAGGGGCGGGTATTTGCGCTGCGTATCGATTGCGATTCTGCTCCTGATTTTTTTTGGCGGCGCATCGCGCGCAACCGCCGGTGAACTTCTGCACAACGGCGATCTGGCCAAAGGCTCCGGCAACCAGCCCGACATGTGGCGCACCGAAGCATGGATCAACGATCCGGACGCGGTGGCGTTTAACTGGTCGCCTCCTTTAAACGGCGGTTCCGGTGTGCTCGAGGTCAACGCAATTAAGGGCGACGACGCGCGCTGGATGCAATCGCTCTCGCTCACTCCCGGTTGGTACTACATGAGCGTCGATATCCGTACCGAGGGTGTCGGCGATGCCAACACCGGAGCAACCATCTCCGTCATGGAAGACGGGATCATGTCGCCGGAAATCAAAGGCACCACCAATTGGACGCGCGTCGGCCTTTACCTGCGAGTTGGCAAAAAGGGCGCCGATGTTGAGGTGGCGCTGCGGGTCGGAGGCTTCGGCAGCCTCAACACCGGCAAGGGATTTTTTCGCAACGCCAGTGTGGTCTCGATCGATGCTCCGCCGGCTAATGCGAAACCGGTCTTCGACCTCGAAAAGATCCGCAAGGACGCCGAGCCGGTGCCGATCGGAAAACCCATCTCGCTGATTATTACCTACCTGTTGTTGATCACCATCGCCTACGCCGGATGGTACTTGTTCGCGCTCAAGCCGCCCAAGGTCACGCGCGCCGAGGTGCGTCGTGAAGCGAAGAAAAAGGTGGCGCGGCGGTGAACGAAATCGAGCAGGCCGACAAGCGAATCGAGAATACGCTTTTTTACGTGTCGCTGTTCAGCTTCGCGTACTTCTACCAGGCTTCCGATCAAAGCACCGCGGCGCGCTTCGATCTAATTCGTTCGGTGCTCGAGCGCCGCACTCTCTGGATCGATGGATTTTGCGGCTACAACACCGCCGACATCATCAACATCCAGAATCATTACTATTCGGTTAAAGCCCCCGGCACTTCGCTCACCGGGCTGCTGCCATGGAGCCTCATCAGCTGGATGGTCAGCATTCCGCTCGCTGCGGCACATGAGTCGCTGATGTGGGTGATCCTGACCTATCTCACCATCGTGATTTCGATCAGCCTTCCGGTCGCGCTGTTGGTGGTGGTGATGTATCGCTTCGGCAAGGCTCTGGGAGCCACTCCGGGACGCAGCGCCGCGATCGCGTTGCTGATGGCGTTTGCCACCATTCTGTTTCCATATGCCACCGAGATGACGGGTGAGCCGGTCGCGGCGGTCTGCCTGATGACGAGTTTCTACCTCGTCTTCACCGCCGCGAAAAACCCCGATTATCTGCGCGCGGGTTTTGCCGGCTTCCTCGCGGGATGGGCGGTGCTCGGCGATTTTCCCAGTCTGCTGGTGGCCGCCGCGATTGGAATTTATTCGCTGCGCAAGCTGCCGAAATGGCGGCACGTGTTCAGCTTCGCGCTGGGCGCCGCGATCGTCGGCGGCCTCCTGATGCTCTACAACTGGGGCGCGTTCGGCGGGCCCTTTTTCATGAGCTACCAAGGCTACAAGCTGCCGGCGAATCAGCAGTTTCCTGAGCAGGCGGTTGGGTTCGTCGGTCTCACCTACCCGCGCCTTAACATTTTATGGAACGTTCTGATCGATCCGCAGCGGGGACTCTTTCTCTGCAATCCCGTCCTCCTGCTCGTGATCCCCGGTCTGCTGTTTTTCTGGCGCAGCGGTAAGCATGCCGAATTTTATGTAGTTCTCGAAGCGATTCTTGCGTTCGTGCTGTTCAACGCCTCGTTCGGCGAATCGATCGTGTCGTGGGGGGGTGGCACGGCGACTGGGCCGCGGCAGGTGACTCCCGCGATGCCGTTCTTTGCGCTCGCGCTGATCTTCCTGCCGCCGACCTACAACTACCTGATGGCGGGTTTGGCCGGACTTTCAACGCTTTATATGCTTGCGGCGATCTCAACCAATCCGCATTTTCCATATGAATATGGTAACCCAGTGTGGCAATTCGCCTTGCCGCACTATTTCCGCGGCGATTTTTCTTTCAACCGCGATACCTACTTTGGCGGCGGCGCCGTCTTCGGAGACTCGGTCGCCTTCAACCTCGGAAAGCTGATGGGGCTGCCGGGTCCGCTGCAGCTCGTTCCATTATGGCTGGGCTGGACTATCGCCGGCACCGATCTTTTCGATTGCTTACGAATCTCCCGCAACCGCACCCAGGCAACGCTTGGTGCGCTCGCCGTCTCGCTCGGCATCGCAATTCTTTTTATTCCGCCACTCACCGCTCCGTTGCAGCAGCGTCTTTCAGTGCGCGCGCGTCACGGCCTGCTCGCGCGCTACTACATCGGCAACACCCCTGGCGAGACGCCACCGCATCTGGTCAGGGTCGACCCGAGGATCGACTTCGACAATGTCGCCGAGCTGGGGGCAACACCGTTCGCCTCCTCGGTGCTTTGGACCGGGACGTTGATTGCGCCGCAGTCGGGGCAGTACCACTTTTCCATCAATGCCGATGACGTCGGATGGCTTACTATCGATGGCAAGCAACTGATTCGTGATGTGGGCAACACCGCAAATCCCATGACCAACGCCACCGTCGAACTAAGCGCGGGGCCGCATCGAATCCTGGTTGGCGAGCGCAACCTTGCGGGCGACGCCGGGGCCCACTTCTACTGGCAGGTTCCGGGGAGCGATCAGCCGGAACTGGTGCCACCCGAAGCGTTAATCCCCGACCGCTACGATCCCCGCGACGACCAACCCTTGAGCGGCGACCAGGCTTCGCGCGACGACTAACCCTCGCGCGGCAACAGTCCCGCGCGGGTAACCTCGCGCCGTTCGCTCTTGTCCATCGCTTCCGCGGCACTGGTGAGTGGGAAAGTCGCGTCGCACATCTGCGCGTACGGGAACCGTTCCATGTGCTGCGACAGGAAATCGAGCGACTTCTTCAGATATTGCGGCGGGTACATGGCGACGCCCACAATTTCCAGCGACTTGAAAGTGATCATCGAGGGCGGAATCTGAACCTGCAGCCCGGCCGAGATGTTGCCCACTTCGATCACCCGACCGCCGATACGAACCATCTTCATCGCTTCCAAAAATGCTTCCGGCACGCCTGCCACTTCGAGGATCACGTCGGGCCAGCCGCCGCACAACTTCTGAACCTCGGCGAGACGATCGTCGAACTCCGGATGCTGGCGCATGTCGACCGTTTCGGCGGCGCCGAAACGTTTCGCTTCTTCGAGGCGATGCGCGACCGCATCGACCGCGACGACATGCGCGCCGCGCGCCTTCGCAATCGCCATCGCATGAAGTCCGAGTCCTCCCGCGCCCAGCACGACGAGATTATCGCCATATGCGACTCGCCCGCGGTCGAGACTCCAGTAAACCTGCGACATCGCGCAATTTGCCGACGACGCGATCGAATCGGGAACGTTGGCGGGCACCCGGTAAAAATGTTGCTCCGGCTTGATGAAGTAATGCGTCGCGAAGGTGCAGGTGAAATGCGGCGCTTCATCCGGATGGCGCGCGCCGACGGTCTTCGCAGTGCAGGCCGAATGCAGCCCCGCGACGCAATTCGCGCATCGATTGCAGACCGTGTAGTAAACCGGCGCGATGCGATCGCCTTCCTTTATCGGCTGCCCCGCGAAATCTATTTTGGTTCCTTTGCCCAGTGAATGCACCACGCCGCTCATTTCGTGACCGGGCATGATGCCGCGTCTGCCACCGAACTCGCCCCGCCACATATGCACCTCGGAGCCGCATACGTTGGTCTGCGTGACCTCGGCGATGAG
>Ga0074044_10003354_pt1 | contig 13674 bp, 12 predicted proteins | sample BogForMeECP23OM1_FD_94443 | JGI IMG/M metagenome (GOLD analysis project Ga0074044, IMG submission 94443) | Bog forest soil microbial communities from Calvert Island, British Columbia, Canada - Bog Forest MetaG ECP23OM1 | ecosystem: Environmental > Terrestrial > Soil > Wetlands ... | reverse complement strand
CATGAGCAGCAGGCCTCCGAGCATGGCGATGAACAGCAGCATCAAGAACTCTCGCCTGCTTATAACCGGAACCCTGCTCCACCACAAGCATCAACTCAGGGACTTTTTCAACAGGTACGCCTGTTTACATCAACCGGCGATCACTCTAAAGGTTCGAAGCGTGGGGATTGAACGCCGAGTGCTGCGAACGCCTCATCCATCGTGCGCACAACTTGCAGGAGAGGCCGCGTTTGCTCTCCCGCGATCTGAAACATTCGAAACAGACCAAATGCAAGTGTCTGCGGGGCCACGACAACACGAGGCCGCCCAGCCGAGTTCGGAAGGCCCGGTGTCTGGCGCGCCAGTTGGCAGAGAAGTTCGCTTGAGACCGCAAACTCGATGACGGATGAGAAATCCACAATACCGCAGCTGGCATCGGTCGCGGTCGCATACTTCCACGCCGCCTCGTGAAAATCTCTCGTCGATTCATCCGTGAGCCGACCCTCAAATCGAGACAGGAGGATCTTGTTCACAGGGTCGAACTCAAATCGGAAAACCATTTGAGGACCCATTCTACCTTTTGAACGCGTCGCTCGCGCAAAATCCACATTGCGCTCATTGAGGTGGCAGTTTAACGGGTGGACACCAGCGGCAGAAACCGATCCGCTGTGCGGGAATCAAGGTGTCCAAGTTGGGGTAGTACCAGCGGTGCAACCCACATCTGCAGAGCAGAGTCTTGAGCCAGTTTGACTCGTGGGTCCTGTGTGGCGACAGCTTCGCTAGTACTTCCTCCGAAATCATCCCGCTCTTGTCCCTGCGTGCGGTCATCGGATTATTTCAACACGAAATTAACAAGTCTCACAGGCCTTCAGCCGTCAACTGTCGAAACATCCCGATTACACTCACAACCCGGCCCCTGTGGGGGTGCTGAGTGAAATCGCCCGATAACAGAAGTTACCGCGCAACCGTTCAGCGTGATGCACAGAAAAGCCGCCCCGTCAGGCGGCTTGGTGTTTGTTGCGACGTAGTGGGTGAGAGCCGACGGTTACTTCATGCTGCTCAGCTTGGACACTTCCTTGATGGTTGCCTTGTCGTCGTAGATTCCAGCATTCACGAGGTAGGGAGTTCCTTTAGCGGCTAGGTGATAGGTGATCTTGCGTGAGGGCTCCGTCGCGCCAGGCTTCGGCCACCAATACTCGTTCCAGACGCCGGAGGGCGAGCCCTGAACCTGCTTGCAGTAAGCCTCTGAGTCCGGGTAGATACTTTTTCCCGTTTTTGCATCCATGATGGACGAGAGGTCTTGGCCTATCATCTCCGGCTTTATCGGCTGAGTCGCCGTGACCTTTTTGCTGCAGTCGTGGATGAAGATGTAGGTGTCCTTCCACACCCACGGACCCTGCCTCTGCTGAAACGGTGCCAGGTCACCCGTCTTCGATAGGGCGCTGGCCGCTTCTCTTACCTTGGCGACGACCTCCTGAGGGGTGCGTGATCCTGCCCAACGGCGACAGTGCACAAGGCAACGCTGACGAGAGCCGCCGCCACAACGGCGAAACTCTTGCTGCTTTTCATTGGCAATCTCCTTTTTGACTTCAAGAACGGCACTCAGTCTACACCCCTCTCACCCGTTCGCCACATTGCGAAATGATTTTCATCTGGAGTCAGAGGCGTATCTTCGACAAACCGAAACTATCCGATTGGCGATTGCTGTCGTAACATCTCGATTACACTCATCATCTCGGAAAGCCGCCTGCGACCTTCCACCTGACACCTTCCCCCCGCCCCGCTACAATCTCCCTGTGCGCATCATTAGCCGGCAGAAGGCGATTTACTTCTTCCTCACGCTGGGCGTCTGCCTGGCGGCCGTAGCCTTTGCCGTCGGCAGCGGATGGATCATCCTCAACTGGCGCGCAGGCATCAAAGTTTTTCTCGGCATCATTTTTTTCGGGGCCATAATAACCGGGCTTGTCCTCAATACGATTTTTCTGGTCCGCGAAATTCGCCGCAACGAGCAGCACGACAGCTTCATCAACGCGGTTACTCACGAATTGAAGACGCCGATCGCGTCCATCCGGCTCTACCTTCAGACCTTGCAGAGACTCGATGTGGGAGAAGCGCAGCGGCGGCAGTTCTATGAGTTGATGCTCGTCGATACCGAGCGCCTGCTCCACACCGTGGAACAGGTGTTGAAAGCGGGCGAGGCGGCACAGAAGAAAAGTCCGCCGCCGCGCTTGCCGGTGGAATTCGACGCGCTGGTGCGCGAGTGCATGGAACTGGCGCGAACCCGGCATCATTTGCAGGCGACGGATCTCGAATATCGTGAGGCTTCATCATTATCGCTACCGAGCGGGTCTTCGCAGAATGGCAGCCGGGCGTGCGTGCTGGGCGATCCGGAGGAGTTGCGGACCGCGGTCTCGAATCTGCTGGACAATGCAGTGAAGTACTCGCCGGACGGCGTGCACATTTCGGTGGAGTTGGAGGCTCCGGATGAGGAGCGGCTGGTGCTGCGGGTGCGCGACCAGGGGGTGGGCATTCCGCAGCAGGAGTTGAAACGGATCTTCAAGCGGTTCTATCGGGTGACGCAGCGCTCGCTCTCGGGAGTGAAGGGCACGGGCCTCGGATTGTTCATCGTGCGGTCGATCGCGCGCAAGCACGGCGGGCGGGTATTCGCGCAGAGCGAAGGCGCAGGGAAGGGAACGACGGTGACTCTCGAATTGCCACGAAAAGAATTGCCCCCGAAAGTGACGGTAGCATGAGCCGGGTGCTGGTGGTGGAGGACGAGGCGCACCTGGCGCAGGGCCTGCGCTTCAACCTGCAAGCCGAAGGACACGCGGTGGAGGTTGCGGGGGACGGCGAGACGGCTCTGGATCGGCTGGTCGAAAAAAAAGAACGCTTTGACGCGGTGGTTCTGGACGTGATGCTGCCGGGGAAGAGCGGCTTTGATGTCGCCGCCTTGCTGCGCGAGAAAAAGAATTATGTGCCGATTCTGATGCTGACGGCGCGCGGGCGTCCCGAAGATGTGCTGCAGGGATTCGCGGCGGGAGCCGATGATTATCTGCCAAAGCCGTTCGAGCTGGCGATTCTGATCGCGCGTCTGGAAAGCTTGTTGCGGCGCAGTGTGTGGATGAAAGACGCCGACACGGCGACCGTTGATGTGGAGCGGCGTTCGCGGTTCGGCGAGCGAGCGATTGGCGGCGATACTTTTATCTTTGGCGGCAAGACGATTGACTTTGGAGAGCTGGAACTGCGCACGCTGGGAAATACGATCCATCTGACGGTGATGGAGGCGGAGTTTCTGCGCTATCTGGTGCGCAGCGCAGGCCGCGTGGTTTCGCGTAAGTCGATTCTCGAAGAGGTGTGGGGATTGCACGAAGACACCGATACGCGCGCCATCGACAATTTCGTGGTGCGGCTGCGAAGGTACATTGAAGAAGATCCGTCGCGCCCAAAGCATTTGCAGACGGTGCGGGGAGTGGGGTATCGCTTCGTGGCGGAGCCGGAGTAAGGGGCGTTGACTTCCGGGATTTGCGGGCAGTGCGAGCAGAAGAGCCGGCACAGGACATACGCCTCCCACTCTGAACCGGCATCAGAGAAATGCTTTTTGCAACAACGTTTGCCCAGCGAGTCCGATTTATAATTTCCGCGCGCTACCTGTCACAGAAGGTCCCGATAGCATTCCAAGGCTACCCGAACCAGTTGACTCCGAGTGCGCACTTCGGTTTTCGCGAATAATTGCTGGAGCGTGTTCTTGACCACGCTCTCGGAGACGTTTAAACGCGCCGCTATTTCCTTATTGGTCATACCTTGAACCAGAAGTTTGAGCACCTCCGATTCGCGATTGTTCAAAGGAGTTCTTTCGTGTTGATCGGACTTGGCCGGACTCGAATCGGCCGAGACGCTCCGTTCTTCAGTTACATCCGCGATGATTGCCGCCAGTTTGGGAGTCAGCCCTTCTTTGTAACTGGAGAACCACACCTCTGCCAGAAACGATTCTCCATTGCCTCGATGCGCGCGGCATTGCATCGAAGTTCTGAACTGCGGTCCCTCTTCCCACCGCAAGGCATGATGTAGTTCCGGCAAGTATGCCGCAATCGGCTGTCCAATCAGATGTCCGTTTCGTGGGCAGAGGAGTTCGGCAGCGGCATGATTGGCTAGCTCGATGAAGCCATGATCATCGACCGTGACGATTGCGGCTGGACTCGTTTCCACCAGAATGCGCAATCGCTCCTGGGATGCCAATCTCAACCGGCGGTTGCGCAGCACCTCCGAGATAAACAACCCAGAGCCAACCAGCGCCAGTGCCTCAAAACTGGTGCGGAGGGGAGCATCTGCTGGGTCAAGGTTACTGAAGCGTTCGCTAAGAAGCGCACAGGCGATACCCATGAAAACAATTGACCACCGTGGAACGAACCCGGCGGCGAGCATAATGGGAAACAAATAGAGAAAGCCCAGCGAGACATAAGGCTTCGTCCACCAATCCACAACCGCGATTGCGAGCACGATGCCAACGCTCGTGAGCAGAATGGCGGTTCGGTTCTCTGCTTCCCAGATCCATTCCAGGTTCAACATAGATTTCGACTGAACGGTGATTATCCCACCACAGGTTGTTAATTTCTAAGCCAATCAAATGATTGCCAGAGAGATTAACGGTTCCGCAATCGCGGAACAACATTCCACTTGGCAATGATCCGTGCCTCAGATGTTTGAAGCGAGTCAATCAGACGATTCGCGAGCTCAGCGTGTTCCGGGAATCGAAATATTCGGGGCTCAGCCGTTTAAGTGTCTCCCGTCAATCGAAACTTAAGGATACATAAGGCTTAGACCACTAGAGCAGGTCGATTCGGAAATGCCTTTTTACTGCAAGACACCTGGGAGCAATCAATGATTCGCCGAGTCGTTGATTTTGCTCTTAACAACCGGCTGCTGGTGTTGGGTTTCGCCGTGCTGCTCTTTGCAAGTGGCATCGTTGCTTTCCACGACCTTCCGATTGAGGCGTATCCCGACGTGGCGGATAACTACGTCGAGATCATTACACAATGGCCGGGAATTTCGGCAGAACAGATCGAACAGCAAGTCACGATTCCGCTCGAAATTGTCATGAACGGCATCCCGCATGTCGTTCACTTGCGTTCGTTTTCGCTCTTCGGACTCTCCGACATAAAACTGATCTTCGACGACGAATCGGACAACGACTGGAATCGAGAACGCGTTCTGGAGCGACTGAGTCAAGTCACTCTGCCTCCGAACGTAGTGCCGCAAATGGGGACGGATTGGAGCCCAGTCGGCCAGATTTATTTCTTCACCCTGCACAGCACCAATCCCGCATATGACCCGATGGAGCTGAAGTCGATTGAAGACTGGGTCATCGAGAAGAGCTTTAAAGCGGTACCCAATATTGTCGACGTGGCCAGCTTCGGTGGGCCGACACGCGAATATCAGGTTCGTGTTGACCCCAACAAGCTGGTTGCTTATGGCCTGAGCTTGGCCCAAGTCGAGCAGCAACTTACGAACAACAACGCGAACGCCGGAGGAAGCTTCATACAGGCGGGTCTACAGCAGATCAACGTACGCTCCGTCGGACTGGTCGACCGTGCCCAGGACATTGAACAGACGGTCATCGTAACCAAGAACGGCACGCCGCTGAGGGTGCAGGATATCGCGGTTGTTTCCCAAGGTCCCAAGATTCGACTCGGGCAGTTCGCGAAATCGATTCACCGCGAGGATGGGAAAATTGTCGATAACGACGATGTAGTGTCAGGCATTGTGCTCTTGCGGAAGGGTGCGGCAGCAGATACGGCCTTGCAAGGCATTCACAAGAAGGTGGAGGAACTGAACGATCACATCCTGCCACGGGGTGTGAAGATAGTTCCCTTCATCGATCGCAGCGATCTTGTTCGCTTCACCAGCCACACGGTGCTCCACAATCTGACAGAAGGAATGATCCTGGTATCGATCATCCTCTTTATATTCCTCGGCAATGTGCGCGGAGCTCTGATCGTTGCGGCAACGATTCCGTTCTCGCTGTTGTTCGCGAGCATTTGTTTGGACTTGAGGCACATTCCCGCGAACCTGCTGTCTCTTGGTGCGTTGGATTTCGGCATGGTGGTCGATGGCGCGGTGGTGATGATCGAAAACATAGTGCGCCATTTGAGCCACAAAAACGGGATCAAGACTGCGCGCGAGCGAATCAGCGAGGCTTCTCACGAGGTGCAGCGCCCCGTATTCTTCGCTATCGCGATCATCATCACCGCTTACCTGCCAATCTTTACGCTGGAGCGCGTCGAGGGCCGGCTCTTCCATCCCATGGCTTGGACGGTGGCCTTCGCGCTGCTTGGGGCATTGCTCTTCTCGATTCTAATTGCGCCCGTTCTGGCGAGTTTCGCCTTCCAGAATGGCGCGCAGGAGTGGCACAACCCCATCATGCATTTCGTGATCGAGCGCTATCGCATCGCCGTTCGCTGGGCCATTCACCACCGTGCGATCACAGTCGGCGTGTGCGTGCTTCTGGTGGCCTTTGGGAATTACCTCGCCTTCAGTGGCATCATCGGATCTGAATTTCTGCCCCACCTGGACGAAGGCGCGCTTTGGGTGCGTGGCACGCTCGCGCCCAGCACTGGACCGGATGAGGGTATCCGGGTAGCCAACCAGGCGCGAATCGTGCTTTGTTCCTTCCCCGAGGTCCCACAATGTACCAGTCAAGTGGGGCGACCGGATGATGGGACCGACACGACTGGGTTCTTTAATACCGAATTCTTCATTGACCTCAAGCCGAAGGAACAGTGGCGGCCTGTCTTCCACGAGAATAAGGACGAATTGATCGCCGCCATGCAGCGCGAACTCGACAAAATTCCCGGGGTCGTCTGGGGTTTTTCTCAGCCCATCGAAGACAACATGGAGGAAGCGGTGAGCGGAGTAAAAGGCGCTTTGGCCACGAAGATCTATGGCGACAATTTAAAACTTCTCGAGCAAAAAAGCGATGAGATCGCCAACATCATGCGCCGCATCAACGGTATTGAGGATCTTGGAGTCTTCCGCGTGCTTGGCCAGCCCAATCTGAATGTAACTGTGGACCGAAGTGCGGCTGCCCGTTACCAAATCAACGTTGCGGACGTGCAGGATGCGATCCAGACCGCGGTTGGGGGCAACGCGCTCACCCAGGTCCTCCAGGGTGAAGCGCACTATGATCTCACATTGCGTTATTTGCCCGAATACCGCGACACGCGAGAAGCGATCGAGAACGTCCGTCTCCTATCGGCTTCCGGCGAACGGGTATCGCTCCAGCAACTGTGCAAAATTAGAGTGACCGATGGCGCCTCTGAAATTTATCGCGAGGGCAATCGGCGTTATGTTGCCATCAAGTACAGTGTCCGAGGTCGTGACCTTGGCGGTACGGTGGAGGAAGCGATCAAGAAAGTCAATGAACAAGTTAAATTGCCGGCCGGTTACAGCATCGATTGGGAAGGCGAATACGAGAGCCAGAAGAGGGCTAACCAGCGGCTGCTGATCGTACTGCCGATCACCATCCTCCTCATCTTCGTAATCCTATACACGATGTTCAAATCATTTAAATGGGCTCTTTTGATTCTCGCAAATATTGCCATCGCACCCATCGGCGGCCTGCTTGCTCTTTTGATCACCGGCACTAATTTCAGTGTTTCTTCCGGAGTGGGCTTCCTCGCTCTATTCGGCGTATCCGTGCAAACCGGAGTCATTATGCTCGAATACATCAATCAGCTTCGAGCACGGCGCTATTCCATCGAGGACGCGGCAGTAGAAGGTGCGGTGTTGCGACTGCGACCCATCATGATGACTATGCTGGTGGCAACTCTAGGACTGCTACCGGCGGCTCTTTCGCATGCTATCGGTTCCGACTCGCAGCGTCCTTTTGCAATCGTGATCGTTGGCGGCCTCATCGCAGCCCTCGTGATGAGCGTCTTCCTGCTGCCAACTCTATACGTTTGGATGGCCGGTGAGCGAGATGTGCTTCCTGCTGCGGACGGAGAGTTTGGAGAGGGCGAACACGTTGATTGACGCCCCGCCCACCCCGAAAACCTGCTCTACCGGTTTTCTCAGCCGTCCGGAAAAACCGTCCCGCAAACCCCGCTCCCGGTTTATCCCGATGAGCTATTTGCCGGGCAGGTAACTCAAATCGGGACGGAATTGGATGATCTCGCTCGTTTCCTTTTCCACGGAATGGTCAAGTCGATCGATAATGGAATCCGCCTCCGCCTGTCCAAACGCTTCTTTGAGCATATCGCGGAAGGGCTTCACGTCGGGTTTGTCCTCGAAGTCTGCCCAACTGCTGCGTGGCAGGGACAGCACCCAGGTTCCTTCCTGTCCGCCGTTGACCAACTCATACCATTCGAAATGGGGCGGCCACTTCGTCTTCTGTGACGCCTCGTAGATGCGGTTGATCGCAGACCGAAAATCCGAGCCCCTGCCGTAGCGCACCTGAAAGATGAGGACTTCCGAAAACTTGGGAGGCATCATATCAGCGGGTGGGTTACTGATCTTGGGCATGAACTCGTAGTAACGAGCGATGACGGATTCCACGTAGGCCCCCATATCCTTCTGGAATTCCGCCTCGTCGGACTCGTCCGAAATGACCGGCTTGTCGAAATCGGTCCAGTGCTGGCCGAAACGGCCGACGAGATACGATCGCGTATTCTCGCCGCTGAGGCTCTGCCATACCAGCAGGGCCTGAGGGTCGTGCTGTTGCTTATGCCATGCCGCCTTCTGCTTTCGTCCGGCTTCGTACTGCGATGCCGTGCCATTCTTGATTTTCTGGAACTCCACTGCGGCCAGCGTTCCGGGTTTTTCCTGGGCGGCCAGAGAAGCTGCTACGAACAGCACAATCCCGACGGCTGACAACAACTGATTTCGTTTCATTTATTTCGTTTCCTCTTTTCGTTGATAGTTGGTTCCCACGCATCCACTGGGGCAGCAACATTAGCGTGGCTTGCTTGTGAGACCGAACTGGCTTAAATCGGTTGCCGGAGAGTGGATGGAAGGAACGCGAGCATCGTACACGATTTCCCGCGGGCATGGCGAAAATAGTGAGGCTATTGAATCAAGACTCGACCATTCGATTTCGTCAGTGTTGTTTGGCGGAGGAGCTGGCGGCTAGTTCGCGGAAAAGGCCGAGCAGCGCGGCTGCGGCTTTCTGATCGGAGAGATTTTCGAGAGCCACGGTGGCGGTGAAATGCGGCGAGGTGGAGTTGAAGCGAACGCCGACGAAATCCTTGTCGCGCCAGGAGGCCAGCGCATTTACCACCGGGCTGAGTTCTACGGGCCAGTCTTCCTTGGTCGTGAGAATGACTGGGCCGGGACGAGTGATGGTCCACGCGCGAGTGCGGGTGGAAGTCTTCGCGCCCGAGTGACCCGACCAGCGATGACGGATGATGTCGAGATGGAAGCCTGGGGGAAATCCCATGTTGGCTTCGAAAGTAAGCGTTTCCTGCTGCTGGCGCCAGCGGCTCAGAGCCCACTGTACCGGGAGCGGCCGCGGCAAGAGGCGAATGGTTAGATGGGCTTCCTCAAACCAGCGCGAGGACAGATGAAGCGTGGCTTTCAGCCGCGAACTGCTGGCCTGCCATCGCCGATCGACGACGCGGCCTTTTCCGAGGCATGCCGCCTCGACCCAGCGCAACACGTTGCCGGCACGGCGCCGATTGTAGCGGACGAACCAGGCGTACCAGAAGAAGGAGAGTGCGAGCGCCACCACTACGTCGATGAGAATGAAACGCCCCACGGTCGCCTCTGGGGAGAAATCGTACTTCTTATAGATGCAACTGCGCAAGGGGAGGAAGAGGAAAAAAAGTGGAGAGCAGACGGATGTGGCAAAGGTCAAATTGTCGGTGCCCATTGCTGGCTGTGAGCTCCGAGTTCCGAGCAGACAGTTCATCCCGCTCCCGCAGCGCGTTGCTCGCGGCTCGTAGCTCACTCAAATCGAAGAACGAACGCTGCGCTCTCGCCACGGTCCCGCTACAATGGCGGCGTGCCATTTCGCATCCGACAATTTGAAAAGGCCGATTTTGATACGCTGTGGCGGATCGACCAGGATTGTTTCGATCCGCAATTGGCGTACTCGCGACCGGAAATGGCTTTCTATATGCGCCGGCCCGGGTCGTTTACTCTGGTGGCCGAGTCTGCTGCTGGGATTGTAGGTTTCATCGTGGCGGAGATTCGCCGCAAGAGTGGACACATCATTACCATCGATGTGGTCGAGGAGGCGCGTCGGTTGGGCGCCGGCTCGGCTTTGCTGCGGGCTGCGGAAGAGCAATTGCTCCAGGCGGGCGCGGTCGTGGTTGCCCTGGAGACGCCGGTGAACAATGAGGCCGCAATCCGCTTTTATAAGCGGAAAGGATACTTCGTGGAAAAGACGGTTGCGGACTACTATTCGAACCATCTCGACGCTCTGGTCATGACGAAGGAGTTGGCGCAGTCGCCCGTTGGATGAGAAGTGCCGAGCTTCGCTGGAATGGACAGCCGAGGGCCGTTGTCCCTACCTTACCGCCAAAAGAAAGGGATTGATATTGATGAAGATTGCGATCCAGGGAGAACTTGGTTCTTTCAGCCACGAAGCGGCCGAAACGATGCTGCCGCGGGCGAAGGTAATGCCTTGCGCGCGTTCGCTTGAGGTCTTCGACCGAGTGAAGCGGGGAACGGTAGATGGCGCGGTGATTCCGATCGAGAATTCGCTCGCGGGTTCGGTCGCCGAGCATTTCGATCTTCTACTCAGCCGTGATGTTCACATCGTGCGCGAGTTTCGCCTGCGCATTGTGCACAACCTGATCGCGCTGCCGGGCACCAAGCTTGGAAATGTCCGGCGCGTGTTCTCGCATCCCGTGGCGCTCGACCAGTGCCGCGACCTGTTTGCGAAGAATCCGAAGCTGGAACCGGTGCCGTTCTACGACACGGCGGGAAGCGTGAAGCATGTAGTCGAGGATGGCTTGCGCGATGCGGCAGGCATTGCCAGCCGGCGGGCGGCTGCAGTTTATGGGGGAAAGATTCTGAAGGCCGGGATTGAGGACGACAAGAAAAATTTCACGCGCTTCTTTTTGATCAAGCGGGGAAAACCGCGGGCGGCACGGGGTGCGGATAAGACTTCGCTGGCGTTCAGCGTAAAGAATATTCCGGGAGCGCTGTTCAAGGCGCTCAGCGTGTTTGCGCTGCGCGACATCAGCTTGAGCAAGATCGAGTCGCGGCCCATGCGCGGGCGTCCGTGGGAATACGTATTTTTTGTGGACCTGCTGCGCGGCGACGATGAAGCCCTGCGCCACGCGGTGCGCCATCTAGGCGAAATCACGGACCTGGTGAAGGTGCTGGGGATTTATCGGGAAGCGTGAGGGGAGCGATGCTGGGCAAAAGCGCTATGATCCTCCTTACCTCGGCCTGAGGTCCTGCCGACAACCTGGGGGATGTTTATGGCATGATCCGTTGGCAGATTATCGTTGCGCGGGAGGTATCTAATGCCGCCGATCAATTGGAATACAGCGATTCAGTATGCTCTCCTGGTCAAGATCGCCGAGTCGGTCAACCCGACCGGCACTTACGGCCCGGATGAGATAGGTGCAATCAAGAATGCCGGCTACACATTCCTTCAGACGCTGTATGGCGACGATCTGGCGACCGATATTGATTCTCACTTGGGAGATGTCGTGACCTTCGGTTTCTTGGCTGTATCCGCCGCCAAAGAAATGGTGGCCGCCATTCGCGGCACGGACACGATTTTGGAATGGCTGCACGATGCATCGTTCCTGATGCTGCCGACGCCGATTAGCGGTTCTCACGGCTACACTGAGGATGGTTTCACGGCGGTGTACAACTCATTGAGAATTGGGCCAGCCAACGGGACTTTATCGGCAAGGGATTCCATTAAAAGCTATATCGACACAGGAGCCGCCGCAAGCGTGACGGTCTGCGGGCATAGCCTGGGTGGCGCGCTGGCAACGTTCCTGACTCTCGACGTGGCGTTGAACACATCGTGCCCCACTCCCACGGCGTACACCTACGCGAGCCCGCGCACCGGTGATCACATTTTCGCGGGCTCATTCAATGCCGCCATACCTTCCTGCTATCGAATTGCGAACCGCCAGGATTTGGTGCCGAAGTTGCCGCCGATTCTCCCCTTGCCTTATGAGCATGTGAATACGCTCTACGAACTGAATCCGCCACCGAATGCGATCAATCCCACGATTCCTTGTATGCATCACCTGACCACGTATTTGTGGCTCATGGGCCAGCTCGCGGGAACGAACGCGTACCCGATCGATGCGGATTGCGTGGTCACAGGGACCGCCCACATCTAAGGTGATCCACAACCCAATCCCGGGTTCTCGACTGAGAGCCCGCCCGCGGAAGCGATCAGAAGCTGAAACGACCACCGACTGTCGGAGCAAAGTTGTTGTCGGAGTTATAGGGGACGCCGGGGCCATGAGGAATGGCGATGGCCAGACCTCCGCTCACCCAGGAATACGCAATTCCGGCAAAAGCGTCGAAACGCTTGGTGAAGTGGTGATCCACATAGAGCGACCCCTCGTTGAGGGTGCCCGCGCAGGAAGCGCGGAAACTTTGGGGCGTGCAGGTCGGCGGAACTCGGAAGTCGTTCTGCCGCTGTTGATACCACGCGAAAGTGAAGTCGGTTTTGCTGCGGTAGGTGTACTTCGCGCCCGTCCACCAGATATTCACCAACTTCTGAGAATCAAGATTGTTGTCTTCGACCCCGCTCATGAAATAACCGCCCTGGTCCTCGGCGCCAACGCCCAACGGGTTCGCCGGGTTATTCTGCCAGATGTATTCGTAGCCGGCAAAAAACTTGAACGGGTCCCACGTATATTTGGCAGCGACCATAATCGCGTTGTTGTCGGTCACGATGCCATATACCGTGTTGTTCGGGTCGATTAGATTGGTCCCGGTGATTTGGTTTGTATTGATGCTGTCGGTGGTCGACTGATATGGCGCCGCCAGACTCTGAGGTCCCAGCAAGGGGTTCAATACGCTGATCGCCTGGTTGTAATGCTGGAAGACGAAGTCGGCGGAGAACTTGCCGTAATCTCCGCCGAGGTCGAATCCATAGGCGTTGTTATGCGCCGCTTCCGGGGTACAGGTGGTGTCAGTCCAGCCTGCGGAGGCCGAGTAGCAGCCGGCAGAACCATCGGCGAATTTATACATCGCGCCGAAATGGACCGGGCCATAGGCGATGCGATACTTCACGGCGTCGTCCCAACGGCTGTCCTCGGTGTCGCCGCCGCCGGCCATCGTGCCGTTATACCCGATGTAGGAAAAGGCATAGGCGCCCTGCGCCGGATCGTAACGGAGCATCGCGTCGGTGCCGAGAGAGCGCTGACGACCGAAGGTTAGCGTGCCGAAATGCTCGGACGATACCCCTCCGTAGTATTCGTCATTGAAGGGTTGTCCCGCGCGTGCGCCGTCGATGGCTATCGAATAGCTGCTCCTGGGAAGGCCGTTGTTGATGATGTCGGTCTTTGACGCGTTGGCGAGCAGGCCAGACTGCGGATTGATGCCAGTCGAAGCGTTGAATACAACCGACCAGCCCGGCAGAAACTGTACCTTGCCCCTAATCCCCAGACCCGTCTGCGACAGGTTGTTCGGTGCGACGACGAATCGATGTTGAAAGCCGTTTCGGTTCACCAGAGATTCGCCTTCATAGTTATAGCCGTTTTCGGGTAAGCCGTG
>Ga0074044_10003353_pt1 | contig 13676 bp, 13 predicted proteins | sample BogForMeECP23OM1_FD_94443 | JGI IMG/M metagenome (GOLD analysis project Ga0074044, IMG submission 94443) | Bog forest soil microbial communities from Calvert Island, British Columbia, Canada - Bog Forest MetaG ECP23OM1 | ecosystem: Environmental > Terrestrial > Soil > Wetlands ... | reverse complement strand
TTGCCGCTGGCGTGCTCTTCGTACGTGTGGCGACATTTGGCGCGTTTCAACGCGTCGCGCTGCAGATCCAAGGTCTGATCGTCCGTCGAGACACGGGCATAGCCGATTCGCATGGTGCAAAACCCTTTCGATGGTACCGTTAGCGCATCATAGATTTCGCGATTGTTTTTGCAACAGACTTAAGCGTCCAGTGGCAGTGATTCTCGCGTTGTGGCGAGTGTCGCATAAACCGAGGTAATTGCACCGTGAGCAACCAAGGCTTTAGTGAACTTGCGCTGCAGCCGTTGGCCCCCAGCGATTACTCCATGGTGATGGCCAAGAGCCGAGAGAACCGACTCACCTTTGCAACGTGGTTGATGTTCTTCCGCGATCACGGTCGGTTCCCACGCGGGCCATCCGATCTGGAGTCTCTGGATATCGCCGCCTTGGCGCGACAGATTGAGGTAACTGTCCCTGCCGATGGCGGATTGCTCCTCGCTGAAAGAACGGCGAAACGCCTTCGCACCGAGATTCGCGTTCGATACGGCTTCCGAGAAGCAACCGTTGCCGACGCCGATTCCCTGACTGAATGGCTTCGAGATCACGCAGCTGCCGAAGCCGGCGGCGAGATTGCGGCGATGGTCGAACGACTGGAAACCCGATGCCGTGAACTGGCGATTGAACCGCCGAGTGTCGAACGTGTAGAGCGCATTGCGCGCGCAGCGCTTCGTGCGCATGAGGAACGCTTTCACGCCGATATCTACGGACGATTGTCGCCGGCGATCCGCGAACGTCTTGACGAGTTGCTGGGCTCTGCCGAGGGTGAAAACGCCACGGGCAGCGCGCCTGCGACGCTCTTGACGCTGTGCGGCAATCCGGGGCGGCCCAGCCTCGCCAGCATGCAGGAGGAATTGGCGAAGCTGGAACTGATCCGTGGTATTGACCTTCCAGCCGATTTGTTCAATCACGCTTCGCCACGCGATCTGGAGCGCTGCCGGCGGCGAGTGGCAGTCGAGGCTCCGCATGAACTTCGCCGGCATCCCGATGCGGCGCGAATCACCTGGCTTGCCGCGTTTGTCTATCTGCGCGCGCGCAGCCTCACCGACGATCTGGTCGACCTGCTGATCGAGACGATCCACCGCATCGGTGCCCGCGCCGAACGCAAGGTCGAACGTGAACTGCTCAATGACATCAAGCGCGTCGGCGGCAAGCAGAACCTGCTGTTCGAACTGGCCGATGCCACACTGGCCCAGCCGGACGGCGTGGTGCGCGAGGTCGTCTTTCCGGTGGTTGGCGAGGAGACCTTGCGCGATTTGGTCAAGGAGTGGAAAGCCACTGGGCCGACCTACCGCACGACGTTGCGCACCGTGATCCGCAATTCCTACCAGGGGCACTACCGGCGCATGGTGCCCAAACTCCTGGCGGCCCTCGAGTTCCGGTCCAACAACGAACGTCATCGTCCGGTCATGCAGGCGCTGGAGTTGGTGAAACGCTTCGCCGACACCAAGCTGCGAACCTTCCCGGCCGAAGAGGAGGTGCCGCTCGACGGCGTCGTGCGTGGCCTGTGGCGCGACGCCGTGGTGGAGAAGGATGCCGCCGGTCGCGATCGCGTCAATCGCGTCACGTACGAAGTGGCGGTGCTGGAAGCCCTGCGCGAGCAGCTGCGCTGCAAGGAAATCTGGGTCATCGGCGCCAATCGTTACCGCAACCCGGATGAGGATCTGCCGGCCGATTTCGAGGCGAACCGCGATGAATACTACAAAGCGCTGGATCTCCCTCTCGATGCGGATCGGTTCATCAGCCAGGTGCAGGACGAGATGCGCGAGGCGCTGGACACCTTGAATCGTGGTCTGAAGAAAAATCCTGACGTGTGCATCGGCCCAAAGGGCGGCGGCTGGATCACGCTCACGCCATTGGATAAGCAGCCCGATCCGCCCAACCTGAAGGCGTTCAAGGCCGAACTCAATGCGACGTGGCCGATGACGAGTCTTCTCGACATGGTCAAGGAAACCGATCTTCGACTGGGCTTCACCGACGTGCTGAAAAGTCCGACGGCTTACGAAACGCTGGAGCGCTCGGTGCTGCAGCCGCGGCTGCTGCTCTGCCTGCACGGGATCGGGACCAATGCCGGGCTGCAACGCATGGCGAGCTTGGAATCGGGCGTGACAGCCAAGGATTTGGCATATGTCCGGCGCCGCTATATATCAGCGTCGATACTCTGCGCCGGGCAATTGCGATCGTTGCCGACGGCACGCTGCAGGCCCGAAATCCTGCCATTTGGGGATCTGGCACAACAGCCTGTGCCTCCGATTCCAAACACTACGGGGCTTGGGACCAGAATCTCACCACGCAATGGCACGTGCGTTATGGCGGGCGTGGCATCATAATTTACTGGCACGTTGAGCGGAACTCACTGTGCATCCACTCTCAGCTCAAGTCGCCTTCCTCATCGGAGGTGGCCTCGATGATCGAGGGCGTAATCCATCACTGCACCGAGATGGAGGTCGATCGGCAATACGTCGACTCGCACGGGCAGAGCACGATCGCCTTTGCCTTCTGCAGACTGCTCGGCTTCCTGCTGTTGCCACGGCTGAAAGCCATTCACTCGCAAAAACTGTATCGCCCGGAAACCGGCAAGGCCGATGCATATGCGAACCTGCAACTGATCCTCAGCAGGCCGATCGACTGGGACTTGGTGCGTCAACAGTACGATCAGATGATCAAGTACACCACGGCGCTACGCCTGGGAACGGCCGAAACGGAAGCCATCCTGCGACGCTTCACCAAGCAGAACTTGCAGCACCCCACCTACAAGGCCTTTGCCGAACTGGGCAAGGCCATTAAGACGATCTTCCTATGTCAGTATCTGCATTCGGAAGCGTTGCGCCGCGAGATCCACGACGGCCTGAACGTGGTCGAACAATGGAACGGCGCCACGGATTTCGTGTTCTTTGCCCGTCGTGGCGAGATGGCCAGCAACCGCCGGGAAGACCACGAGATCAGCATGCTCGCGCTGCACCTGATTCAGAACTGCATGGTCTACATCAACACGTTGATGATTCAGAAACTACTGGCGCAGCCGCATTGGCAAGGGAAGCTGACACCCCGCGACTACGCTGCGCTGACCCCGCTGATTTGGGAACACGTGAATCCGTATGGCCGATTCGATCTCGACATGAATACGCGATTGGCGTTGCTGTGATCGAAATGGCACCTGGTGACACGACTGTTGGGTCTACCCCGAGTGGTCGGAAAGGTGGTGAGCAGTTTTTCCGATAATTCACTCCAATCACCAGCCCACTGAAGGTTCGCGACGACTGGCTTTGCCGCGTTCCAAGGGTGTCGTAGCAAGAAGGAGGGCGTCCCAGCCTCAGCGAAGGACCTCGCCTGATCATAGTCATCCTCCACCACTGCCGAAAAGTTCGTCAAGAAAAGGTGCTTCTCGCCGAATCTTAAGAAATGCAAGCTATGGTCGGGAAAGCCTTCCCTTTCCAGCCACTCGATGGTGGCTTGTCGCGCTTTGGGCAGACGCGCCGTCGCAAAATGGAGGCGGAACCGCTCCATAAGTTTTCGCAGCTGACCCTGCGCGCCCGGAAAGGGGCTCAACTTGAGAATATTGGACGGTTCCGAGAAGGCAATGTGGACGTCGTGCCACTCGGCTTTCGTAAGGGCGCCCCCGGTCCGCGCCGGACACAAGCAATAATCAAATTCCCGGATTTCGCTGTATTCCAGCTCGACTCTACCCTCGGTGCGCTCCCGGATAAGATGGCGGATGACGCTGTCAGTAGCTGCGACGACATTGTCGATGTCGACACACAGTGTCAATTGCGACATCAATCATGCTTCCAGTAGCCCTGAATCAAAGAACGAGTCGATTCAACGCTGCCACGGTCCACAAATTGCTGAAGGCGATTTTTGCCTGAATTTTTGATCACGCGGATGACTTCGTCGCTAAGGGGAGGAGACTGGATCATCGCGACCTGCTCCGGTGTGAAAGAAACGACTTTGACGGCGAGTCTGTCAATCTTAGTGTTCATATGTCCACCACAGCCATATCATTCTTTCATGAGACCCGCAATGATTAGTGCTGATCGCGACAGTTTCGCTGCGAGCGTGTAGAGATCATCGATGTTTGGTTCATAAACAAGTCCATCGATATTTAGAACGCCCATACATTCGCCGCTGTCCCACTTCAGCGGCATGGATATGATCCATTTGAGATCTCTGTGGATTTCCTTCGCTTGTTCTTCGGTGATTTTGTAGATACTTTCCCAACCGCCTGGCGCCGAATCGGCCGAGATGCGTTTCGCCACTCGCGCTTGTTTCGATGAAAAAACCATACCGGTCGCGCCCTGGCTAGGCTTAAACGTCATGTTCAACTCCGGTGGGTAATCCATGTTAAAATGCAGGCCCTCTCGGATTTTCAGGATGCATGTCGCGGCTTTTCCGGAATCTTGACATTCAGGTAGGAAGATGTTCGCGCGGACTTGCTTATCGTCGAGCTGAGGGATTTTCTCCTTGAGAAAATTGAAGGCAATTTCTTGGGCGGCCTTCATGACCTCACGGATCGCTTGCACGTCCGCACCGGACAATTTGACGACCGGCGAGCGCACTTCGGCCGGTCGCGGTTCCCGTTCGGCCTTTTTTGACAGGGCTTGATAGTTTGAAAGGATAAATCCAGCAGCAACCGTTAGACAGGCTGTGGCCGCGAGAATGAGTATCAGTTCTTTCGACTCTTCGTACGGCGGGATCGCTAAACCAACCGTTACTAGGGCGATGATCCCATAAAGACAATAGACAACTATCTTCTGCCAAGCATCCGCCCCTGCCATCGCAAGGGCAGCGACCAAGGCGTTTTGTTTCAAAGCTTCGTTCCCCACGTTTTCTGCGGTCTTCGGCTCGTCTTCCCTGTTCGCGAGACTCTTGCCCTTGGCAGGACGGGCCGTCAGGTCTTTCTTCGCTGGAGTCTTTTCTGGTGGTGGGGGGTGCAAATGGTCCGGCTTCTTCGCGGCACCGCCTTCCGGAGTGTGCGGATCGTCCGATTTAGCCATGGTGCTCGTTCACTCAACGCGCCTCAAGACTGGCCTTATCAAAGGCGAGAGGCAATAGCTCTTGCATGTTGGAGCGGAGGATCTCGCCGCTCCCTCCATAGGAAAATATCTCGGCTTCGGGACCGAACTCATTGATGACCTGGCGGCATGCTCCGCAGGGGGGCGATGGGTCGTCGGAGCAAGGCGTCACGATGAAGACCGCACGAATCCGGCGGTGGCCCTTGGCCACAGCTTGGATAACTGCGTTTCGCTCAGCACAAATTGTTAGCCCATAAGATGCGTTTTCCACATTGCATCCGCTGATGAGTTCCCCGTTTTCAGTAAGCACCGCTGCGCCGACCGGGAATCGACTATATGGACAATAGGCTGAATTGGCTGCGACTCCCGCCGCGTCCTTGCCTCTTTCAATCGTTTTGTCCTCGAGATCCATGTCTGTGAAGTCGTATCGTGAAAGAACTTGAGAGTCAAAGACTAAGGGTTCCAGGCAACATAACGTTAGCGGCCGCGTGAACTGCCCCGGCGACGCACACAAACCTTGAAGCTTCCTCCCCTGCTCTCGCCTTATCTGTCAGGCTTTCCGTACCGGCCAAGTGACGGTTGCCAGGCTCACCGATGTTCCGGCGCTACGGGAGGTTAATTTCGATTTGTTTCGGTTCGTTCGCTTGATTGGCCGCACCTCCGGTGGTGTCGGTCAGCAAGAGAATTGGAATATTAGGTGTAGCGAACTGAGAACATAATCGGCTCGAACCGACAACATCCGCGGTTTTGAAACCGAATTAAGTGAGAATAAGAGCCCTCTCAAAACCACATTACGTGAGAATGAAACCACATTATTTGAGAATAGACCGATTACATCCGAGCTGGACCACATTAATGAGAATAGCTAAAGGAGGATTCCCGAACAAGGTGCGGACAGAATCGAGGCCCTCGCAAAGCAGTTGGCCGGGACAAGCGCCACGGCGGCCCGCGGCTGTCGGTCAGTTATCGGCGCCGGTGATAACGTCGCCGAAGGGGACCCAGTGGGTACCGTCGAATTTTGCGAGCTGCATCTGTCGGATCGGACGATAGTTAGTCGGGCTGGTGTTCACTTTGATGCCGGGCAGCAGCGTCGGAAGCTCCAGGTCGTGCAGATTGGCTGCCTGCTTCATGATGTTCTCACGCGTGAAGTTACCCTCGCACTGCTTCAACACCTGCAACATTACCTTGCTGACGGAGTAGGCGAAGACATAGTTGCTGTCGGCGGTGTCGGCCCCGGGCATACGCTTTGCCATGAAGTCGCGCCATTCGTTCATGCCGGCGTCGTTCTTCCAAGTGGGATCGTTCGGATCCTTCGTGTAGCGGGCGGAGATCATGCCGATGGCGTTCTCCGGTCCCGCCGGTTTTATCACTGCGCCGACCGAGGTCGACACGTTGGACATGAAGAACAATGGCTTCCAGTCCAGGTTATGCACCTTGCGGATCGCCTGGGCGGCGAATTTCGCGCTCGCCGCCACCAGCAGCACGTTGGCGCCAGCGCCCTGCAGGCTGGTGATTTGGCTGTCGATCGTGGGGTCGGTGGTCTCATAGCTAGCGGTGGCCACCATCTTGTCGAACTTGTCGCCCATCACATCCTTCATGCCGGCAAGGTAGTCCTTACCAAAGTCGTCGTTCTCATAGAGGATAGCGATCTTCGCGTCCGGTTTCTCTTTCAGAATGTATTTGGCGTAGATCTGCGCTTCCGTCCGATAGCTCGGGTTGAAGCCCATCGTCCACGGGAAGTGCTGATAGTCGCCCCATTTGTCCGCGCCGGTCGATAAGAACAGATGCGGCACCTGCTTCTGGTTGACGTATTTCTGAATGGCGCTGTTGCAGGCCGTGCCCTGCGTGTTGAACAGCAACGCAACCTGGTCCTCCTCAATCAACCGGCGTACCTGTTCCACTGTCTTCGGCGGACTGAAGCCGTCATCGAGTGAGATGAAGTTGATCTTGCGACCGGCGACTCCGCCTTGGTCGTTGACCATCCTGAAGAACGCGGTCTCCAGCTTGGGTGTCACGCTATAGGCTGAGAGCGGGCCGCTATAGGCAAACGTGTTGCCGATCTTGATTTCGGTCGCGGTCACGCCCGGCGTATCGTCCGCGACGGCCGGCGCCGCAACCGTGAGTGCAAACAGGACCGTTGCCAACAATGATCTTTTTTCTAGCATTTCTCTCTCCTGAAATAATTGTTTATCCGGCGATTCTATCTACTTTTGCCGCTTTGAGACCGCCACTCGCCGAAGGTGGACACCGATGAACTCCAGGATGCCGATGGCCCCTCTTGGCATCAAATACATCAACCCGATTAGATGTAGCGAACTGAGAACATAAACGGTCCTGACCGATAATATCCGCGGTTTCGGAACCGAATTAAGTGAGAATAAGAGCCCTCTCAAAACCACATTACGTGAGAATGAAACCACATTAATGAGAATAGCTAAAGCGGGATTCCTGCTGCTTTGATGGTGAGCCTCCCGCCCGACAAAGTGCGGACAGAATCGAGGCCCTCGCAGAACAGTTGGTCGGGACAAGCGCCAAGGCGGCTCGCGGTTGTCGCTCAGTTACCGGCGCCGGCGATCACGTCGCCGAAGCGGACCCAGTGGGTACCGTCGAATTTTGCGAGCTGCGTCTGCCGGATCGGATGATAGTTGGTCGGGCTGGTGTTCACTTTAATGCCGGGCAGCAGCGTCGGAAGCTCCAGGTCGTGCAGATTAGTTGCCTGCTTCAAGATGTTCTCACGCGTGAAATTACCCTCGCACTGCTTCAACACCTGCAACATTGCCTTGCTGAAGCCGTAGGCGGACACATAGTTGCCGTCGGTGATGTCGGCGCCGGGCATATACTTGGCCATGAAGTCACGCCATTCGTTCATACCGGCATCGTTCTTCCAGGCGGGATCGTTCGGATCCTTCAAGTAGCCGGCGGTGATCATGCCGATGGCGTTCTCCGGTCCCGCCGGTTTTATCACTGCGCCGATCGAGGTCGACACGAAGGACATGAAGAACAATGGCTTCCAGTCAAGGTCATGCACCTTGCGGATCGCCTGGGCAGCGAATTTCGGGATCGCCGCCACCAGCAGCACGTTGGCGCCAGCGCCCTGCAGGCTGGTGATTTGGCTGTCGATCGTGGGGTCGGTGGTCTCATAGCTAGCGGTGACCACCATCTTGTCGAACTTGTCGCCCAGCACGTCCTTCATGCCGGCAAGGTAGTCCTTACCAATATCATCGTTCTGATAGAGGATAGCGATCTTCGGGTTCGGCTTCTCTTTCAGAATGTATTTGGCGTAGATCTGCGCTTCGGTCCGAAAGCTCGGCTGGAAGCCCATCGTCCACGGGAAGTGCTGATAGTCGCCCCATTTGTCCGCGCCGGACGATATGAACAGATGCGGCACCTGTTTCTGGTTGACGTATTTCTGAATGGCACTGTTGCAGGCCGTGCCCAGGTTGTTGAACAGCAACGCAACCTGATCCTCCTCGATCAACCGGCGTACCTGTTCCAGTGTCTTCGGCGGGCTGTAGCCGTCATCGAGCGAGATGAAATTGATCTTGCGACCGGCTACGCCGCCTTGGTCGTTGACCATCTTGAAGAACGCGGTCTCCAGCTTGGCGACCACGCTAAAGGCTGAGGCCGGGCCGCTATAGGGATTTGTGTTGCCGATCTTGATTTCGGTCGCAGTCACGCCCGGCGTATCGGCCGCGACGGCCGGTGCCGCGGCTGTGAGTGCAAAAAGAACCGTTGCCAACAATGATCTTTTTTCTAGCATTTCACTCTCCTGACATAATTGTTTATCCGGCGGTTCTATCTAGTTTTGCCGCTTGGTGACCGCCACTCGCCGAAGCTGGACACGGATGAACTCCACGACGCCGATGGCCCCTCTTGGCATCAAATACATCAACCCGATTAGAAACATGCCGAAAATGGCATCGGGCGCCGCCTTCGATATCTGATCAGCGAAATTAGGCGTAAACTCGATGAAGAGTGCCCCGATGAAGGCACCCGAAATCGAGACGATCCCGCCGACGACGCTGCCAACCAGGAATTTGATCGAAAGGGAGACGGGAAAGCTGTCCGGCGAAACATAGGCCGACAGCAACGCGCCGAGCGCGCCGGCAATGCCGGTGTACATGGCACTGACGCCAAAGGTCAGCGACTTGTAAAGCGCGGTGTCGACGCCCATCGTCGCCGCCGCCAGAGGATGGTCGCGGATCGCAATGATAGCGCGGCCGGTGCGTCCTCGCAGCAGATTGCGCGCGATGACAAAGAGCGCGATCGTCCAGATCAGGCAGAAATAATAGATCCAGCGGTCGGTGTTGAGCGGCAGCCCGAAGGGTGCCGCGGGCGCGTCGACCTGGATACCCTGGACGCCGCCGGTCCAATGATCGAAGCCCTTGAATTTGAGAATCTGGGGAGTCGCCACGGCGAGGGCAAAGGTGGCAAGGGCGAGGTACAGACCTTCGAGCCGCAGCGCCGGCAACCCGAACAGAAAGCCGGCGCCCAGACAGATCGCACCGGCGATCGGCACGGTCGCCCAATAAGGAATGCCGGTCTTGTCGAGCAGGATCGCCGTCGTGTAGGCGCCGATCGCGTAGAACGCGCCTTGGCCCAACGAAATCTGGCCGCTGAAGCCGGTCAAAATATTGAGCCCCAACATCGCGATGGCGTAGATCAGCACCTGGCTGAATTGGGATACGCGATAGCCACTGACGGCAAACGGCAGGATGCAGGCGATCGCCAGGATTGCGGCGATGCCGACGTATCGCCACATTGCTGGCGACAGGCCGGCATACGCCGTGGGCTCTACCGATGGTGTCTCGTTCAGCGTTGCCATCATCACACTCGCGCGACCAGGGTTCGACCGAAGAGCCCGGCGGGTTTGAAAACCAGCACGCCGATGATGATCACCAGGGCCACCGTGAGCTTCAGTTCGGTACCGACGACGTAGGCGCCGGCAATATTCTCCAGGACGCCGACAAAGAAGCCGCCGAGCGCGGCACCCCATGGATTGTCGATACCGCCCAGCAGCGCGCCGGCGAAGCCGTACAGCAAAATGCCGCTCATCATGTTGGGGTCGAGGTAGACGATCGGCGCCGCCATCATGCCGGCCACCGCACCGATCGCACCGGCCAGCCCCCAGCCGAACGCCAACATCCAGCCGACGCGAATGCCGACCAGACGACTGGACACCGGGTTCTGTGCCGCCGCCCGCATCGCCAGCCCCAGAGGGGTGAAGCGGAAGAAAAGGAAGACGAGAATCAAGACCGCCAACGTCACAGCGATCATGCCCACTTCGTGCGACGACATATATTTGCTGCCGTACCACGCGGTTGACGGGAACGGGCTCGGAAATCTCTTGATCGTGTAGCTGAAGATCCACCCGGCCAGACTGTTGAGGATGAGCAGAAGGCCGATGAACACGATGACGATGGTGAGCACCGGCCCGCGTTCCACCGGCCGGATGATGATCCGTTCGATGGCGACACCGGCAATGAACGAGAAGACGAGCGTAAGGCCGAAAGCCGCCCAATAAGGAAACCCGGCATCGAGCATCGCCCAGGCGATGTAAGTTGAGAACATCGCCATTTCGCCTTGCGCGAAATTGACGTGGTGCGTCGCCTGGTAAATCATCACGAGCGCGAGCGCCACGCTCGCATAGACGCCGCCATTGGCGAGGCCGGACAGCAATTGGTGCAGGAAGGCTTGCATTTCTTGCCCTTAATAGCCGAGATAGGCTCGGCGCACGGCGCTGTCGCAGGCGATGATGGCGGCGGGGCCGCCCATGACGATGCATCCCGTCTCGATCAGATAGGCGTGATCGGCGAGTTCGAGGGCGATGTTGGCGTTCTGCTCGACCAGCAACATGGAAACGCCTTCGTTACGGTTGATGGTGCGCAGGATTCGGAAGATTTCCTGCACGATGAGTGGCGCGAGACCGAACGATGGCTCGTCGAGCAGCAGGAGCTTCGGCCGCAGCATCAGAGCGCGCGAGATCGCCAGCATCTGTTGCTCGCCGCCGGATAGCGTCCCAGCCTGTTGCCGTCGCCGCTCCTTGAGGCACGGGAAATAGCCGTAGAGCCGGTCGAAATCCGCAGCGACCCCTTTGTCACGCCGCGTGTAGGCCCCGATCCGCAAATTCTCCTCCACAGTCAGATCAAGGAACGTGCCGCGACCGTCCGGCACATGGGCGACGCCGCGACGGACGATCTCTTCGGTCGCCTTGCCGTCGATCCGCTCGCCGGCGAACCGAATCTCGCCCGAAACGCGCACCATCATGTTGCAGATGGCGCGCAGCGTGGTCGTCTTGCCGGCACCATTAGCGCCCAGCAGTGTCGTGATGCCGCCTACCTCCACCGCCATGTCGACCGCCTCCAGAATCTGCGTCGACCCATAAGCGGCATCGACGTTGCGCAATTCGAGAATAGCCGTCACAGCTCCCCCCCGAGATAGGCACGGATGACATCCGGATTCTTTTGCACTTCGGCGGGCGTAGCGTCGGCGATCTTGCGGCCGAAGTTGAGTGCCACCACCTGGTCGGAGACGCGCATCACCAGACTCATGTGATGCTCGACCAGCAGGATGGTGATGCCGAGCCGGTCGCGGATGTTGATGATCAGATCGCCGAGCTCGCCGAGGTCCGAATGGGTAAGCCCGGCTGCGGGCTCGTCCAGCAGCAGCAGCTTCGGCTCGCCGGCGAGGGCGCGCGCGAGTTCCACGCGCTTGCACCTCCAAACGGGGAGCGCGCTCACCGGGACCTCGGCGATCGCCGCCAGTTCGAGCATTTCGAGGAGACCAGTGGCGCGCTCGCTCAGTGATCGTTCCTCTCGGCCAACGATCGCCAGACGCAACGCGTTGGCGACAAACCCGCTGCGGCTGCGGCAATGGCCACCGGTCAGGATATTGTCGCGCACCGACATGGTCCGGAACAGGGCTAGATTCTGAAACGTCCGACCGATCCCAAGAGAGGCAACACGATGGCGCGGCAGCTGCAGCAGAGGCTCGCCTGCGAAGTGAATGGTGCCGGCGCCGGGCTGATAGAGGCGGCTCAGACAATTCAAGAGCGTCGTCTTGCCGGCGCCGTTCGGGCCGATCAGGCCGCAAATCTGTCCGGCCTTGACATCGAACGAGACATTGTCGAGGGCCACGATCCCGCCGAAGCGCACCGCCAATCCTCGAATGCTGAGCAGTGGCGCGCTGCTCTCCGCCGCCACGGCCGTCTTCGGCAGGTCCGCGGCTTGCGACGCGTCGGTCTGCAGACACGCGGCGATCATCTGGTCAGTTGTCATTGCGCATGCTCATCCGCTGTAGGAGTAGCATACCTTAAACATGGATCGCAGTTTCAATGGGTCAGTATTGCGTCCTAAAAACCTTCATTTTTGATACATCTCGCCTGAACAGCGAAAGTCAGCGGTTTTGAGGGTTAAATTGTCCCAAAAGTCGTCCCACTTTCTATGATGCAGAAGGCTGCTCCTTTTTGGATTTGCGACACGCGCATTGGGTACGCTCGCGTCTCAACCGACTAGATTGAGCGGGCAGGGTTACAACGTGAAGGTCTTGGCAGAAGCTTCTCAAATGCGAAGTAGCGCGAGATCAATTCGTTCCTGAGCGGCCAACTCGCCCCAGGCCGAACCCACGAATTACATGGCGAACTGCCGGCAGCGGGAATCCCGCTGCAGCTATTCGCATTAATGTGGTCCAGACCCGATGTAATCGGTCTATTCTCAAATAATGTGGTTTCATTCTCACGCAATGTGGTTCTGAGCGGCCTTTCGTTCTCAATTAATGTGGTTTGAAAACGAGCGATGTTATCGGTTCGAGCCGTTTATGTTCTCAGTTCGCTACACCTACGCCGATGCTGTCATAACTTTGTGTGTCGACGGGGACTCCTCGGAATCCGGAGACACGGTAGTAAACGCCCGAGAAAAGGCGGATGCTGTAACCTTGTGAGCTGCCATGGTACTCGCGATGGCGCTTGAGTTCCCGGACATGAACGTTTGGAAAAGCCCAGATGATGGATTCTCCTTTACCGAGAATGAGGTTGCATCCTGGCATTTTAAAGCGGTGTGGAATGATCCTGTTCATGAGATCGCGCAGAACAGCGGACTTGGCCAATTTTGTCTTGAGCCGACGGACTTCCAATTCCTGATCACTCAGTTCGTATTTGTCGATAACAGCAGCTGCTCGATCCTCGGCTTCTCTACTCAAGAGCCCATCCTCAAGAACGCGATCCGCAGCCTGGGCAAACCGGGCAACGATCGAGTTGTGGATCTCCCCGTCTTCAAGCTTGAGATGTGTCGTTCTTGCGATTTCAGTGATAGATTTTGGCTGACATGTTCCTGCGACCAGATAGTCCAAGACATCCTCTCCGGCCTTATCGTAAATTGACTTCGCTTCATCCCTGCACGCTGGGTGAGAGTGATGGAAAAGGCCCGCTGGCTGGTCGCAGTAAATACAATTAGCCATTTGCGTTCATTTTATGGGAAATCGCGCGGGGAGTAAATCCAGGAGGTTCGCCGTGACAAGGCATATCCGCAGCTTCGATCCTCGTATTCTCACGCGGAAATGCTGCGATCGATTCCGGTCCGTTGCTGCTTATTAGGTCTTATCGCAGCTCGCCTTGTGTAGCCCCTTAAAGGA
>Ga0074044_10003352_pt1 | contig 13680 bp, 14 predicted proteins | sample BogForMeECP23OM1_FD_94443 | JGI IMG/M metagenome (GOLD analysis project Ga0074044, IMG submission 94443) | Bog forest soil microbial communities from Calvert Island, British Columbia, Canada - Bog Forest MetaG ECP23OM1 | ecosystem: Environmental > Terrestrial > Soil > Wetlands ... | reverse complement strand
TCACCGGGTAGCCGATGCGGCGCGCGAACTTGACCGCCGCGTCGGGATCGGCGACGGCCTCATTCAGGCCCGGCACCGTGCTCACGCCGGCGCCGAGGGCCAAGCGCTTCGATTCGATCTTGTCGCCCATGGCGGCGATGGCCGCCTTGGTCGGGCCGATGAAGGCGATCTTCCCCACCTGCAGCGCGTCCACGAAGTCGGGATTTTCCGAAAGGAAGCCGTAGCCCGGATGGACCGCCTCCGCACCCGTATCCACCGCCGCCTTCACGATGCGCGGGATGTTGAGGTAGCTCTCGGCCGATGGCGCCGGCCCGATCAGTACGGCCTCGTCCGCCTCGCGCACATGGAGCGCATCCGCATCCGCCTCGGAATAGACCGCGACCGTCGCAATCCCCATGCGGCGCGCGGTGCGAATGATGCGACAGGCGATCTCGCCGCGGTTCGCGATCAGGATTTTCTTGAACATGGCGTGCGGCTTCGCCGCCTCGTCCGCTCCTTTGGCGGCGCTGCGCGCCGCCGCGGCCACGCCGCGTCGCCTGTTCGGAGCCGAGAGAGGCATGATTAAGCCATTGAATAGCCTAAGAGAATCGTAGGACGGCCGGGCCGGTGACAGCAGTATGTCGGGCGCTTCGGGCAAAGGCAAGCGCTACCCCCTCCGACAGTACCCCCCTCCCATCGGCCGCTCCTCAACGGGCGGCCGATCCCCCTCAAGGGGGAGGGGAAAATTTTTCGTCATGCAAGATGCGCTCCCTCCCCCCTTGAGGGGGAGGGTTGGGGTGGGGGGTGACGCGCGGATGTTCGAGAGTCGGCACCGGGCTGGACAATGCGGGCGCGCATAACCCATGCTGCGCGCGAAGCTGCATGATGTGCCGCCAATGAAGGAGCAGGAAAGGTGAGGGAGGCTATCGCCCTACGGCTTGGTCCGGGCGAGGGCGCGCGCGCCGCTGCCGGTGCCGCCGCATGAGTCCCTTCGGAATGTTCGCCGAGACTTTTCTCGAGGCGCTTGCCGCCGGCCTCTTCCTCGGCTGCATCTACGGCCTCATGTGCGTGGGGCTCGGGCTCATCTTCGGGGTGATGCGGGTGATCAACTTCGCCCAGGGGGATTTCCTCATGCTGGGCATGTATTTCACCCTCTATGTCGTGAGCGTCTGGGGGCTGCTCGCCTTCCTGGGGCCGGCGGCGGCACCCTTCGTCGGCGCCGTCCTTGCCGGCCCCGCCCTCTTCGTCGGCGGCTACCTGCTCCATCGCCTCCTGATCGCGCGGGTCAGCGGCACGAGCGTCACGGGAAGCGAGGACGAGGGCCGCTCGGCGCAGCTCATCCTCACGCTCGGCGTCGCCTTGGCGCTGGAGAACGGCGCGCTCATCCTCTTCGGCTCGACGCCGCAGTCGGCCCGCACGACGTTGGCGCTGCGGGCCTGGGAGATCCCGCTCCTCTACGATCCGACGGCTGCCGTGTTCATCAACAAGGCGAGCGTAGTCGCCTGCGTGCTCTCCATCGTCATCGCCGCGGCCCTCTATCTTCTCATCAATCGCTCGCGGCTGGGCAAGACGCTGCGCGCGGCTGCGGACAATCCGACCGCCGCCATCTACATGGGCATCGATGTCGACCGCGCCCACCGCATCGCCTTCGGCATCGGCACCGGCGTCACCGCCGTCGCGGGCGGGCTCGTCGCCACCTACCATCCGTTCCAGCCCTACGTCGGACTCGACTACGTCATCATCATGTACGCGGGCGTGGTGATGGGCGGCATGGGCAGCATTCTCGGCGCCTTCTGGGGCGGGCTCACCATCGGCCTCGTGCAACAGCTCTCCACCCTCGTGCTTCCTACGCAACTGCAGAACGCGGCGATCTTCGCGGTATTCCTTCTCGTCGTCCTCATGCGGCCGCAAGGGCTGTTCGGCCGCGCCGCGGAGCGGATCTGAGCCGTGGCCGGCCGCGGCGGCCTGCTCTTCCCGCTTGCGGCGATCGCGATCATGGCGCTCGGCTGGCTCGCCCTCGGGCTCGCGGTCGGCAACTCCTACTACCAGCTCATGATGACGCTGGTGCCGATCTGGGCGGTCTTGGGGCTCTCCTGGAACCTGCTCAGCGGCTACACCGGGCTCGTCTCCTTCGGCCATGCCTCCTTCTTCGGCCTCGGCGCCTATACGGTCACCATCCTCCTCGTCCGCCTCGACCTGACGCCGTGGTTCGGCATCCCGCTCGGCATGCTGGTCGGCGTCGCCGCCGGGCTCGTCATCGGCTATCCGACCTTCCGCCTGCGCGGGCATTATTTCGCGCTGGCGATGCTCGCCTATCCGCTTGCGCTCCTCTACGTCTTCGAGTGGCTCGGCTACCAGGAAGTGCCCTTGCCGATGAAGCGCGAGGCGCCCGCCTGGTACATGCAGTTCAACGACTACCACGTCTATATGGCGCTGGCGGTCGGCTTGCTCGTCGTAGCCCTTCTGATCTCGCTCGCCGTCGAGCGCTCGCGCTTCGGCCGCTCGCTCCTTGCCATCAAGCAGAACGAGCCGGCCGCGGAAGCGGCGGGCATCGACACGCTCAAATGGAAGATGCGGGCCATCACCCTTTCCGGCGCCGTGGCGGCCGCCGCCGGCGGCCTCTATGCGGTCGTCCTCCTCGTGGTGACGCCGGACAGCGTCTTCGGCGTCCTCACCTCGGCGCAGGCCCTCGTGGTGACGCTCTTCGGCGGCACGGGCACGCTGTGGGGACCGGTGATCGGCGCGGTCATCCTGATCCCGTTGAGCGAGACGCTGCAGGCGGAGCTCGGCGACGTGATCCCGGGCATCCAAGGCGTGGTCTACGGCCTCGCCATCATCCTCGTGATCCTCTTGGCCCCCGAAGGCATCTACTGGCGCGTGCGCGACTGGCTCCACCTCGCACGAGGCACGCCTGGCGCGGCCTTCCGCAGCAGAGCGCCGGCGGCGCCTGCTCTCGTCCCCGTCCCCGCCGAGCGTCAAACGTCCGGGCAAGTCCTGCTCGAGGTGCGCGGGCTCTCGAAGTCGTTCGGCGGGCTGCGCGCCTTGGACGGTATCGCCTTCCAAGTGGAGGAAGGGGCCATCCTCGGCATCATCGGGCCCAACGGCGCCGGCAAGACGACGCTCTTCAATCTGCTCAACGGCTTTCTCAAGCCGAACGGCGGGGACGTCGTCTTCGCGGGGCAGACGCTCGTCGGCCTCAAGCCCAACCGCATCTGCCGGCTCGGCGTCGGACGCACCTTCCAGGTGGTGCGCGCATTTCAGCGCATGTCGGTGCTGGAGAACGTCGTCGTCGGCGCCTATGTCCGCGCCGCGGCCGAGGACGAGGCGTTCGAGATCGCGCGCGAGGCGGTGGCGAGGGTCGGTCTCTCGCCGCGCCTTGAGGCACTCGCCGGCGCCCTCAGCAACAAGGAGCTCCGTCTCATGGAGCTCGCTCGCGCGCTGGCGGGGCGCCCGCGTCTCCTCCTCATGGACGAGCCGCTCGCCGGCCTCGCGGCGGCCGAGGTCGAGGAGATGCTCGCTGCGGTCAGGGCGCTCCCGTCCTCGGGCACCACGGTCGTGATCATCGAGCACACGATGCGGGCGATGATGCGCCTGGCCGAGCGCTTCGTGGTGCTGAACCACGGGCGCGTGATCGCGGTCGGCCGGCCGAGCGAGGTCACCGCCGACGCGGGCGTGGTCGAGGCCTATCTCGGCAGCAAATGGACGGCACTCCATGCTCGCGGTTGAGGGCTTGACCGTCGCCTACGGCGGCCTCAAGGCGCTCTCGCAGGTATCGCTCGCGGTCGCCGAAGGCCAGTTCGTCACCATCGTGGGGCCCAACGGGGCCGGCAAGACGACCCTCTTCAAGGCGATCTCCGGCACGGTGCCGACGGAGGCTGGCCGCATCCGCTATGAGGAACGCGACCTTCTCGCCATGCCGGCCGCCGCGCGCGCGCACCTCGGCATCGCCCACGTGCCGGAAGGCCGCCAGGTCTTCGCCTCGCTGACGGTCCTGGAGAATCTCGAGATGGGCGCCTATCCCGCGGCGGGGCGGCGGCAATGGGCGCGCAACCTCGAGCGTGTCATGGCGCTCTTCCCCGTGCTGGCCGAGCGGCGCGGCCAGCTCGCCGGCACGCTCTCGGGCGGCGAGCAGCAAATGCTGGCGATCGGCCGCGGCCTGGCCTCGGCCCCTCGGCTCCTCATGCTCGACGAGCCGTCGATGGGGCTCGCTCCCGCCGTCGCCGATCTCATCTTCGAGCGCATCGGCGAGTTGCATCGCGAGGACCGGCTCACTATCCTGCTCGTCGAGCAACGGGTGGCGGAGGCCGTGCAATCCTGCGACTTCGGCTACGTGCTCGAGACTGGCCGAGTCGTCCTCGCCGGCTCGAGCGAAGCACTCCTCAAGGATGACCGCATCAGAACGGTCTATCTCGGCATGTGATCGGGCAGTTGCCCAGGGAGGAAATAAGATGACTCGCACAATCAATCGGCTGTTCCGCGCCGCGATCGCGGCGGCGGCAGGCGCGCTCGGTCTTCTGACGCTTGCGCAAGCGCCCGCCCAGGCCCAGCCCAAGGAGGTCGAAGTGGCACTCATCGTGCCGCTCTCGGGGCCGTGGGCGCGCCAGGGCCTGCTCGAGCGCATGGGTGCCGAGATGGCGATCGACGACATCAACAACGCCGGAGGAGTGAAGGCGCTCGGCGGCGCCAAGATGAAGCTCATCACCGCCGATACCGGCGACTCGCCGGAGAAGGCGAAGAACGCAGCACAGCTCGTCGTGGCGCAGAATCCGGATCTCGTCGGCGGCGTCGGCGCCTGGCTCAGCTCCTTCACGCTCGCGGTCACGGAAGTGACGGAGCGCGCCGAGCTGCCGTGGTTGACACTCTCCTATTCCGACCAGATCACCAGCCGCGGCTTTCATTACGTGTTCCAGACCTCGGCCACCGGCGACCGCCAGGCGGAGCTGGCGCTGCCGACGATCATGGAGCTTGCAGAGAAGACCACGGGGAAGAAGCCGACCACGACCGGGATCATCTCGGACAATACGGCGGCACCCGTGAGCTTCGTCAAGCCCATGCGCGAGGGCGGGCTCGCCAAGTACGGGCTCAAGCTCCTCTTAGACGAGACCTACACGCCCCCGCTCTCCGATGCGACCCCGCTCGTGCAGAAGGCGCGCGTGGCGCGGCCGGATTTTCTCTTCGTGATCTCCACCAACGTGCCCGACGACACGCTTCTCATGCAGAAGCTGACCGAGATGGGCATGGGCGGGACGCACTATCCCATCGTGGGGAACGGCGCCCATATGGGAGGGCCGGAGCTGCTCAAGACCGCGGGTGCTGAGGTCATGGAGGACGTGCTCGTCACCGTCGCCAATTGGAGCAACAAGGGGCAGGCCGACCTCATCGCGCGCTTCAAGAAGCGGACGGGCGAGCCCTGGCTCACCCAGGACAGCCTCTGCGCCTACGGGCACGTCTGGGTCCTGAAGGACGCGCTCGAGAAGACCGGCGTCGCCGACCGCCGCAAGGTGGCCGAGGCCATCCACGCCATGGACACGAGCGAGGGGGCGGCCAAATACTTCGCGGGCGGCCACATCAAGTTCGACGACAAGGGACGCCGCGTCGATGCCCCGCTCGTCATCGTGCAGTGGCAGCACGGCGAGCCCGTCATGGTCTATCCCCTCGCCGACGCCTCGGCCAAGGCGGTTTGGGCGATGAAGTAGAGTCCCTCTCCCGCTTCGCGGGGTCGAGCCGCAAAGCGGATCGACGAAGGGGCCCATCGCGAAGCGATGGGAAGGGTGAGGGACGGCCCCGCCGATCAATTGTAGATTCGAGATTGCTCATTGCCAACCATCGCCCTGTCCCTCACCCTCCCACGGCCTTCGGCCGCGGGTCCCTCCCTCTCCCGCTTCGCGGGAGAGGGCATAGTTGGTGAGGGAGCTCGCTGGCCGTGATCGTCGAGCAGCGCAGCTATCTTCTGCGGCCGGGCAAGACGGGGGAGTTCCTCAGCGCGGTCGAGACGCTCGGCCTCCCGCTCCTCAAGCCCATCCTCGGCGGCCTCATCGGCTATTTCGTGAGCGAGACGGGTGCGCTCAACGAGGTCGTCCACCTCTGGGCCTATGAGAGTCTCGAGGAGCGCGCGCGCCGCCGCAAGATACTGACGGCGCACCGTGACTGGCCCCGCTTCACCGCCGCGGTCGAGCCGCTCCTCGAGCGCATGGAGACGCGCATCCTCGTGCCGGCGCCCTTCACGCCCCTTACGCTTGCCGCCGTCCGCGCGCTCACCGGCAGCGAGCCACCGCTCACCCCGCCATGAGGTCGAGCTCGGGGAGGAGGAAGCGGCGGAAGAGGGCGTAGTTTTGGATTTTTGGAAAGGTCGCGTCTACTCCACCGCCAGAGCACGCAGCACCGCGGCCGGTTCGTGCGCGATCACGGCAAGCAGGATACGCGCCGACCTATCGGGCCTCCGCCGACGCTGTTCCCATGCTTGAACAGCTGCGAGGTCCAGGCCGAACGTGCGGGCAAAGGCAGCTTGGGACAGACTGAGCCGCGCACGCAAGGCTGCGACATCCACGGTTTCCGGAATCTCCACCTTGTAAGAAGCAAGCGGAGGCCCTTCCCCGCGCAAATGTGCGGCGATCTCCCGTGCTGCCCCGGCAATGCGCCTACCCAGCGCCGTGTGTGCCGAGCGCGGCACGGATCTCTTCGATCGCGGCGCGGATTTCTTTTTTGTCGGCATGGCTCAAATCCTCCTTAACGCCCTTGGCGTAGATCTCGAGTAGCCCGACGAGCGCGGCCGACGGGCTGTAGAAATAGATCACCCGCCCACCGCCGCGCTTGCCGCGCCCGCGCATGGCGATACGAGCCTTGCGGGCGCCGCCGGTGCCGGGGATGACCGGCCATGCGTCTGGTCGCGCGACGATCTCCGCCTCGGCCGCCGCCCGCTCTTCCAGCGAAAGCAAGCGGCCGGCTCGACGCTCATAGCCACGCGCAGCGACGATCCTCATGGTGCCGCACGCTTATACGACAATGTAAGATAGCACGCAAGCGGCGCAAGACCGCTCACCCCGCCATGAGGTCGAGCTCGGGGAGGAGGAAGCGGCGGAAGAGGGGATAGTTCTCGACCATGGGGAAATGGCCGATGCCGGGCATGATCGTGAAGCGCGCGCCCGGGATCGCGGCCGCGACCGCCGCGGTCATCTCCGGCGTGCAGGAATAGTCGTATTCGCCGGTCAAGAGCGAGACGCGGCACTTGTTGGTGTCGATGCGCCGGATGTCCTCGCGCGCGTCCCAGTCGTTCGAGTAGAAATGCACGTCGCCCTGATAGACGCCGGGTCCGGACTGGCTGTAGTACCACCAGTTCTCGCGCTTGCCCGCCTCGGGGCTCGCGGGCGCATTGAGGCCGTAGGTGTAGCTGGCGCAAAGCTCGCCGCCGTGGATCGCCGGATGGTGGAGGAAGTCGTTGTAGCGCCCGGGGGCGTAAGTGCTGCTCTCGAGCCCGATGATGCCGCAGAGCTCGTCCTGATGATCGGCCGCGAGCTTGAGCACGATGGCGCCACCCATCGAGCAGCCCAAGACGACCGGTTGCTCGAGCCCGAGTGCCAGCCACACCGCGCGGATCATGGCGAGATAGCTTTGGGTGGTGAGCCGGTACTTGGCGAGCCACCACGCGGCGGGCGGGGTCGAGCGGCCGTGCCAGGGGAGGTCGAAGGCGATGACCCGGAAGCGGCGCGTGACTTCGGCATCGTTGAGCAGGTGGCGGTATTGCCGGCTGTCGGCACCCGCGGTGTGGAGGCAGAGGAGCGCCCGCCCCTGCCCCGCCTCCTCGACATAGACGCGGCAGACCCCGCCCTCGAGCGAGACCGGGAGATAGCGGCCGAGGATGGGCTCGTACTCAGTCATTCGTCGCTCCGGGCGCACGCATGAGGTTCATCATCCGATGCAGCGCCCGCGCGTTTTGCATGGCGACGAGGCTGTCGCCCTCGAGCACGAACTCGGGCACGCGCATCAGCATCGCGAAGAAATCGTGGAAGAGTGGCGGGGGCGTCGGGCTCAGGAACTTGCGCCACACCTCGAGCGGGGCGCGGAAGCCGAAGGAGGCGCGCACGTCGAGGCGCGGATTGGCCACGATCTCCCCGATGCGCCCCTTCTCGACGCGCAGCACGTAGCGCCGCTCGCCGAAGCCGAGGGAGAGCGACGTGGTGAACCAGTCGCCGACGACCTTCATCTCCGCGTCCCCATTGACCCGCTCGCGGAAAGCCTCGAGCCAACCGAGCCCCGGGAAGCCGCGCTGGATTTCGGGCATGTCCACCCCTTGCTCGTCCCGTCGCGATGATAGTACGTTCACAAAGGCTCTTCCAAGAGAATGCCCACGCGCGGCCGCGAGGTCTTCGCCAGATCGCCCCTCGCCCATCGAGCGCAAGCGCGCGGCACCCTACTGCGGCCGGCAAGAACGGGAGAGGTGTTTAGGAGGCAAGAGCGATGCCCGAGCAGCTCGGTTTCGTCGGCGTCGGCAAGATGGGCGGCCCCATGGCGGGTCGGCTCCTCGATGCCGGTCACAGGCTTACGATCTTCGATACGAGTGCTGCGGCACTCGCGCCCCTCGTCGCGCGCGGTGCCGAGGCGAAGGCATCGGCGCTCGAGGTGGCCTCCGCGGTCGAGACCGTGTTCCTGAGCCTGCCCACGCCCGACATCGTGCGCGCGGTCGCCCTCGGCGCGGGCGGCATCGTCGCGGGCAAGCGCGTCAAGACCATGGTCGATCTCTCGACGACGGGGCCGCGCATTGCGGCCGAGATCGCGGCGGCACTCGCCGAGAAGGGCATCGCCGCGGTCGACTCGCCGGTGAGCGGCGGGGTCGGCGGTGCCGAAAAGGGCACGCTCGCCGTCATGGCGGCATGCGCGAGAGAGCACTTCGAGCGGCTCGAGCCCGTCCTCAGGATCTTCGGCAAGGTCTTCTACATCGGCGCGCGGCCCGGCATGGGCCAGACCATGAAGCTCGCCAACAATCTGATGTCGGCGGCGGCGATGGCGATCTCGTGCGAGGCCATCGTCATGGGAACCAAGGCGGGGCTCGACCCGCAGGTGATGGTCGACGTGATCAACGCGGGCAGCGGCCGCAACACGGCGACGGAGGTCAAGTTCCCGCGCGCGATCCTGCCGCGCACCTTCGACTACGGCTTCGCCACCGGCCTCATGTACAAGGACGTGAAGCTCTGCCTCGAGGAGGCGGAGGAGCTCAAGGTGCCGATGTGGGTCGGGAGTGCCGTGCGCTCGCTCTGGCAATACGCCAACGGCGAGCTTGGGCCGGCGAGCGATTTCACGGCACTCGTCCAATGCATCGAGAAATGGGCGGGTGTCGAGGTGAAGCGCGGCAATTGACACCCGCGCGGCGGCTCGGGCACGGCTTCGAGCGGTCCTTGCGGAAAAGGAGAGCACTGTCATGGCGACCAGCGACGCTTACGAGGTCTTTGCCGTCCGCTATGCCCATCACCCGCGGCGCGCGAGCGAGAATTTCCTCGGCGGCGATCCGCACGACGGGCCCATGCCGATCGACTACTTCGTGTGGGCGATCACCGGCAAGGGCAAGACCTTCATCGTCGATACCGGCTTCGGCAAGGACATGGCGGAGAAGCGCCAGCGCCAGCTCATCCGCTCGCCGGCGGACGGGCTCAAGCCGCTCGGCATCGATCCCTTGGGCGTCAAGGACGTCATCATCACCCACATGCATTACGACCATGCGGGCGGCCTCGACCTCTTTCCCAACGCGACCTACCACATCCAGGAGAAGGAGATGGCCTATACCACCGGCCGCTGCATGTGCCATGGGGCGCTCAGTCATTCCTTCGAGGCCGAGCACGTCACCGGCATGGTGCGCCGGCTTTTCGAGGGACGCGTTGTATTCCATGACGGCGACGAGGAGCTCGCCCCCGGTCTCAGCCTGCATTTCATCGGCGGCCACACCATGGGCCTGCAGGCGGTGCGCGTGCTGACGCGGCGCGGCTGGGTCGTGGTCGCCTCCGACGCGGCGCATCTCTATGCCAACATCGAAGAGGAGCGGCCCTATCCGATCATCTACAACCTCGGCGACATGCTCGCGGGCTACGGCAAGCTGCGACGACTCGCCAGCACGCCCGCGCATGTCGTCCCCGGCCACGATCCCCTCGTCATGAAGCGCTATCCGGCCGCGCGCAAGGAGCTCGACGGCATCGCGGTGCGCCTCGACGCCGAGCCGAAGGTCCAGTGACAGCTCTCGATAAATCGGGCGTCACCCCCTCCCTACCCTCCCCCCTCGAGGGGGAGGGGGAAGATTTTCAAGTTACCCAGATAGCCCCTCCCCCCTTGAGGGGGAGGGTTGGGAGGGGGGTATGCCATGAGTGACGCCAAGCCGGAGGTGCTGCTCGCCGGGCTCACCTTCCCCGAGGGGCCGCGCTGGCGCGAGGACAAGCTGTGGTTCTCCGATTTCTATTCCCATCGCGTGCTCACCGTCGATCTCGAGGGGCATGCCGAGACGATCGCCGAGGTGCCGCAGCGCCCCTCCGGTCTCGGCTGGAGTCTCGACGGGCGCCTGCTCGTCGTCTCCATGCTCGACCATCGCGTGCTGCGGCTCGATGCGGGAAGGCTCGAGCTCTATGCCGACCTCTCTCCGCTCGCGACCGGACCCTGCAACGACATGGTGGTCGATCGCGCCGGCCGCGCCTATGTCGGCAACTTCGGCTTCGATCGCCATGCCGGCGAGGCGCCGCGCACGACCTCGATCGCCCGCATCGATCCCGACGGCCGCGTCGTGCGCGCGGCCGAGGAGCTGTTCTTTCCGAACGGGATGGCGATCACGCCGGACGGCGAGACGCTCATCGTCGCCGAGACCTATGCCAAGCTGCTCACCGCCTTCGCGATCGGCGAAGGCGGGGCTTTGCGCAAGCGCCGCGTCTTCGCCGAGCTCGCGGACTGCTTCCCCGACGGCATCTGCCTCGACGCCGAGGGTGCCGTCTGGGTCGCGGACGCGAGGGGGAGCCGGGTCATCCGCGTCTTGGACGGCGGCCGCGTCGCGCGCACCATCTCGACCGGCGAGCAGGGCACCTTTGCCTGCATGCTCGGCGGGGAGGACCGCCGCACCTTGTTCATCTGCACGAGCTCGGGCAGCGGTCCCGCCCAGGCAAAGAAGCGCGACGGGCGGATCGAGACCGTGCGGGTCGATACCCCCGGGGCGGGGCTGCCGTAAGAGGGGAGCATGGCCGACAACGACAAGCCGCAAGACGATGCCGGCCTCGCCGGCAAGGTCGCGATCGTGACCGGCGCCGGCTCGCAAGGCGACGGCATCGGCAACGGACGCGCGGCGGCGATCCTCCTGGCGCGCGCGGGTACGCGCGTGCTGGCGGTCGATCGCCTCGCCGCGCTCGCCGAGCGCACCGTCGAGATGATCGCCGCCGAGGGGGGCGTTGCCGCAGCTTGCGTCGCCGACGTGACCGAGGCGGCGGAATGCCGGGAAATGGTGGCCGAGGCCTTGCGGCGCTTCGGCCGGCTCGATTTCCTCGACAACAACGTCGGCATCGACGGGCGCGGCAGCGTCGTCGAGGTGGCGCCCGAGGAGTGGCGTCGCGTGATGCAGGTCAACGTCGAGAGCATGTTCCTAGCCGCGAAGCATGCCATCCCGGCGATGATCGAGAGTGCCTCCGGCGGCGCCATCGTCAATGTCTCGTCGATCTCGGCCTTGCGTCCGCGCGGCCTCACCCCCTATTCGGCATCGAAGGGTGCGGTGATCGCACTCACGCGCGCGATGGCCGTCGACCACGGCGCTGCCGGCATCCGCGTCAATTGCGTCGCCCCGGGTCCGGTCTACACGCCGATGGTCTATGCGGCCGGCATGAGTGCGGCCGCGCGCGCGCGGCGGCGCCAAGCCTCGGTGCTCGGCATCGAGGGAACCGGGTGGGACGTGGGCCACGCCGTGCGTTTCCTGCTCTCCGACCATGCCCGCTACATCACCGGGCAGACCCTCGTCGTCGACGGCGGCGTCACCCTCCTCGGACCCGCGCGGGCGCCCGGAACGCAGTGAGTGGTTTCCGTCACTCGAAAGGAGCACCCGGATCATGGCACGCGTGCCTTATCTCGACAAAAAGGACTTGGCACCCGAAAACCAGGACCTGCTCGCGCGCAACATCAATCTCTTCCGCGCCCTCGTTCACAGCCCGGGTGCTGCGCGCCGGCTGCAAGGCGTCGGGCAATATATCCGCCACCAAAGCCGCCTCGACCCGCGCCTGCGCGAGATGGCCATCCTGCAAGTCGGCTATCTGACGCGCTCGGCCTACGAATTCTCGCACCACATCAAGATCGGCCGCGACTTCGGCGTCTCGGAAGGCGACCTGCGGGAGCTCATCGAGGAAAGCGACGGCCAATCCACGATGCTCGATCCGGCCGCGCGCGCGGCCATTCGCGCGGCGCGCGAGATGACGCGCGACCTCGCCGTCTCCGACGAGACCTTCGCCGAGCTCAAGAAGCATCTGGACGACGAGTGCCTGATGGACCTCATCATCACCATCGCCTACTACAATGCCGTGGTGCGTCTGCTCGCGACCCTCAAGATCGACGTCGAGGAGGACTATCTGCCTTACCTCGAGGAATTTCCCTTGCCCACGGAGTGAGCCGCGGGAGAGAGGCCAGAGATGCGTCTGCAAGGAAAGATCGCCATCGTCGTCGGCGCCGGCCAGAGCCCCGGTGAGGGGATGGGGAACGGGCGTGCGACCGTGCTGCGCTTCGTCGAGGAAGGGGCCAAGGTCCTCGCGGTCGACCGCAACCTGGCATCCGCCGAGGAGACGGCGGCGATGGCAGCCGCGAAGGGCGGGGAGTGTGCTGCCTTCGAGGCCGACGTGACCAAGGAGGCGACGCTTGCCGCCGCGATCGCGGCCGCCCACGGGCGCTGGGGCCGCATCGACATCCTCCACAACAACGTCGGCGTCAGCATCGCGGGCGGCGACGCGCCGCCCCATGCCATCACCGAGGAGGCCTTCGACCGCATCTGCGCCATCAACCTGCGCGGCACGGTGATGGCGTGCAAGCACGTGCTGCCGATCATGCGCCGGCAGCGCGCCGGCGTCATCATCAACATCTCCTCGGTCGCCGCGTGGGAGAACTATCCCCTCGTCGCCTACAAGGCGACCAAGGCGGCGATGATCGCCTTCACCCAGCAACTGGCCATCCAGAACGCCGAATACGGCATTCGCGCCAACGCCATCCTGCCGGGGCTGATGGACACGCCCATGGCGGTCGACACCCGCGCGCGCGTGAGCGGGAAGAGCCGCGCCGAGGTGGTCGCCGCGCGCAACGCGCGCGTGCCCTTGCGCGGCCGCATGGGAACGGCCTGGGACGTGGCCAATGCCGCGCTCTTCCTCGCCTCGGACGAGGCGAATTTCATCACCGGTGCCGCGCTGCCGGTCGACGGCGGAGCACTCGTCAATATCGGGTGAGGAGGGCGGCGTTCAGGCCGCGGAGCGCGGGGGCTCATTCGGCTACGCGCTGCACATCCCCCTATTTCCCTGGTACTGAAATTCACGACGTCAGGAAAGCGCGTGTCATTGCGAGGCGCCCGAAGGGCGCCGAAGCAATCCAGAAAGGGTTTTGCACCCAGCGCCCTGGATTGCTTCGCTGCGCTCGCAATGACGGTAATTTCCGGGTGAGAAGAACGTCCGAATCGATGATCTTGCGCTTGATGCCGCTCCGCGCCGCCATGGTCCCCTT
>Ga0074044_10003351_pt1 | contig 13681 bp, 11 predicted proteins | sample BogForMeECP23OM1_FD_94443 | JGI IMG/M metagenome (GOLD analysis project Ga0074044, IMG submission 94443) | Bog forest soil microbial communities from Calvert Island, British Columbia, Canada - Bog Forest MetaG ECP23OM1 | ecosystem: Environmental > Terrestrial > Soil > Wetlands ... | reverse complement strand
TCGAGTTCGGCGATCCCGGAAAGTCCGGTCGGGAGCGATACCGTGAAGTTTCCGGCGGTCGGCTCGCTCCCGTTCCAGAGGTTGGTGCCGCTCGCGTTCACCCATAGGTCGAACGGTGGAACGCCGGAGCTCAGGTCCACCCAAAGGACGGGGTGTGGCGGTTGACCCACCGTACCCACGGGCAGAAGTAGTTGGAGCATCGGCGACTGGGGTAGTGCGATCTCGGCGGGCTCGATCACGAGGCTCAACGCCGAGTCCAGGACCAGGACCGATACCGTCGTGACCCCCTCCGGTCCGAACGTTCCGTCCCAATCGAACGACCCCGTCGAACTGCGACCCATCGGCGGGGATCCGTTCGCCGGGAGGATCGTCGAGACCACCCACCAGACGAGCGGGGACCAGCCCCCGTGTACGGTCCCATTCAGGAGCACGGTCGAGGAGGAGGTGGTGACCGTGACATTCGCGTGGACTGAAAGTTGAGGAGGGGAATCCACGATCGCTCGCTCCGGTACGGAAGTTGCCATCGCGCCCAGCGAGTCGACGACCGCGGCGGTGAGGGGAGCCACGCCGGAACGGTCCGGGATCCAGGGGACCAGGAACGAGCCGTCGGACGGGGCGTTCGAGAGCTCGCAGAGGTCCGCTCCTCCGGCACCGCAGCTCACGTTGAACGGAGGGACCCCGCCCGCGATCGTGACCTCGAGGTACGTGAGGGTGCCGGCATCCACGGATGGAAAGGCCGATCGGACCGAGATCGAGACCGGTCCGGCGACGGGCTGTTCGCGGGTAATCACCACGTCGAAGAATGGGTCCGGCCCCAGCACTTCGAGGGTCGCATCGAGCGTTCCCGGGACGGACGGGGTACACGAGAGGTTGGTCTGGTTCGAACCGATCGGGACGATCAGGGAGGCCGCGCACGCCATGCTGATCCCAAGATGGGTCGAGGGGCGCTCGACCACCCCGCGGAACTCGACCGGCTGACCGACCTCCGCGAGCGGGAGGGAGGAAAGAACGGTCAGGGCCGTGGCGTTGCTGACCTCGACCGGGACGGACACGCCGGCGCGCACATCCAGGTGTTCGGAGTCCAAGAGCGCGATCCGGGGGGAATAATTCCCCGGACCGAACGTGTGGGTCGCGAGGAACGGCCCCGCTACCGAGAGGGTCTGATTGGAAAACGACCCATCCCCCCACGCGACGCCGAGGAGGTACGGGGGGCGGCCGCCGTAGGCTACTCCGGTCAGGTTCACCGGGCCGGGGGCTCGGGTCGCGCTGGGGCTCACCGATAGGTTCGACAGGCCGGGGACCGGATTGCTGGTCACGTTCGCGAACGCGACGGCTTCGAAGGCCCGAACGGACGCCGGGCACGAGAGTTGGGCGAGCGAGCGTAGTCCCACCTCCGCGATACCGGCCACGAGGGTCTCGGGGACGAACCGGGTCCCGGCGAGCCCCGGCTCCGTGAAGATTCCTTCCGCCGCAGAGGGGGACGGAAGGTACCAGGAGTACCAAACTGGCAGGAGCGAGCAGCCCGGCGGAGCCGGTCCCCAGAGGGCTTGAAGATTCGTCGCGGTCGTTCCTTCCGGGGGGAAGGCAGTGCCCTCAATGGCCAGGCTGACGGCTGGGGGAGTGCCGGAGAATGTGCCCAGATCCGCCTCCGTCCCTCGGAACCCGGAATTCCAAGGTCCCGGTCCGAACAGGGCGGGGAAGATCACGAGGGCGATGGCGAGGGTGGCGAGCGCGATCGCGCGTGCGGCCGGCCGGACCCGCGCGCTTTCGAACTCGCCCACAAAAATCCCCGAAGCGGGCGACGAGCCCGGTGTATTTCGGCCGACATCTGCCAGCGGGAAGTGGAAGTTGGCCGAGGGGGTCGGCGCGGGTCTAGCGCGCGCGACTGATCAGAGCGACATGATCTCGAGCGAATGGGGAGAGGCCGACCTCCGCCCGCACTTCGAGCCCGCCGCGTTCGAGTTCGGCCCGAGCCTCCCGGACGATGGCCGCCGAGGGTCGGCTCTGCGTCACGGAACGGACCTTGAGCATGAAGATGCCGCGGCCCCGAGGGGCGAGGGCGGCACGTGCATTTTCCACGAAGATCGCCGCTTGGTTCCGCTGGGCCACGTCCTGGTACAGGAGGTCCACAAGGCCGACATCGGCGCGGTACCGTTCGGGGAGCTGCGCGTCGGCCAGGATCGGATAGAGGTGCGCGCGGCGCCGGGCCAACGCGAGGAGCGGGGCGAACGAGGTGGGGCTCTTCTCGATCACGTAGATCGCGGCGTCGGGCAGGATGTCGGCGAGGTGGCTGACCGTCGTCCCGTGGGCGCCGCCTAGGTAGAGCACCGATCGTGCTCCTGCCCAGAGGTCGTTCGGCGCTCCGCCCCGATGGAAGAGGGCCGCCAGCTTGGAGCGGAACGGGTCCCACTGGCGATACTCCGTAGCCCCGACCGTCCGCAGTTTCTCCCCGTACACCCGATCCCCGGGGGGTCCGTGATTCGAGGTGTACAGGTCCCGACCGTCTCGAAACACTCCGTCCCAGGCCGTCGGCTCCACGGTGCCTACTCGACCGCCACGACCAGTTCGACTTCGACCGGCGCATCGAGGGGGAGGGAGGGGACCCCGACGGAGGTTCGAGCCGGACGGCCCGCCTCTCCGAACACTTCCACGAGGAGGTCGGTCGCTCCGTTCGCGACCTCGTGCTGGCGTGCGAATCCCGGAGACGACGCGACGTACACTCCGACTCGAACGACCTGGCAGATCCGGTCGAGCGTTCCGAGGGCCGATCCGAGGGCGCTCAGTGCCTGGAGGGTCGCCCGGCGCGCGAGGTCCTGGCCGACCGCGAAGGGGACGTCGCGGTCGACCAACCCGGGCGCGACGACCTTCCCATCTTCGAAAACGATCTGGCCCGAAACGAACGCGAATTTCCCGGATATTACGACCGGGGTGTAGGTCCCTTTCGGGGTGGGAGGGGGCGGCAAGACCATCCCCAGCTCGGCCAAGCGGGCGGTGGGCCCCGGTGTCATGCCTCCCTCAGCCGTCCCCGTAGAAAACAATGCGGGACCGTTCCGCCCGCAGGACTAAAAACAGGAGCCCGTCATCCCCCTGCGATGTCGTTCCTCCGGCGTCTCCGACGCGACAAGGAGGGGTCGCCCATCCCCGAGGAGTCGAAGGGCGAGCCCGACGAAGGGTCGAAGGGCGAACCGACCGACGACGATGTCCGCGTCTACGGGGCCGACGAGCGACCGCTCGCTTCCCCCCGACCGAAACCTACGCCGCCCAAGGACGAGGCCGAGCTCCCGCCACCGCGCCTCAAACCGGCTCCGACGGCCGCGGTGCGCTCGCCCGAACCGATGACACGAACCCCGGTCTCGACACTACCGACGGATCCGGCTCTGCCCGCATTGCCGACCTCTCCCTCGGGCGAATCGCCGACACCCCCCAAGCCCGCCCCCGGGACGCTCCCCGCGGTTCGTCCGCTCGTACCCTCCGCCCCGGCTTCCTCCGGCCCACCCCCGCCTCTGCCGGAACGGGGTCCCCTCCATCCGCCCGACGGGGCCGGGGCCCCCGGCGCATCGGGGAGTTGCTTCGTCTGCGGCACTTCCCTCGACGGAAGGTTTTGCTCGGTGTGTCAGATGACCTGGGTCGAGTGAGTCTGTCCGACTCCATTTGCGTAGACTTTTGAGCCCCACCCGTTAGGCCAAGGACATCCCATGGTTCCTGCACCTTCGGTCGATCCGGAGTTGGATTCGCTCGAACGCGAGATCGTCGACCACGTATTCGTGCTCGTTCCCGGGGCGGGGATCGCGCTCGGGCTCCACCAGTACGACGGGATCCTGCCCGATTACTCCTCGAGCGCGACCGACCACTGGGCCGCTCAGGCCGATCGTCTCCTCCACCGGCTCTCGGAACGGGCCACCTCCCCCCTTTCCCCCGACCGGAAGATCGACTGCGCCCTCCTCCGTCTATTCCTCGAAAGCCCTCTGTTCGACGTGCGGGAGGCGCGGGTCCTCGACCGCAACCCGATGACCTACGTCGGGTCGTTCTCTCTCACCCCCTACCTCGTCCGGGAGTACGCTCCGGCGGCCGACCGCGTCCGGGCGATCGTGAGCGTCCTCCGCAGCGTCCCGCAGTTCCTCGAAGACGCGCGCCGTCGGCTCACCGGCCCCCTTCCCCGCCCGTTCGTCGAACTCGCGTTGTCGATCGGAGGCGGGCTCCCGGCCCATTTTAAGGAGGGCGAGACGTTCGCCGAACGCGCCGGTCTCGCCGCCGAAGTCCGCGGGGCTCGGTCCTCGGCCGTGGCCGCGCTCGCCCGCTTCGTCGAATGGCTGCGCGAGGAGGAGGCGCCCCGGGCCACGGCGGAGTTTGCGCTCGGCTCCGAGCGGTATCGTCGGCTGCTCTTCGTTCGAGAGGGGATCGAGACTCCCATCGAGGAGGTCCACCGGGCGGGCGCCGCGGACTTGGCCCGGAATCAAGCTCGCCTCGATACGATCGCCCAAGAGGAGAAGGTCGCCGTCGCGGAGCTGTTCCACCGTCTCGCGCTCGACCATCCGACGGCCTCCGAGGTGGTCCCGACGGCCCATGGGTTCGTCGAGGAGACCCGGGAATTCGTCCGCGAGAGAGACCTCGTGTCGATCCCCGAACCGGTGCGGGTGCGGGTCGAAGAGACGCCCGTCTGGGGCCGAGCGCTCTCGACCGCGAGCATGGATTCGCCCGGTCCGTTCGATACCGGCCCCGAGGGAGTCTACTACGTGACCCCGGTCGACGCCAGTTGGACGCCCGTGCAGCAGGAGGAGTGGCTCCGGTCGCTCAACCGCACGATGCTGCGCAACATCACCGTCCACGAGGTGTTCCCGGGCCACTACCTCCAGTACCTGCACTGGCGCACCGGGAGCGGGAGCCTCACCCGGAAGGTCTACTCCTCGACCTCCTTCGTCGAAGGGTGGGCCCACTACACCGAACAGCTGGTCATCGAAGCCGGTCTGGGGGCGCCCGGCCGCAACGCCGAGGTCGCTCAGCTCCACGACGCACTTCTGCGGGACTGTCGTCTCCTCGCGTCCGTCGGCCTTCACACGGCGGGATGGTCCCTCGAGCAGGCGACGGAACTGTTCCAACGGGAGGCGCACTACGACCGCCTCCCCGCCGAACGGGAGGCGATCCGCGGGACGTTCAACCCCGAGTACTTCTGCTACACGATGGGTAAGCTCGCGATCCTCGACGTGCGGGCCCGGACCCTCGCCTCCCAGTTCGGGGGGAGTTTGAAGCGGTTCCACGACACGCTCCTCAGTTTCGGGAGTCCCCCGATCGGGCTGTTGCCGGTACTCGTTGCGGGAGCGTCTCCGGCCTAGCGCCCGTGCGGTCGACCGCCCGCCATTAAAGCGCCCCGAAACCTCAGTCGCCCGCGGGAGGGCACGGACGGTGGACCGAGATACCGGAGTACGGGTCATCGCCGAGATCGAACTCGACCCCGCCGCCGCGTTCGCGCAGGTCGTGGAGGAGCTGGTAGAGGCGCTCGCCCGCGCCCGACTACGATTCACGCCGGGACCGGAGGGCACGGTCCACGACGAGGACCACATCGTGGGCCGGGTCCGAACCTGGGACCCGGGCCACCGCCTGGTGCTGGTTTGGGATACCCTCTCCTGGCTGAAGGATGCCCCCCGCGAGGTCGAGATCCGCTTCGACGCGCTCCCGCACGGCTGTCGCATCGAGGCCGAGCAGCGGGGGACGGTCCGGCTGTTCGAGGGGGACGCGTCGGAGTGGACGGGATGGGTCGCGAGCGCGGTCCTCGCCCCCTTCTTCCGATCGAGCGCTCCGTCGGGCCTCGGGGATTGGATCACGGATCGTCGCACCCGTCGTCCGTCCGGTCCGTGGGCTCGCGCGAACTACTCGGAGCCGCTGTTCCACCTCCCCAACTTCCGTCTGCTCCTCGAGACGCTCCGTCCGGGTCCCTCGGACCGGATCCTCGAGGTCGGGTGCGGCGGCGGCGTCCTCCTGCGGGAGGCGCTTGAACGCGGGGCCCGGGCCGTCGGGGTCGACCACAGTCCGGAGATGGTGCGCCTCGCCACCGAAACGAACCTCGCCGCCGTTCGCGAAGGTCGTCTCGACGTGCTCGAGGCCGACGGGAGTCACCTCCCCGTGCCGGACGCCTCGTTCACGATCGCGTGGTCGACCGGAGCGTTCGGGTTCTTTCCCCAGCCCCTCGAGACGCTGCAGGAGATGCACCGCACCCTCGTCCCGGGCGGTCGGCTTGCGGTCTTTACGGGCACGCGGGAGCTGGTCGGCACGCCGGCCTGCCCGGAGCCGATGGCCTCCCGGATCCGGTTCTACGACGACGCCGAGCTCGTCCAGCTCGCACGGACCGCCGGGTTCGTCGAGGTCGAGGTGAACCACCCGGAGTTGGGGAAGTACGCCGAGGAGGCCGGGATCCCCCCCGAAGCGCTCGAGATGTTCTCCGGGACGATGGGCGCCCAGCTCCTGCTGGGGCATCGCGGCCCGTGCTAGCGGTGCACCGCAGCCGCCCGCCGGCCCGGAACGGGTCCTACGCCGGTCGGGGAGCCGCGGTGCCCGAGAGCCAGCCCTGGCGTTCGAGCTCCCCGAGGATGTACTCCGCCGACTGGGTCGGGGTCAGGTTCAGCGTGTCGACCACGATCTCCGGGTGTTCCGGCGCCTCGTACGGGTCGTCCACCCCGGTCATCTCCTTGATCTGACCGGACCGCGCTTTCTTGTACAGACCCTTCACGTCCCGGTCCTCGCAGACCCCGAGCGGCGTGTTGACGTAGACCTCCACGAACCGACCGATCGTGGCGCGGGCCTGGGCGCGGGAGCTCCGGTACGGCGAGATGAGCGTCACGACGGGGATCGCGCCGTTGCGTGCGAGCAGCTTGGAGAGGAACGCGACGCGCGACGCGTGGGTCTCGCGCGACTTCCGGTCGAACCCCAGGTCCGCGCTGATCCCGAGCCGGATCTCGTCCCCGTCCAGCAGGTCGGCATACCAACCGCGTTCGACCAAGCGCGGGACGAGCTGTTTCCCGATGGTCGTCTTTCCTGCGCTCGGCAGTCCGGTCAGCCAGATACAGAATCCCGGTGGTCCTCGTGTCATGTGAATTCCTCAGTTGGTCACTTCGCCGCCCGGACGCCCCAGGATCGCCGCGACTTCCGGTCGAAGGATGTCGGCCGGTAGAGGGGTTCCCGAGATCAGGGCCTCCCGGATCCGGGTCTGGCTGGTCGCCGAATGCTCGGAGACCGGGTGCGAGCAGGTCTTCCGGCTGGCCATCCAGCCGCAGTGGCGGCAGAAGAACGACTCCCCGTAGCGGAGCGGTTGGACCCCGATGTCGAACTCGTCGAAGATCCGATGGCAGGCGAACGGTTCGTAGTACTTTCCGACGCCCGCCTGGTCGCGACCGACGATGTACGACCCGCAGCCGTAGTTCCGGCGAACGATGGCGAGGAACAAGGTCGCCTTCGGTCCCCCGTAGCGCATCGTGATCGTGAGCGGGCTGAGCGCGACGCGGTCCGCGGGGTAGTAGTTCTGGACGAGCGCGTCGTAGGCGGCCAGGATGACCTCGGGCTTGTAATCGCCCTTCTTGAGGCGTCCGACGACGGGGTGGATGAACAGTCCGTCCACGTCCTCGCGCTCGAGCGTCAGGCGCTGGATGTACTCGTGGGCGGTGTGCGGAGGGTTGCGGCACTGGTAGGCGGCGACGTTCTTCCAGCCCCGCCGCGCAAAATCGGCGCGGGCCTCGGTCGGGGAAAGCTCGGCCCGGTCCCATGGGGGGAGGAGCCGTCGGACGAGGTCGACCCGTCCGGACCACGCGGTGTCTCCGCCGTTCAGGAGGTCGGCGACGTTCGGATGGTTCGGGTCGTCGGTCCCGTAGGTCCCGCGCGCGATCGCCGCGCGGTCGAGCGGGAATGTCTCGTCGATATGCAGCACTCCCACCAGCCGGTCGCTGGGGTCGAGGAGCCCGACCGCATCGCCGGGACCTAGGCCGGTCACGGAGGGATCGGCCGGGATCGGGAAGTGGATGGGGATCGACCAGGGGAGGCCGTTCGGGAGTCGGCCCTGGGAGAGTACCGAGGCGATGGACGCCGAATCCATGAACCCGTCGAGAGGGCTGTAGGCTCCGATGCCGATCTTCTCGGCGTCGTAGAGCTGGTCGATGAGCGGGCGCACGGTCGGGAGATCGCGGAGTTCGCCGTCCCGACGGTCGCGTTCGGCGTCGGAGACCTGGCGGTCGACCAAGTGTCCGCCATACGGTTCGACCATGGTTCGACGACCCCTCCGGAGCGGGCGACGCGAGGGGTGCGAGTTCTTAAGCCCGCTCGGGGGAGGCGGTCACTTCGACCTGACTCATTCCCCGCCGGACTCCGACTACGTGGATGCCGCACTCGATCTTGCCCTGGCCTTTCCACCGGCCGGCGCGCTCGGGCTCCCCGGCCGTCACGGGGACGGTGCACGGCTCGCAGCCCACGCTCGGGTAGCCTTTCGACCAGAGCGGGTGGCGGGGAAGGTCGTGTAATTCGAGGTAAGCGTCCACTTCCGAGAGGGGCCAGGTGACCAAGGGATTGACCTTGAACAGGCCCTCGTCCCCCTCGGAGATCTCCTGCCACTCGACCACGGGTGTCCCCGCCCGAGCCGGGTGTTGCGACCGGCGAACTCCCGTCATCCACGCACGTCGACCGACGAGCGCGCGGCGGAGAGGGGCCACCTTGCGCATCTCGCAACAGTTGTCCGGCTCGCGCGCATACAGCTTCGAACCGAACGCGTGGTCTTGCGCCTCGACCGTGAGGTCGGGACGGACGTCCACGATGTTCATCTTCCCCTCGACCCGCAACCGGTCCCGGAACTGCAGGGTCTCGGCAAAGTGATACCCGGTCTCGAGGAAGAGCACGGGGATCTGGGGTCGGACCTTCCGGGCGATGTCGACGATGACGAGCGAATCCTTGCCGAAGCTCGAGCCGATGACGAGTCCGTCCCCGAATCGGTCGACCGCCCACCGGATGATCTCGTGGGCGGGGCGGCCCTCGAGCTCCCGGGCCCACTCTTCTGCTTGAACGGCGCCGTCAATCGTTGGCAAGGTAGAGGATGTGAGGCGGTCGGTGACTATTTGGCGTAGGGCCTCGGCGCGAAAACCCGCGTCGGATGCAGAACCGGCGCCCGGACCTCGAAACGGACGCCGCGGAACGGGGGGCGGGTCGCGGGAAAGGCAGGCAAATGCGACTGCGCTCATGGCCCGCTCTTCGAGGCCCGGGGCCGACACGACCCGCCCCGGGACCGAGGTGGATCTCCCGCGCCGGACCCCGCGGTCGCACGGACTGCCCGCTCCTCCACGCCCCTAAATACCCCGAGAGACCCAATACTCCACCACCAGCGATGGAAGCCGAGTCCGGGTCTTCCTCCACGTTCGTGGGTCGCCCGGAAACACTGGAAGCCCTCCGCCAACGGCTCGAAATCGTACGGGAGGGGACGAGCGCGGTCACGTTGCTGGTGGGCGACGCGGGGGTGGGGAAATCGGCCCTCCTCTCCGAATTCGTTCGGGAGATCCGCACGCGGGGGATCCGGGTGCTGGTCGGGCGCGCACCGCCGCTCGACGACCCGCCCCCGTTTTCGCTCCTCCAATCCGCGATTGAGAACGCCCGCGACGATCCGATCCTCCGGTCGAACGACGACCCGTTTCTCGGTGCCGGGCCGATGATGATCGGGTTTGCCCCCGGCTTGGGCGTGCCGGAGTTCCCCGCCCCCCTCGGCCTCGAAGGGCGCCTCCTCGAAGTCCTGGGAGGGACCGACGCCCGCGCCCCGACGTCGGCCGACCAGGTGCTCTCCGGGATCGCGGAACGGTTCCTCGAGTTCACCCGTCACGGACCCACGGTTCTCGTCCTCGAGGACGTCTATCGCGCGGACGAATCGTCGCTGGCCGCGGTCGAATTCTTCGTCCGGGAGCTCCTCGAACGACCGCTCTGGATCCTGGCGAGCATCCGTCCAGCGGCGACGCTCTCGGCGGTCGGTCGGGCCCGCCTCGAAGCGTTCGAGACCACCACCGGAGCCGGTCGGGTCGAGCTCCGGCCCATGACGTCGGGCGAGACCGCCGAGTACCTCCGACAGCACGACCCGTCGCGGGAGATCTCCCCCGACGAGGTCGCGCGCCGCTACTCCGAGACGGGAGGCAACCCCTTCCTCCTCCAGCAGCTCGACCGCCGAACACCTTCGGGGACCGACCGGGAGGAGGGAGGGTCCTCGGGGCTGCCGTCGCTCGATGACGGGGGACGACGCACCCTGGACCTCGCGGCCGTGCTGGGACCGGAGTTCCCCTTCGACCTCCTCTTGCGAGCGGGCGACGAGGACGAAGAGCACCTCGCCGAGACCGTCGACCGACTCGTCGCGGGGGGATTCCTGTTCGAGCGCCCCGGGGAGATCCTCGAATTCCCGCAGGACCGTTTGCGGGAGGAGGCGTACAGCTTCCTTCCCGAGAAGCGTCGCCGCATCCTCCACCGCCGTGCCGGCGAGGCGCTGGAGGCGATCGGAGAGCCCGACCGCTCGCAGATCTACGCCCTGGCGCGCCACTTTTACCTCGGACGGGACGGCCCAAAGTCCGTGCGGTACAACCGCGCCGCCGCCGCCATCGCCGAGCGGGCGCTCGCGCCCGATGCTGCGTGGGACCACTTTTCCCGCGCCCTCGAGAGCCAGCGGGAGGCCCACCCGGACGACCTCGACGGGGAATCGGAACTGGTCCTCGAGCTCGCCCGTATCACGGAAGAGCTCGGGCTCCTCCAGGATGCCGAGGGGATCCTGCGGGACTTTCTCGATCGGGGAAGGGAGGATCCGCGACTGGCCCCCACCCGTCGGGCCACGCTCGAGATGTTCCTCGCCCGGGTCCTGACCGACCGCGGGGAGATGCCGGCCGCGGCTGAGCTCGCGAAAAAAGTCCTCGACTCGCCCGGACTGGACGAGCAGAAGCTCGTCCGCATCGGCGCCCATCACCAGCTCGGCCAGGTCCTCTACTACGACGGACACTATCCCGAAGCCCTCACCCACCACACCGAGGAGATCCGTCTCGCGCGGGAAGTGGGGAACGTCCGGATCCTCGTGCGGGCCCAGATCTGGAGAGTGGCCGCCCTCGCGATGATGGGTCAGATGGAGGTCGCGCTCGCGGAGGCGCGCGAAGTCACCGCCACGCGCGACGGGTTCGGATCCGTGCGGGAATCCGCCCAGGCCCATCTCTTTCTCGGAGACATGCTCGCCGACTCCCGGTGCACGGCACCCCAGCGTGCGGAGGCCGTCGAGGAATATGCCACGTCCATGCGGTTCGCCGAGACGGCGAAGGATCCCCGCCGGATCGGGTGGGCCCTCTACAAGACCGCGGAGCTCCTGCGCGAGGTGGGCCGGGGCGAGGACGGGCTCGACAAGGCCAACCGAGCGAGCGACCTCTTCGGCCGCATCGGAGACCAAGTGGGCCTCAGCATGTCCCTCAAAGTCCGGGGCCAGATCGCGATGGACCAGGGGGCGCTCGACCGAGCGGAGGGCGACCTCGTCGAGGCGCACCGGATGCTCCAGGGACTGAAGCACACGCTCGAGGAGATCGACGTGGTGCTCCGGCTCGCCCAGCTCTCGCACCTGCGGGGCGACGACGCCACCGCGCGCCGATACGTGACCGAGCTCGCGGAGGCGAATCTCCTTACCGTACGCCCGGACCTGGAACGGGAGTTCGAACAGCTCCGAGCCTCCCTGGGCTCCGCGACCGGAACGGTCTCTTGACGACCCCCGGCACGGCCCGGCCCCCGATACCGCCCACTCGGACGACGACCGGCGAGTCTCGCGTCCCTGCCATGCTGTGGCATGGCAGATACAGGGGGAAACGAGCAAATGAGGTCTGGAAGCAGAATCGGTCTGGCGATCTTGACGGTGGGCATCGGCCTGCTCATGTTGGCTTCGAATTCAGCGGCGGCCGCCAACGTCGGCGGAAGCGGGCACAGCACGGCCGCCCCCACGGCGCGAGCGGTCGCCGGATGCGGCGGTGTCAACTTCGTGTTCTACGCGGTCGGGTGGTACAACAATTCGACCTATTGGGGATGCACCTTGCACGCCCATGATTGGGAAGGCAACTCCTTGCCGAGTCACGGGTGGGGACTCTCGATCTATGAAGTCTACTGTCCTTCCGCCTGCAACAGCCTGATCACGATCAGCGATATCGGGTATGTCGGAGACTACTACACGCTGTACGTGACGGACAGTTCTGGGCTGACGTCCGGCTGGGGAGAGGTCGGCGCCACACCGCAGGTCAAGACGAGCAGCGAGCTGAACGCCGCGAGCTACAACTCTCACTGGACGGGGACGGGGACTAAGTTGAGCAGCGCATCGTTCGTGGTCTACGACCCCGCTGGCGTCACGGAGTACTTCGCCGTCGTGGACACGCTCATGACCAAGATGGCCCACAGCTTGGACGGACCGTGCGGCGTATCGACCGCGACGTTGCTCTCTTCGGGATGCACTGCGACGGGCATCTCGGTGTCGTCCAATTGGTCCCCTGCCGGGTTCGACATCGACTTTGCCGGCTACCCCTAGGAGTGGGACAGAAGAGCAATCGTCCCGCCACCCCTCGGCCCGGCGCGCGCTGAGCACGCCGGGCAACCATTTCCCCGATACTTTTTCGGGCCCCCGCGGAATCGACCGACGCAACGTGGACCGGTCGATCCCGACCGGGAGGCCGCCCCGCGAACCGATCGGTGCCCGGTCGCCGTTCCCCCCTGGTCGGGCCTGAAAACTCCTCCGTTCCCACCCGAGGAGTCCGGTCCGACTGCATCGCCTCCGCTACGGAGCCGTCTTCCCTGCCGAGACCTGAGCCGTCCCGGCGAGGACTCTGTCCGCGAATCCACTCGTCGACGGATTGGTCATCTTCGCGGTGATCGCGGTCCTTCAACTGCCCGGCAAATCGAACTTCGGGGTGATCACCCTCGCGTCCCGTCACCCGTATCGGGACGTCTTCCTCGGGGCGTCGGTCGGCCTCGGGTCTGCGACCGTGGTCTCCGTGACCCTCGGATACGCGGCCGAGACGGTGCTGGCCCCGTACCTGCTCTGGGTAAAGGTGGCCGGAGGGCTGGTGCTGGTCGCGTTCGGCGTTCGCGAGATCCTCAGGTTCCCCTCGCCCGTGCACGAGCCGGGAGAGGGGACTCCCGCCGTTGCGCACACCGCCCGACAGGTCCGCCTCGTCGCCCTGGGCCTCGCGTTCCTGCTCGAAATGGGAGACAATACCCAGATCCTGGCGATCGTGTTCGTGGCCTCGACGGGGAACGTGCTACTGGTGTTCGTCGCGGCGACCGCGGCCCTCGTCCTGGTCACCGCGATCTCCTCACGCGGGGCCGGGTACCTGCAAGCGCACATTCCCGAAGAGCGGCTTCGAGTCGTCCTCGGCGGGATGTTGATCGTCGTGGGGCTACTGACGATCCTCTTCACGTTCCTCCCCTCGCTCCTCCCTTCCGCCGGTTGAACGGGGTCTCCCACCCACGAGGCGCCGTGGGGAGGGGCCGGCTCGTGGAACGACGTTGACCACGGGACCGAACCTTGAGTGTCGGCGGCGGCCCCCCTCGCCGGTTCACCTTCGGCATTTCACGGCCATTGGTGGATCGCTCTACGGGGGCGGGGGAGGACCGGACCCACCTAGGGGTGGCGATGACGGAGGAGGAGGTTCCGCAGGGGCCCTCGTGCGGC
>Ga0074044_10003350_pt1 | contig 13691 bp, 12 predicted proteins | sample BogForMeECP23OM1_FD_94443 | JGI IMG/M metagenome (GOLD analysis project Ga0074044, IMG submission 94443) | Bog forest soil microbial communities from Calvert Island, British Columbia, Canada - Bog Forest MetaG ECP23OM1 | ecosystem: Environmental > Terrestrial > Soil > Wetlands ... | reverse complement strand
GGGGGCGAGACGCCCCCACGACAGCCGCCGGGACGGCGGCGCTACAAGGCGTCGATAGGTCGCCCCGATTCCAACGTCCAGATCAAAGGCAGCGGACAGGAGTGTCCGCTCCACACGAATTTAATTAAGCTTCAAATGGAGTGGCTGACATGAGAAATGTGCCGATCAAAGCTTGCAAGCCGACGCTGCTGGGAATTCCATTCGACACTAACTCTTCCTATCTGCGAGGTTCGGCGGGTGCCCCACCTTTGATTCGCGAGGCGTTTCGCTGTGATTCGTCGAATTCATCCACCGAGAGCGGAATTGAGCTTGGCTCAGAATCTTTGCTGGATGCGGGCGATCTGGAACTGCCAGCGAATGGTGAGTTCGAGGCTGTAGAAAGCGCCGTCGGCGAGTTGCTGGATCGGGGACAGACTCCAGTGTGCCTGGGCGGCGATCACTCGATTACTTATCCCATTGTGCGGGCCTTCGGAAAGCGCTTTGCCGACCTCGCCATTATTCACTTCGATGCGCATACTGACCTGTATGACGAATTTGAGGGGAATCGCTACTCGCATGCTTGTCCTTTCGCGCGGATTATGGAAGAAGGATTAGCGAAGCGGTTGATTCAGGTCGGCATTCGGACTATGAATTCACATCAACGAAAGCAGGCCGCTCGCTTCGGAGTGGAAGTTGTGGAGATGCGGGAGCTACCGGCGCTGGAACGGCTCAAGCTTGCTGGGCCGGTCTATGTTTCGTTTGATATCGATGTGCTCGATCCTGCGTTCGCGCCGGGAATTTCGCACCGTGAGCCGGGAGGAATGTCGGTGCGCGAGGCCGTCGCACATTTACACGCGATCACAGGCGAGCTGGTTGGAGCCGACATCGTCGAATTCAATCCGAAACAGGATGTGTCGCAACTGACCGCGATGGTATGCGCAAAAATCCTGAAAGAGATTTTGGGCAAGATGATTGTGGGATGAAACGGTCGATACAAATCTTGAATCGCAGAGTATGCCGAGAACTCGCGGAGAACGCTGAGAACCGCAGATTGCTCCTCACTGCATCAGTCGTTTGAGAGCGGTCCGAGCTTCGCCGACTTGGGGAGGGCGCGACTGCGGACTGGCAAAGTGAGAGAGGAAATCCTGGTATTCGTTAACCGCCTGATCGTGTTTGCCGGTCCGCTCGTAGAGTTGGCCAAGATAGTAGTGCGAGAGAATTCCAAACACTGGAAAGCGCGCAGTCATGGCGCGAGAGTTCTGCAGGCTGCGAACGGTTCGTAGTACTGCGCGAAATTCGTTTTCGGCCGAGGAATCGTCGTTGGTGAGCAGATGGCTTCGCGCTTTGAGAAAAAGCAGATAAGCATCCTGAAAATTGGGAATGCTGGCGGCACGTTTCAAGGCCGTTTGCCCATCCCCGCGATGCACGGCCGCGCTCACGTCGGCGTACGCTTGACTAATTTCGACAGCCCGAGGCGCGACCCAGGGATGGCTGGAGGCGAAGCGCTGCAGACTTTGCTGCGCGGCCGAAGTATTTCCCGCCATGATCTGCAGAAATGCAATTGTCTGCAGTTCCTCACCGTCGAGCTTCTGTTGCTGAGCGAAGGAAAGAGCAGAAGAACTTTCTCCCAACAGGACAGACAGCCCAGCGAATTGCCGCAGAAAAGTCTCTGCCGCCTGGCTCTGTTTTGCGCGCCCCAGTTGCAGCACAGCGTCGCGGTAACTGGCTAGCGCGCCTTCCAAGTCGCCTTCCGTCTGCTTGAATTGCGCTTCGAAGCCCGGAACATAAAGACGCGCGAGAGGAGAGGCGCGGTGGGCAAATTGTTGGAAGGCAGCGCTGGCCATGTCAGGTTTTTTCTGATCGGTGTAAACGATGGCCAGCTTGAGGTACTCGTAGTAATCGCTGAAGTCCGGCTTCAGCTCAAGCACTTTGCGGTAGGAAGCAACGGCTTCGTCATCCCTGCCCGCCATGTAGAGTATATCGCCGCGGCTGTCAAAAGGATTGGGATCGCCGGGGCGAATCGCCGTGTAGGCATCATTTGCCGCCAGAGCGCCATTAGTATCTCCACTCTGAGCCAGCGCATAGGACTCAAAATTTAGGAGATCTTCATTCTTCGGATCCAATGCCAGTCCCTGCCGGATTACATCGAGAGCCTGATCCTGTTGACCTACGACGCCCAGAATAGCGCCCAGAACACCGCGGTCCATAGTCTGGCGCGGGAATTCCGATACTAGTTGCTGGCGGGCCGCTATCTGAGCCTCAATGTCGCGCGAGCGGCCAGCTTTGAGCGCCTGCAACGATAATTGCTCGTAACGTGGCAGCCGCGACTGCAGTTGCTCAACCTTGATCTCAGCCTCGCTGGCCTGCCGCAGATCGCCCTGAAGACCGTACTGCTCTGAAAGGCGCATGTAGGCAAGAGCGAATTGCGGGTCTAAACGAACTGCTTCCTCTAATTCGCGGATGGCGTCGTCGGTGAGAAAGCGGCGGCCATAGTCAATGCCCAACTGGTAATGGCGGTAGGCCTCCACGTTCGAAGTGGAAGCCTGCTCAATCTCCGGCGCTTTTTGCGGCACGGCGGACGCGGGCAGAAAGCTGCCGGCGATATTCGCGGTAAGCCGGTCGACCATCGCGAAGATGCTCTGCACATCCTGGCCTTCAAGCTTGTCCGAAAACAGGATTTGCCCGCTGCCGGTGTCCTGCGCGCGCACGTCCAGGCGTAGTTGCGTGGGTCCGATCTTCAACAACGCTCCGGTGATGTAGGCATCGGCGCCGGCATCGCGAGCAACACTTTGTGCCTGAGCGGGATCCATCGACTTGCCATCTTTGCTGGCGCGCTGTACCGCGCCCATCACGCGCTCGGTGGAGAGCACATCCAATCCTTTTACTTGCGCCAGGTTCGTGGTCAGCATGTCGGTAAGACCATTGTTGAGCCAGTTGAGGGACTGGTCCTGCGACAAGTTGGAGAAATACAAAACGGCAATCGACTTGTGACCGGCAATGCTGGCGTGACGGGCGGTGCGGCCGCGGAAGAACCAGAATCCTGCGAGCGCGACAATGAGGATCGCGGCGAGCGCAGAGACGATCACCCAGGTGAGCTTACTAGCCGGAGCGGTGGTTGCTACTTTGCTGACTTGGGCGGGCGCAGCTACGGCGCGCGAGGAAGAGCCCGCTGCGCTTGCGGAGGCAGCCATCGATTCCATCGGCGGCGAAGCGATGACCGTCGCGGCAGATGGAGGCACTTCCTCAAAAGATGCCGTCTTCCCGGATTCGGTGTCTCGCTTCAACCGCTGAAGGTCAGCCCGCATGTCGGCGGCGTGCTGATAGCGCAGATTGCGGTCTTTCTCCAGCGCCTTGCCGATAATCTCTTCCAGCTTGGCAGGAAGATCAGGATTGAGCCGCACCGGAGGCACGGGCGCCTTGCGCAGGATGGACTCGAAAATCCCCGCCGTACTGTCGCCGCGAAACGGGAGCGTGCCCGTCGCCATTTCGTAAAGCACCACGCCAAAGGAAAATAAATCGGTGCGCGCGTCCAGGTCTTTGGCTCGCGCCTGCTCCGGCGACATGTACGCTACCGTTCCGAGTGTGCTGCCCGGGCTGGTCAGATGCGGGTCGCTAAATGCTGTCGCGCTGGCATCGAACCCCGCCTCCGCCTTGCGGGCGACGACTTTAGCCAGGCCGAAGTCCAGCACTTTGGCGCGTCCACGCTTGGTGATGAAAATATTCGCGGGCTTGATATCGCGGTGGATGATGCCTTCGCCGTGGGCGTTGTCGAGCGCATCGGCCACTGAAATAGCGATTTCGAGTAGCTGCTCAACATCCAGTGGCCGCCCGATGATCATGTGTTTCAGGGTCTGGCCATCGAGGAACTCCATGGCGATGAAAGACTGATCGTCATGCTGTCCGATCTCGTAAATGGTGCAGATATTCGGATGATTCAGAGCTGACGCGGCCTGGGCTTCGCGCTGGAACCGGTCCAGAGCCTGACGATCTTTGGCCAAATCATCGGGCAGAAATTTCAGCGCGACAAAGCGGTGCAGGGTCAGGTCCTCGGCCTTGTAGACCACACCCATCCCTCCGCCACCCAGCCTTTCCACAATCCGGTAGTGTGAGATGGTTTCGCCGATCATGGCCATTGTCAGGAGATCCGCGGGCACCGCGAACTCTCGAAGATACCAGCTACGAAAGCTCAGTGTCACCTAATTACTGGTGACTTTGCTTGTGTGCAGGCTGGAGTCGCCGCGAGATTCGGACGGAAAGCCGTACAACTCCTTCCGTAATCTCCTCTTCGTGCCAGACCGAAGTGCATACTCGGGTCCGTAAATGATTTTCTCCCGCAGTCGCAGATCATCGGGTACGCCGTTCCGCCTCAGGAAGCATCGCAACCAACTGTCGCTCTCTTCCAACGCAAAACAACACATGGGTTTTGAGGGTTTGCTCCCCGCGGGAAAATTCCCGCTTACCCCAGAAGTCAAGGAGATTGCCTGATATGCAAATTCGTCATTTGATCAGTAGATTCCTATCCATTGGAGCTCAAGCCGGATTGATGCTGGTGTTCACAACCGGCCTTCTCCAGCCGGCCTCCGCAACCGAATTCATGGGAGTTGATATCAACAGCGGAAAGCTGCTGTACATCGTAGCGCCTAAGACGGTGGTCACACTGGCAAACACCGGCGCCCGGCCCGATGGCGTGATTCTTGGGCCCTACGAGCAGATTATCTACGCCCTGGCTGGCGCGGGCGAAGTTCATAGTTTCAATCCTTACACCAAGACCGACACAACTTTGGCCACGGGTTTGAGTTCCCCGGTCAACATTGTTTTGGAGCCGGGCTGCAAATCGATTCTGGTAAGCGATATCGGAGTCGACAAGATCTTTCGAATCGAGCTTTCAAGCCATGCGCTCACGACTTTCTACAACGGCCCCGACAAGATGGAAGGACTGGTGTACACGGTCGGTGGCCAGCTTTTTGCCAATGACGATCAGTTGAATGCCATCGTTGAATTTAGTAACGCCGGCACTATCATCGCTCAAACTTCAAGCACCTCTCCTTTGACAACGCCCGATGGCCTCACTTACGACGCTCGCACTAATGCGCTTTACGCCACCTCCAACACCGGCCAGTTGATTTATCAAGTCTCAACTGACTTGACCACGGTTACCACCATTTCTTTTCCACTCGCCCCAATACTCGAGGGAATTGTGAGCGACGGTGGGGGAAACCTTTACGTTGTGGGGGTGAATGGGACCACGAGCACGATTTTCAAGTACACAATCCTCACAGCAAAGCAAACCACTTTGAACACCGTTCCCGGCTTGGATGACATCGCGCTGATACCGCCGGGCCCTTGCATCAAGTCCAGGGGCACTTCGTCAGTGTGTGAATAAATGTCGGAAGAGTGGCCCAGCCTTTCGCGTTCTTTGGGAAGGCTGGGGCTTTAACTGAGCCGGACGCTCCCGGCCTTATCGGGCAGAAGTACATCGGGGGCGAAGTCAACTCGCGGTGCCCCACCTATTCCTTCATTTGGTTTTCATCGGCTCAGGTCCGGGCCACGCTCCAAACGAAATTTTGACAAGAAATCTGACGGAAAGATCGTCGTAGGCGGAGAAATCGGCAATTTTGGCGGCGTACTACGCCTTAATACCAACGGCACCCTCGACAACAAAAAACGCAAGGAACGGGGCACCCAGCAGAATCACATTTCATTTCGCCGGCGCGTAAAAGTAGTAATCGGCAGTGTAGCTGCTCTTTACTTCGCGGTTCTGCTTTGAAGCATCGCAGTTGTCCGCCGGGGGTTGCCCACCCTTGGTGTGAATTCGCTGGATGCTGGTAACCCGGCTGAAGGTTCCTTCGCCGGAATGACCGCTGGCAGTGACCAGCAGCCAGGGAATTGAACCCGCGTCTGGCGATTCGACCCGAGCCACGGCCTTTCCCGCAACTTCGCTGCCGTCGTTGTGCTTCCACGTGGGCCCGGCGTAGTGCCGACCGATAATCGCGCCTTGCTGGTCATGCAGCTCTGCATCCGGAGCCTTTAAAGTCCACGCGAATTTGCTGTCAGCTCCAGCCTGACACACGTATATCTGCGAACCAGACGCGTGCGCCAACAGCACCACTTCCTCGCCGGCAGGAGCCTTGATTTTGTCGGGCACATCGGGACGCGAGACGCCTTGCCCACTCGCCTGGGAAACGATTCCGATCAAAACCGCGATTTGCAGCAATCTTGTGGTCACGCGTAGAAGTTTAACATCAGCTACGGGAATGCGACCGAACCCGGATAAGCGTCACATCCTGGCACAAGCAATGATGTTGAGAATATTGGTGGGCCCGCCTGGATTCGAACCAGGAACCAACAGATTATGAGTCTGCTGCTCTAACCGTTGAGCTACGGGCCCGCATTCAAGTCGGCCACGAACTGGCTAATTATAACTGGACCAGAGCGTTAGATCGGAATGAACTGGGCAGCAGCGCTCGCCGAGTGTGGGCCACGCAAACTTGGGTTCGACAGGTCTATCGGTGATCGGTGTTGATATAGGTTCGGTCCATGCCCACCGGCGTGTAACAGTCGCGGCGAGCACACGGGCGGGGGCGCCCGCGCCACATGTGGAGGGTCAGCTTTTCGGCGCACGTGCGAGGCGGAGTCTCGCGGCCATTGTCACCAGGTCGGCGAGAGAGCTGGCCTTCATCTTTATGCATTACCTTGCCTCGGTGAGCCGACAATCCAGCGCCACATGCGCACACCTCCGCACCGTCAGGAATTGTCCCATGCATTCTGACCACGAAAGGCTACGCTTTTGCCGTGGTTTTGGGAAGAATTCAAAACAGCGCCGCTACCCGTTTAGGGCATATAACTCACTGAGTCTCGCCGCTTCCCCCTAGTAGCGGACGCGAACGTGGCGCATTGGGGGTTTTTCCGGTTGAGAGTGTCGTCTCCCACCCTTTCCGCAGAGAACGCGGAAAGGATGGGGCACCCCATCGGCTTCAGTAGGCGATCAGAAAGAAAGGCCGGGCCAGTCCCCCTGAGGTCAACGGCAGCGGGCGGGGGCGCCCGCTCTACACAATGTTTGGTCAACGGCAGCGGACCGGCGCGGCTGCATACTACGGAACCGATAGTTATGGAACCGTGATCGAGCTGGCGAAGCAAGAATCGGGCTACCGGGAGACGACATTGCAGGACTTTACCGGCAGCGACGGCGGATATCCCTATGGGAACATCATGGTTGACGCCAAGGGTAATTTGTATGGCACGACGTTCCGGGGCGGCAACCTCAGTTGCAACACGGTGCAGCAAGGCTGCGGCGTCGTTTTCGAAATGAAGCCGTAGATCACGGCGCTTCTTACCCGACGAAGAAAAGCAAAAATGCCGCCCGAAGCCTGGGCGGCTTTGCTTTGAGACTACAAGCCCGGAAACTGATGAGGACGTGGACCGTCGAAATGCTCACGTCGTCGATCACATCCTCGTCGGGCCCCTCCCGTACCGCAACCCGGCAGTTATGCCGGCCACAAGTCTGTAATCGGACAAACGAAATCTCGCTGACTCCCAGAAGTCGGCTCGGGGGAGATCTCCACAACGATCTCCACTCCGCTGGCATCCAGCCACGACATCTCCCCGAAGAGCGTTTGTGGATCGTTTTCCGTGTTGCCGACGACACGTTCGCGATCGCCACTTGAGTTGGCAAGACGAGGCCAAAGTTGAACTTGAAGATCGTTGATTTTGGACAGATGGATTACTTCCGCCCGGCGCTGCTAACGGAGCCTTTTCCACTCCATCCGCGCCACAGTTCATAGCCGACAGAGGAGAACGATCAGAAAGGCAATTTTTCACGAACCTGGAGATGCACACCCGGCAACCGGATGGGCTCCGATCTGCGCGCACTTCCTGCGAGTCGGATGGGCGGCGGGTTAAAAGTACCCCTTTTGCCGTAATGCATTGACTCGCCGCGGCTTGGCTCCTAATTGTGATCGCTCACAGAGCAATAGTTTTTTATTGATCAGCCAAACCATCTCGCACTAACCGCATTGCGGAGTTACTTAATTCGGAAAGCCTTCGTTGCGTGTAGCTGCTGAAATCGCGATTACAGTGCGCCGGGCTAAACCGGCATGAAGTAGAGGAGGTAAGAGCCTTACGAGAAAGGAGTAGCGATCCGCTCGGCCTCGAGTCTTGCGCTGCTACCGCGAGGGACACAGTGAAGCGTAGATAGTAGATAGAGGATAGGTGGGGTGGGTATTCAGCTCCGAAAAGATGCAATCCGGACGCCGACGTCTTTGTGATGCGCGGAAGGCAACATGAACAAGCGCGATAGCGCGAGCTCTTGTTCGGTCCGGCGTAGTCGAAGACCCCAGACACGCCTGGAAACTTCATGCACGAGAACCGGGAGACCTCGCAGACGCCTGCGGCAAAAGTGAGTCGAGGACGGCGGGCGAAGGCTTAGGCCACACGGCCCGCATGTACGTCTGCGAGGAGTCGGACAGCGGCATAGTACTGATGAATCATTCGAACAAAGACGGCAGGCTCGTCGGCGGAGAGTGAGGAGGGAAGGCTGCTGATCAAAGAGAACACTCTCCTACTCGACACGTACCCGACATAGAGCGGGATAGCGCGTGTCCCACGGGCAGGGGAGTGTGCGGACAAGCAGCACGCTTGGCCGTTATTCATCTGCGATAAGAGCCGCATGCGGCTAATGAGCGCTCGTGCGGATCTGTGCGGGGGGCGATCAGCAATGGTCGTCCCTACCGCGACCTCACAGTCATCCGGACGTTAACCAGCATTTGACTATCTTGTCCCACGTGGAACACTACCCTATTTGCCTTTGGCACCGGGATAAGGAGGGTCAGCGACGGCACGCAGGTATGCGACCACGGCCTTGATCTCGGCCGCACTTAGCGTGCCTCGATACGCGGGTGTCTGCGGAGACTTCCCCAGAGCGGGGCCGCCATCCGCGATGATTCTGATCAGGTCAGCGTCCGCCATCTGGTTAAGCGTGTTTCCATCCGTGAACTGGTGCGGAGCGGGCGGGGCCAGGTTGTCGAAGTTGGAGACTCTTTCCGGCGTCGATTCGGGATCGTGACAGACGGTGCAGTACTTCTCGCTCACCTCTTTGCCCAGCTTCTCCTGGTAGCCAAGCGCAATCTCACGCAAGGGGACCGACACAGTTCCTCCGCTGGACTTGGGCGTCTCGGCGAGAACCTGGTAACTTCCGGGAATGCCGCCGAGTTGGACCATGACACTTACCTGTCCGCTCGAATCGGAAAGAGCGTTGGAAGGGTTGAACGTGAGCCCCGCGCCGCGGAATATCACCAGCGCCCCAGTTACGGGATTTCCGTCAGCGCCGTTCACTTGCACGACCAGAGGGTCGGACAGTTTGGAGCCTACCCCGCCGATTTGTTTTCCGCCACTGACTTCTATGATCTGTGTTCCATACACTTTGGGAGTGGGCAACGGATCCACAGCCCGCTGCGTTGTGCAGCCCGAGAGAATCAGAGTAAGGACGAGGCCGTAAGCCACCGTGCTTTTCACTTCGGGCCTCCCTTCTGGTGAGCCTTTAACGTAACCAGGAAAGCCGTCAGGTCTCGCGTTTCGCCATCCGGCAGGTTGGGATTCGGCATCAGCGTGCCTGGACTTAGCGCAGTTGGATTCTTCAGCCACTTATAGATCCACACCGGAGTCAAACGGTCGCCCACGCCTGTTAGCGCCGGACCAACGTAGCCTTTGTCTTTCTTGTTATCGACAATGTGGCATGACTGGCAAACGTATTTGATATAGAAAAGTTGCTTGCCCCGAGCAGCGGCATCGGCATTCAAGGCGCCCGCCTCCAGCGCCTGCGAATCGAATCCAGGTGCCTGATAGGCCGACAGCATGTAATCCGAAAGACTTCTGATCTCGGCATCGCTCAAATTGAACTTGGGCATTCTGCGAATCAGCGCGGGACGCAGGGTGTTGGGATTGTTCATGAAATCCAACAGCCAAGTGCGTTGCACGGCGCTTCCCTCAAAGGTCAGGTCGGGAGCCATGTCGCCGCCGTTGCCATTGATGGTGTGACAACTCTGACAACGCAGGTCCTCCATCAACCGGCCAGCATCGCCACCCGGATGGTACTTGGCATGAGACGCCCCGCGCACGAGTTCGGGAGGCATGGTCACGGCGCGATCGGTCTGAGCCAGCAACGCGGTGGTCAGACTTTCAACCTGCACGTCAGTAAGGCTGAACGTTGGCATCTTCAGCGCCGGACCAAAAGCGCGTGGATCATGAATCTTGCCCGCGATGTAGTCGGGCAGCGTTTCCGGCATTCCGCGAATGAATCCAACCTGGAAAAGCGGTTTGCTGCCGATCCGCGAAAGATCCGGAGCAAAGCTTTCCGGGGGATTCACTCCGTTAACCCGGTGACAGGCGGTGCAACCATAGTCAGCGACGAGTTTCTTCCCGCGCGCAATGCTCTGCGCGTCGGGCTCAGCGAGGTGAACATTGGCCAGGAAATCGTCGTCCTTCTTACTCATCAGAAAGCTCGACAACAAGGCCACCTGTTTTTCGTCGTAGCGGTAACGCGCCATGCGCGTCTTGGGATCGTATCCCTGAGGAGCTTGCAGCCAATGGCGAAGCCAGTCAGGATTCACCTTGCTGCCGACGCGGGTCAATTCAGGCGCGAGGTCTCCGCCAACCAGATTTCCCGCGGCGTTTTGGATGGCATGGCACGAGGAACAAAACAAAGTGCCGTACAAACTCGTCCCTGCCGGCACTGCTCCGTCGCCTGATACCGCAGCAACACTCTTAAGCTCTTTGCGGGAGTTTTCAGAAGCCGTGCTCTGCGCCACTAAGAAGGACGCGACGTCGGCGGCTTCCTGGTCGCTAAACCGGTAGTTCGGCATCGTGGCCGAGCTTGCGTACGCTTGCGGATTCTTGACCCAAGCGAAAATCCACTCGCGCGTCGTTTTTTCTGCAACATGCTCCAGCGATGGGGGCTCATCCACCGGGACGACCAGCGTTCCATCGGGCTGGGTGATGGCATGACAGTGAGCGCAGCCGTAGCGCGCCAGCAAACGGCGTCCCTCGTTGAGGCGGGGCGTTCCTTCCAGCACATCCATGTGGCACTGGCCGCAGGACGACTCCAGGTACCGGGCCGGCAGAATCGGCTGCTCCCACGCCTTCGTGCTGTAGTGCGCCTCCTGCACGGTGGTGGCTGCTCCCTGTCCGTGATGGCAGACAACGCATCCGAATTCCGTGAGCGAGTGCGGCATGGGAGGATGCGGGCGGAAGGGTTCCTTGCGCACATCTGCCAGGGTGGTTTCCCGCAGGGCGACGTGACAGGTTGAGCAGCGATCGACCACGTGCTGTTCCGGAATCCAGATCTGACGAATACCACTTTCGAAGCGCTGCTCAAGGCGACCCGCATCGGGACGGTTACGGATGAGGTGAACATAGAGCCGTTGATAGTGGCGCCACTGGCTGAAGAGATCTTTGGTGGGGGCAATTGCTGAAACCAGCGCCAACAGGACGCTCACCGAGGCAAAGCGGCGTGGCGCTGTACCGATGAAGAACCGCGCAACGCTGCCGAATTGATTTCTGAGACTCACTCAGCCCCTCCAGGGCCACACCCAAGCCCAGCTTGGACCGCGGAATAATGTGCCCACAGCGGTCAGGACGACAGCTTCCATCAGAAACAGGGTCATGATCCAAAACGAAATCGGTCTGGAACTCAGCCAGCCTCGGAAACTTCGGGCCGGCTGGGATGCCGACTCAGTCGCCAGCAGCAGAAGAATCGCAACGACTAACGCGGGAAGCAGCGCATCCCAGGCATGCACCCGCACCAGCAGCACACTCAGCGCGAGGACTAAGGCGGCCACAATGGTCATTCGGATTGGCTTGCGGCGAAGCCATTGGTTCGCATGATAGGTGCTGACGTTATCGAAGAACGGAGAAAAGGGAATAAAAAACAGGCCGCTCACGATGAGCACCGGAAGAATGATTCCGGCCACGAAGGGTGGGAAGAAGTGCAGCACCTCCTGGAGGCCCGTGAAGTACCAGGGCGCTTTCGCAGGATTGGGCGTGTGGAGGGGATTCGCGAGTTCATCGAGCGGAGCCCTCCACAACAATCCCATCACAAACAGAACCACAGTCAGCGCTTCGATGCCAATGATTTCGCGAAACAGTAATTCACGGTAGGAAAGAGTCTTTTCCTCTTCCAGACGTATGGGTGCGCCGGCAACCGCCAGCGGACTGTGCTCGGGAACAATCGGGTTTCCATCTTTGTCGAGCTCGTACATCCCCCCGTCTTCATGCAGCCGCCAGAGGTGGACCGCGATCAGCACGATAACCAGGAGCGGAAACATCACGGTGTGCAGCACATAGAAACGCAGTAACGCGTTCGCATTTACGGTGTGGCCAGCGAGCAGGTAGAAGCGCAGCTTGGCGCCCACGATTGGAATGGAAGAAATAATGTTCGCTCCCACCATAGTGCCCCAGTATGACAACTGATCCCAGGGCAGCAGATAGCCTGTGTAGCTCAACAGCAGTGTGGCCAGCAACAGAAGTACGCCGATGATCCAGTTCAATTCGCGAGGCGGTTTGTACGCCTGGCGATAAAACACCTTGGCCATATGCATGAATACGAGGAAAACCATGGCATGCGCCGACCAGCGGTGCAGACTGCGCAACATGTACCCAGAGGAGACCACAAACTCCAAATCCTTCATGTCGGCATAGCCCTGGGGAATGGAGGGATGGTAGTACAACATCAGCAACACGCCAGTGGTGACCTGAATAGTGAAACAACCCAGGGTCAAAGCGCCCAGATACCAGGTCACCCGGAAACCGAGCTGAGATTCAATCACCCTGGCAGACATCTGGCGCTGAAAGTCTTCGCGCCAGCGGACAATCGCGTGCAGCGGGTTGCGGAAGCCGCTGCTGTGGTCAGAGATTTCCAATGGTCTAGCCACGCGTTTCTACCTGAACATATTCTGAGCGAGGGGGCAGGGTCGTGGATCGGTCGACGATGAGATGCCCATCGTCACTGAGCCACATTTTGAGCCAGGGCAAAGGATCGGGCGCTGGACCGGCAATGGTGGTTCCGTCGCGCCGGAACGTGCTGCCGTGGCAAGGACAGACGATAGCGTCCGCATCCGGCTTCCAGGTCGAGAGGCACCCGAGGTGTGTGCACACGGCGCTCAACGCATAGAAACCTTCCTGGGCTCGTACCACGAAGATGCCGAAGCGGGGGTCGAGCGTGACGGAGCCGACTGTGTAACGCTCGGGCCGGCCTACGCTGACGATCGGCGAAGGCTCGTAGAGCACGTTCGGGGAGAGATAGCGGAATCCGAATACGCACGCGCCCAGTCCGGCCACGCCCAGAGAAGTTGCGCCGACCTTTACAAACTGGCGGCGATCGAGAGCGGCGTCGTCCTGATTGCCGGAGTTCTTGTTGTGGTGTTCTGGCATGGTCTCTGAGTTAAAGATCAAATCATCGGCGAGACTCGACCAGTCACGCTGTGGCAGGAGTCACAGAGGTGTGTGACGTGCGGCCGTCGGTAACTCGTCGTGTTCGGAACATTCCACTGAGTGCGCCAGACAGGTCGGTGCAGAATTGGATAGCAGGTGCCGGAACACCTAGGGAAACTCTGAATAAGCTCGTGTCTTTGAGGTGCTGCGCGTTCAGCCGTACCGGTGCAAGCGTTCGGATTCGTTTTTTTCCCGGTCGCCGACTCGCTTCGGCGGTTCGACCGCGATCC
>Ga0074044_10003348_pt1 | contig 13697 bp, 11 predicted proteins | sample BogForMeECP23OM1_FD_94443 | JGI IMG/M metagenome (GOLD analysis project Ga0074044, IMG submission 94443) | Bog forest soil microbial communities from Calvert Island, British Columbia, Canada - Bog Forest MetaG ECP23OM1 | ecosystem: Environmental > Terrestrial > Soil > Wetlands ... | reverse complement strand
CTCGAGATCGCCATGGCTGCCGACCTGCGAATTGCGCGCAAAGACGCGGGCAAGATCGGCCTGCCCGAGGTCAATCTCGGTGTTCTTCCCGGCACCGGCGGAACGCAACGTCTGTCGCGCCTGGTAGGGAAGAGCAAGGCCATCGAACTGATGATCACCGGCAACACCTTCTCATTCGAGGAAGCGCGGGAGTATGGCATTGTGAATGACATTTTCGAGCGTGACGGCTTCATGGAAAACATCATGGAGTATGCGCGCCAGTTCACGCCGCCGAACAAGGCCGCAAAGGCCGTGGGACGCATCAAGCGCGCCGTGCAGACGGGGTGGGAGATTCCGATGGAATCGGCGTTGGCCGTTGAGCGCGAAAACCAGCAGATTCTGTTCCAGAGCGAGGATGCCAAAGAAGGTCTGGCCGCTTATGTTGAGAAGCGTCCGGCTGTATTCAGGGCGAAATAAGAGCAAGAGCTTGAAACACAGGGGCACGGAGGTTCACAGGGAACACCCCCGTGGCGTTTCCCCTGTGTTCCTCTGTGCTCCCTGTGATAAGAATTTGAGGTCGTATGCCAGGCAAAGTAGCGAAAATCGGAAACTTCAGCGACTGGGTCGGTCTGTTCAACGAGTGGCGCAAGGAAGTCGGCGTCGACAAAGACGACGTCGAGGCCTTTCACTTCGATACGCTCTACGGGGCGATCGAAACCGAGGAGATCCAGTTCGGTTCCTACAAAGGCCGCAACAAGTGGGAGAACCTGCGCCAGGTGCCCACGCAGCAGATGCGCGACGCGCTCATGAACATGATCGTCTACCAGGGCGACACGGAATTCGCCAGCGTAGAGCAGCAGCGCAACCTGTTTGCAACCGCGCCCACGGAATATGATCGCCGCGCAATTACGCGTGTCATGATCGAGGAGATGCGCCACGGCTGGCAGATGTGCGCGCTGCTCATCGACTTCTTCGGGTCGTCAGGCAAAGTGGAAGCGCAGAAAATGCTGGAGCGCCGGGCATTTGAGAACAAGCGCCTGCTGGGCACTTTCAATGTCGACGTCGATAACTGGCTCGACTTTTTCACCTATACCGATTTCGTAGATCGCGACGGCAAGTTCCAGCTGCAGATGCTGAAGTATTCATCGTTCGCGCCGCTCGGACGCTCAACCTCTTACATGCTGCGCGAGGAAGCCTTCCACATGGGCACTGGTCATGACGGACTGCGCCGCGTAGTCGAAGCGGGCGTGATCCCGCAGTGGCTCCTGCAGAAATACCTGAATAAATGGATCTCAAGTTCGTTCGACCTTTTCGGCACCGACCATTCTTCCTCGGCGCACTGGGCCTACGTGTGGGGAATCAAGGGCCGATATGACGAACTGCAGAACGATAAAACGGCCGACCTCGATGACCTGAACGACTACAGCCGCCATCTCTATCGGCAGGAAGTTGCGGGGTTGGTCGAAAAGTTGAATACGTTCCTGAAGCCAGGCGAGAAGAAGTTCTACACACCCGACATCCACTTCAACCGCAACATTGGACGATGGGCAGGGCAGAAGTACCACTGCGAAACCGGCGAACTGTTGGACGATCGCAGCTACGAGCAGCACTGCGAAGAGAATCTTCCCAGCGCGAAGGATAAAGAATTGCTGCTCGACATCATCCGCAACGAGAAGAAGTGGATCAAAGAGAAAGAGGGCGCGCGCGATCCGCTGTCAACGATTGCAGAACCGCGCAAGTCCGCGATTAACCTCTAGCAAGGTTGGCGTAGGGACGGCCGCCTCGGCTGTCCGGTTCCGCAGAAGCTGCCGACGAAGATGGCCACCACCGCCACAACTCGAGTCGAAGCAAAAGTCGCGGCGTCCGTCGCGCGCATCAAGCTGATGAACCCGCCCCTGAACGTCATCGACCTGCACATGGCGCGCGAACTTCAGCAGACGCTTGCGGAGCTCGAATCGCGGAGCGACGTCTCCGTCATCGTTTTCGAAGGCGATACCTATGCTTTCTCCGCCGGGGTGGACATTAAAGCCCACCTTCCCGAGCAGATTCACGAAATGCTCACGAATTTTCACGCGGCGATCCGCGCGATTGTGGCCTCGCGGAAAGTCACCATTGCTGCGGTCCGCGGCGCTTGCCTCGGCGGAGGCGCGGAGCTAGCCGCTGTTTGCGACATGATTTACACCGCCCGCGATGCCACGTGGGGATTTCCTGAAATCAAGCTGGCATGTTATCCGCCGGTTGCGGCCGTGGCGCTGCCTGCGCTCATCGGTCAGAAGCGTGCCGCGGAACTCATCCTTACCGGACGCCAGTTTTCGGGCGACGAGGCTGCGGCGATGGGCTTGGCGAACCGATCGGTAGCGCCTGAGGAGCTCGGAGCGGTCGTCGAGCGGACGCTGGCTGAACTCCGCGCCCTGAGCCCGACCGCGCTCGCCCATGCCAAGAAAGCCATCTACGCATGGGATGCGATCCACTTTGACAAGGGGCTGGCGCGGGCCGAAAAGATTTACCTCGAAGAACTCATCTCGACCGCGGACGTGCGCGAGGGTATCATTGCCTTCCTTGAGAAGCGGCCACCGAAATGGACAGGCAAATAGAAAGCGCGAAGGCTGAGGTCGGGGCAGAGGCAGGGACGAAGACCGCAACGAAGACCGGGACGAGGCTTTCCTACACTTCCGGCCACCTGATGTGCCGCACGCCCTTGTGGGGCGTGGCCGGATTCCTCGGCTGCGCGTACTTCGCTTGGATTTCCTTTGGCCACGTCACTCGCAACGAGTATGAATGGCCGCACGACGCCTGGACCGCCGTGACCTACATCGTGTGGATCATTTTGCTAGCGGGCCTGGCGGTCGACACGCGCTGTCTGCGCGAGCGCGTATTTTTCGCCATGCTCGTCATCAATTTTGTGGTCGGTTGCGGGTTGACGCTGTGGCGCAACGTTCCGTCCGCCGATGTGCGTACTGCGCGAATTGGAACCGGTGCGCTGTGGGCGGTGGCTGCGCTGGTGAGTCTGACAACGCTGCGAAGTGAACCCGAGCTTCGCGGGAACAACGGCTAAAATCAAGCTATGGACTTCGAAATTTCTCCCGGACAGGTCAAGTCACTCCAGCAGCGCGGAGAAACATTTACGCTGCTCGATGTTCGCGAGCCCTGGGAATACGAAGCCTCCAGCATCGAAGGGGCAAAACACATTCCGATGGGCGACATCCCGACCCGCGCTCACCAGGAACTCGATCCCGACGATTACATCGTGGTCATGTGCCATCACGGAGTGCGCTCGCTGTCGGTCACCAATTGGCTCCGCCAGCAGGGATACGAAAAAGTTCAATCCATGCGCGGCGGGATCGACGGCTGGGCGCGGACCGTGGATCCGAAGGTACCGTTGTACTGAAGAGGGCCTTTTGGCTGTTAGCTCTTGGCTGTTGACAAACCTAAACCCTTGATCACCGACTGCCATATCCACATCGATCCCATCGAACTGTTCAAGCCGCAGGCGCTGGAACTGATGAAGCGCAAGCGCGCCAATTTCGACGAGATCGCGGAATATTGCCGCTCGCCCAAGGCCTTCTTGAAATATCTGGACCGTTGCGGCGTGGACCGCGCCGCACTGATCAACTATGTTGCGCCGGAAGTGATCGGCTTTACCCCCGAGGTCAATCAATTTGTCGCCGACTACACCAGGTACGATCCCAAGCGCCTGATCTCCTGTGGCAGCCTGCATCCTCGGCACACTACCAACATCATGGCGGATGTCGAACACATCCTGCGCCTGGGCCTGCGCATGATCAAGATCCATCCGCCGCATCAACTACTCTTTCCGAACGATTATCTGAACGGAGTGACGGAACTCGAAGTCATCTACCGGGCGGCGGAAGCGAACGGGATCCCGGTCATGTTCCACACCGGGACGTCGATTTTTCCCGGCGCGCGTAATAAATACGGTGACCCGATCTACGTTGACGATGTTGCGGTTGATTTCCCCAAGCTCAAAATCCTGCTGGCGCACGGCGGCCGCCCGCTCTGGATGCATACTGCGTTTTTTCTTATCCGCCGGCACCCGAACGTCTATCTCGACATCAGCGGCATTCCACCGAAAACACTGCTGAAATATTTTCCGCGGCTGGATGAGATCGCGCACAAGACGCTGTTTGGCACCGACTGGCCCGGCCCAGGCGTTCCTGACGTGGGGCAGAATCTCGCGGAATTCAAGGCGCTGCCTATCAGCGAACAGATGCGCGAGCAGATTTTGAGCAAGACGGCGGCTTCGCTCTGGCCGGAATAGCCACGGATTGGTCGAGAAAAGGCTTCACCACAGGGGAGACAGAGGTTCACAGGGGAAGGCCACAGGGTGTTCCCTGTATCCTCTGTGTTCCCTGTGGTAAGGATTTTGACGTCCCATGCCGAAGCGGCGGCGTTCAGGTTCTATTCGCCCGCCGCCTTGGCTGCCTTGGTCCCAGTCAATTCGTTAACCAGAGCGTCGGCGCCGTAAATATGGCGAAGCGCTTCGATAATGCCGCGCGAATCGACGCTTACGGCTCGCGATTGGCGGTCCTCGTAGTAGAAATCCAAAACCAGCGACTGAATATTTCCGTCGAAAATGATTCCGACCACCTCGCCTGCCTTGTTTACGGTCGGACTGCCCGAGTTGCCGCCGATGATGTCGGCAGTGGAAACATAATTCAGTGGCGTCTCAAGATTGAGTTTCGACTTCATCTTCGGCCAGCTCGCCGCCGGATTGTAAGGAGACTTGTTACCGTGCTCCTCGGCATGCTGGAAGGCGCCGGCGAAGGTGGTGTAGTAAGGGATCTTTTTTCCATTCTCCTCGTAGCCCTTCACCGTGCCATAACTGAGGCGCAAGGTGAAGGTCGCATCGGGAGGCTGGGTGAAGCCGGTCTGGGCAAAGCGCGCGCGAGCGATGGTGGCGCCATCGCGACGCACCACCGCATCGACTTCATCGTCGAAGCGCTTGCGGACCGCTCGCGCCTCGGGATCCACGTTGCGCATCAGCACGATCAATGGATCGGTACTCGCATCCACCGCTGCCTTCCCGCCGGCATAGAGCTGCTTGCGGACCGTCACATCGTTGAGCTTTGTGCCGGCGATCAGCGCCTTGGCAGCCGCTTCGGGAGACTTGCCGCTCAGCGCTATTTTCACGGCAGCATCTTCGGGCCCGAGCGCTTCCTGCATCATGGCCAGCGAAAGGGTCAAAGTCGCGGTTTCAAGATTCTTGTAGATAGGAGCGGTGCTGAACAGCTGCTGCTCGAGCGAGGGCAGGTTGGAATCGCGGTACTCACGCAATCGGTCGCCGTTAGGCTTCGATTTTTCCTCTGCGGCGCGAACCAGAATCCGGGCATACCCCGCCAGGTCCGAAGTAAACCCACGTCTGCGCTCGAGATAGCTAAGCGGGTCATAAATCTCCCGGTTAATCTTCATGGCATTGGAAATTGCTTCCCAGGGGTTGGGTTCACCCAGGTGCTTGTCCATATATGCCTTTTCCCGCTCGTGCTCCGCGGTGTTCATCCGCGACATCACGGCCATATCCTGCAGTCCTTCATACATGCCCTTGATCGCCTTCTGTGAGTTCTGCAGCCCGAAGATGTCTTCCTGCGCAATGCGCGCATTTTCCGACGACTGCGCGCTAAACGTCTGGAGCATATCGATCCGGCGCTTGTAGCTGGCGAGGCGCGCCGGATAATCCACGTTCTTCAGAAACTGCAATTCCGCCACCGTCTTCAGACGATCCGTGCCGCCGGGGTTGCCGGAAACGAAAATCAGATCGCCATCTTTGACTCCGACTTTGGACCATTGCAGGTAGTTGTCGAGATGGACGGGCTTGCCGTTCTCATAGACGCGGAAGAATGTGATATCCAGGTCATAGCGCGGGAAGGTGAAGTTGTCCGGATCGCCGCCGAAAAACGCCGCGTCAAACTCGGGCGCAAACACCAGGCGCACATCCGTGTATTTCTTGTACTTGTAGAGGTTGTAGGCTTCCCCCGAATAGAGCGTCACTACATCGCAGCGCAAGCCGGTCGAGGTCGCGCAGTCTTTTTCGATGGCGCTCATCGCGGAGCGTTGTGCCCGGCCAGCGTCGGCGGTGGACATGGTTGCCGGGGCAGCGGCGTTCACCTTCGCGGTGACGTCGTCGATACTGACCAGCACGTTCAGTTCCAGGTCGGGACACTTGCCCTCCTCCGCCTGGGTCTTGGCGTAAAAACCGGTCTTCAGGTAATCAACGCCCGCAGTGCTGAGCTTTTCGATGCAATCGGCGCCCACGTGATGATTGGTGAACGCCAGGCCGTCGGCCGACACGAACGATCCTGAGCCTCCGTTGTTAAAGCGCACCGACGACAAACGGAGATGGTCGAGCCATCCCTGCGTCGGCAGAAAGCCGTATTCGTGCTGCACCCGATCTTTGGGGAAAGCGTTGTACAGCCACATACCCTCGTCGGCGAGTGCCAGGGGAGCCGCGAAGGCAAGGATAAGCATGAGCATGAGGCCGAAAAGCAGCAGTCTTGTCTTCATGAATTTCTCCGAAACGTTCCAGGAATTCTGCCCGAGGCACGCATCCTACGCCGGCCAAGGCCAAAGTATTCAGTTTACGCCGTACACGCCTCCGGGCCAAGGCGCGCGCTTGAAAAACTGCCACCGGTGCAGCGTATGTAAGAGCGGCCACGCCATGGCCCGTTCGTGGTTGTCCTGTCGTTACTTGCGCGACCTTAGGGCACGCCCTAAAGTCATTATGAAGCAGCGCGGTCACGTGGGAACCGCGAGGTCAGCAACGTTTCGAAGCCACTTGGCAATCCCTCTGGCGGTGGCTGGCTTTTTCCCACCTGTGCTGTAACCGGGCACGTCTACCCCCGAAGACGCCTTTTTTGAGGTGGTGTATATGAAGTCCGCATTTCGCTTGCTCGCAGTGCTCGCGATCGCCTTTGCGCCGGGACTTGCTGCCGCACAGGCAGGTTATGAGGTTGTGTCCGTCCAGGACGGAGGCACGATCCGGGGAACCGTGACGTGGCAGGGCAGCTTGCCTCACCTGACGGCCTCCGAAATCAACAAAGATCCGCAGGTCTGCGACCCGCTCGGTCAGAAGCACCGTGACCTTGAGCGCTTGCTGGTCGCCCCGAACGGTGGAGTGGCCAACACGGTCGTGTTTCTCAGGAACATCACCCGCGGAAAAGCCATGGACTTGCCGGAGTCGCGCCGACACCTCAATCAAAAGAACTGCCGTTACGAACCGCACATCCTGCTGGTGCCGGTGCAGGCGACTTTGACCGTCAGGGACAGCGATCCCTTGCTGCACACCGTGCAGATGACGGGCAGCGCCGATTACAACCTCCCCTTTGTTCTTGAGGGGCAGGAAATCGCGCGTCCCATGACCCGCGAAGGCGCGGTCAGCATGCGTTGCAACGTACATGTTTGGATGAATGGCGAGATGATCGTGGCCAAGCATCCCTACTATGCTGTAACCGATCAATACGGCAGCTTCGAACTCACCCAGGTTCCTCCGGGTGAGTACGAAATCGTCGCCTGGCATGAGGGATGGAGGGTGGTCGGCGAGAACGCGCTCTATGATATTGCGACCCAGGTGCGCGTCAAGCGCCCCGTTTTTTCCGAACCCGTAATCTGGAGCAAACAGGTCAAGGTCACTCCTCATGAAGCCGCAGAGGTGAATTTCACCCTGGGGGAACGCACGCCGCAGATGGCCCAGGGCCACTGATTTTCAGCCACTAGATTCCTCGGTAAAGACGCGGCTGGCCGCGTCTTGCCGGCAGCGCATCCGGAAATGGCGCCCGCCGAGATGGGGCAAGTCCCGTCTCAACTTCCGAGCATCGCGACAACATCGGTACAATAGAAGCGGCATGACACGGCGGGTCTATCTCGATAACAACGCGACCACCCCGGTGCTCCCCGAGGTTCTGGAGGCCATGCGGCCGTACTTTGGCGAGCGTTTCGGCAATGCCTCCTCCATCCACCATCGCGGACAGGAAACGCGGGCTGCGGTCGAGCGTGCGCGCGAATCGGTGGCTGCCCTGCTTGGCTGCCGCGCCTCTGAGATCGTGTTCACCAGCGGCGGTACGGAAGCCGACAATCTGGCGATATTTGGTTTGGCGAAGTCGGGCGACCACGTCATCACCTCGACCATCGAACATCACGCCGTACTTAATGCCTGCAAGCATCTGGACCAGTATCGCGACAAGTATCGCGGAGGGACGGGATGCGAAGTCACCTACATTCCGGTGGATGGCCGCGGACTGGTGGATCCGGCCGATGTGAAGCGCGCGCTCCGGCCGAATACGAAGCTGATCGCCATCATGCTTGCCAACAACGAAACGGGCGTCGTGCAGCCCGTTGCCGAGATTGGCAAGATTGCCGCCGAAGCTGACATTTACTTTCACACCGACGCGGTGCAGGCGGCGGGGAAGATCCCGATCGATGTCAACAAAATCGCATGCGATCTGCTCGCCATCTCTGGCCACAAGCTGCATGGGCCGCAGGGCGTAGGCGCGCTATACGTCCGCAAGGGAACTCAGCTTGAGCCCCTGCTCTATGGCGGGAGCCATGAACGCTCGCGTCGCGCCGGCACGGAGAACGTTCCCGGCATCGTGGGCTTAGGCAAGGCAGCCGAATTGGCGATCGCGGGCTTCGAACGCGGCGACGATCAAGGTATGACGGCGGCGCGCGACCGTCTGGAAAGGGGACTGCTCGAGATCGAAGCCACGGGCCTGAACGGCGCAGACTTAAACGTTGCAGGATTGCACGGCGAACCTGCGCCCCGCGTGCCGAATACGACCAACATTTATTTCGACGGCATCGACGGCGAGGCGCTGGTCATCGCGCTGGACTTGAAGGGGCTGGCCGTCTCGACCGGCGCGGCGTGTTCTTCCGGAGCGATCGAGCCTTCGCACGTGTTGACCGCCATGGGGCTGAGTCGCGAGCGCGCGAAAGCCAGCATCCGCTTCAGTCTGGGCAAGCAGAATACTGAAGAAGATATCGAGTTTGCTCTGACCCTAGTTCCGGAAACGCTAGCGCGCTTACGGGATCTGAGCCCCGTTTACAAGGCCGTCGGATCGAAATGAAGGGTTTGCAACTTGAGCAACCGCGACCAAAATCGGCAATTTCGCGATGCGGTGCGCCAAATTGAAAGAATTCTAGGTCGCCTACTTGAGCGCTCCGACAAAGAACGGTTACATCGAGAAGTCTCTGGAATGGGATACAGCTTTCAAGATATAGTCCAAATTGGCCAGGATATGTTTAGGTAGGTTCGATATGAAGGCCCAAACGGTCGAAATCCGTCAATACTTTCAACCCGTACTAGGAGCCCGGCCTCTGAGGGTCAAGCCTGGCGTGGGCAGCTTTCTTACGTTTGAATTTGGACCGCGCACCAAGACCTATGGTCATCTTCATGCGCAATGGCGTCTTTGGATCTATTTGTCCCATTGGACGCTGTTTCACCGCGATCACGAACTAGTTGACTCGGATGCCGACCGTAAGCGCATAACTAGAATTGCTCATCGGCTTGAGGAGGAGGCATCGCTGACCGCCGTCGATTTCGAACCTAGTAGCCGCAAAACCACGTTCTTCTTCGACGATTTTCGGTTGGTAGTTTCCGCAGCTGACTATCTGGAAAATGTCGATGACCGAGATGACTATTGGATTTTCTTTATGCCGGATAACAAGGTGCTAGCCGTGGGCCCTGCCGGAATTCACGTGGAACAGGAGAACGCTCGTCATCCTTCTGGAGATGCAAAGAAACCAGAAATAGAGATTCAGGTGACAAAAACAAGGCAGATTAGGCTCGAGGATTAACATGCTTGAAGCCTCCACCATCGCCGTAGCCATGTCGGGAGGAGTCGACTCCTCGACCGTAGCGGCCATGCTGCGTGCCGATGGCTGCAACGTCATCGGCCTGACCATGCAACTCTGGAACCAGCGCCGCCTCGCCGGACATGAAGGCATGCCCGAATCCGTCCAGGGACGATGCTGTTCCATCGACGACGTCTACGATGCGCGACGCGTCGCCGAGACCCTCGGCATCCCCTACTACGTGGTCAATCACGAGGAGCGTTTCGAGCGCGACGTAGTACGTCCGTTCGTCGAGGAGTATCTTGCCGGACGTACGCCGATCCCCTGTAGTCTCTGCAATAATCACTTGAAGTTTGACCAGCTTCTTATTGTGGCACAGCAGATTGGCGCCGATAAGATTGCCACCGGCCATTACGCCCAGGTGGTGTTTGACGAGCAGCGTGACCGCTGGCTGCTGAAGCGTCCGGCGGACAAGTCGAAAGACCAGACTTACTTTCTCTTCGGCCTGACGCAGGAGCAGTTGAGCCGCACGCTATTTCCACTCGGCGGCATGACCAAGCCCGAGGTGCGCGAACTCGCCCGCCAGCACCATCTCGTAATCGCCGAAAAGCCCGACTCGCAGGAAATCTGCTTCGTCCCCGGCGGTGACTACAAGCGCTTTCTCGAGGCCTATCTTACAGAGCAGGGCGATATACCGGCCGACGTTGGCGGCGAGATGGTCACGACCGACGGCAAGGTGATCGGCGAGCACGCCGGGGTTCACAACTTCACGGTCGGCCAGCGCAAGGGACTCGGTGTAGCCACGGGCTCTCCGCTCTATGTGATTCAAATCAAGAATGACACTCGGCAAGTGGTCGTCGGCAAGGACGAGGAGCTTTACTCGCGCACTCTCCGCGCTCACCGAGTGAATCTGATTTCGACCTCCGAGCTGCGCGAGCCCATGCGGGTGGCAGTGAAGATCCGCCACAAGCATCAGCCCGCGTCGGCCGTCATTGAATCGACGGAATCCGCAGGGCCTGACGAGGTTCGAGTCACCTTCGACGAGCCGCAGCGCGCGCTCACCCCCGGCCAGGCTGCCGTTTTCTACGATGGCGACATCGTAGTCGGCGGCGGTTGGATCGAAAATTCCGAGTAGAGACGCGCCTTGCCGCGTCTCCGGCAGCACCTGAGACCCCGGCGGAGACGGGGCTAGCCCCGTCTTCTACCCACGATACCCTCCTCTGCGTGGTTACCTCGCATTGGTTACCTGCTGGTACTTTCGCTCGATTTGATAGCACCTTCGTGGGCTAGACCTGCCGATATAGCAGAGGTAGGGTTAGTTCACGACGGGACCTTCGTAGTCTCTCCCCTGTATAGGGTCCGGCGTGGGGAGCGATTTATGAAAATCTGGCATCTGTGCTATGCGGCATTGGGGATTGCGGTGGCGCGCTGGGTTTTTAAGCGTCAACCAATGCAGGTAACCGATCCGATCACCCGTTTCCGTAGGTCTGGCCTGCTGTAACCACTGGTGAAAGGGGCATGGACGCGCCCCGTTGCGCGTCGCTTCGATCTGAGCGCGTCCATGCCCCATTCCCATCCTTCCTGTGCCAATTCTGGAAGTGCTAGTACCAACGTGTCCTTGCGGTAACTTCTTTTCTGTTCCATCTCGCCTAAACTTTGTCTGTGGACCGTCTGAGCGCCCCCGTGCACTCTAGCCCGCGCACAGCCACCAAAAATCATGCGTCTTAGAGTCCCAATCTTGCGATTCATTGCGCCCGTGCTCATGCTTTTGGCTACACTGCCGCTGGCTGCGGTGGCGCAGGACGATGCGCCCTCGCTGGGCGACCTCGCACGCAGCCTGCGCAAGAATAAATCGGAGCAGCAGCCCGAACAACCCTCCGACCCCGCAGCCGACAAGGTCATCGATAACGACAATATGACCCAGGTCATGGATGACGCCATGAACGCCAGGCCAGTAAAGCAAGACAAGACCGTATTTTCGATTGACCCTTCCGGCAATACCGTCAAAGTATCGTCACCCGATGTCACCTGCAGTCTTTCTTTCAACGCCCGGGCCAGTTCGCTGCTCATCAAGCCCATTCTGATCGAAGACTTGCCGCTCACCGAACTCCTCAAACTCGACGGCCCGGGTTCCATTCAAGATGAAAGTCTGCAGCTGGAAGTATTCAACGGAACGGACTGGGATATTCGCGAAATCACCATTGGCCTGACGCTTGAACGCAAGCCTGGAGAGAACGCCGAACTAGCCGCGCGTGCCCGTGTGATTCCCGCCGCCGAGGGCCTTGCGACCAGCACTATCACTGTCGAGCGGCGTTCTGATGTAACCCTGCTCTATCACCTCAAGGCCGAGTCGAAGCCGTTCAGCACCACCGCGTTTCACGAGAATATCGGGATCACTCCCGGAGCCGATGAAGACTGGCGCTGGTCGATCGTAGAAGCCAAGGGGATCCGGCCATCGCACGCGCAATCGGACCCGGACTCATTGCAGGAACCGATGTTTGCGTCGCCGTCGTTGTTGATGCCGGATTCGAACGGGCCCCAGCTCCCGCCGATCACTCCAGTAATTCCAGAGAAGCCGGCGCCGGAGAAGCCGAGTCTTGAGAAGCCCGCAAGCCCCGGCCCAACTACGCAGAAATAGCGCCCCGTTCTACTCAGAGTACCGGTAGAGACGCGGCTTGCCGCGTCTTGCTCGCAGCGCGTGCGAAGATGGCCGCCGGCGGAGACGGGGCAAGCCCCGTCTCTACACATCAATCGTGGCCAAGAACCGCGGCTTCTGCCGAGCTTTGGTTAGCTGCTCGAACGAATAGGCGATTTTGAGAAGAGTAGGCTCGCTCCAGGCGCGTCCGAAGAAAGAGATACCAACCGGCAACCCCCACAGAAATCCCGCTATGACGTTGATATTGGGATAACCGGCGACGGCGGCGGCGCTGGAACTGCCTCCGGTCGCGTGATCGCCGTTGATCAGGTCGGTGAGCCAGGCGGGACCTCCCGTAGGAGCGACGATCGCGTCCAGTTTGAACTTGTCCATGACAAAGTCGATGCCCTCGGCGCGGCTGAGTTGGTGATTCAGGGCCAGCGCATCGACATATTCTTTCGTGCTGAGCGGACCCTTCTGTTCCGACTTAAGAAAAATGTCCTGCCCGAAGTAGGGCATTTCCCGGTCGTGATTGCTCTCGTTGAAGTCAATCACATCCTTCAAATTCTTCACCGAAGAACTGCCGCGGCGAGCCAGATAGGCCGCCAGGTCGGTCTTGAGTTCGTAAAGGAAGACAGTCAACTCGCTGTCGTCGAACTTGCCAATGGTGGGAATGTCGGCGGGATCGACAATCTCAGCGCCGGCTTGCTTCATCTCGCCGAGGAGTTTGTCCATAAGTTGATCGACGGCATCGTTGAAGCCGAAATATTTGCGCACCACTCCCAGGCGCGCGCCCTTGAGTCCCGCGGGATCGAGGAATTTAGTGTAGTCCTCGTATTGCTTGCGTTGACTGTCAGCCGTCGCGGAATCCACTGGATCCGCTCCCGCCATGGCGCCGAGCAGAATGGCGACGTCGCGCACCGTGCGCGCCATCGGCCCCGACGTGTCCTGGCTGTGCGAGATCGGAATAATGCCGCTGCGGCTGATAAGCCCAACCGTGGGCTTAAGCCCTGCCAGACCGTTCGCAGAAGAAGGGCAGACCACCGATCCGTCCGTTTCCGTGCCCACGCCCGCAACGCAAAGATTTGCCGAGACGCCGGCTCCAGTTCCAGAACTTGATCCACAGGGATTGCGGTCGAGCGCATAAGGATTGCGAGTAAGTCCACCGCGGCCGCTCCATCCGCTGGTCGAATGACCGGAGCGAATGTTGGCCCACTCGCTGAGATTGGTCTTGCCCAGAATCACGGCGCCGGCCTTGCGCAACTGCGCGGCAACGAAAGCG
>Ga0074044_10003347_pt1 | contig 13700 bp, 11 predicted proteins | sample BogForMeECP23OM1_FD_94443 | JGI IMG/M metagenome (GOLD analysis project Ga0074044, IMG submission 94443) | Bog forest soil microbial communities from Calvert Island, British Columbia, Canada - Bog Forest MetaG ECP23OM1 | ecosystem: Environmental > Terrestrial > Soil > Wetlands ... | reverse complement strand
TGGGGCAGGTCGTCCCGATTGAGCATCCCCTGCATGAGCGATTTCTCTCGGGTGTGGAGCGCATCGTCGTCATGCGCCATCAGGTAAATGCCGTTCCCCATCTTCGGCAAATAGAGCGCCGCGGTAAATATAAGGGGCATGTTCAGCACCTCGATGACATAGTCGAAGCGCGTCAGCAAAGTGCATACCGGAGAGACGAGGATTAGCCGCTTCTCACGCAGTTCCTTGAAAAACGGGAGGGGCTCCGTGTCGATCCAGCGGCGCACCAATGGAAACTTGTCCACGTCCTGGGCTGCATCAAACTGATCCAGGTAATTCGTCGGTCTTGGGGTTGCCAGTGCGTTCATAGTGGTACTCCTTCTGCTGCCGCTCAAGATCCGCCGCGCTCGTCATAAGGCGGGTAACGATCGCTACAAACTTTTCAAATACTCCAGCAAATCCAGACGCTTTTCTCTGTCCAACTCCGTACCGCAGTTATGCCCGGCGTTGCTGTTGCCTACCTTCCTGGTATCAAACGTGAATCCGTTATAGCCGCTCCTTTTCAGACCCACTCTTTCCGGATCGAACTCACGTGAGCCGACCTGGAATTGATCGGGACGATATTCGCCGTTGGCTGGATCCTTAGGGCCCCGCTTTGGCAGCAAGAGATCATAGAGTGTCGGTACGGAGCCGTTATGCAGATAGGGCGCGGTCGCCCAGATGCCGTTCAGGGAGCGTGCCTTATACGAAAGCAAGGAGGCGTAGGGATCGGCGGTTGTATCCGGGTCGTAATTCCCGCTCTTAAGTGAAGGCTTGATGTCGTTGCTTAAGAACGCGGCGACCAAGTCATAGACCCAATCATATCCACGCTGCACAAAGTTCTTGTCTTCCGGAGTAGCGACTACGCTAAGCGTGGCCTTGGTTAATAGCGCGGCGACCGGCGCTTCTTCGTTAATCAGGATGTCACCGGGACCGGCGGTCACATACTGATTCCGCAGAATGCCGCTCAGACCCTGGTAGGTGGCCGCGTTGTGGGCCATATGTGGGTCAGTGCCGATATCGGTGACCCTGGAGATGTGGGCGACGATGCGGCGCGTTGGGTCGTCGCGTTTGATTCTGGTGTGGCAGGCTTCGCAGTAAGTTGCAAACAATCGTTCGCCACGCACTTTTCGTGCCTGGTCGATCGGCGGCAAAATATCTTCAGGCCATTGCGGAGACTGCAGGCTCTTCAGCCGATCTTCGATGAGGCGCAGGTTGTGCACTTTGAGCGAGGACGCAAAACTTATGTGGGTCGCCCTGGTACCCTGCCCACTAATGAACGAGGAGAGTGAGGTACCCGGTTCTTCCGCCCAATCTAAAGTGCCAAAGACGCCAATGACCTCTCCCGCGTTACGACCGATCGGTCCGAGGCCTGCGTTCGCGGCCAGGCCGTCCCATTGCACGTAATCGTGTTGAGGAATGTCCCACAAGAAAGGGTAACTGACGGGCGCATCGGGTCGGTTGAAGATCCTTAGGCTCATCTTTATTAGAGCCTTGGGAGGCAGTACCTGCGAGAGTCGCAGGACCAGGTGGTCGCGCTGGTTGTCGCTCAAGACGCCACCCGGCCTCTGCTGCTGCACAATGGAATCTACATCGGACTGTGTGAGCGTGCCATCCTTCACCAAATCCTGCACCGCCAGATCGAGTTGCGCCTTGAGTTCCTTTTGGGTAATGATGTGTTCCAGCACCCGGTTGAAAATGCGTCCGAACGCGTCTAACCGCGAGTACCCATAGGGAGTTTCGCTGTGGTTGATTACGTCGTACATGGACAGGCGCTGGGCGTACTTCTCCAGGTCCTTGACGACAGCGTCCTCTGAACTATAGTGGCCGCGATCCATCACGTTCTTGACAAATCGCGAGTGAACGGTTGGATCGTCCTTGGCATCGCTTATGGCTTTGGAGAGAGCTTGCAAGAATGAATCCATGTCACTGCCGGCTGGGCCACCGTCGATGCGAATGCCAATGCCCTTATAGTTCACTTGTCCGGTGTGGCACGCGGCGCAGGTAAAACCGAGGTAGTCATTACCCTTGTAGCGGTCTTCCACGAACCCGACTGGCAATGCGTCCGGGTTGCTCAACGTGGCTTTTTGCGGCAGGTAGTGGTAGTAGTTCAGGTTCTCATTGGAACGAAAAAGTTCGGACGTGCCGGGCTGTTCCAAGGCCATGAAGAAATCGTAAGGCAGCAGATCCGAGCCCTGCGTGGCGGTGTAGAACCACATGCTGTCTGCGGGCTTCCATCCCTGGTTTAAGTACCTCACGGTAGAAAATTGATCGCCGAATTGGTCCGGTTGGACCGTGGCCGCGCCACGCTGAAACTGCCAACCGTCACCCTTGAGCCGGTCAAACCAGGAGTTAGAACCAACGTCCCAGAACTGATACATCTTCGAAATAACAGTGGTGACGACGAAGGCCAGCGCAAAAAACAGAAACAGAAACATCGCGTGCTTGCGCCAGTCTTTTCTAAGTGAATCTACGAAGTGACTCATGCTAACCCCCCAAGCCGTCAGCAACGGCCACGTTAACGAGCTATCAGCGGTCCCGCTCAGCAAACGTTCCCCCTAGTCCGTGGTGGAATAGCCGCTGTTAAGCAGATAGTGTCGCCAGACTCAGAAACGCTTCACCGCATTGAATTCCCGTGAAGGCCCTGTGTCAACACTAATTTGTCAATGATTCGAAGGCGCGACTGGAGGCCGCGCCCACTCAGGACCTGGATGATGGGCTTAATGCTTGAGAGTTGGCAGGCCAAAAAGCTTGGCGCTGGTGTCGTGGAAATAGTCGCGCGCGATGTCGAGAGCTTTCGCTTCTGAAATCTCGCCTTCCGCAACCATTTGCGCCAATGCGGCCGCGCTTGCCGTGCGCGCGGTATAGACGGCCAACCAGTATGTCTCGGGCACAGCAATTTCTCTCGAGTAAGGAAAGGCGTCCGATCCAAAGACAACTTTTTCAGGGAAGATCTCAAACCAGTTCTTCAAAATGCGGCTGTACTCCGAGGGATAGACGAGCAGGACGAATTCCGACGAATCCAGATACACGTTGGGCAGGGCCGCCAGCCAGATAGATTCCCTGTCATACGGATAGCCCCCGTGAATCATGACGAAGATCGTGTCTTTGTAACGCGTGTCTTTAAGGATGTTTTCGAGGTTCATCGCAGTGCCTTGGCGTATGTAATAGTAGGTGCCGGCGCCGACTGCGCTGTGGACGTGGACTTCGAGGTGTCGTGGACCGGCCTGCCCGATCAGATAGCGAAAAACGTAGTCCTGGAAAACCAGGTACTCCTCCGCCGAAGGAACTCCTCCGGAATAGTACTTGCGGTAGATGGATTCGGCTTTTTCACGGGGCGGATCGGAGATATTTGCCAGCGAGCGGAAATAGGGCGCTTCAAATTTTATGGCAACCGCTCCCTGTTCTTTGCCCTGCTCCAGCACTCGGTTTATCAGCGCTTCATAGCCAGCTAAATCAGCCGGTAACTCGGAAGCGCCTGCTTGCGCCATGTAGCGATGCAGAGTCCGCTCCTGCATGGGGAAATAGACGGCGCGATCGGGGTTGATGGCGAGATCGTGATTGTTGAATGGGAACATGAAAGGATCAACGAAAACCACCCAGCGAAAGCGAGGATTGCCTTGGAGGTAGTCCATGGCTACACGATTTGCCACTCCCACCTGAATGCCCACCTTATCGAGGATCTTCGTGAAATAATCCTTGCCCCATTCCTTTCGCAGTTCGTCATCCTTCTTGTCGAGCCAGGCAGCGTGCTCTGGGGAAAAATCCGAATATGGATAATCGAAAAGAGCTTTAGCTGCGGCAGCCCATTCTGGATTGGTGGGACGGGTGCGCAACGGATCCAGGTCGGTCACGGTGACGGCCATGGCGTCTACGTCGCTGTCATCCCAATAGCCCGGATGCGCGTGCATATCCACGATAGGAATTTTCTCGATCTGCGCCAGCAGCCGCTGGTAGATTGCAGAAAAATCCTGGGTTGGAAAAGGCTGTGCCTGCGCCCAACTGATGACGGAGGAACCGAGGGAGATCACCAGCCAAGTGGCTGCCGCTGAAAACCATTTCCGTGCGAGATTCATTGACCGTACCCTTCTGAGCTGTAGCTCAGTGAATTTCAAACCTGCGCTTTTTCACAGGAAAGAAGTGTACCTCGCTCGCCGTGCCAAGTGAACAAATGGGCCCCGGCCAATGACAAAATGCAAACGGTTCAAATCGAAGAATCTAGTGGAAGTTTATCGGCGGTTCGGACGCGCCCGTCAAATCTGTTGCTCATCATTTTAGTCACTTGTTAGTCACTTGAGGGTGTGCGCTTGATCACTGAAAGCTGGTTGGGTTCGAGGCTATAAATATAAAAGAGATAGCGACCGGGCGATTTGAAGCCGAACGCCAGCGATCGGAGTTATGTATGCCCGGACAGAACTGTGATGTCCTCGACATTCTACGACTCGAACTCGAGTTTCTCGAGCTAAGTCTATACCGCGCTCCAACTCCCGGCCGCCCACTGCTAATATTCCAGGACTCACCAACCTGCCCACGGTACGGCGCCGCGACCTGTCCGAATTGTGCCCTCATGCAGTTTGTGCCCGCTGAGCGTCGCTCCGAACTGCTGCCGTGCCACCATATCCGATTGAATGATGCATGCGAGACGGTAGACACCCTCTATCGAACTGGCACGCAAGAAGAACTAGAACAAGCTCTTCGCAATTGGCTGACGGCAACGATCAAGAGCTTTGAGGAGAAACAAATCCAGGCAAGAAAGATCACCGGCTTGGGGAATCTCCGCGAAAGCCCGCCGCCTAGCGTCCGAAGTTAAGGAGGCGCGTATGACAACTCTGACTGAAGTCCAGCAAACACAAGTTCCGCAGCAGCAGGCGACCGTTTCATTCAAGAACATTCTCCTGGCAACTGACTTTTCTGATGCCTCCGAGAAGGCGTTCAACTATACGACGGCGATTGCCCGTCTCCACGGCTCGAAGATCTACTTCGTGCATGTAATACCTCCAGAGTTCACTTCGTTTATTCCAGAGCCTCCCAGGGACTGGGTGCGGCACGAGGCAGAGCGGGAGATGGAAATCCTGGCGAATCGAAGCGAGCTCAAATCGATTGCGCATGAAATGGTGCTGCGAACGGGTTCAGTATGGAGTGTGCTTTCGGCTGAGATCCATGAGCAGAATATCGACTTGTTGGTGCTCGGAACCCATGGGCGTGGAGGGCTCAAGAAGCTTGTACTAGGATCGGTGGCCGAAGAAGTGGTGCGAAGAGCCGGCTGTCCTGTGATCACTGTCGGACCGCACATTGATGTTCCATCCGATGCAACCGGAGAAATCCACAGAATTCTCTTTGCGACCGATTTTCATCCCGCGTCTGCGAAAGCTTTTGAGTACGCTCTGCTGCTCGCGAACCAGTTTCAAGCGAAGCTGATTCTCCTGCACGTGTTGCCGCCAGCGGGTTTACCAGGGCCCGGACTAACTTTTTACAACGAACCGGCCGTCAATGAATGGCAAGCCAAGGTGATAGCAACCGCCAAATCAAGACTGGAGAAGCTGCTGCCAGCGAGCATCAAGCTGTGGTCCGAACCGGAGTATGGGGTTGTCTTTGACTTCACGGCGGATGGAATTTTGAAAGTTGCCGACGAACGACAGGCCGACCTGATCGTCATGGGGGCAAACCGACCACTGTCCGCGAAAATTTCCGCCCATGCTCTCAAGGCGGTGTCTTATGAGGTCATATGCCAATCGACGTGTCCGGTGCTGACGGTCAGCACCTGAACAGGTGCCAATGCAAAGATTGAATAGCTCAATCATAAAAGGAGCAGGATCATGAGAATGCTTAAGGTGCTTACACTGGTTGCCTTTGTTCTGATCGTAGTTCTGATCTTTGGCAATGGCGCGAGACAACGGACGCCAAAATACAACGCGGCGACTGAAGTGAAAGTCGAAGGCGTCGTCCAGGAGGTGCAACAGTTCTGGTGTCCGATCAATGGTGATGAAGGAACGCACCTGATGGTTAAGACTGACGCTGGAATTCTGCAGGTGCACGTAGCGCCCCGCCGTTTTCTTGAGGGCAATGGCATGAGCTTCAGCAAGGGAGATCAGATTGTGATCGTGGGATCAACCGTGACCTATGAAGGTCATGGTGCCATGATCGCCCGCAAAATCACCCGCGGAGATCAGACTTTCGCATTTCGCCAACCGGACGGCACCCCGTTGTGGGTAGAGCGTCTGGGTGCGTACGTACGGTAATGCCCGTCGTCTCTCCCGCGTTAGTGGGCCGGTTCGTCAGATCACGCGATTGCCAGATCCCAGGTTTCGTGGCAAACTGCCGGAGTTGACCGACTTCGCTGACAATCTCCCGTTCCCACATTGGGACAGAGTTTACTTTTTAGTACTGGGTACCCCCCTCCCCCTTTAATTTTGCAAAATCTTGAAAACACAGGATTTATTTTACGACTATGTGCTAGATCTTTGAGTTTACAGGAGTTACAGGCAAAATCTAGAGAACATAGGAGTTACGGGCTGGGAGGTGGACGGGCGGTCCCGTTTTGGAACCGTATTGGACTTTGCCCTGGGCACCGGAGAGCGGTCGGATCGGCTGTTTTCGCTCCAGGAATGCTTCAGGCAGGTTCGGCATTTCGCGTGTGGCCGAGACCAAACCGCGTGACTGCCCGGATCAGATTATCAAAGATCGATGATTATCCTGTAGATAATGTATCTTGGTCAAGATTATCGTCCAGTAGGGCCTCAGTCAATGAAAAAGCGTGATCGGGCTGTTGGCCGAGAGCCTCGCAGCAACCCTTAAAAAACACCTGGATGGGGCAACCTCTTCCCGGACGCAGGAGGAGGTGTGCGGGCCATCCCCCGCTTACTTCGTTAAGCGGACGGGAGCGTCGCTTGTGTAATGGCGATGTTACGTCAACAATGCGGGGATGCCACTCCTCCGGTTTGCGGCCCCAATGGCCATGTGAAACTGTTTGTGTGATGCCTGTCACTGCACCGCCGGTGACTCGGAATGATGATCAAAGTGTGCTAGGTGTTTCTTTCGAAACAGTACATCATCCTGATAGCTCGCCCGTGCTTGCGCCGATCTCGACAGAAGGCCGAGCGATGCTCCTTCCGTGGCCACGTTCGAAGGAGGATGTCATGAAACCCAATCGGAGGCCGCAGCAATTTGATCCCTCCACTCAACCTTTGAGTCTGCGAAACATCGAGGATCTCAACTGGCAGTGGGAGATGCAACAGGCGCACCCTGCAATCGCACGCCGTGCCTACGAGTTGTTTGAGACGCGTGGCTGTGAACATGGTCACGACTGGGAAGATTGGTTCCGAGCGGAATCAGAGCTGCACCTCAATGAGTGAAATCGGGATGTTACGCCAACAACCCGCGCTCGCAGGGTTTTCCAGCATATTGAAATGGAAGAACTACGGCCGTCAGCGTGGTCAGAGCTTAGTGAGAGCGTCTTGGGCGAGGTTCCTTTCCAGCATCTTGGTTTGGTCGTCCTTTGAGAAGCCGGATACGACGACGTGAATAACGGAACTCCCTTTCCTGACGTAAAGTCTCACCCCGCCCATGTCGCCCCCTCCAAGGTAAACAGCGTCATCTCCAACGCCGCTGAGTGGGGTCCTCGGCATTTTGTCGACCGGCTTCTTCACGTTTTTCTCGAACCGGTCCACCGGAGTCATACTGCCAAGGGGGCCGAGGATTTCAAGGCGGACACTTTTGCCGCTAACCATAGTGGCGCCGGGTTCAGACCACGTACACGACCGAGAGGCACCTGGAACAGTGTCCTTACCGCTGCTGACCGAGACGCCAAGAACTGCGCTGACCTGAGCCTGAGTGAGCAGCGAGCAGGCTTCGTTGGTCCCCGTGCCAGCCCAAACCGAAGTGCCCGTAGAAGCAAAGAAGAGGACTCCGATAATTCCAGAAATGGGTGTCTTCCAGTGCACGTTAGCCTCCCCGAGCGAAAGTGTTTCGGAGTTTAGAGTATGTAACCACTCCAGTCAAGATGGTCCGATCTAGGTGTTGGCCGTTCTTGGAAGGCCGCGCGGGATTTCTCAGCTAACGTAAGCAGGCCATTACACTCACAACTAGGTTACCGGTGAAGTGGCGGATCTTTCACAGCAGTCTCCGGCTTCTTGATGGCTTGGGAGTGCCAACTTGTATGGGCGGAACTGGGGTGTTTCCGTGCCAGATGAAAGACACCGGGCTCTTTGCCCCCGGGGCCTCAGCTGCTCTGGCGTCTCCGGGAGAAGCTTGCCCGTGTTAAGATTAGGATCGATTTGGATGCTTGATTACAGACTCTTCACCGACGTTTCTGATCGAGGCGAAAGAGCACACGGGCTTCTTTCGAGGCACGACGCCCTCGAGACCACGTGTGGGTTACTCGGTTAAAGTGCGGAAGTGGTGGAACTGGCAGACACACCATCTTGAGGGGGTGGCGCCGAAAGGCGTGGGGGTTCAAATCCCCCCTTCCGCACCAGATTTGCGACTCTTATTCAGATCGTTCGCTTTGATCCCAACCGTTCGGTTCCTTGTATTGCCCGCACAAATGTTCAATTACCTCATTCATTCGCCGGCGAGCTAATAGGAGCCTCCGTTTTGCGACGGGCCGGCTGATTCCGAGAATAGTAGCGGCTTCTGACAGAGTGTGCTGTTGGATGTCGCAGAGCAGAAATACTTCCCGGCAATTCCGGCGTAACTGCAGGGCATGCATCAGCACTGCCTGCATCACTCCCGAGGGAATATCTTGCTGGTCCGTGAATAGCTGCTGCTGAATGTCCTTTGCCTGGACTGGTTCGGCCATGATTGAGATTGTCATCCGGTTAGTTGAGCCCTGATTTAACCATCGGCGAACTCATTCTCCTGGTGCATTACGCCGTAAATGTCCCGAGTGGCGCCGAAGCCGTCACTAGAACGGCTCCGGCGAAGCCGAGGAACGATGCCTCTCCCCCCAGCGGCAACGTCCTCCATCGGGACGCTGGTGCCCAGCGAAGCGGTTTGCTCCGGGGCCGACCCGCGAACAAGAACCAGGCCGTCTCCCAGTTACGGTGGACCGGTTCGGTGCTCAGCGACATAGTGCATTGAAAGTAAATTTCGTTTCACGCTAAATCGGTCAGCGAGAGAACCCTGAAGGCCGTGGTCGGCTCTACTGTTGGGGCTGCAGACAAACTCATTCACAATAAAGACTTCTCCCACGGCTTGCGCCGTGGGCTGCATTCTTACGCCGCTTCGCGGCTCATAACGTGAAGCCTTGTGCGACCGCGTCGGTGGAGACGGGCGAGGACGCCCGTCCTCGATTGAGAAATTCTAGTTCTCACGCACACGCTGGAAGTGGTGGTCCACCCAAAATCAAATGAAAGATCGGGTTTCCGCAGCCACTGTTGGCGTTGGTCCATGGGTAAGCGGGTGTAGAATAGCTGCCACTTGAGCGCACTGAGGCTAGAGTCTTGCAATTCCAGGAATTCAACCAGTCTTATTTAGAACGGCTGTGTTCCGGCGATTTCCGGACAGAGAGCCATTTTGTTGCCTATTTCAGTGAGCTGATCCAATTGAAGTTGCGTTCCCGGGTAAATTCTCCTCATACGATCGAAGACTTGCGGCAGGAAACCTTTGCCCGAGTCTTCACTGCTTTGCGCAGTGAGGGGAGATTAAGACAACCGGAACGGCTAGGAGCTTTTGTGAATTCCGTTTGCAATAATGTACTGCTGGAGCACTATCGCTCCTCCTCGAAAGAGAATCCGATTGAGGATGAAGAAAGCGCGAATGTTCCGGATCCGTCGCTGGACGTGGTAGCGATTTTGTCGCACAAAGAGATGGAGCAACGGGTGCGCCAGGTTCTGGACGAATTGTCGGAGAGGGACCGGCGGCTGCTGCGGGAGATATTCCTGGAAGAACGGGACAAAGACGCTGTGTGTCGAGACTTTGGCGTGGACAGGGATTATCTTCGTGTCCTTCTTCACCGCGCCAAGCAGGCCTTCAAAGCGGTGTATTTAAAGAACATGCCGGCTGGCATAAGAAGGACGGCGGTAGGCTAACAGGGTGAAACGATTTGTTCTGTGTTTTCACTATCCATACGAATGACATTTACGAAAATGGACCATAACGAATCAATCCGCCTGATGGCTGCCGAGAAGTACCTGCTCGGCGAGCTCACACCAGAGTTGCGGGAACAGTTCGAGGAACATTTCTTCGGCTGCCAGGAGTGCGCTCTCGATGTTCGGGCAGGCGCTGCGTTGGTGGAACACAGTAAAGTATTGTTGACGGAACCGGTTGCCGAATCTGTGTTGAGACGGCCAGTTGCGGTTCAGGCGAGAGCGGGCTGGTTGGCGTGGTTACGACCTGCCTTTTTCGCACCTGTTCTGGCTGTTTTGCTGGTGGTGGTTGGGTATCAGAATCTGGTGACATATCCCAAGCTGAAGGGCGAAGTTGCGGTGGTCAACCAGCCTCAGATTCTGGCTTCGGCCTCGTTGATTAATGCCAATACGCGCGGTGCTGGCAAGACACTGGTAACTGCACGACCGGGCGAGCCCTTCCTTTTGTTTGTGGATATCCCGGCGGAAACCCGATTCTCTTCTTATGCAGCGGAGTTGGACGGGCCAGCCGGAAACTCCGAGTGGTCGCTCACAATTCCCGCAGAAACGACCAAGGACACGGTGCCCATTCGCGTCCCGGGAGACCACCGGCAAGCTGGCGTGTACACTCTCGTGGTGCGCGGTGTAGACTCCTCAAGCGGCAAGGGTGTTGAAGTCGGCCGCTATCCTTTTGAGTTGCAGATCCGAGACTAGACTCCAATTTTCGGTCGCGGAATGCCAGGAGACTTCGATGGATACTAATACAAAGAGAGTTCACTATTACCACGCCGACGCCAGTGCGCTCGGCGGGCATATCAAGCGCCCGTTTGATCGCCCGATTCCGGTGCAGGCGGCAGTGTCGTTGCCACCGGTTGGTGGGTATGCGGAGGCGCGTGGGCGCAGGCATTTCAAGGTAAAGAGCGTGGTTTCCTTCGAGGCTGCATACAGCCAGGTTGCAGGCAGTGTCAACAAGGAGAATGGGGCTTTTACCACGCTGGTCACATCGACGGTCGAAAAGTTTAACGTGCTGGATACTTTCACTGCGGACCGCCTGGTGGCGCAGATATCCATCGATCATCCGCCTTACGGATACATTCCCAAGGTAAGCTTAGTCGGAACACAATTCGAGAATGTTCGCATTGGCGGCGATCGGGTGGAGATTATTCTTGATCTTGACATCTGCCGCCACAGCAATGAAGGGGAGTATCCCAACCAGCGATGCATGTATGATCCACAGTTTCTGGCGAAAGTTGGGGAACAGTACCGCCGCATCAACGACGCAACATCGATGCCAGATTGGATTGAAGACAGGACGGTTCCAAGTTGGGTAACAGATCGATATCAGTGGGATAATTCGGAAGCCGGACTGAGTAATAAAGGCCACGTCCTATGTTCGGTCGTCAAAGAAATTCGCGGGAAGTTTCCGGGGAAGCATTATCACAACATTATCGAGATACCGGAGTTTGGCAAGATCTTTCTGGGAGAATTGGTTGTGGATTACGGCTCGTTCCAACTGATTATGGTGAGGATGGAGTTGGGGAGTCCGACAGAGGCATGCGTGAGCGCCGCCGTGGGCAAGGCGAATGGCAGCGGCGGTGGAGGCTAGCACGAGCCATATCCTCCCTATTGTTGCTGTGTTTCGCTGCGTGCGACCGCTCGAACAGTCCACAAGATGAGTTTGAACGCGTGCAGCAATTGTTTTTCCGTGGGGACTTGATTCGCGCGCAAAATGACTCCGCCAGGGCCTACCGGTATTATTCCGAGCGCGATTCGCAATGGAGTTGGAAATTTCGGATATTGAACGCACGGACCCTGACCTGGCGCGGGATGTACCAGGATGTTCTACCTCTTCTGAGCCCCGAATTACCCCCCTCTCTAAGAAATAGCGACTTGGACATGCAAAAACGACAGTTGCAGGGCCTTACCTATGCTCGCTTACATCGCTTCACGGAGGCGGAGAGGACTCTGGCTCAGGTAGCGGAGAGTTGCTCTGTTTCCAACAGCGCAATAACGGGCGACGTACTTATGGCTCGGGGCTCTCTCGCGGTGGAAAAGGGAGAATACAAACAGGCACAAGGCTTCTTTGAGAAGAGTCTTCAGTTTGTCCGCCATCGGCAGGACCGTTTCTCGGAGGCAGTCGCATTGCTGAAGTTAAGCAATACGGCCTTGCAGCAGGAACACTTCGAGGAAGCCATCGACTGGTCCGACGCCGCGTACAGCGCTGCCAGAGCACTAGATGCCAGGCTGATTATGGAAGTTGTTGAGGGAAACCTTGCTTGGGCGTATTACAAGATGGGCGACTCGGAACGCTCGTCGAGCCTCTATGTTGAGGCGATTCAGCACGCGAAACAATTGGGTGATTTGTTTGACGAGGTCAAATGGCTTACTAACATAGGGTACGTTTACCTGGATACGAGCAGGTTTGCTCTGGCCGAGGACTATTACCGGCAGTCGCTGGATCTGGCGCGCAACATCGACAGCAAGGAAGACATCCTGAATGCGCTGGTCGCACTGGCGTTTGTCACGGTTCAAACCGGACAACTGGAGCTGGCGAGGCGGTACAGTGACCAAGCCATCGCTCTCGCTCGTGCCGACGGAAATCGCGTCGATGAGCTCTATCCCATGCTGGCCAAGGGACAAATTGCCGTCCGCGTGGGAGATTCTAATCAAGCCGAGCAGATCTTTCGAGAAATTGCGGGCGATCAGAAAGTGGACCCCTCCCTACAGTGGGAGGCGCAGCACGAACTGGCGGGTGTTTACGAGAATGAACATCGTTTCCCCGACGCCGAGAAAGTGTATCGCACGGCTCTGAGTTCATTCGAAGCCGCACGTTCTTCTCTCCACCACGAAGATTTCGAACTGCCCTTCATGACCAATGCCACGCAGCTCTACGACGATTACATTCACTTCCTCCTGGAACAGGGAAAGACTGTAGAAGCGCTGCAAACAGCGGAGTTCAGCCGGGCTCAGACTTTGGCCGAAGGACTTGGCTTGCTACAAAAGACTTCGTCGCGAGCGCCTGCTGCGGTCAATCCACGGCAGATCGCAAGGGATGCGGGCGGAACGATTCTCTTCTACTGGCTGGGTGCGAAGCAATCTTGTCTGTGGGCGGTGACGCAAGATCAGATTAAGCTATTTCAACTTCCCCCAGCGCCGGAGATTGACGCCGCGGTGCAAAGCTATCGTAAGGCACTTCTCGGTCCGCGAGACGTGCTGCAAACGGCGAACCCGGAGGGCACGAAACTTTTCGACATGCTCGTCGCCCCCGCTCAGCGGGCCATCACTCCCAATTCGCGCGTAGTCATCATTCCCGATGGCAGCCTGAACGGCCTCAATTTCGAGACCTTGTTGGTACCCGAACCGAAACTGCACTACTGGATCGAAGACGTCACCGTTCTCAATGCCAGTTCGCTTAGACTTCTAGCGGCGGCGCATAGCGCGTCCAGGGCGAAAGCTGGAAAGCTCCTGCTCATCGGCGACGCCCTCGCTCCCGATCCCGAATATGGCGAGTTACCGGAGGCTGCGCTCGAAATAACCAACATCGAAAAGCATTTCGCTCCGGCGGAGCGGCAAGTTTATACGCGCGCGGAAGCGACCGCACCGGCTTACCTGGGAAGC
>Ga0074044_10003346_pt1 | contig 13700 bp, 12 predicted proteins | sample BogForMeECP23OM1_FD_94443 | JGI IMG/M metagenome (GOLD analysis project Ga0074044, IMG submission 94443) | Bog forest soil microbial communities from Calvert Island, British Columbia, Canada - Bog Forest MetaG ECP23OM1 | ecosystem: Environmental > Terrestrial > Soil > Wetlands ... | reverse complement strand
CTGGGAGTCCTCCGGCGTGGACGACCTGCTCGGCGACATGCCCCGCATGGAGTTCGTGCTCCGCTTCACGCTCAGCCACCCGGACCTGTCGAGCACCATCGTCGGCACCTCCCAGATCGGCCACCTCCGAGCCAACCTGGCCATCGCCGGGAAGGGCCCCCTCCCCGCCGACCTCTACGAGCAAGCCAAGCGCCGCCTGCCCTCCCCCGCGCCCGCAGCTTCATGATCGTGAAGAGTTCCGTGCGCCAACCGGGCCTTTACCTGCGGACACCGCGCCCCGTTACGGATGGGCGGGCGGTACCGGCACGCTCGCCAGCGCAGAACTGTACAACCCGGCGGCGCAGGGGGCGTATTGGCGCGGGCCGGGCGCGTTGTTAGCGTCAGGGGCGGGCAGGCGATGCCAGGGACGAGGAGCGACATGACGAGCACCGAGGCCAGCCGGGCGATGGACGCCGCGGCCGAGCTCATCAGGACCCTCGCCGACGAGGGAGTGCAGCACCTGTTCATCAACCCGGGCACCGACACCGCCCCGGTGCAGGAGGCGCTGGCCGCGGCCCGGAAGGACGAGACGCCGAGCCCCCGCGCGGTGCTGTGCACCCACGAGTTCGTGGCGCTGTCCGCGGCCATGGGTCACTACTTCGCCAGCGGCACGCCGCAGGCGGTCATGGTGCACGTCGACGCCGGCACCCTGAACCTGGGCGGGGCGCTGCACAACGCCCAGCGCAACCGCGTGCCCGCGGTCATCTTCGCCGGCCGCTCGCCGTACGCCACCTCGCCCGGCATCCCGGGTCACCGGGACACCTACATCCACTGGCAGCAGGAACAGCTCGACCAGCAGGCCGTGGTCCGGGCCTTCGGCAAGTGGACCATGGAGGTGCCCCGGGGACGGGACCTGGGCCTGATCGTCCGGCGGGCCTACCAGGTGGCCCGGGCCGACCCCCGGGGACTGGCCTACGTCATGCTGCCGCGCGAGGCGCTCATGGAACCCGCCGGCGGAGGGCTGGCCCGGCGGCTGCCGCCGCCGCGGCCCGCGGCCGCCGATCCGGCCGGCCTCGCCGAGGTGGCCCGGTACCTGGCCGACGCCGACCGCCCCGTGATCGTCACCAGCCGGACCGGGGCCCGGCCGGCCGCCGTGGCCCCGCTGGTCGAGGTGGCCGAGATGCTCGGCTGCCCGGTCCTCGACCACCGCGACCGGCTCAGCTTCCCGCCCCGCCACCCGCTGTGCGCAGGCGAGGCCGGCGAGGTGCTCACGGACGCGGACGTGGTCCTGATCCTGGATACCGAGGTCCCGTGGATCCCGGTGCAGCCGGCGCCGCCGCCGGACGCGACCGTGCTGCAGATTGACATCGACCCGGTCAAGGCCAGCATGCCGACGTGGGCCTATCCGGTCGATCTCTCCCTCACCGCCGACACCGCCGTGGCCCTGCCGATGCTGGCCGACGAGCTGCGCCGGCTGATCACCCCGGCGCGGGCGGAACGCTGGACCGCGCGGCGCGAGCAGGTGACGGCCCGCCTCGCGGACCTGCGCCGGTCATGGGCCGCGCTGGCCAGGTCGGCGGAGCCCGCCGCCGCGCCCGACGTGATGCTGCACGCGCTCAACCGGGTGCTGCCGCCGGACGCGATCGTGCTGGAGGAGGCGGTCACCAACCGCCCGGCCGTGCTCCGGCAGATCGTCCGCGAGCCGGGCGGCTACTACGCGACCGGGTCCCCGGCCCTCGGCTGGGCGGTCGCCGGGGCCATGGGGGTGAAGCTCGCCCGGCCGCGGGCGCCGGTCATCGCGATCTGCGGCGACGGCGCGTTCAGCTTCAGCGTGCCCACCGCCGCTATCTGGTCCGCCCAGCGGGCCGGCGCGCCGTTTGTGGCCGTCATCCTGAACAACCACGCCTACCGGGCGTCGAAGCTGCCCGTGCAGCGCCTGTACCCGGGCGGCGCGGCCGACACCGAGGGCAGCTTCCCGGAGACCGATCTCACCCCCGCGCCCAGCCACGTGGACCTGGCCCGCGCCTACGGCGGCGACGGCCGGGTGGTGCGCAGCCCCGGGGAACTGCCGGCGGCGCTGGAGTACTGCCTCGGCCTGGAGGCCGACGGCCGCTGCGGCGTCATCGACATCCAGCTGCCGCCGGGATGAGGCTGGTTACCGGGCAGCGGCGGCCAGCGCGGCGCGGATGGCCTCGGCATCGGCGGGCGTGCCCGCCGGCTGCTCGAACGGCCCGTACGGGGCCCCGTAGACGGGCGTGCCGGGCTCCTGGCGCCAGCTTTCCGGCAGCGAGCCCGCGTCGACCGTGCCATAGCCGATCGAGTCGAGGAAGGCGGCGACCGCGTGCTTGGCGCCCGGGTCGTCGCCGGCGATCGGCAGGAAGCTGCGGTCGGCGGCGCCGGCCGGGCGGGCCAGGGACAGCAGGTGCCGGTAGTAGATGCTGTTGAACGCCTTCACGACGTGCGACGAGGCCAGGTGGCGCTGCAGCAGCCCGCTGCTGGTGACCGATCCGCTGTCGAGCTCGGCGATGTGGCCGTCGCGTTGCGGATAGTAGTTGTCGGCGTCGATGACGGTCCGGCCGGCCAGCGGCTCCGCCGGGACGCTGTGGTAGGCGCGCAGCGGGATCGCGACCACGACGATGTCCCCGGCGGCGGCCGCCTGTGCGCCGGTCCCCGCCCGCGCCAGCGGGCCGAGCTCGTCGACCAGGTCCTTCAGGGTCTGCGGGCCGCGCGAGTTGCTCAGCACGACCTGGTGCCCGGCCGCCACGCTGAGCCGGGCGACCGTGCCGCCGATCCTTCCGCTGCCGATGAATCCCACGGTGGTCATGCCCGCGGCAACCCGAAGGCCGCGGCGATCATTCCGCGACCGCGCTAGTGCTCCCACCAGGGCCGTCCGCGCATGCTCGCGGGCACGGGGCGGGGGGCGGTGTGCGTGGCCGCCGGGCCGGGCTGCTCCAAGAGCGGCGGCCCGCCGTCGAACAGGTGCAGGGCGGTGCGGGAGCCGACCTTGGCGTAGCCGAGGAACAAGATCCCGCTGGCCAGGTCGACCAGGATCCACGCCGGGTGGCCGTTGACCCGGCCCCAGTCGTTCAGCCCGTGCAGGATCGCGGCGGCGGCCAGCCCGATCCAGCCGACGGTGTACCACTTGTGCCGCCCGGTGGCCGCGAGCCCGATGAAGTAGCCGGTCAGGCCGGCCCAGCAGGCGTGAGTGATCGGGTCGGTGAGGAACCGCCAGACGAAGTCGAGGATGAAATACCGCACCGGGCCGATCAGCACGGCAAAGACCGACGTCGGCGCGGAGTGCCCGGAGTTGATCAGCTGGGTGATCGCGGGAATCGCCGCCTTAACGGTCAGGTAGAACTCGGCGACCCCGTTGACGGTGAAGTAGTGCACGACCTCGCTGGCCCCGAAGACCAGCCCGCTGACCGCGCCGAGGAACAGGTAGTCCCGGGGGGTGAGGTCGTGCCGGCGACGGTAGATCAGCGCGACCACCACGATCGGCAGGGCCTTGGCGAGCTCCTCGGGTAGTCCGATGGTGAAGATGCTCGGGCCCAGGCTCGCGTTGGTGCCGTGCAGCGCGACCTCCAGCGTGACCGCCAGCGGGACCTGCGTCACCAGCGCGATCACGGTGATCACCACGAGCATCGTCCTGGTCACGTGCGGCCGGATGATGACGCCCAGGAGCAGCAGCCAGGCCAGCCCGAAGTACGCGGCGAAGATCCAGGCCACGGCGTCGAACGTGCCGACGCTCGGGTTCCCGCCCAGGATGACCAGGGCGATCGACGGCACGCAGACCAGCACCAGGAACAGCACCACGGGCCAGCTGCGCAGCGAGTGATGCCTGGTCCAGTCACCGAGCGGGAGCAGGTCATTGACCTGCGCGCTGCGGCTGCGCGGCGTGGGCCGGTTGGACGCGTGAGCAGGCATTGTGATCTTCTCCCCTGCGCTGGCGGGCGCGCCCGCCGCCGGATTCAGCCTTTGTCCGGGCGGACCCAGATGCCCCGCTCGTGCATGAGCTCGATCTGCTTGTCGATGACCTCGCGGCGGTAGTCGTCGTGCCCGTACGGAGCCTGGTCGAGGTAGAGGTTCTTCGGGTAGACCGGCTGCTCGTAGATGAGCTGGTACTGCTCGGTGGTGAGGTCCTTGATCCAGTTGTCCCACTGCGCGTTCGCGCGGAACCGGCGCTGCGCCTCGATGTCGACGGTCCCGGCGACCCAGGACGACCCGCCGCTGTAGTCGTGCCGCCCGACGATCTGCCCGCGGTAGTCGATCACGGCCGACCCGCCGCCGAAGGTGTCGATCGGCACGTCGGAGTCGGTGTGCAGGTAGTACGTCCCGACGTTGCACGCGATCAGGTACAGGTTGTTGTCGAGGGCGCGGGCGCGGTTCTGGATCTCGAACAGGCCGTTGCCGACGTGCGGGTGCGGGTACGGGCCCCGGTAGACGACCTCCGCGCCGTTCATGGCCAGGCCGCGCGCGTTCTCCGGGTAGGAGCCCTCGTTGGCCATCAGGAACCCGAGCCGGCCGATCTCGGTGTCGGCCACCGGGTAGAACGCGTCCAGGTTACGGCCGTACAGCTCGACCCACTTGTCCCAGACGTTGTGCGGCGTCACCGAGTGCTCCACGGGGAGCAGCGGCGCCACCTTGTGGTGCCGCAGGATCACCTCGCCTTCGGGCGAGAGGATGAAGCCGACGTTGAAGAAGCGCCCCGGGAACTCGGGATGCCGGGCCTTGGCCTGGGCCATCACGAAGGCGTTCCACTGCCGGGCGAGCGCGCCGAGGTAGTCCGTCTCCGGGCCCGGGATGTCGATCGCGCATTCCCGCGCGAACTGTTCATGATCGAGGTCGAGGACCTCGTCGTTGAAGCCCTGCAGCGCGCCCTCGGGCACCGCGATCAGCCGCACCGGCAGGTCCAGGCTGGACAGCCACGACGCGGCCTTGATCAGGTGCGAGAGGTGCTCGAGATTGACCGCGATGTCCGCGCGGCGGCGGATGCCGCGCATGGTGGGTACCAGGCCCAGGGCCTGATAAGGCTCGATCATGGCTTGTCCCTTCGACCCGCGTAGCCTGCTGTTGAGCCCCGGCCCGATCTCCGGCACTGCCCTTGTTCTACCGCGAGCCGTCGCGTTCTGTCTGCATCTCCCCGTCGGGTCACGGGCGACGGCCGGTCAGCCGATGTGGTGGCGGTGCGCGTAGCCGATGGCGGCGGCCCGGTCCCTCGACCCGGTCTTGGCGAAGATCCGGCTGATGTGGGTCTTAATCGTGTGGCTGCTCAGGAACAGCTGCGCGGCGATCTCCGGGTTGGTCATCCCGCGGGCGATCATGCCGAGGATCTCCGCCTCGCGCTGGGTCAGGTCGTCCGGCAGCGGCGCGGTCGCCGCGGGCCCGGACTGGCCGGCCGCGACCGTGGCGGCGAGCAGCGTCGCGTGCACGCGGGGGTCAAAAACCGTCAGCCCGCCCACCGCCGCGTGCAGCGCCTGGGCGATGTCGGCGTAGTCAGCGTCCTTGGTCAGGTAGCTGCGCGCGCCGGCCCGGAGCGCGTCGAGGACGGACGTATCGTCCGCGTACGTGGTGAGGACGACGATCGCGACCTCGGGGTGCTCGGCGGTCAGCCGGCGGATGGCGCCGATGCCGTCCAGGACGGGCATGTGCAGGTCGAGCAGGATGGCGTCGGGCTTGCGGGAGGCCACGAGGTCCAGGGCCTGTTCCCCGTCCGCGGCGGCGCCGACCACCTCGATGTCGGGCAGCCCGTCGAGCAGCAGGACCAGGCCCTGGCGCACGCTGGCCTGGTCGTCGGCGATGACGAGGCGCAGCGGCGCCCCGGCCGCTGGGGTGGTCATGAGGCCATGGTCTCAGGCTCGCGGCGCGGCAGTTCGGCGGTCACGACCCACTGGTGGTCGCGGGGCCCGGCCTGGAGGGTTCCGTTCAGCAGCCGGAGCCGTTCGTGCATGCCGGTCAGCCCGTAGCCGCCGTTGACGGTGCTCACGCCCGCCGGGTCGCCCGCGCCGGGCGGCAGGTCGTTGCGGACGGTGAGCCGGACATCGGCGTCGCCGTAGTCGAGACGGACCGCCACCGGCTGCCCCGCCGCGTGCTTGGCCGCGTTGACCAGGGCTTCCTGGGCGATGCGCAGCAGCGCCAGCGTGGCGTCCGGCGGCAGCGCGGCGGGGACGCCGCCGGTGTCGTAGCTGACGGGAACGTGATACCGCTGCGCGTGGGTGTCGGTGACCAGGGCGAGCTCCTCGTTAAGCGGCAGCGTGTCGGCGCGCAGGGCGTGCACCGCGCGGCGGGTCTCCACCAGGCCCTCGGCGGCCATCTGCTGGGCCGCCGCCAGCAGTTCGCCCGCCTGGTCGGCGTCCTGGTGCAGCAGCGATCGCGCGGCCTGGATCTGGATCCCGAGCGCGCCGAGCGAGTGGGCGAGCACGTCGTGGATCTCGCGGGCGATGCGGGCGCGCTCGTCAAGGAGGTCGGCCCGGCGCTGCTCAGCCTGCAGTTGCTCGCGCTGGGCCAGCAGCGTCGCCGACTGCTCCGCCTGGACCCGGTAGGCGCCCCAGTTGCGCCCGATGACCAGGCCGCTGAGCACGATCGCCGGGAGCCCAAGGAGCGTGCCGAGACCCTGGCCGAAAGCCAGCCCGCTGACCTCGATCGCGAGTATGCCCGCTCCGGTCACGGCCAGGGCCGCCGCGAGGCCGTTGTTGACGCCCGCGGCCATCGCCGCCACGAACGCGAAGGCCACCATGGCCGTGCCGCCGCCGCCGGCGGCGCACGCGAACCCCGCGGCGACGGCCATCACCGCGCGGAGCACGGGCAGCGCCCAGGTGCCATATCGCGCCGTGGCGGGAGGGTACGCCTCCAGCACGGCCCAGGCCAGCAGGGCCAAGCCGAGCAGGACGTAGCCCGCGATCTGAACCGGCAGGGCGAACGGCGCGCTCGGCGGAGCGACGAGGAACGCCAGCAGGCCGAGCCACGCGTAGCCCAGGGCGCGGGCCAGCCAGTTGACCGTGCGCGACATGCCTCCAGTATCGGCCGGAGCGCGGTACCGGCCCGTCAGCCCCGGGACTGAATCCCGGGCCGACCCGCGGGAGCCGGTCCTGGTACCGCCTGGTACCAGGACTCCCGCCTCATTCTCATGCCGGGGACCAGCCCGTGCTCCGACGCGCTGGCCAGCGCAAACGGCGAAGGTGGAGTCATTAAGCCCACCCACTCACGAGGAGCACGAGATGCTTTCCGAACTGACCGAAGCCATGATCGTCAACGGCGTGGTGCTCGCCACCGTGCTGGGCACCGACCTCGGCCCCGCGCGCAAGATCAGCAAGATCCGGCTGCTGCGTCCCGTGATCGCCGCCGCGGTGATCATCCCGTTCTTCGTGGACCGGCCGGCTTCCCACGGGATGGCCCTGGCGGTGGAGATCGCGGGCGTCACCGCCGGCCTGCTCGGCGGGCTAGCCGCCAGCGCACTGATGGGCGTCTACCGGAGCCCGGTGACCGGCAAGCCGGTCAGCCGGGCCGGGCTGCCGTACGCGATCTTGTGGACCGCCATCATCGGCGCCCGGGCGGCCTTCTCCTACGGCACCGTGCACTGGTTCAGCGCTCCGCTGGTCAGCTGGGGCATCGCGCACCAGGTCAGCGTGGCGGCGCTCACCGACGGGCTGATCTTCATGGCCATCGCCATGGTGCTGGTACGCACGGTCGCGCTCGGCGTCCGCGCGTCCCGGCTGCCGACCCGAGCCCCCGAGCCGCAGAGCGCCGAGGCCGTCGCCCGGAGCGGCCAGCCTGGGGCCTGACCGCCCGGAACGGCCAGCCTGGGGCCGGGGTGGCACCGATGCCATCCCGGCCCCGGCGTCCGCGTATCCCGCCGCTGGTCCACGTGCCTTCCGGTCCGCCCGGGCGCCCGGTGATGATTAGGGGATGACCACCGCACACCTTCCGGAGGGGCTGCTCGAGCGGGCCGGGCTGTCCGCAGCCGACGTGGCCGGCTGGGCGGCACCGGCACCGGCCCCCGGCGGCTCGTTCCGGGCGGCGGCCGACGCCCTGAGCGGCTTCCTCGCCCGCGGGCAGGCCCTGGCCCGGCGGCTGCCCGGCCCCGGCCCCGGCCGCGGCACGCCCGACGAGCAGGCCGCCCGCCACGCGATCGCCGGGATCATGAACGGCGCCCGCGATGCGTTCCTGCGCTCGCATGCGGCCGATCTTTACGACGCGCTGACCGACCACTGTGCCAGGTGGCTGCGGGTGGAGGAGCTCGTCTACGCGGCCGCCGCAGCGGTCCCCGGCCTGGCGCCGACGCGAGCCGAGATGGACGCCGAGCGCGGCCGGATGCTGGCCGACAAGGACGGCATCGAGTTCGCCCAGGGCCTGCTGGCCGCGCACGTGCTGGCGTTGCCGCGGGCCGGGCGGCACCTGGTCACCGCGATGCTGCGGCCCGTTCCCGAGGCGTTCGAGCAGCTGGGAGAGCTCCGGGCGGCCGGCGCGGCTGACCTCGGCCCGGTGCGGGTCACCCGCCGCGGCCGGGCCGGGATCCTCGAGCTGACCAACCCGCGGCACCTCAACGCCGAGGACGACCTGACGCTCGACCTCACCGAGCGCGCCGTCGACATGATCCTGCTCGACCCGGACATCGAGGTCGGCGTGATCCGCGGCGGCGTGGTCGAGCACCCTCGCTACCCGGGCACGCGGGTCTTCGGGTCGGGCATCAACCTCACCCGCCTGTACCACGGGCGCATCGACTACCTGTTCTACCTGGTACGCGACCTCGGCTACGTGAACAAGATCTACCGCGGCATCGACCTGGGGGCACGGGACGCCGGGGCGTCCGCGCGGGCCGCCGACGGACAGTTCCCCGGCGGGCCGGACCGGGCGATCGAGAAGCTGTGGGTCGCCGCGGTGGAGCGCTACGCGGTCGGCGGCGCCTGCCAGCTGCTGCACGTCGTGGACCACGTGATCGCCACCCGCGGGTCGCGGCTGTTCCTGCCCGCCCGCAAGGAAGGGATCATCCCGGGGGCGTCCAACCTGCGCCTGCCCCGCTTCGTCGGGGACCGCGCCGCCCGCCAGGCCATCCTTTCCGGCCGGGAATGGACGGCGGGCGAGCCCGACGCGGCGCTGCTGTGCGATGAGGTGGTGCCGCCCGGCGAGATGGACCGGGCGCTCGAGGCACGGATCGACGCGCTGACCAATTCCGGGCTGGTGAACGCGGCGGCCAACCGGAGCGCGCTGCGGGCCGGCCAGGAACCGCTCGACGTGTTCCGCGAGTACATGGCCACCTTCGCGGTGGAACAGGCGCGCTGCCACCTCAGCCCGGCCCTCGTCCGCAACCTGGAGGTGCACTGGAATGCCCGCGAGCGCGCCCTCTGAGCGAGGAGGTTCGCCGGGGTCGTCGCCCCGGGCCAGCACCGGGCCGATCTGGGATCACGCCGAGACGCTGCCGCGCGAACGGCTGGCGGCGCTGGCGCTGGACCGGCTCCGCTCGACCGTCGCGCGGATCGTGCGCGGCCAGCCGTTCGGCGCCGGGCGGCTGGCCAGGGCCGGCCTCGCGGCGCCCGAGGACATCCGGTCCCTCGCCGACCTTTCCCGCGTCCCGTTCACCAGCAAGGCGGATCTTCGCGCGCACTACCCGTTCGGCCTGCTGGCGGTGGAGCGGGAGCAGCTGGTGCGCGTGCACGCCTCCAGCGGCACGCACGGCAAGCCCACCGTCGTCGGCTATACCAGGGCCGACCTGGAGAACTGGACCGAGCTGATGGCACGGTGCATGACGATGGCCGGCGTCAGGCCCGGGATGGTGATCCACAACGCCAACGGCTACGGGCTGTTCACCGGCGGCCTCGGCTTCCACCAGGGCGGCGAGCGGATCGGGGCCACCGTGGTCCCGGTCTCGGGCGGCTTCACCGCGCGCCAGGCGATGCTGCTGCGCGACCTGGGCGCTCACGTCCTCGTCTCGACGCCTTCCTATGCGCTCGCCATCGCGCAGGCCATCGCCGACGCCGGCCTCGGCGATGGCGGCGATGGCGGCGCCGGCGGGCTGCAGCTCAAGCTCGGGCTCTTCGGCGGCGAGCCGTGGACCGAGGGAATGCGCGAGCAGATCGAGCGATCCCTCGGCCTGACGGCGGTCAACTTCTACGGGCTGTCGGAGATGTGCGGGCCGGGGGTTGCCGCGGAGTGCCCGGCCCGCACCGGCCTGCACGTGCAGGAAGATCATTTCACCGTCGAGGTGATCGACCCCCGCGACGGGCGTGCGGTGCCGCCCGGGACCGAAGGGGAACTTGTCTTCACGACGCTGACCAAGGAAGCGATGCCGCTGCTGCGCTACCGGACCGGCGACATCGGGTGCCTGGCCGACGCGCCCTGCGGGTGCGGCCGCACCACGGTCCGGCTGACCGGGCTGCGCGGCCGTCACGACGACATGCTGATCGTGCGCGGCGTCAACATCCACCCCTCTCAGGTGGAACACGTGCTGCTCGGCGCGGGCGGCGCCGCGCCGCACTACCGCCTGATCGTCGAGCGGTCCGGCCCGCTCGACGAGCTGACCGTCGAGTGCGAGCCCGCGGGCGCCGACCAGGATCCCGGCCTGCTGCGCGGGCGGCTCGAGCGGCTCCTGCGCGATCACACCGGCCTGCGGATCACGGTGGCGCTGCTCCGGCCCGGAAGCATCCCGCGCAGCGAGGGCAAGGCCGTACGGGTGGTGGACCGCCGCGAGATGGCCGGCTAGTAGAGTGCGCCCCGGCAGTGGTACACCTGAGCAACCGGACTGGAATTGCTGGGCACAGGGCTAAGGGCTTACAGGAGGCTGACATGACGGATAATCCAGCGTCCGGGCAGTACCCAGGCGAGCTGGGCGGCCCGGATCCCGACGAGTCCCGCACCGACCTGCTCGGCGGCCAGGAGCCGGCCACGGACGAGCTGGGCGGGCCGGAACCCGACGAGTCCGGCACCGACCTGCTCGGCGGCCAGGAGCCGGCCACGGACGAGCTGGGCGGGCCGGAACCCGACGAGTCCGGCACCGACCTGCTCGGCGGCCCCGAACCCGGCTAGCCGCCTGCCGGATCAGCTCTGCGCCTTCTGCCGCTGCGTGTGGGTGCGCCTGCGGATATGGTCCAGCAGGGCCGCGTCGTAGCGGATTTCCTCCACGCTCGGCGAGAGGGCGATGGTGGCCGTCAGCACGAACGAGATGACGGTGATCCCGAGGATGAGCGGCAGCAGGAAGCTCTCGGCGGTCGCCCCGCCTGCGCCGCCCATCACCATCCCGGACGGGCCGTTCGCCGGGAACACCCGCATGGCCGCCATCCCGGTGTAGTGCATCCCGCTGACGGCAAGCCCCATGATCAGCGAGGCGACCAGGGTGGTCCCGACGCCCTGCAACTCGAGCGCGGCCCACAGCGCCGCTGTCGTCGCTACGATGGCGACCACCACCGAGATGATGAGCAGCACCGGGTCGTAGCTGATCCGGCCCGGCATCCGCATGGCCGCCATCCCCAGGTAGTGCATGACCGCCACGCCTATCCCGGTGATCAGGCCCCCGAGGAGCAGCGAGCGGTACCGGTCGCGGCCGAACCCGACGATCAGCAGGCCGGTGCACACGATCCCCACCACGACCAGCAGGCTCAGGATGGTGACCGGCACGTTGTAGTCGATCGTCTCGCCGGGGATCGTGAACCCCAGCATGGCGATGAAGTGCATGAGCCAGACTCCGGTGGTGCCGATCGACACCCCGCCGAGCAGGAGCCATTTGGCCCGCGCCGGTCCCCGGAAAGGCCGGGCCCGGGTGGTGCAGCGTAAGCCAAGGAATGCCCCCATGCAGGACATGACGTAGCCAAGCAGGGGGGTCAGCAGGCCATACGTGAAGTTATGTACCGGCAGCACCGTTCGATCGCTCTCTCCCCCCTCCCCACGGCCTCGCGCAGGCTACCACTGTTCGGTAATTGACATACGAAATTACTCAATATCGGGATAGGAAGGTCGGCCTACCCGGGATGCGCCAGCGCCTGCGCGACTTCCGTCTCCCAGGACGTCCACCGGTCGAGGATGCTGAAACCGAGTTCGGCGTTGATGGCGATCATGTGCTCGTTGCCGTCAACGTTCCCGGTGAGGATCCGGGTGAGCCGGGGCTCGCGCTCGGCCAGCAGCTCCAGCATGGCCACCTTGACCAGCAGCCCGAGCCGGTGCCCGCGGTGCGGCCTGGTGACCGCCGTCAGCTCCTGCAGGCCCCACCCGGGCTCAGCCGGATCGACCGAGAGCTGGCTCAGCCCGGCCAGCTCGCCGGTGGCCAGCGACCGGGCCGCGACCGTGTAACTGCGCCAGCCCTGGACGGCCCTGCGGTGATCGTCCTTCCGGACCCGGCCGGCGTCCCAGAGCTGTGCCTCGTGCCCGGCTTCCCGCGGCGTGTCGGCCATCGCGCCGTTGATGGCGGCGACCGCCGGAAGCAGGCCGTCCGGCACCGGACCGGCCCAGGACAGCAGCGAGTATCCCGGCGCCGCCGACTCGGCCTTCGCCCGCAGCGCGGCCAGGTGCCCGGCGGGAACGGCCTTCAGCTCAAGCACCCGGTGGGCCTCGGTGATCGCGCGGCGGGCGCCGAGGGCGGCGGCGAACGCCGAGCCGGGCGAGCCATCCCTCGCCTCGGCCGACAGCAGCGTGCGGCCGTGGCGAGCGGCGCGGGCCGCCGCGTGCCGGACCAGCGCCGTGCCCAGGCCGGCGCGCCGCCGGGAGGGGTGCACGACCGGGCACACGGCGGCGAGATGCCGGTTCTCCCGCTCCGGCAGGGTGAGCACGTACCAGCCGCCGGGCTGGCCTGCGCGGTCGCGGGCCAGCCAGGCTTCCGACGGGTCTTCGGTCCAGCCCAGCGCCATCCACCCGGCGAAGCTGCGGAGCGACAGGGGAGGTTCGTGCGGGTCGTCGGCGGGGATGCCCGAAAGGTAGATCTCGTGGCAGACGCGCACGGACTCGCGGTCCGTGTCCGCGGCGAACCGCTGCAGGTCCATGCCTCCAGCTAACCCAGGACGGGCGGCCCGGCGCCAACGGTTATCGCAGGCGGCGGGCCCGGGCACCTTCCTGACCTGTCATTATGTCGCTGAGGCCCGGATGCCGGAGAAAGGCTGCGTACGGCGATGCCTGTTCTTGTCGGTACCTCCGGCTGGCAGTATCGCGACTGGCGGGGGGTGCTGTATCCGCCCGGCCTGGCGCAGCGCAGGTGGCTCGAGTACTACGCCAGCCGGTACGCGACGGTCGAGAACAACGGCGCGTTCTACCGGCTGCCCGGTCCGCAGACCTTCGCCGACTGGCGCGCCCGGACGCCCGGGGACTTCGTGATGGCGGTCAAGGCCAGCCGCTACCTCACGCACGTCCGGCGGCTGCGTGATTCGGCCGGGCCGGTCGGCCGCCTGCTGGGCGCGGCCGCCGGGCTCGGCGACCGGCTTGGCCCGGTGCTGCTCCAGCTGCCGCCGAACCTCCCCGCGGATCCTGGCGCGCTGGAGGAATGCCTGCGCGAGTTCGCCGCGTTCCGCATGCCGGTCGAGCCCCAGGCCGCGCCCGCAGCAGGGCCCGGCCCGCGCGACGGGACGGAAGTCGGCGTTCGGGTCGCAGTGGAATTCCGGCACGAGTCGTGGTGGACCGAGGAGACCCGGGAACTCCTGGCGCGGCACCGTGCGGCGCTGTGCTGGGCGGACCGGCTCGGCCACCCGGTCGGCCCGCTGTGGCGCACGGCGGACTGGGGCTACCTGCGCCTGCACGAGGGGGCGGCGCAG
>Ga0074044_10003345_pt1 | contig 13707 bp, 12 predicted proteins | sample BogForMeECP23OM1_FD_94443 | JGI IMG/M metagenome (GOLD analysis project Ga0074044, IMG submission 94443) | Bog forest soil microbial communities from Calvert Island, British Columbia, Canada - Bog Forest MetaG ECP23OM1 | ecosystem: Environmental > Terrestrial > Soil > Wetlands ... | reverse complement strand
GACCTCGACGCTCCAGACGATGGCTTCGGTGAAGCCGGAGTTTTCGATTTCGGTGATGTTCGCTGAGTTCTTGTAAAAGGGGCCACCGCCGAAGATGCCGGTGTAGCCGGTCTGGGCGGATGCGGGTACGCAAGCGAATATTGCGACCAGGAGAATGAAAATTACAGCGACGGCATGATGGCAAGGGAACAGCGACCGCGTTTTGATCGGTTGCACGTTAATCTCCTGGGGTGGGGTGTCGCAGCGCGGCTTTCTCTTCAGACTGCGTCTAAATGTGCGATGTCGCCCCCTGAAAGTAGTCGGGATTATACACGTTCGTCGGCCGGAGTCTTACTACTGGCGCGGGTTTTGGAGTGTGGGTTTCACATGGGCCCTTTCGTGGCTCGGACTCCCAAGTCGAGTGCAGGTTCTTGCATCTTGACGGCTCTCTTGCGGGAGCACATTCTTTCTGCAGTAAACTCCCGGCTCACCCCACGAGCCCTTTCAGGTGACACTCATGAAACGCTCCCGGCTGGTTTGTCTTTTTCTCATGCTCATCATTGCGAGCGCTATGCTTGCGGCGCAGTCCAATCCTGTCACGCTGATTTATCAGCCGTTGACGCCAGCCGCTGTGCAGCCCGGGCAGCCTGGGTTTCAGCTTACGGTGCGCGGAACCGGATTCGTTTCCGGGGCGGTGGTGAAGTGGAATGGAAAAGCTCTGCAGACCAAGTTTGTGTCTTCGTCGAAGCTGAGAGCGGCGGTGCCGGCAGAGGCGATCGCCAAGGCATCTACGGCTTCGGTGACGGCGGTGAATCCGGGAGTGATTGCCTCGAACGTGATCTATTTTTCGGTACGAGAGCCATCGTCAACCGTGACCCTGGTGACAGGTCCGCAAAGTGTCGAGGGCGGACAGGTTGTGGTGGGCGACTTCAATAATGACCAGAGGCCCGATATTTTGGTGAAAGCGACGGACGGAGACGCCGACATTTACCTCAACCAAGAAAACGGGAACCTGGTGCAGGTAGTGGGACCCGTGTGGGGCGGCGGTGATTTCGCACTGCCGACTGCGGCTGACCTTACGGCAGATTTTAACGGCGACGGAAATCTGGATGCCTCGCTTTGCACCAACGACGCCAGTGTTTACAACGGCTGCACCATCTTTTTGGGCGACGGCGAAGGCGGACTTACAGAGGCTCCGAACTACTCCGAGGTGCAGGGCATAGGGTCAGTAGCCGACATTAACCGCGATGGCATCCTCGATTACGTGACCAGTTTTTGCGATTACAGCAGTTGCGGTCTCCAAGTCTATTTTGGCAACGGTGACGGAACATTCACCCTTAGCAGCATTGCCGTCGCCGAAGCGAAGTACTCCGGGGTACCGGTGTTTGGCGACTTCAACAATGACGGCAACCTCGATCTGGCGGTGCCGCGTCCAGATGGCAAGATTGGCATACTCCTGGGAGATGGACAGGGAGGCTTCCACAAAGAGGTGGTTTATCCCACTCGATATCCTGCTGATCAGATCGCGGTCGCCGATGTGAATGGAGATGGATTTCTCGACATCGTCACCAACGGAGTTTCGGTTCTGCTGGGCAAAGGCGATGGGACGTTTACAGCCGGCCCTTCGATTTCCGTTCCGTCCGCTTATACCATTCACCTCGCCGACGTCAATGGCGATGGCAAGCTTGATTTGGTGACCGTGACGATCGATTCCAGTTACAACCAGACGCTTCAAATCCTGCTCGGGGATGGGACGGGGTCGTTCTCGAGCCCGATCGCATTTGCCGAGGGACAGTCGTATTGGTATCCGGAAATTGGCCTCGCCGACTTGAATGATGACGGCGGTCTGGATTTCATTTTGGGTGGGAGTTCGTCGAGCACGGTGTTACTGCAGAAATAGATTCCGGCTCAACGCGGCTAAAGCCTGCTCTGACTTTGGCCGCTTACGGCGCGGCTGAAGCCGCGGCGTTTCAAAGCTTGACGGGGCACAGAGCCCAACTTCACTGCAGCCTGGCGTACTCGGCTTTGGCTTCTTTCAGGATCGGGGTTTCCGGGTCCGCGTCTTTCCAGAGAGCGAAGAAATCCTGGTAGGTGGTGCGGGCTTTGGCGGTGTCGCCGGACTGAGCAAAGGCGCGGGCCAATTGCAGATGCGCTAACGCTCCTGGTAATAGGTTAACGGTCAGGCCGCGATGATCGAGGATCTTCTGGAACTCAGCTTGGGCCTGCGCCGCTTGGCTCGCTTTGAGGTAGGCCTTTCCACGAACGTAGGCGGGGTAAAGCGACCCAAGCTGAAAAGGAGCTGGGGTTCCGAGTTCGTAGGGCGCGGCCGCTTGGAGAAGCTCGAGCGCCTGGCTGGCATTGCCATTGTTCAGTGCAATCTCGGCACGGATGCCCGGCAACCAGTAAGACTGGATCATGGTATCGAGCGGCGCTTCTTTGGCGATTTGATCGGCCATCTTTTGCGCCTGAGTATTATCTCCGGCGCGGGCCAGGGTTAAGGCGGCGAGAAGACGAATGTCGCGGCCTGAATTTATCGCCAAGGCTTCTTCGGTTGCTTTGCGCGCAGGAGCTGCGTTTCCTACCTCCGCCTCGCGCAACGCCTCCGTGATTTCCCAGACCGCGGCCGACTCCTGAGAGTCATTGTGGCGCGCCACTTCCACGGCACGTTTGGAAAGTTCGCGCGCCTTAGTGAGGCGGCCGTGAAAGGCCTCGGTATCGGATTGCGTGGTGAGCATCTGGTCCTGCACGCCTGGCTTATCCTGGAACCATGCGACCTGTTCCTGCATAGCGGCTTCGTCGTTCTGAAAGAAGGCCAGTTGATAGCGGCTCAGGCGCAGGCCGGGGCCGTCCAGCTTGAGTGAGATCGCCTTGTCGAAGGCGGTTTTGGCCTCGTCGGGGCGATTCAAGGTCAGATATCCACCAACCAGATTGCCGTAGCCGATCACGCTAGTGGGAGTGAGTCGCACGGATTCCAAAGATCCCGCCAGCGACTTGTCCAACTGACCAACAAGCCCGTAGTCGAAACCCAGATTATTGGCGGCGACGTCGTCGGCGGGATAGGCTTGCTCCCACTGGGTGTAAATCTGAATGCTCTTGTCCATCTCTCCCGTGACCACGCTGTAGTACTGGCCTTCGATGTAGTAGCGCTCGCGCTCGCTGACTCGGTCGCGCAGTTCGTAAGCCTTTCTGTAGTTCGCCACCGCTTGTTCAAACTGGCTGACGCTGAGGTAGGCGGTGCCTAAGGAGGCGTAGGCGCGGGCGAAATTGGGGTCGAGCTCTACGGCGCGCTTGAAATAAGGGAGGGCCTCGGCAAATTCCTTTTCGTACTGGATACGTCGGCCGTCGGAGTAGGCCTTGAGCGCGTCGAGGGACGAAGTGGTGGCCTGTTCCAGCGGCTTGTTGAACTTCTGCACCGAGGCGAGCGACTCTCCCATCTTTTCGCGCAGGCGGTTGCCGGCATCTTCGAGAGCTTTGAGAACCTTGTCGCGGTTGTCGGCTTCGGCCTCGGCGCTCTGCAGGGTGTCGCCGGTCTGGCAGTTCAAGACCTTCAGTCCGACAAGGTAATGACTGCCGACGTTGCCGATGGAACCCGCGATGAGGGCGCGGCTGTCGGTGCGCAGACAAATCTCGCGGGCGACTTCCTGACTCATGCGCTCGTTGGCGGGACGGTTCATCATGCGCAGCGCACCGTTCATCTTTTCGTCGGAGAGCACATTGAGGAGCGGCGACTGCTCCAGTTGGATCGCGAGAGCCTGCTTCAGGGTGCCGTCGAAGACCGTGTCGCCGGTGCTGTTGGCGAAGTCGGCGAGCACGATTGTGTCTTTTTCGGTTAGCTGAATGGAGCGGTGGGAGCGCCAGTAGAGGCCGAGCGCTACCAGCGCGGCTAACAAGATCAGCGCGCCGAGGAAAAAAGATCTTCTGTTCCGAGGTGAGGCCGGAGAAGTTTTTGCCGGCTCGGGCGGCGGGGCTGCAGCAGCGGCGGTGGGACGGGCAGGCGCGGATTCTTGCGCGATGGGAACTGTGCCGGAGCTGATGGAGGCGGCGCGGCCGCTATCCATATCGCGCTTCATCCGTTGCAGGTCGGCGCGCATGTCGGCGGCGTGCTGGTAGCGCAGATCGCGATCTTTTTCCAGAGCTTTGTTGACGATGCGTTCGAGCTCAAGCGGAAGAGCCGGATTGAGCCGCACCGCAGGGACCGGGGCGCGGTTCATGATGGCTTCGCAGATGACCGCGGAACTCTCACCGCGAAAGGGCAGTTCGCCGGTAGCCATTTCGTAAATGACTGCACCGAAGGAGAAGAGATCAGTGCGGGTGTCGAGTTCACGGGCTCGCACCTGTTCTGGAGACATATAGGCTACCGTTCCTACCATGGAGCCAGGACTGGTGAGATGATCGGCGTCTCCCGAGCCGGTTTGCGTGTTGAGAGATGCCATCTGGGTGGACGAGCTGCCTGTGGGAGTGACTTTGGCGAGACCGAAATCCAGAATCTTGGCGTGTCCGCGCTTGGTCGCGAAGATGTTGGCTGGTTTTATGTCGCGGTGGATGATGCCTTCTGCGTGGGCCGCATCGAGCGCGTCGGCGATCTCGATGGCAAGAGCGAGCAGAATGTCGGTCTCGATGGGCCTGCCGCCGATGCGATGCTTCAGCGTGGAGCCGTCAAGAAACTCCATGGCAATGAAGGAGTGGCCCTCGTGCTTGCCGATCTCGTAAATGGTGCAAATGTTGGGATGGTTGAGGGCGGAGGCGGCGCGGGCTTCGCGGCGAAAACGCTCGAGGGCTTGAGGATCCTGGGCGAGGTCGTCGGGGAGAAACTTAAGAGCGACGAAGCGACCGAGTTCGGTGTCTTCAGCTTTGTAGACCACGCCCATACCGCCGCCGCCAAGTTTTTCGACGATGCGGTAGTGCGAAATGGTCTGGCCGATCACTGAGGCCGAATGTTACGTGGGCGAAATAGGGCAAGTCAACGAAAGCGATGCTGCAGGGACGCCGTCGCGGCGGGCGGGAAGATGGCGGCGCTACTCAATCCGCGGGCAGGGGCGCCGGGCGGGCTACGGCGCGGCGTGCTCTTGAGGGTACGGGTTCTTCCGCCGGAGTTTCCAGCCAACTGCGCACTTCCGGCAGAGCCTGGCGCATGGCTGCCTCTCCGGCGCGAATCAGCTCTCCGGAACGTTTAAAGTCGTCGTAGGCGAAGCCGGCCACGTCGGGTTCAACGATCACGTCGGCCGCGCCTCGCCAGAGATGGCTCATCTGGTCCTGCGCGATGGCGAAGGATTGTCCAATCACGTCGAACAAGTGACGCGGGGCTCCGTTTTTGTTCCACTGTCCCTTCAAATGCACGGCCAGCACGCGGTCGGCGCCCATCTCGTGCAGCGGCGCCGTGGGCACGGGATGGGAGAGCATGCCATCGATCAGGAAGCGTCCGCGAATGTTTACCGGGAGGAACATACCCGGATAGGCGCAACTGGCGCGCACGGGATCGACGATTGAGCCGGAGTGAAAGACTACGCCTTCGCCCGTGTTGAAGTCGGTGGCGGTGATACCCAGAGGAATGCGCAGCTCCTCGAAGGTCTTTACCTTCAGCGTGCGGGCGAGAAACTCAACCATACGGTCGTTGGAGGCGAATCCGTATCGCGAGACCGTCCAGCGGGCGAAGGTAGTGAACCGGCAGGAGTGTGCGACCTCTTCCAATTCTTCGATCGACAAGCCACTGCAATAACAGGCGCCGATGAGCGCGCCCACGCTGGTGCCGGCGACGACGCGCACCGGGATACCTTCTTCTTCGAGGACTTTGAGGACTCCGATATGCGCCATGCCGCGGGCAAAACCACCGCCCAGGGCGACGCCGAGAGCGGGAGATAGCGGTCCGGCAGCAACGGCCTTGCGGGAGAGTTCCCGTCCGAAGGCTTGCACCGACCGAATGATTTTGCCGAAACTCTTCAATTGAACCCCACGTCTGGAACCCCGACTAAAGCCCCACGTCGCCGGTCAGGTGCGGTTCCAGTAGCTTCTATATAGGATGCCACAGCCGACTGGTAAGGCAGCAGGCCACTTTGGTGCCATCGCGGTTACGGGAGAGAGTTACGAGAGAACCGGACAGCCTTCGATAAAAACCCTCGGCTGGGCCTCTGTGGATGACTAACTCCTGTAATCCTGCTAAGTTGCCGGATATATGGTGCGGGAGATTTCAGCCGGGGGAGTGGTGATCCGCAAGCTTGCCGGCGAGTGGTGGATGGCGGCTGTGGAATTGCCGCGTGAGTTGGGACAGGGGACGCGGCGAACGGGACATCGCCCCGCAGCAACCGGTGCGCTCACCTTGCCCAAGGGTTTGATGGATACCGGAGAGAAGGCGGCGGAGACCGCGCTGCGCGAGGTGCATGAGGAAACCGGTGTGACTGCCGAGATCGTCAGCAAACTGGGCGACAGCAAGTATGTGTATACGCGCACCTGGGGTGACGGAGAGCGGGTCTTCAAGATAGTAAGCTTCTACCTGATGCGGTATCGCTCAGGACGGATCAACCAGATAGCGGATGAGATGCGGATCGAAGTAGCGCGGGCGCTTTGGGTTCGGCTCGACGAGGCGCCGAAGCTGCTGGCCTACAAGGGCGAGAAACTGATGGCGCGGCGGGCGCTGGAGTATGTGGAAAGTCACGACGAGGTTTAGGATTTCGAGACGTGAAAGTGAGCCTGGATTTTAGACCCGGTCTGCTTGTTCTGCTTCTGTTCGTGCTGACGCCAACTCTCGCGTCGTATGCGAGGGATCGAGCGACTCCCGCTCTGGATCCAGGTTATGCGGCAGCGCTTGCGGCTGCCGATCACTTTTTGCAGGCGTGGCAGTCTGGCGACGCGGAGAGCGGCGCGGCTCTGCTTACCAGCCATGCCAAGGATGAGTCTACCAGCGCGGCGCTCGATAAGTTTTTCGAGAGTGCCGACCCAGTCTCCGGCAACCGAGCCTACGAAATTGGCCGGGGAAAAATGTTGAAGCGCGGGCGCTATGAATTTCCGGTGGTGATGATCGGCGACGCTGCCACAAATCGCCACAGCCGACGCAGTTCCTCTCGCATCATCGTGGTGAATACCGGGCACAGTGACTGGGCGATCGATAAGCTACCTTAGCCGGACACAGGTGAGTGCTCCCGGCGAATCTTGACCACGGATAACCCATAGGAGCACAGTAGACGGTCGAATTCTTACTGAGGCTTGCTCATGAAACGCATTCATAAAGTTGCGGTACTCGGGGCTGGAACCATGGGAGCGCGGATCGCTGCGCATTTTGCCAACGCCGGTGTGCCCAGCTATTTGCTCGATATCGTTCCCCCTGACGCCGATGCGGCAACGCGGAACAAGATTGCAGAGGCTGGCCTTGAGGCCGCGAAAAAATCCAAGCCCGCGGCTTTTATGGATGCTTCGCTGGCCCGCCTGATCACGATCGGCAACTTTGACGATGACCTGAAGAAGCTCGCGGAGGTTGACTGGATCATCGAAGCCGTCGTCGAAAATCTCGAGATCAAACGAACGCTGCTCCGCAAAGTTGAAGCAATCCGGAAGCCCGGGACGATTGTTACCACGAATACCAGCGGCTTGCCGGTGGGAAAAATCGCGGAGGGATTCTCCGAGGAGTTCCGGCGCGCCTGGTTCGGGACGCACTTCTTTAATCCGCCGCGTTACATGCGGCTGCTGGAAATTATTCCCACGCCGGAGGCCGATGCCGCGGCCATCGAAGCTGTTTCGCGTTTCTGCGACGTGCAACTGGGCAAGGGCGTGGTGCTGGCAAAGGACACACCGAACTTTATCGCTAACCGCATTGGAACGTTTTCGGTTTTGAATGTGATGCGGCTGATGCAGGAGATGGATTTGACGGTCGAAGACGTGGACGCGCTGACCGGGCAAGCCGTTGGCTGGCCGAAGTCGGCGACTTTCCGCACCATCGATTTGGTTGGGCTGGATATTTTGGGGCATGTGGTTGGGAACATGGAAAAGGCGGGCGGGCAGGAGCGCCCGCCCCACGCCAGCGCGTTGCCCGATTTTTACAAACAGATGCTCGAGCGCAAGTGGCTGGGGGACAAGACTAAGGGCGGCTTCTACAAGAAAGCGAAAAGCGCGGAAGGCAAAGAAGATGAGCGGCTGGCGCTGGACTGGAAGACGCTGGAATATCATCCGCGGCAGAAGCCGAAGTTCGCGGCGCTCGACATGGCGAAGAACATTGAAGATACCAGTGCGCGGGTGCGCATGCTGCTCGGCCTCGAAGGCAGCGGACCGCAGAAGGGCGATAAGGCGGGGGCGTTCTTGTGGAGCGCGTTGTCCGATCTGTGGAATTACTCGGCGAATCGCGTGCCGGAGATTTCTGATTCGATCGTGGAGATCGATCGGGCCATGCGGCTGGGATTTAATTGGGAGCTGGGTCCGTTCGAATTGTGGGACGCTGCCGGGGTGGAAGCTACGGTGGCGCGCATGAAAAGCGAGGGCACACCGGTAGCGGCGAATGTGGAGAAGTTGCTGGAATCGGGGCAGAGGTCCTGGTATGCGGACGATGCAAAATCTCCATCCGGACGTAAGTACTGGGATCTGCAAAGTAAGGGTTACCTGCCGGTTGAGGTTCCGGCTGGAGTGTGGTCGGTTACCGTCGCGAAGAAATCTAACGGCGTGGTGAAGAAAAATTCCGGCGCGTCGCTAGTCGATCTCGGCGACGGCGTGGGCTGCATCGAGTTTCACAGCAAGATGAACTCGCTGGGCGCCGACATCATCGGTTTGATTGTGCAAACTCTCAAGCCTGGCGGACCGGGGGATAATTTTGAAGCGTTCGTCATTACCAACGACGCTGCAAATTTTTCCGTGGGCGCGAACCTGATGCTGCTATTGATGAGCGTCCAGGAAGATGAGTGGGACGATGTTGACCTCGCGATCCGGCAGTTTCAAGGCATGACCCAGGCGATCAAGTTCTCGGCGAAGCCGGTGGTGGTCTCGGCGTTTGGGTTGTGCCTGGGCGGGGGCACGGAAATTTCTTTGCATGCGGCGGCGCGGCAGCCCCACGCCGAGCTTTACACAGGCTTGGTGGAAGTAGGCGTAGGGCTCCTCCCAGGCGGCGGAGGTTGCAAAGAAATGTTGCTGCGCGCCGTCGACGGCGCGGCGGCTTTGCGGGGCGGTAAGGCCAGCGGCGATGCGCTTGCGGGATCGATCGAGATGCTGGAGGCGATGAAGCGGGCTTTTGAGACTATTGCTACGGCCAAGGTCGCGACCTCAGCGCACGAGGCGCGGGGCTTCGGGTTTCTCAACGAGAGCGACGGCATCACGATGAACCGCGAGCGCGTGCTCTCCGACGCCAAAGGCCGCGCGCTCGAACTCTTGCGCGCAGGCTACGAGCCGCCGGTGCCGCGCACCGACATTCCCGCCCCGGGCGAGAGCCTGCTGGCTACGTTGAGGATGGGCGTCCACCTGATGCGGCAGGGGGATTACATCACGGAATACGAAGTTAAGCTCGCTACCAAGATCGCTGAAGTGCTTTGCGGCGGGAAGGTTACTCCGGGCACGCCCGTCAGCGAGCAGTACATTCTTGATCTCGAGCGCGAGGGATTTAAGTCACTATGCGGCGAGAAGAAGACGCAGGAGCGGATTCAGTACACGCTGAAGACTGGGAAAACGCTGAGGAATTAGGGTTTGCTATGTGCTCGCATTACATCTTGAATGACTTGTGTTGTGATGTATAATGGCTACATAGGGAGTCTCCAAATGAGCTACGTACAACCGGCAGGAGTTTTATCTCCAAGATCTTCCGTCCGTTCGGTGGACGTCATCTACAGCACAAACAATGGGGGGTGGTCGGTCGCGAGAATTGGTTGGGAAAATTCTGAAAGCGTCGGTATTCGGTGGAATGGTTCAGACGACACTCCCGGCATCGGCAGTCCGCAGTCCCGCGGAAATCCCACGTGGTTCATCCTGCCGGAAGAACTCCACGATGTGATTCTGGCCAAGGTGGAAGAACTCGTCATCAGTGCTCCTGGCGGTCTTTTCGATCAATACCGAGAGATGGCGAACGATGTTCAGCATGAGAAAGAAGCGGCAGAGTGGAGCGAAGGACTAATCGGCGATGCATCCACGGAGGGGTGAGGTTTGGTGGGTAGCCTTCGACCCGTCCGTGGGCGGGGAGATCCAGAAGACGCGGCCAGCGATTATTGTAAGCAATAACGGAGCGAATATGGCTCTGAACCGCTTGATTGTCGTGCCGCTGACCAGCCAGATCGCGAAGGTTTACGCAGGCCAGGCTATGGTGACCGTTAACGGCGAACCGCGCAAGGCGATGGCCGATCAATTGACGACGGCTTCGAAGGACCGTCTGCGCTCCAAACTGGGCCAAGTATCGACTTCGGACATTGCCTCTGTGGAACGCGCCATTCTGCTGCATCTGGGTATTAGGCGCTGAATCAGACTTTGCTTGGTATATATTTTTGATATAGGCGTGCCCGATGTTTGAAGGGCGGCGCGAATCGATCCCGCGACTGACCACGCGCCGAATGCGCACCCGGTCGCCCTCAAAACGAAACCAATCATCCAAGATCCGAAGGAATGGTTTCGCAAGCTCGATGAACTGAATTCCGAGCCCGCCCCACAGCTGACCGCCCTCTGAAAGCGGCTTCGCACCGGAGTCGATGTTTGATTGATCAGCGCGAGGCAGGAAAGGGACTTTCCTGGCAAGACTGGGCGAAGTTTTAGATTTTATCTATAAGCAGAACTCTCCCTGCCAATCAAATCCAAACGGCGACCGCTGCGCGTACATCCGGTGAGGCAGTAAAAACCGAAAGGACAATTTTCCATGAAGAAACGCAATGCAGTTCTGCTCGGGGTATTGGCACTGGCTTGTGCGAGCTTTAGCGTCGCGCAAAACCCCATGGTCGGCGGGCACGATATGTTGCCCATGAAAAACATTATTCAGAATGCTGTGAACTCGGACGATCACACCACCCTGGTCGCGGCCGTGAAAGCGGCGGGCTTGGTGGACACGCTGGAGGGCACGGGACCGTTTACGGTGTTCGCACCGACCAACGAGGCCTTTGCGAAGCTGCCCGCGGGCACGGTGGATACTCTGTTAAAGCCCGAGAACAAGGATCAGCTCACCAAGGTTCTTACTTACCACGTGGTCGCGGGAAAAGTGACCTCGAACGAACTCAGGAAGATGATTAAAGAGGGACACGGAACTGCGGAGCTTACGACCGTGGAAGGCGGGAAGCTGCAGGCTATGATGGCCGGCGGCAAGATCGAACTGAAAGACGAGAAGGGCGGCACGGCGACGGTCACGATTCCGAACGTCATGCAGTCCAATGGCGTGATCCACGTGATCGATAGCGTACTGCTGCCGTAATCTGGATGCTGGTTTGGATGATTCGCAATCGTCAGGACTGACGCGCTCGCAAGAGCGTCTCTTTTTTTGCGAGGAAAAAGAGTTCCGGCAACAGATACGGGAACTGGAGCTACAATAAGTCTGCATGCAAAAACATATTGCAACATTCACCCTCGTGCTTCTTGCGCTCTTTCTGCTTGGCCTTTCATTGGCGAACGGGCAGAGCAAGGACCCTATGCCGAAAGAGGCCGCGCCCGACGTTCCGGACAGCATTCAGGCACCTGCGGGCGAAGAGGTTGCTCTATTCGCTCACGCGACCGGCTCGCAGATCTACACCTGCCAGGCATCGGCCGACGGAAAGTTCAGCTGGACGCTTAAAGCGCCTGAGGCTGAGTTGCACGATCGAAATGATAAAGCGATCGGACAACACTCGGCGGGACCGACCTGGAAATTGAAAGATGGCAGCGAGGTCACTGGTAAGGCAGTCGCTCACGTGGACGCGCTGGATGAGCAGTCGATTCCCTGGTTGCTGGTGAAGGTAGTGAATCATTCGGGAAGCGGATTGCTGAGCAACGTGGACACGATTCAGAGAGTTCACACGCATGGCGGGAAGCCGCCGGCCGAGGGCTGCGACATGTCACATCGCGACGCGGAGTCGAAGAGCAGTTACACGGCGGATTATTACTTTTACGCGCCGAGCAAGTGAAATTGGTTCGCCGCGATGATTCCGAAAAACTTGAATGGCCGCGGCCTTTCTTGAACTGGGTAAGTTACCGGCCGGAACCATGGTCAGTAGACATTGCGCCCGGGACGTTCAACAATGATCCTGCAGGGGGCAGTAATGACATACGTCGTGATTTATGAAAAGTCGGATACGGGATGGGGCGCATACTCTCCGAACCTGCCTGGCTTGGCAGCGGAGGGCGAAACGCTGGAAGATGTGAAAGAATTAATCCACGAGACCATGGAACAGCATCTCGACGGCGCGAGGCGAGAGAGCGGGTCCCTCGCGGCCCCAGCTAGAATGATGGAATACATTTCAATAGATCGCCATGCGTGAAGTTATTGTTGCTTCTTCCGTTCGCACTCCGGTAGGACGCGCCTTTAAAGGTACGCTGCGGGCTACGCGTCCCGATGAATTGGCGTCGGTCGCTATCAAGGGCGCGCTCGATCGCGTGCCGCAACTCGACCCGAAAGAAATCGAAGATGTGATTCTCGGCTGCGCCATGCCTGAAGCCGAGCAAGGGATGAACGTGGCGCGCATCGCCTCGCTGCGCGCCGGATTGCCCGTGGAAACCTCGGCGCTCACGATCAATCGATTCTGCTCCTCTGGTTTGCAGGCGATTGCCATGGCGGCGGAGCGCATCATGAGCGGAGGGGCGGAGGCGATTGTGGCCGGCGGCACGGAATCGATGTCGATGATTCCGATGGGCGGGCACAAGGTTTCGCCGAATCCCTGGCTGGTCGACCACTATCCTGACGCGTACCTGAACATGGGCCTTACCGCCGAGCGCGTCGGCCACCGCTTTGGAATCACACGCGAAGCGGCGGACGCATTATCGCTGCGCAGCCATCAGAAGGCGCTAGCCGCGATTCAGGCCGGGCGTTTCGACGAGGAGGTTGTTCCCGTGCCTGAGAGCTTCACCGCCCCGAACGGCGCGAAACCGAAGCGGCACGAAATTGTCTTCAAGATGGATGAAGGTCCGCGGGGTGATACTTCACTTGAGGCTCTGCTCTCGCTGAAGCCGGCCTTTCAGTTGAAGGGCACAGTTACGGCCGGAAATTCTTCGCAGATGTCCGATGGAGCGGCGGCTGCGGTGGTCATGTCGGCAGAGCGCGCGCAAGCTTTGGGAATCAAGCCGCTGGCTCGATATGTTTCGTTCGCTACCGCTGGCTACAAGCCCGAAGAGATGGGACTCGGACCGGTGTATGCGATTCCGAAGGCTTTGAAGCTGGCCGGGCTGGAGCTTTCCGATATCGACGTGATTGAGCTGAACGAGGCCTTCGCCGCGCAGTCGCTGGCGGTGATTAAAGAAGCCGGGCTTGATCCGGAGAAGGTGAATCCCAATGGAGGCGCGATCGCGCTGGGGCATCCTTTGGGCTGTACGGGGGCTAAGCTGACGGCAACGATCATCCGCGAATTGAAGCGACGAAACGCGCGCTATGGGATGGTGACGATGTGCGTGGGCGGGGGGATGGGGGCGGCGGGGATTTTCGAAAATCTGCAATAACTGTTCTTTACGCTGTTTTGGTTGGACTTGCCGCTGCAGTGGAGAACAAGCGAGCGAAGGCGAAAAATCGCGGCGCAGTCTCCGTCTCCCCTACTTAACCGCGCCAGCTTGTATGTACCAGCCCCTATCATTGACGCTCAGGGCCGACTAGAATAGCTTCACGCGGTT
>Ga0074044_10003344_pt1 | contig 13709 bp, 12 predicted proteins | sample BogForMeECP23OM1_FD_94443 | JGI IMG/M metagenome (GOLD analysis project Ga0074044, IMG submission 94443) | Bog forest soil microbial communities from Calvert Island, British Columbia, Canada - Bog Forest MetaG ECP23OM1 | ecosystem: Environmental > Terrestrial > Soil > Wetlands ... | reverse complement strand
GGCGCCGCGCCCGGGCGCGGCGGTGCATCTTGAGGGACAGCTGCTGCGCGAGCAGTTCGTCGAACTTCAGTCGCCGCCACGCCGGGTGCGTGCGCTCGTCGAGCGCGGTTTGCGACGCGTCCGGCGAGGGCTCGTGCAGATAGCGCACGGCCTGGGCGAAGCCCCACAGCCGGCGCGGCTCCCGGGTCCACGGCGGCAACGTCTCGGCGAGGTACGCCGCATCGGCTTGCAGCGCGCGATGCACGAGGCGGCGCAGCTCGTCCTGGGCAAGACCTGCCGTCGTCGGGTAGACCGGTGTCAGCCGGTCCGGCAGCGGCGTGCCCGGCGCGACGACATGAAAGCTTGGATGGACGATTTCGAGCCCGAAGTGGCCTTCGCGCACGTCCCCGAACGCGCGCACACGCTTGCCCGGGGCCAGCGCTTTTTGCTGGCTGGGATAGAAATGAAAGAAGCGCAATACCAGCTGCGCTTCTCCGTCTTCGAGCAGGCAGACGAGCTGTCGTCGCGGTCGATAGTGAATATCGGTATTGGCAATGGTCGCTTCGACTTGCCACGCTTGGCCCGGCTTGAGCGCCGACAGCGGACACAGGCGGGTACGGTCCTCGTAGCGCAGGGGCAGATGCAGCACCAGGTCCTGGTCGCGGAGGATGCCCAGGCGCGAGAGCTTGTCCGCGAGGCTGTTGCCCGCCTTCGGCTCAGCGGTCTTCTTTGCCGTGGCCATGCGCCAGGAAGCAGCCTCCCGGTCACCCCTGCTTGAGCACCAGGATGCCCTCGACTTCAACCCGGGCGCCACGGGGAAGCCCGGCAACCTGGTAGGTCGCCCGGGCCGGATACGGCGCGGTAAAGAAGCCCGCCATGATGTCGTTAACCCGCGCAAAGTCGGCCATGTCGGCGAGCAGAAGCGTTATCTTCACCATGTCGTCCAGGGCACCGCCGGCCGCTGCCGCCACCGCTTGCAGATTAGCGAACACCTGGCGCGCCTGCGCCTCGGTTCCGTCGCGCAGGCTGCCGGTTGCCGGATCGAGTCCGATCTGCCCGGACAGGAACACCGTCTCGCCAACGCGGATCGCCTGCGAATAGGGGCCGATGGCCGCCGGCGCGGCGTTGGTGTGGATTGCTTGTCTGCTCATGACACCCTCCTCGCGCCAATTTACCATGCGCCGACAAGCCCGCGCTCAGTGTTCGACTTCGTTGCCCGCCTCGATCCAGGCGTCGATGCCGCCGAGCAGCGGCCGGATGCGCTTGAAGCCGATCTTCCTCAGCTTCTGCGCCACTCTCACGGCGGTGGCCTCGTTCGGACAGGCGCAGTAGACGATGACCTCGCCGTCGATCGGCACATTCTTGAATGCCTCGTTGATTCGTTTCATGTCGATGGGGCGTGCGCCGGGAATGCGGCCGGTCGCGGCCTGCGTCAGGGCAGAACGCACATCAACCAGAGCCCCCACCTTCTGCGCGGCGATGAGCTCGCGCAGCTCGTCGACGGTGACCCGGTCCGTCCGCAGCTGCCTGATGAGAAGGTGACGTCGCGCCCATTTGCTGAGGATCCAAAGGGCGAATACCACCACGATGAGCATCAGGCCATACTCGCCCAGCGAGGAGAGTTTCGTCAGGACCTCGCCGACTGCGTCGCGGAACGCGTAGCCCAGCCCTACGCCGACACCGACCCACAGCGCGGCGCCCCCCGCGTCGAATGCGACGAAGGTCGCGTAGTTGAGGCGGATGGCGCCGGCGAGCGCGGTTGCCACCGATGCGAACCCGGGGACGAACTTGGCGACCAGCATCGACGCCGGGCCGAAGCGCTGGAAGATCGTCTCGGTCTGCCGGACGCAGGTGTCCTGCGACAGCGACACGCGACACAGCGTGCTCAGGATGCGCAACCCGAACCTGCGCCCGGCGGCGTACCAGCCGGTGTCGGCAATCAGCGCCGCCCCTACCCCTACGCCGATGAGCTCGAATACCGGAGGCCCGCCACCGGCGGCGAGCGCGCCGGCAACGATGAGCGTCGGATAGGCGGGAAGCGGCAGCCCGGCCTGCAACGCGAGCACGTTGAGGAACACAAAGCCCAGGCCGTAATGCTCGACGAGTGAGATTAGTTGATTCATGGCGGCAAAAACGAGCGCCCGAGCATCAGTCTATTGGGGCGATGCATTGCAAGGTCAATAGCGAGCCCGATAACGTCGCGCTATGAGCTTAAGAGCCATTTGCTCGGAACAGAAGGCTCGGCCGCACTGGAGTTTACGCCGCAGGCCCATCTGGCTATAATTTCGCAGCACCGGGGACGTAGCTCAGCTGGGAGAGCGTCGCGTTCGCAATGCGAAGGTCGAGGGTTCGATCCCCTTCGTCTCCACCAAGACCCTCACCCATTTCCGTGAATTCCGAGCCGCCGCTGCCAAGGCGACCCATTCAAGCGTAAGAAGCAACACGGCGGACGTGGCGCAGCTAGGTCTGCAGCGGGCGCTGGCGGTGGCGACATCATGCCCGGACCGCTCCGCCGGCTCCTTCGCCGCCTCGCTACAATCTGACTTCCATTGCCGGCCCTAGGCAGGAGCCATGTTCGCATTTTTCGAAAGGCGCATTCGACCGACCGCGCTGCCACGTGATCCACCGCCGGCCGGCCTTCTGCCGTTCTACTGGCACTTCATCCGCCAGACGAGGCGGCTGTACGCGGCGATGTTCGCCACCGGCCTCGCGGTGGCCCTGATCGACACGCTGATCCCGGTGTTCATCGGCAAGCTGGTTACCCTGATGCAGGCCGCCGACCGCGCCGCGGCGTTCCGCGCCGCCGCGCCGGTGCTGCTGGGAATGGCCGCCGTTGTGCTCTTCGGTCGGCCGCTCACGCTGCTTGCCGACAGCCTGGTGCGCAACAATGCCGTCGTTCCGGGCGTTACCAGCCTCATACGGTGGCAGAGCCACTGGCACGTGGTGCGACAGAGCTGGCCGTTCTTCCAGAACGACTTTGCCGGGCGCATCGCCAACCGCGTCATGCAGACCAGCAATGCCTTGCGCGAGTCGGTGGTATCGAGCATCCGCGCCATCTGGTACATCGCGATCTACGGCCTGAGCGCGCTGGTGCTGATGGCCCTGGCTGACTGGCGCCTGGCGATTCCGACCGTCCTGTGGTTTGCCGGCTACATATTCTTTCTGCGCCATTTCGTGCCACGGATGCGCGACCTCGCCAAGACCAGCTCGGAGCTGCGCTCCCTGGTGATGGGCCGCGTGGTGGACAGCTACACCAACATTCTTACGGTGAAGCTCTTTGCCCGGGCGCGCGACGAGGACGCCTACGTGCGCGCGGTCGTCGACGAGCATACGGCCGCGATCGCGGCACATATGCGGCTGATCACCCGCTTCATGGCGACGCTGTCGACGATGAACGCAATGCTGCTGGTGAGCACCGCCGGCATCGGCATCACTCTCTGGGGGCAGGGCCAGGTCAGCGCCGGTGTCGTGGCGACCGCGCTGCCGCTGGCGTGGCAGATTTCCAACGTTGCCGGCTGGGTGAGCTGGGAGGTAACGGGCATTTTTGAAAACGTCGGCGTGGTGCAGGAAGGCATGCAGACCATCGCCGTGCCGCATGGGCTGGTCGACCGGCCCGACGCGGGCGAGCTCGAGGTTCCGCACGGGGAGATCCGCTTCGAGCACCTGTCGTTCGGCTACGGCCGCGCCGACGGCAGGCGCGTCCTCGACGACCTCAACCTGGTCATTCGACCCGGCGAACGGGTGGGGCTGGTCGGCCGGTCAGGGGCCGGCAAGTCGACGCTGGTCAACCTGTTGCTGCGTTTTCATGAAATCGAACAGGGCTGCATCCGCATCGACGGGCAGAACATCAGCTCGGTCACGCAGGAAAGCCTGCGTTCGGCCATTGGCATGGTCACCCAGGACACCTCGCTTTTGCACCGCTCCATCGCCGCGAACATCGGCTACGGTCGCCCGGGGGCGACGATGGCCGAGATCGAGGCGGCCGCGCGCAAGGCGCAGGCCCACGATTTCATCCTCGACCTGCACGACTGGAAGCGGCGCACCGGCTACGAGGCGCACGTCGGCGAGCGCGGCGTGAAGCTGTCGGGGGGGCAGCGGCAGCGCATCGCCATCGCGCGCGTCATACTCAAGGATGCCCCGATCCTGGTGCTCGATGAAGCCACGTCGGCGCTCGACAGCGAGGTCGAGCTGGCGATCCAGGACCAGCTGCTGGGGCTGATGGAGGGCAAGACCGTGATCGCCATCGCCCACCGCCTGTCGACCATCGCCCGCATGGACCGCCTGATCGTGCTCGAACAAGGCCGCATCGTCGAGCAGGGCACCCACGACGAGCTGCTGCGCTTGAACGGGCACTACGCGTTGCTGTGGAAGCACCAGTCGGGCGGATTCCTGCCCAAGGACACGCCACAGGAGGACGCGCCGCTGATGGAGGAGGCCCCGCTCGACGAGATGCGAGCCATCGAGCAGCCCGAGCCCAACGTCAACGACGAGCCCATTCCGGCCAGGTCCTGAGGCGCTGGCCTCGGCAGGCTTGGGCCGCCTACCGCTGCTCGAGCGCGACGAGCAGCATGCCATGCGCGTCCTGGATTGCTCCGCCGGCGGCCACCGGGACTCCAGCGGCCGGACCCGAGGCCCGAGTGCGCGAACCGCCTGCGCCCGGCACTGATACGCAGCCGAGGGCCGCGTAGTCAGGCCTCAGTCGAGCGCAGCAACGCCTGCCCCATCCGCACGCGGCTGCCCGGAAGGACGTTGGCGCAGCGCCGGTAGTGGCCCGGGGCAAGGACGATGAGGGTCGACCCGTGCTGAAACCAGCCCATCTCCTCGCCCTTGCGCAGTGGCGCAGCGCAAGGAATACGGTTCGGCCCGGGGTAGTTCAGATGCAGGAGCACGTCGACGAAGTGCAGGCGGATGCTCGCCACCAGGATCGCCGCGACCGGCACCAGGGTGACGATATCGCCACTGCCGTCCAGATGGGCCGGCAGCACCACGCGCTCGTTGCGGCAGAAGAGCCTTTCGACCCGCTCGAGCGCAATCGGGTTGACGTTCCAGGTATCGCCGGAGATGTAGGTGACTTGCGTGATCCGGCAGTCGTGCGGGGCGTGAAAGCGGTGATACATGCCCGAGGACAAGCGCAGGGTCACGTAGCAGCCGTCGTGGTAAAGGCGGGCGAGCGCCGCATCGGCAAGCAGCTCCTCGAGAGTGTAGGACTGCCCCTTGGCCTGGATCAGCACGCCGCTCGCGACACGGCCGCACGGTCCGACAATGGCGTCGCAAGGGCTAACCAGGACGGCCGGATCGGGGTCGATCGGCCGGGCCCCCTCCTTGAGCTCGCGGACGAAGCAGTCGTGCATGCTGCGAAACCGGGTTGTCTTCGCCTCGCCCAGATCGAGATCGGAAAAAAACCGCCAGACGCCGATCGACAGATCGCGCACCACCGGTTGTTCGATCTGGCTGAACCAGCCCATGAACCGGGTCAGCAGCCGCCGGGGTACGCGGTTGGTGAGCAGGAAGTTGATGTCCTCCTGCTGGAAGAATCGGAGCAGCGCGGATCGGACCGTCATGGCTCTGTAACGCGGCTCGGGTAGACCTGCGCTGCGGAACACACATGGACGCGATCCTGGCTCTGTACACGCTCGGCGCCGTCGCATCGGCCGCCTCGATCTCGAAGTTGAGGAGCCGTCTGGCGCTGTCCTGCGCCAAGCACCCCTCCTTGCCAGGGCACTCGCGTCTCGCGCGACGACTTGCCTCGCTCGCCCCGTTCTACGAATACGACGAAGCCGAGTTCTTCGGCTCCGACGGCGCGCCGCAAGAAATCGCCGCCCTTCGCCGCAGCGGATTCATGCGCCTGTCGGGAATCTTTCGCGAACGTTACGCGGCCACGGCGCGGCTCACCGCGGAGATCGAAGAGGGCATCTCCGACCTGCAATTCACCACTGCCTATCGCGTGCCGTTCCAGTACCGGCGCCTGGTGCGCGAGCATCTCAACGCCGGCGCTTTCGTGCGCTCGTCCGACGGCGTCACGCTCACCGATCTGGACGGCAATCGTCTGTACGATCTTAGCGGCTCCTACGGCGTCAACTTGCTCGGCTACGACTTCTACAAGCAATGCATGGAGCGCGGCAGCGCCCAAGTGCGCGAACTCGGTCCGGTGCTCGGCGCCTATCACCCCGTGGTCGCCTACAGCGTCAAGCGGCTCAAGGAGATCTCCGGGCAGGACGAGGTGTCGTTCCACATGTCCGGCACGGAGGCGGTCATGCAGGCGGTGCGGCTTGCCCGCTACCACACGGGGCGCTCGCGGCTGGTGCGCTTCTGTGGCGCCTACCATGGCTGGTGGGGCGATGTGCAACCGGGCATCGGCAACCCGGTGCCCGCGCCTGAGACCCTGACGCTGCGGGACATCGATGAGCGCTCGCTGCGAGTCTTGCGCAAACGCCGCGACATCGCCTGCGTGCTGGTCAATCCGCTGCAGGCCTTGCATCCGAACGCCAATGCGCCGGGCGATTCGGCGCTCGTCGACAGCGCGCGCAAGGCTCATTTCGACCGCGCGGCGTACACCGAGTGGCTCGGCCGCCTGCGCGAGGTCTGCTCCGAGCGCGACATCGTCTTGATCTTCGACGAGGTCTTCGTCGGCTTTCGCCTCGCGCTCGGTGGCGCGCAGGAGTATTTCGGGGTCAAGGCCGACATGGTCACCTATGGCAAGACGCTTGGCGGCGGTTTCCCGGTCGGCGCGGTCTGCGGCCGCAGGGACCTGATGAAGCGCTTTCGCGACGACCAGCCGACGAACATCTGCTTCGCTCGCGGCACCTTCAACTCCCACCCCTACGTAATGGCCGCCATGCGCGAATTCCTGCAAGCGCTCGATACGCCGCAGATCATCCACCTCTACGCCGACCTCGACGCGGTCTGGAACGATCGGGCGGAAAGGCTCAACCAACGCCTGGCCGACAACGGCCTGCCGCTGCGGGTCGCCAACCTGTCCTCCATCTGGACGACGTACTACACGCGCGCCTCCCGGTACAACTGGATGCTGCAGTACTACCTGCGCGCCGAGGGTCTTGCCCTGAGCTGGGTCGGCTCGGGCCGCCTCATCTTCAGCCTCAACTACACGGATGCCGATTTCGCCGCGGTTGCCGATCGCTTCGTGGCGGCGGCGGTCGCGATGCAGCAGGACGGGTGGTGGTGGGCCGATGCCTCGGTGACCAACGAGGCCATCCGGAGGCGGATTTTGCGGGAGATGATCGCCCACCGACTTCGCCGCGTCGGCGCTCATTCGGCGCAGCACCGACGGGCGACACGCCCTCCGGCTTAGACGTGCTTGGTTCCGGACATCGGATCGATGAACTCGCCACGAAGCAGGTAGAACGGCGCCTTGTGGTAGAGCTTGATGTCGTGGAACGGGTCGGTGAGGATTTTCGTCAGCCAGCACAGCCCCGTCTCCACATCCTCGAGAAAGAACAGGTGCACGGTCCGGAACAGCAGCGCGCCGATGCCGATGGCAATCCAGAGCATCGCCATATTGCGGATGAATCCGGCCGAATCGGCCGGCGCCTCGAACACCCCGCCCAGCGTCGGATCGATATAGAGCAGCAGCGGCGAGAGCGCCCAGATTGCCAGCAGCACGATCTTGCGCCTCAGGTTATAGCCAACTTTGATTTGCTCCTTGTATTCGTGGGTTGCGCGATTGACGGCGTCGTAGCCCTTTGGCTCGAAGACGAAGTGTCCGACTTGCCGGCTGATCATGGCGACCAGCCAGCCCAGCAGCGCCGCCTTAACGGGATCGGAAAACAGAAGCATGTAGCTGCCGAGAAAGGCTATGGCACTGAGGAGATGGAGCGACTGGTTGATGCGGCTGTGGTGGTAATAGCGATGATCATCCCAACGTTGCTGTTGAAGAGTTCGCCACACGCTACTCATCAAGAACCTCCTTACTGGACGGTTGCAAGGTAGACCCGTCGAGATTGCAGCGCGAATTGTTGACCTATTTATGACAAGAGGCCCCGGTCTGCAAAATAGATGTGGCGCCTCGGTGATAATTGGCTGCGTCGCACCTCGCGGCCAATCCCGCTCGCGGCACTCGCGCTCGACGAGGGCCGCCGCGGGCCGTGCCAAGGCGCGCACTTCGATGACCTCGCTGCAAAAGGCATCCGCGGCCATGCCGGCCGCAGCGTGCCCCTTCCCTCGGTCGCCAATCGCCGTCACCACCGATCGATGGACGCCGAGTTCGCCGCGCTCATAGCCAAGTATGGGTACGCTGCTACGTTTGTAGGCACGCTGCTCGAGGGCGAATCCTTTCTTGTTCTTTCCGGGCTGGCCGCCGACCGCGGCTACCTCAGCCTGCCGCTGCTCATTGCCGTCGGCGCGGCAGGGTCGTTGCTCACCGACAACGTCTTCTTCGCCATGGGCCGGTTGCTCGGCCCGGCCCTGCTGCAGCGATTTCCTGGTCTCGCGCCATCGGCCGCCCGCGCCAACGCGCTCGTCGAGCGCCTGCCCAACACCGCCGTGATCAGCGTTCGCTTCCTGTACGGCATGCGCAGCGTCGGGCCGGCGGTGATCGGTGCCGGGACCATGACCTGGGCGCGCTTCATCATGCTCGATCTGGTGGCGGCTTGCCTGTGGAGCGCCTGCTGGGTCAGCGCCGGCTACGCGCTGGGCGAAGCCCTGGAACCGCTGCTGCGTCGACTCTCCCCCGTCGGGGCCTGGCTCCTGGCAGGCCTCGCAGGGGTGGCCCTGGTCGCCACCGGCGTTGCCTGCCTGCGCCGACGCCGGGCCCGGCCTGGCCCGGATTGGCGTCCCTAGCGACTTATCGCCGGCACGACCGGCGACGGGCGAGGCAGCGCGCCGCTTGACAGCGACCGCTAAACTGCTAAGGTAGTCGCTGGTTAACCAATTTGACGGCGCATGCCCAAACCCTCCCCGGTCATCGCCCAACTGAGCCCGATCCAGCTCGACAGGCCCGCGGACCTGATCATGCGCCAGATCAGGAACCTGCTGGCCGATGGCTCGCTCAAGGCGGGCGATCGCCTGCCGCCGGAGCGCGAGCTCGCGGCGCAATTCGGTGTCGGACGGGGGCACGTCCGCGAGGCCCTGCGCAAGCTCGAGTTCTACGGCATTCTGCAGACCTTTCCGCAGAGCGGGACGATCGTGGCGAGCCTGGGCGCAGGCGCGCTCGAGCGCCTGATTTCCAATCTCCTCGACCTCGACCGCGACGACATCAAGGCGCTGACCGAAACCCGCGGCATCCTGGAAATGCATTCGGCGCAGCTCGCCGCGCAAAGGGCGTCGAAGACGGCCATCGCCGACATCAAGGCCGCGCTCGACGCCTTCCGGGCCGAGGTCGAGGCCGGGCGCCCCGCCGTCGAGGAGGACCTCTCGTTTCACCTGGCGATCGCCAAGTCGACGCAGAACCCGGTCATGGCGTCGCTCATCGGCTTGATGACGCCGGACATCATCCGCCTGCACAAGGTGTCGCGGGTATGCGAGGCGGGACGCTCGCAGCTCGCGCTGCAGGAGCACGTGAAGATTTTCCGGGCCATAGCCGCCCACGACGCGAAGGCGGCGACCCGCGCCATGTCGGAACACGTGCGCCTGATCAAGCAACAGTTCGATGTGGCGTCGCTGCATGTCATTGCATCGCAGAAGCATCCGGCGGGAGCGTGATCGCCGGCAGGTGCCGTGCGGATCGAAGGCCACCGGCGCCCAATAAGGGAACGCACCGGCAGGCGGCTCGGCTGCCCGTTATCGAAGTGAGTTCGCGATTCGACACTGCAAGGAGGAGATGAAATGAGCAAGCATCTGAAGCACTGCGCAAGGGCAATGCTGGTTGCCGCCTCGGCTCTGCTGCTGGCCCACCCGGCCAGCGCCGAGAGCACGCTCGACAAGATCCTGAGCGCAAAGAAGCTTCGCGTCGCCATCGACGTGGCCAACCCGCCGTTCGGCGTGCTCGACAAGAACGGCCAGCCGGACGGGTCTGACGTCGCAGTCGCCCGGGCGCTGGCGAAAGACCTGGGCGCCGAGATCGAGTTCGTGCAGGTGCCATCGACGGGTCGCATACCGGCGCTGCTGGCGGGCCGCGCCGACGTCACCATCGCCTCGATTTCGGTTACCACCGATCGCGCCAAGGCGGTGATGTTCTGCAATCCGAACGGCGCGCTCTCGATCACCATCTTTGGTCCGCAAAGCGTCCACATCAAGACCCCCGCGGACCTGGTCGGCAAGCGGGTGGGTATCACGCGCGCCACCCTCGAGGAGGCGACGGTGCCCAAGATGGCGCCCGAGGGCACCAAGATCGTCTGGTTCGACGACCTGGCATCGACCGTTCAGGCTCTGCTTTCCGGGCAGGTCGACGCCGCCGCGATGACCGCGTTCGCGGAAAAAACGGTGTCCGACGCGAACCCGGGCAAGCATCTCGAGAACAAGCTGCTGGTGACGACCGCTTTCTATGGGCCGATCGTGCGCCCGAGCGACTTCGAGCTGCGGCAGTGGATCAACACCTGGATCTTCATCAATACGCAGAACGGGACGCTGGCCGCGATTTACAAGAAATACACCGGGGTCGACCTGCCGCCGCTGCCGACGTTCTAGGCCTTTGATCGGGTGCCGCCGGCTCGGCGGGCGGCGCAGGGACTCATCGACGCCGTGCCGGGCACGGCCAAGAGGACTTTCGGGAGCGGCGTGCACTACGTCTTTCACTTCAACGTAGTGTGGGACCATTGGCGCGACCTCGCTGGAGGAGCCTGGCTCACCATCCGCCTTTCGTCCCTGGCGCTGGTCATCGGGATGGCCCTGGCGACGGTGTGCGCCTACGCCAAGGCAGCCGGGCCGGGCGCGCTGCGCCTGATCGTTGCGGCCTATGTCGAGGTAATAAGGAACACGCCGTTCCTGGTGCAGATCTTCATCATCTACTTCTCGCTCCCGGCGCTGGGCATTGCGGTGGGGGCCAACGAAGCGGCGCTGGCGGCGATGGTGGTCAACTTCGGCGCCTACGGCACCGAGATCCTGCGCGCCGGCATCGAGTCGGTACCTCATGGCCAGATCGACGCCGCCAGGGCGCTCGGGCTTACGCGCCTGCAGACCTTTCGCCACGTCGTGCTCTTTCCGGCGCTCAAGACCGTCTTTCCGGCGCTGGCGAGCCAATTCATCCTGCTCATGCTCGCCTCAAGCGTCGTCTCCGCGATCTCCGCGGTCGAACTGACCGCCGTTACCAACTCGCTGCAATCGACCACCTTCCGTCCCTTCGAGTTCTACTTCTTCGCCACCGCGCTGTATCTGGCCATGGCGCTGGGCTTCCGGGCTGTCCTGGGCGGAATCTACTGGCGCGTGTTCGTGCGCGGTCGACGGTCCTAGAGGCGCCGGGCGTGAACCGCAGCTTCGCCTTACCGGAATTCATCTACCTCCTTGCCGCCTTGCGCTGGACCCTGCTGCTGTCGCTGGTCGCCTTCCTCGGCGGAGGCGTGGTCGGTTTCGTGGTCGCAATCCTGCGCACCACCGACTCCCGCATCCTGCGCCTGCTGACCACGGGCTATATACAGCTGTTTCAGGGCACGCCGGTGCTCATGCAGCTGTTTCTGTTCTACTACGGGCTCGCCGTACTCTACGACATGCAGGTCGACGCATGGCCCGCCGTGGCGCTTGCCTTCACCCTTTACGCGGGGGCGTTCCTGGGCGAGATCTGGCGCGGATCGATCCAGGCGATTCCGCCGACCCAGTGGGAGGCGTCGGCCTGCCTCTCCCTGGGCTACATCGACCAGCTGCGCTTCGTGATCCTGCCTCAGGCGATGCGCATCTCCATCCCGCCGACCGTCGGTTTCCTGGTGCAGCTCGTCAAGAGCACGTCGATTGCGGCCATCATCGGCTTCGTCGAGCTGACCCGCGCCGGGCAGCTCATCGTCAACGTGACGTTTCAACCCATGGTCGTCTATCCGATCGTCGCGGCCCTGTATTTCGCGGTGTGCTGGCCGCTGTCGCAGCTCAGCCGCTCCCTTGAAAGGCGCATCGATGCCGATCTTGGCGTTAAGCGGCATCTGTAAGCGCTTCGGCGCGCACGTCGCGCTGGACGAGGTGTCGCTCACGATCGAAAGCGGCGAGGTCGTGGCCATCATCGGACGCAGCGGCTCGGGCAAGACCACGCTGCTGCGCTGCATCAACGGCCTGGAGTTGCCCGACCGCGGCGAGATCCTCTTCGACGGGCGCCCGGTGCAACGCTCGCGGGCCGCCCTGCGCTCGCTGCGCCGCGAGATCGGCATCGTCTTCCAGAGCTTCAACCTGTTTCCGCATCTCACCGTCGAGCGCAACATCACCCTCGCGCCCATGGTCGCGAAAGGCCTGCCGCTCGCCGCCGCCCGCGAGCTGGCCGGCGAGGTGCTGCGGCAGGTCGGACTGGAGGACAAGATAGGCGCGGTGCCGCTTCGGCTCTCCGGCGGCCAGCAGCAGCGGGTGGCGATCGCGCGCTCGCTTGCCATGCGGCCGCGCCTGATGCTGTTCGACGAGATTACGTCGGCGCTCGATCCCGAGTTGGTCGGCGAGGTGATCAATGTCCTGGAGAAGCTCGCCACCGAGGGAATGACGATGATCCTGGTCACCCACGAAATGGGTTTTGCGCGCCATGCGGCCGACACGATCGTTTTCATGCACCAGGGGCGAATCTGGGAGAAGGGCGCTCCCTCGCGGCTGTTCACCGCGCCGGCGACGGCCGAGCTGGCGAGCTTCATCGACGCGATCCTGCCGGTGGGCCGCGTCGTCTCCGACGCCGTGCTCTGACCCGACCCGCCATCCCGATCCCGGGCCGGACGGCGCCGCCGTCGACCTCAAGCCCCTGCCCGGCACGACACAACTTAGGAGAGACTCGCGTGGGAGCTGCCAAGCCGTACACAGGGGTTTTCCCGATCGCGCCGACGCCGTTTACCGCATCGGGCGAGCTGGACATCGAAGGACAGCGTCGCGTCCTCGATTGCATGGTCGCCCAGGCAGTCGACGGCATCTGCATCCTTGCCAACTATTCGGAACAGTTCCTGCTCTCGGACGAGGAGCGCGATACGCTGCTCGAGGTGTGTCTCGCGCACGTGAACGGCCGGGTCCCGGTCATCGTCACCTGCAGCCATTTCAGTACGCGCATTGCCGCTGACCGGGCGCGTAAGGCGGCTGCGGCCGGTGCCGCCATGGTCATGCTCATGCCCCCTTACCACGGCGCCGGACTGCGCGCGGACGAAGCGATGGTGCTGCAGCACTTCGCGCGGGTGGCCGATGCCACCCGCGTTCCGATCATGGTCCAAGATGCGCCCTTGAGCGGCGTGACCCTGTCGGTGCCCTTCCTGGTCCGGCTCGCGCGCGAGGTGCCGGCCGTCCGCTATTTCAAGATCGAGATGCCGGGTACCGCCGCCAAGCTGCGCAGCCTGATCGCTGCGGGGGCGGATGCCATCGAGGGCCCTTTCGACGGCGAAGAGGCAATCACCCTGATGGCCGATCTGGACGCGGGCGCAACCGGCACCATGCCCAGCGCCCTGCTGCCGGATCTCATCAAGAGCGTGCTCACTCTGCACCGCGCCGGCCGCAGGCAGGAGGCGGCCGCCGCTTACGCGCGCCTGCTGCCGCTGCTCAATTACGAAAACCGCCAGTGCGGCCTGCGCGCGACCAAGACCGTCATGGCGGCCGGGGGCGTCATCAGCAACGACGCGGTGCGCCACCCGCTCGAGCCTCTGCACCCGGCGACACGGGCGGGCCTGCTCGAGCTCGCC
>Ga0074044_10003343_pt1 | contig 13711 bp, 11 predicted proteins | sample BogForMeECP23OM1_FD_94443 | JGI IMG/M metagenome (GOLD analysis project Ga0074044, IMG submission 94443) | Bog forest soil microbial communities from Calvert Island, British Columbia, Canada - Bog Forest MetaG ECP23OM1 | ecosystem: Environmental > Terrestrial > Soil > Wetlands ... | reverse complement strand
GTCGCCCGCCTGAGCGCCGGAGACGCAATTGCTCTGGGCGCGTGCGGTCCGACATTGCGCGCCAGCGGAGTCGATATCGACCTCCGCCGCGATGCTCCGTACACGGGCTACGAAAATTTCAAGTTCAAGGTTCCGGTCCGCACCGAAGGCGACGTGTTCGCGCGATACCTTTGCCGCGTCGAGGAGTTGCGCGAATCGATTGGCATGGTGCAGCAAGCGCTCGCGGGAATGCCCGAAGGGCCCATTAAAGCTGACTCGCCCAAGGTCGTACTGCCCGACCGCGAGAAGATGAAGACGCAGATGGAAGCCCTCATCTACCACTTCAAGATCATCACCGAGGGCTTCACGGTTCCGGCGGGCGAGGTTTACCAGGCGATCGAATCGCCGCGCGGCGAGATGGGGTACTACATCGTCAGCGACGGAACGGCGAAACCGTATCGCGTGCACATGCGCGGCCCCTCCTACGCGAATCTGCAGACGCTGTCCAAAATGTGCGAAGGCCAGTTAATTGCCGACGTGGTCGCCGCGATCGGAAGCATTGATGTGGTGCTGGGGGACATTGACCGGTAGGAATTTGTAATGTCGAGCAGGAAGTAGCCGCGAAGCGGCGTAAGAATACAGCCCACGGCGCAAGCCGAGGGTTAGCCAAGAGAAGGATGGCAGCCCCGTAGGGGCGACATAAGGGACCATGCAATTTTCGCCCGAATTCGAAACGCGTTTCGCGGAGATGCTGACTCACTACCCGACCAGGCGCTCGGCGCTGGTGCCGACACTGCTCTACGCGCAGGACGAGATCGGTAGTCTGAGCGACGAGGTGATCGCGGAACTGGCCGGACGACTGGACCTCACCGAACTCGAAGTCCGCAACGTGATCAGTTACTACTCCATGCTGACCACCAAACCGCGCGGAAAGTACAACGTGCAGGTGTGCACCAATATCGCGTGCATGTTGCGTGGCGGAGAGGAAATCCTCGACCACTGCAAGAAGAAGCTGAGCATCGGACACAAGGGCACGACCGAAGACGGTTTGTTCTCGCTGGAAGAAGTCGAATGCATCGGCGCGTGCAGTTGGGCTCCGGCAGTACAGGTGAACTACGACTTTCACGAGAACCTGACCGACGACAAGATGGACCAGGTTTTGGACGACTATAAGAAGAAGGGAACGCAGTAGGTCAAAATGGCTTCTCTCGTTTCCCATCCCGACGAGGTACGCGTGATCTCGAAGCGCTTTGGCCAGGGCGCTACGGATATTGACCGCTATCTCCAACTGGATGGCTACAAAGCCGTGCAAAAGGCGCTCGCCATGCAACCGGACGCCATCATCAGCGAGGTGAAGAACTCCGGCCTGCGCGGACGCGGCGGGGCGGGATTCAGCGCAGGGATGAAGTGGTCGTTTGTCCCCAAGCAATCGGCCAAACCGAAATATGTGCTCTGCAACGGGGACGAAAGCGAGCCCGGCACCTGCAAAGACCGCCTGATTTTCGAACACGATCCGCACTCGGTCATTGAGGGCGTCATGATCGGCGCTCTCGCGGTCGGCTCCCATACCGGATACATCTACATTCGCGGCGAGTACCGCTATCTTTCGGTGATCATGCAGAAGGCGATCAAAGACGCCTATGCCAAAGGTTTCCTCGGCAACAACATTTTCGGCAGCGGATACGATCTCGACATTTACTGGCACGGTGGGGCGGGAGCTTACGAAGTTGGCGAAGAATCGGCGCTCATGGAATCGCTCGAAGGCAAGCGCGGCGTTCCCCGCATCCGGCCGCCCTTCCCGGCGGTAGTTGGGCTGTGGGGTGGCCCGACGGTTATTAATAATGCGGAGACCCTGGCTGCTGTGCCGCACATCATTTTAGGCGGGGCGGATTGGTACGCGAAACTCGGCACGCCAAAGAATGGTGGAACCCGCCTGTTCTGCCTGTCCGGACATCTCAACAAGCCGGGCGTCTACGAACTTCCCATGGGCTACAACCTCAAGAAGATGATCTACGAGGTCGGCGGCGGAATTCCCAACGGCCGCAGTTTGAAAGCCGTGGTTCCGGGCGGGTCGTCAACGCCGGTGCTGCTGCCCGAGGAGATCGACATCGCCATGGATTTTGACTCCGTGGCGAAAGCGGGTTCGATGCTGGGCTCCGGTGGCGTGGTGGTGCTCGACGATACGACCTGCATCGTGAAGTTCGCCCTGCGCACCATCAAGTTCTACCAGCATGAAAGCTGCGGCTGGTGCATCCCGTGCCGCGAGGGCACAGACTGGCTGAAGAAGACGCTCACGCGCTTCCACGCCGGCGCGGGCCTAAGGAAAGATATCGACAACATCTATTACCTCGCGGAAAACATGCTGGGAAAGACATTCTGCCCGCTCGGAGACGCGGCGGCAATGCCCACCATGGCGTTCGTGAAGAAGTTCAGAAAAGAATTTGAAGATCACCTGGACGGCAAGCCATGCCCATTTGAGAAGGCTGGCGCGGCGGAGCGGCAACCTGTACTAGCGTAGAGAATTCCAAAATGCCTGATGTGACACTGACCGTCGACGGAAAGAAGATCACCGCCCCAGCAGGTTCGCTGCTGATCGAGGCCTGCAAGCGCGTAGGCATTGAAATCCCCTCGTTTTGCTACTACCCAGGTCTGTCGCTGCAGGGCGCCTGCCGCATGTGCGTCGTGAAGATCGAGAAGATGCCAAAGCTTCAGACTGCCTGCACCACGACGGTAACCGAGGGCATGATCGTCGCCACCGACAGCGATGAGGTGCGCGAGGCCCGCAAGGCGATGCTCGAGTTGGTGCTCGGCAACCATCCGCTGGATTGCCCGGTGTGCGATGCCGGCGGCGAATGCGAATTGCAGGACATGACTTTCTCCTACGGCGCGGCCGAATCGAAATTCATGGAGGCCAAGAATCACCGCGAAGAACAGCAATGGTCTCCAGTGGTGTATTTCGACCGACCGCGCTGCATCCTGTGCTACCGCTGCGTGCGCGTCTGCGGCGAGGGCATGGACGTTTGGGCGCTGGGCGTGCAGAACCGCGGCGTCAGTTCGATCATTGCGCCCAACCAAAACGACCATCTCGACTGCGAAGAATGCGGCATGTGCATCGACATCTGCCCGGTCGGCGCGCTTACCTCCGGCGCTTACCGCTACAAGACGCGTCCGTGGGAAATGAACCACGTGGGCACGATCTGCACCCACTGCGGTGATGGATGCAAGACCACGCTGGGTGTGCGCCGCTGCGACACCGGCATGGAAATCGTGCGCGGCGACAATCGCGACAAGAGCGGGATCAACAATGACTTCCTCTGCGTCAAGGGCCGTTACGCTTTCGACTTCGCGCATCACAAAGACCGCCTCACCGAGCCGCTCGTTCGCAAGAACGGCAGGCTGACGCCGGCGACCTGGGAAGAAGCGTTTGAACTGATCGGTAAACGGTTTTGCGAAGTTCGCGATCACGATGGCGGGAAGGCGATCGGCGTCATCGGATCCAATCGCACAACCAACGAAGAAAATTATCTCCTTTCGAAATTTGCCCGCGTCGTACTCAAGACCAATAACGTCGATCATCACCGCACCGCCGACTTCCCTGCCCTGGCCGCGGCGCTCCACGGCAAGCCTGGAAAAACCGCTTCCATGCGCGACGTGTTGACTGCGCCCGCGATTCTGCTGATCGGCAACGACCCCACGAATCAGCATCCGCTGCTGGCGTGGCAGATTCGGACGAACGTGCGCTTGCGGCGCGCGAAACTTTACGTCATCAACTCAGCGCCCATCAAGTTGCGGCGGCAAGCGGCGGGATTCGGACTCATCCCGGCGTCAGCGGAGGCGAAGGCAGTCGCATTTCTCGCTGGCGACGATTCCCTGCTCGATTCGCTGGCGAGCGACGGCACGAAGCGCGACGCCTGGATCACGCTGCGCGAGAAAATCCGCGCCGAACAGAACATGGTCATCGCCTTTGGCTCCGAACTGCGCGGCCCCGACATCGAAAAGTTGGTGGGTTTTGCTTCGACCTTGACCGGAGCGAAGCTGATTTGTCTGGGCGATTATGCGAATTCCCGTGGAGCCAGCGAAATGGGCCTTTATCCCGATCTTCTCCCGGGATACGAGCCCGTCGCCAGTGCAGACAGGTTCCAACAGGAATGGGGCAAACTCCCAACCGAGAAAGGTCTGAGCCTTCCGGAGATGGTGGACGCGGCGAAGGCCGGCAAACTGAGGGCGCTTTACGTGGTGGGCTCCAATCTCGTGGGCCGGTTGGGCATTGATCCTTTTGTGTTTTCGAAGAGTTTTGTTGTGGTTCAGGATATGTTCCTGAACGAAACTGCGAACATCGCCGACGTGGTTCTGCCCGCGGCCAACGCGTACGAGAAAACGGGAACCTATACGAACACCTGCGGCGATCTGCAACTCGTGAAGAAGGCAGGCGAAGTCACGAGCACCAAGTCGGATTTCGAAATGATCGTTCGCATCGCGGACGCCATGGGATTCGACGTGCGCGGTCTGGTGCCGTTTGGGAGCGGAACGCACTCCGACATGGGCCAAACTCGCGGCGCGCAATCGGGGGAGGCGGATCGTCACGCAGTGTGGCTCGAGGCGCATAACCTCGAACCGAAAATGACGCCGTTCGATCCCATGGCGATTCTCGATGAAGTCCAGCGCGTGGTTGCTGGCAACGATGTGTCGCGGGTCAATTTGCTGGCAGGCAATGATCAGCATCTTGAGATTGCCGAAAGCGGCGCGAGCGCGATTCAGGAACCGGGACTCATTGCTCCGGCCAACGATGATTTGTTCAGCTCGGGCACGCTCGGAAGGTATTCAAAGACTTTGAATTCGGTATTCGAAAACAAATCTGCAGTGCCGGAAGTTGCGGCGGACTAGAAATCTAAGACCAAAGGCGCGCGGGCAAGAGTGCCCGCGCCACACGGACACATTGAGCATAACGACGTTCATCATCATTTCGATCATCAAATCGGTCGCCGTGGTCGGCGTTCTGCTGACGGCGGTGGCCTACAGCGTCTGGCTGGAGCGCAAGGTGTCGGCGCGCATCCAGAACCGCTGGGGCCCCACGCGGGTCGGGCCTTTCGGCCTGCTGCAGCCGCTGGCCGACGGCGCCAAATTCATCTTCAAAGAAGATTTGACCCAGCCGCATGTCTACAAGCCGCTTTACATCGCGGCGCCCATGATCGCGCTCGTCTTTGCCATCACCTCCATTTCGGTGATTCCATTTGGCAACTGGGTCAAGGTCGGCCCCTGGGGCACCTATCTGCAGATTACCGACTTGAACATCGGACTGCTGGTGGTTCTCGGCATCACGTCGATGGGCGTCTACGGCGTGGCGCTTGCCGGGTGGTCCTCGAACAGCAAGTACTCGCTGCTCGGCGGACTGCGCGCCAGCGCCCAGATGATCAGCTACGAAGTTTCGCTCGGCCTCTCGCTGGTGGGAGTGCTGATCATGGCGGGGAGCCTCAGCCTGCGCGACATCGTGGATGCGCAAGGCGGAGTGTTTTGGCATTTCATTCCGCGCTGGAACATTTTTCACGGACAGACGCTGGCGTTTTTCATCTATCTGATTTCCGCCTATGCGGAGACCAACCGCACGCCCTTTGATTTGCCGGAAGCCGAGTCTGAACTGGTGGCCGGATATCACACCGAGTACAGCGCCATGAAATTCGCGATGTTCTTCATGGCCGAGTACGCCAACATGGTGACGGTCGCCTGCCTGGCCACTCTGCTGTTCCTGGGCGGATGGCACGGGCCGATTTTTGGTCCCCCCATCCTGCAAGCAGTGATGCCGGTAGTCTGGTTCTGCCTGAAAGTTTTCTTTTTCATGTTTCTGTACGTCTGGGTGCGTTGGACCTTGCCCCGCTTTCGCTATGACCAGCTCATGGCGTTCGGATGGAAGGTTCTGCTGCCCCTGGCGGTTGCGAACATTGTGTATACAGCGCTGGTAGTGGCACTGAGAGCTCAGTACCCAGGTAGATTCTTCTGAGCTTCACTAAGAACTGATGCAAAGATGCTTCATCTGATTCTATTTCTATTCTTCGGAGCAATCTGCGTCGCCGGGGCGGTGAACCTGCTGGCGCAGAGCCATCCCATTAACAGCGCTTTGTCGCTGATCGTGGTGATGGGCTCGCTCGCTGCAGAGTATCTTCTGTTGGGCGCGGAATTCTTGGCCGCGGTTCAGGTGATCGTCTATGCCGGAGCGATCATGGTGTTGTTTGTGATTACCATCATGTTGCTGAACGCCGGCAAGGAAGAGCGCACCCAGGGCAGCCGCGTCGCCATCGTGCTCGGCATTCCCGGGGTGCTGATCGGGGCCGTGCTCGTCGCCTGGACGCTCGTCGGGCGGTCGTCCACAACGCAGTCCGTGTCGATCGGCGCTTTATGGGGCGCTCCCAAGGATATTGCCCGGCTTCTGTTCCGCGATTTTCTGCTGCCCTTTGAAGTCACGTCGGTGCTGATCCTGATCGCCATCATGGGCGCGGTCGTGCTCGCCAGCCGTCCCGAAGGCGGAGCGCGCGGCCCGAGAAAGGACGAAGGATAAAGATGATTCCTCTTTCTTACTATCTCGTGCTGAGCGGAATCCTGTTCGTCTGTGGAGTGCTCGGGTTCCTGATCAAGCGCAATATCATCACCATCTTCATGTCGATTGAGCTGATGCTCAACGGCGTGAACCTTTCGTTCGTCGCCTTTGCCGCGCACTGGCACGCGCTCAGCGGACAGGTCTTCGTTTTTTTCGTGATGGTAGTGGCCGCCGCTGAAGCCGCGGTCGGCCTCGCCATCATCATTGCCGTCTATCGCACGCGTGAAACTTTGAATGTGGACCAGGTGAACCTGCTCAAGTTATGACGCCGCAGACTCTTAGTCCGTTGCTCTGCATGATTCCGCTTCTCCCGCTCGCCGGGGCGGCGATCAACGGCTTCTTTGGCCGGAAATCGTCGAAAAACGCGATCTCCGCAGTTGCGCTGCTGTTTTGCGGCGCTGCGTTCGTTATGGCGGTAGTAATCGCGGCGAATTTCTCATCCGCATCCGCGCCTTATTCTTACCGCCTTGCCCACTGGCTCCGCTCGGGGAGCTTTAGCGTTGATTTCGATTTCTATCTCGACCAGTTGTCGCTGGTGATGCTGCTCGTAGTCACCGGCGTCGGCTTCCTCATCCACATTTACTCAGTCGGGTATATGTGGGACGACGACGGTTACTACCGCTTCATGTCGTACATGAACCTGTTCATGTTCTTCATGCTGACGCTGGTGCTGGCGAAGAACTACCTGGTCATGTTCATTGGCTGGGAGGGCGTGGGCCTGGCGTCCTACCTGCTGATCGGCTACTGGTTCACGAAAGACTCGGCGGCGGCGGCGGGCAAGAAAGCATTCATCGTCAACCGGATCGGCGACTTCGGATTCCTGATTGCGTTGTTCCTGATGATCAAACATTTCGGATCGCTCGACTTCACGCACGTCTTTACGGCAGTGCGGTCGCTGCCTGCGGAAACCGCTGGCGCTGGACTGCTCACGGCCATCGGAGTCTTGCTCATGGTCGGCGCAGCCGGCAAGTCGGCTCAGATTCCACTTTATGTATGGCTGCCGGACGCCATGGAAGGCCCGACCCCTGTTTCGGCCCTGATCCATGCGGCAACGATGGTGACGGCGGGTGTTTACATGGTGGCGCGGTCGTCCGCGATCTTCGAGCGCGCGCCGATGGCGATGACGGTGGTCGCAATCATCGGAACGCTCACCGCTCTGTTTGCAGCGACCATCGGCATTGCCCAGACGGACATCAAGAAAGTGCTGGCCTACTCCACCGTCTCGCAGCTTGGTTATATGTTCATGGCGTGCGGCGTGGGAGCGTTCTCCGCGGGCATCTTCCACCTGATGACGCACGCCTTCTTCAAGGGCCTGTTGTTCCTGGCGGCCGGTTCGGTCATTCACGGTATTGGCGGCGAGCAGGACATGCGAAAGATGGGGGGACTGCGGGTGTACATGCCCTGGACGTTTGCCACCATGGGGATTGCAACACTTGCGATCGCGGGCATCCCGCCGCTCGCCGGCTTCTGGTCGAAAGACGAGATTCTTTGGAAAGCCTTTGGCGCGAGCTGGGTATATTGGCTGATCGGCGTGATTACCGCTTTCATCACGTCCTTCTATATGTTCCGGCTGATGTACATGACATTCGGCGGTGAATACCGCGGCACGGTCGCGCCGGAAGCGCACGGCCATGATACTCATGGTCATGGACAGGGCCACGGGCACGGCGAGCCGCATGAGAGCCCATGGGTGATGCTGGGTCCGCTGGTGATCCTTGCCCTACTGTCGGTGGTTGGGGGATATTTCGGCGGGTACGGAAACCGGTTCGAACATTTTCTAGCTCCCGCTTTTCACGGAGCGACCGTGGAAGTTGCGCAAGAAACCTCCCGCGAAGCCGGTGACAGCATGCTCGAACATCTGCTCATGGGCGTTTCCATCAGTGTGGCTGGACTCGGATGGCTGCTGGCATATCTGCTGTACAGCCGCCATCCGCAACTGCCGGCGCGCATCGCCGCCGGTCTCGGCGGGCTCTATCGGGCAGTCGCCAGCAAGTACTACATCGACGGGCTTTATGCCGTGCTGTTTATCAAACCGTTGATCGACGGCTCGACCACAATCCTCTGGCACGGCGTCGACCAGGGAGCGATCGACGCCACGGTGAATAACTCCGCGACGGCCGCGCGCCACATATCTGACAACGTCCGCCACATGCAATCGGGCAATCTGCGATCGTATGCCGGCTGGGTGGCCGCTGGAGCAGCGGTCGTGATTGCTTACATGGTCTGGATGGGAGTGCGATGAACATGGGTTCGGTGAATATGGGTCCGATGAATATGGAAAGCCTCAGTCCCATCATTCTTTCACTGGTGACCTTCATCCCGGCCGCAGGTGGGCTGCTGATTCTCCTGATCCCCCGCCGCGATCGCGATATCAAGCTGTTTGCGCTCGTCATTTCAATACTGGCGTTTGTGGCCTCGCTGCATCTGCCGGTACACCTGCATCGCGATCCCAACTTCTTCAAGTTCGAGATCGACAAAGTCTGGATTACGGCCCCCAACATTCATTACCACATGGGCATTGACGGAATTTCCGTCTGGCTGGTGGTGCTGACGACTTTCCTCACGCCCCTGTGCGTGCTGATTTCGTGGACCTCGATTCACGAGCGGGTGAAAGAATTCTTCATCCTGCTGCTGATCCTAGAGACGGCGCTGATCGGCGTTTTCACCTCGCTCGACTTGTTCCTGTTCTACTTTTTCTGGGAAGCGACGCTGATCCCGATGGCGCTGCTGATCGGCATCTTTGGCCATGGACGCAAGGTCTATGCCGCGGTGAAATTTTTTCTTTTCACGATGATCGGGTCAATGTTCATGCTGGCGGCGATTATCTGGCTGTATGCGAAGACAGGCAGCTTCGATTTTGCCGTCATTCAGAACGCGATTCGCAGCGGAAGCGTGCCCGGATTCGAAAACGCATCGCTGTGGCTCTTCCTCGGCTTCTTCATCGCCTTTGCGGTAAAGGTCCCACTCTTCCCTCTTCACACTTGGCTGCCTGACGCCCACGTGGAAGCGCCGACCGCCGGATCGGTGCTGCTGGCGGGCGTTCTGCTGAAAATGGGCACTTACGGCCTGCTGCGCTTCGATGTCGGCTTGTTTCCCGAGCAGGCCCGACGCAACGCCCCGTGGATAATGGCGCTGGCGCTGATTGGCATCATCTACGGTGCGCTGGTCTCGCTAGTGCAGCCGAATATGAAAAAGCTGATCGCCTACTCTTCGGTCAGTCACCTCGGCTTCGTCGTCCTCGGTATTTTCAGCTTCACTGCGTCTGGCCTGAATGGAGCCGTCTTCGTCATGCTGGCGCACGGAGTCGCGACCGGCGGGCTCTTCATGCTGGCGGGCATCCTCTACGAACGGCGCCACACGTATGAGATTGCCGATTTTGGCGGATTGGCGACGCCCATGCCCAAGTACGCCACCCTCTTTCTGGTCACCGTACTGGCTTCGGTAGGATTGCCGCTGCTGAACGGTTTCATCGGTGAGTTTCTTGTTCTCAGCGGAGCATTCCAGGCGCGCCCGATCTATGGAATTCTCGGAGCGACCGGTGTGATCTGGAGCGCCTGCTACCTGCTCTGGATGTACCAACGCGTTTTCTTCGGCAAGGTGAAATACGAAATCAATAACACGCTGCCCGACCTCAACCTGCGTGAAAAGGCAGCGCTGTGGCCGATTGCCGTGGCGGCTCTGGTGATGGGCGTTGCGCCGCTTGTCTGGCTCAGCGCGATCGATCCGGCGGTGCAAGCGGCTCTCGCCCTCATGCAATTGGCCAGCAGGGTGGTGGGGCAATGACAATGATTGCGGCCATGATAACGACGACGGCGCTCTCGCCCTCACTGCCGGCTCTGCTGGCGCAGGGGCAAACTTCCCTGCCGCAGGGCGCCGACTATATGCGTATTCTGCCGGAACTGGTGCTCTCTGTCTTCGGCATGTTGATCATGGTCATCGATCCGCTGCTCGACGAGGAAAGCAGTCACCAGTCGCTCGGCGCGATCGCTCTAATCGGCACTCTTGCCGCGCTGGCATCGACGTTCTGGATGGCGCAGTATCCCGGAACCGCTTTCTGGAACATGGTTCGCGTGGAAGGCTTCAGCGTCTTCTTTCACTTCCTCGTCATCGCCATTGCGGCGGTGGTGATCCTTTCTTCTTACGAATATTTAGCGGTGCAGCGCATTCGCGCTGGGGAATACTACGCGCTCATCCTGTTCGGCACGGTCGGCATGTGCCTGATGTCGTCGGCGATCGAACTCGTTCTTATTTTCATCGCTCTGGAAATCTCGTCGATCTCGACCTACGTGCTGGCCGGCTTTCGGCGGCGCGACGCAGCCAGCAGCGAATCTTCGCTGAAATATTTTCTGCTGGGATCGTTCGCCACCGCGTTTTTCCTCTATGGCGTTGCCCTCATGTTTGGCGCGACCGGATCCACCAACATCGACGCGATCACCCAAGTGCTGCGTTCCGGCAACGTACCGGTTCTGGCGTACGTTGCGACGGCGCTCATGTTCGTAGGCTTGGGCTTCAAAGTCGCTTCCGCGCCTTTCCACGTATGGACGCCCGACGTCTACGAAGGCGCTCCGGCTCCGGTCGTTGGACTGATGTCTACCGGCCCTAAAGCGGCCGCATTCGCGGTCCTGCTGCGCGTCATGTTCGAAGCGAACGCGCCCGGACGCTTCTGGCTGATCTGGGTCTCGGCCGCGCTTTCGATGACCCTGGGCAATCTGGGAGCTCTGGTTCAGAACAACGTCAAGCGCCTGCTCGCGTATTCTTCGATTGCCCACGCCGGGTATCTGCTCGCAGCCTTTGCTGCAGTGGCCCAGCCGGGACTGGGCGCGTCCGCGGCCATGTTCTACACCGCCGCCTATGCCGCAATGAACGTAGGAGCGTTTGCTGTCGTCAGCCATTTCGCGAACGCGGGCGAAAAGTATGTCGCCATCGAAGATTACGCCGGCCTGGGCAGGCGGTCCCCGGTGCTGGCCGCGACTTTAACATTTTTCCTGATGTCCTTGATCGGCATTCCGATTACGGGCGGCTTCTTCGCGAAGTTCTACGTTTTGAGTGCCGCGCTGAAATCGAATCTGGTTGGCTTGGCGATCATTCTGGTGCTAAATAGCGCCGTAGGCGCCTATTATTACTTGCGAATTATCGTGATGATGTACATGCGGGAGCCACGGGGCGAGGTTCCGGTTGCTCCTGTGCCTGCCTCGGCAACGCTCGCCATTGCAGTTTGCGTGCTGGCTACGCTTTACCTCGGAGTGCTGCCGGGACGCGTGCTCGATTACGGCGCTAGTTCCGCCCGCCAACTGGTGCACGATACGGCGGCGCCGGCGGCATCGCCGGGTTCTCTCGCGGCGGAAAAGTAGATCGCGGGTGCGGCTGCCTGCGTCAGCAGCGCTGCGTGACAAGCTTCAAACTTCGCTCGTGGCATGGGTTTTGACTTGAACCGTGAGCGCTGGCAGTGGAAACAAAGAGCTCCAGTTGTGATTGACAATTGGCGTCCGAGTCGGCATCATTAGCACACGAGTTTGTCCGATAATTTGTTTCTGGGTCCGGAGGATCTATGGTTGAGTTTGTTCGCAATATTTACCGGGACGAACAAGGGCAAGACATCGCTGAATACGCGGTCATGCTCGCGGTCATTTTGGTGTTGGTAATCGGTACCGTGCGTCTGATCGGGAGCAATGCCAATAACGCATTCTCCACGGTGGCCAGTTCTCTAGGGACTCAGTAATCCCGGTTTCGCCGGTTTAGAAGACGTCAGTATTTCGAAGGTTACGGTTTAGGATTCTCTATGATTCGATTTAGCACCTTCAACCTGTTTAGCCGCTATTGGTTTGCATTCGCGGCGGAGGTGCAGGATCGGAGCCATTCACCAGGGTAAGAAAAACAGCTCAAAAGATCCCGCTCAAGCCGCGATAGAATCGCGGCTTTTGTTTTTAGCGGCAGAACAGAAAGGTCATTGCCATGATAGTGAACATGTCCGACAGCGCCACCGAAGAACAAATCGACCACATCATTCAACGCATCCGCGAAGCCGGATTCCAGCCCCACGTCACCCGTGGTACCGAACGCACCATCGTTGCCGCGGTCGGCAGCGGTGGGCGCCGCCATGAAATCGAAGCCCTCTCGGTCGCACCCGGGGTTGACAACGTGGTTGCAATCGCCCAGCCCTTCAAGCTCGTCAGCCGTCAAGCGCGGCCGCAACCGTCGGTGGTCGACGTCGACGGCGTAAAGATCGGCGGGCCCGAAGTGGTGGTGATTGCCGGGCCCTGCTCGGTGGAGTCGCGCGAGCAACTGCTGGAGACCGCTCAAGGAGTGAAGCGCGCGGGCGCCACCATGCTGCGCGGTGGAGCCTACAAACCGCGCACCTCTCCGTATGAGTTCCAGGGTCTGGGAATTGAAGCGCTGAAGATTTTGCGTGAAGCTCGTGAACTTACCGGCCTGCCGGTGGTCACCGAGGTCATGAGCACGGAAGACGTGGACTTGATCTGCGAGTACGCCGATATGCTCCAGGTCGGCGCGCGTAACATGCAGAACTTCGCGCTGCTGCGAAGGCTCGCAACCATCCACAAGCCGATTCTGCTCAAGCGCGGCCCCTCGGCCACGGTCAAGGAGTGGCTGCTGGCCGCGGAATATCTGCTTTCGGGCGGAAACGATCAGGTCGCGCTGTGCGAACGTGGAATTAAGACGTTCGAAACCGCCACGCGCAACACCATGGACCTGGCCGCTGTTGCCCTCGCCAAGGAACTCTCGCACCTGCCGGTGGTGGCCGACCCGTCGCATGGCACGGGCAAGCAGAGCCTGATTGGGGCGGTTTCACGCGCCGCCATCGCCGTCGGAGCGGACGGCATTATCGTCGAGGTGCATCCCTGTCCAGAGCGCGCGCTTTCCGACGGACCCCAGTCTCTCGACCTCCTACAGTTCGAGCGCGTGATGCGGGGATTGAGTGCCCCTCTGCGTCCCCTGCTCGTTGTGGACCAGCGAGCGGCACAGGCATAAACAAGCGCGCCTTCCTTAACTCGGTCGCGAGTTCGAGGCGTGGCCGAGGACTCTACTTGACGTCTCCGCAGGCCGGCCCGAGGTATCTGGAGCTGAAGGTGAAGTCCATGGTCATGGTGTGACCGCTGCTGGTGTTGCTGACCATGTGGTTCGTTC
>Ga0074044_10003342_pt1 | contig 13715 bp, 17 predicted proteins | sample BogForMeECP23OM1_FD_94443 | JGI IMG/M metagenome (GOLD analysis project Ga0074044, IMG submission 94443) | Bog forest soil microbial communities from Calvert Island, British Columbia, Canada - Bog Forest MetaG ECP23OM1 | ecosystem: Environmental > Terrestrial > Soil > Wetlands ... | reverse complement strand
CGACCAACCCCATTATGATCGCAAGCGCAGTGCTGACTATTACGCGTGGAGGATGGGACGCTTTTGGCTGCATCGGCTTCAGAACCCCAGGGCGTATGCCGCCCATAACTGGCTCGGTCTCCCCCGGGAAAAGGCCCGTTGGTGGCGCGAGTGTGGCAAACGACCGTTGTGTTGCGGCCTGACGCCTCCGGCAGCGCCATGGTATCCCTGTTCAAACCACCAACCATGAAGAATCGCTGCTACTTCATCGGCACTCCCGGGGGCACTGGTGTGGTCGCTCGCCACTTCTTTGCCCTGGGCAGAGAACTGGCCGCAAGGGGGAACACGGTGAAGCTTCTCACCCCTCGCGCCGCAGACGCCACATCGCCGGATGACGAAAACCCAGAAGTACTTGTATGGCCGTCGCCCCGCCCGACGTGCCTTCGAGACGCATTATTCCTGGGCAAGGAAATCCGAAGATCCCGCCCTGACTGCGTCGTGGCAAACTTCGCCGCTGTCAACTGGATCTGCCTTGTGGGTTGGTTGCTGCGGGTGAAGCATCGCATCGTCTTTTACCATACGCTGAGGTCTGCGATTGAGATGGACCTCCAGAACACCTCACTTGTCACACTAAAGCTGTTGCGGTTGCGGAAAAGATTCGTGTACAGCCTAGCTACGAGCCTGGTGGCGAATTCCGCTGCCGCTCTCAAGGATCTGCAGTTTGGGTACGGAGTGCCGCGAGGCAAATGCGCCGTCCAACATTTCGGGCTGGCAGACCCTTGTGAGCGGTTGCCGATCGTGGCTGTCGAAGCAAGGGAGGACACCGTTCTTTGCGTGGGCCGTCTCCACCCCTCCAAGGGACGGGACATCCTCATTGATGCCATATCCAGACTAGTTCATTGACAAGTAAGTAACGGCCCATATATTAGGGCCATGCAACGAATCGAAATCCATCTGTCCAAATCAGACCGTAACGCCGTCGAGGCGCTTCGTTCCCAGGGCTTACATCCGTCACGGGAGATTAACCGTGCCCATATTCTGGCGGCGTTAGGCCACCAGTTGCCCGATGAACAGATTGGCGCGGTGCTCGGTATCAGTCGGAAGGTCATCTGGCGTACCCGTTCGGCCTACCGAGAAAGGGGGTTGGACTATGCGCTACGGGACGCCAGGCGTTCGGGAGCGCCGCGGAAATACCACCCAGAACAGGCCCAGGCCGAGGTGGCGGCGCTGGCCTGTAGCCAACCGCCTCCGGGTGCCAAGCGATGGACCGTAAAGCTGCTGACAGAAGCTGTGGGGCAACGCGAGGGCTTGGGAGGCATCAATCGGGAGAGCGTGCGCCAGCTTCTAAAAAAAACGTCTTGAAACCCTGGCGCAAAGCGATGTGCTGCGTTGGCAAGATCACCGCCGAATACCGGCAGCGGATGTATGCGCTGTTGGAGTTGTATGCCCGGCCCTATAACTCACAGGAACCAGTGGTATGCGTGGACGAGAAGAGCAAGCAACTGCTCAGAGAAACCCGCGTCCCAGTGCCCGCCCGTCCCGGGAGCGTCGGCAAGCAAGACTACGAGTACGAACGGGCTGGCACCTGCAACCTGTTTATGTCGGTCGAACCCAAGGGCCAGCGCCGACACGTGCAGGTCACGGCGCGGCGCACCAAAGTAGACTTTGTGCGCTTTGTCGGCCAGTTGGTCGAGCAGCTTTACGCCGGGGCCGAGAAACTCCATTTGGTGTTGGACAATCTCAACACGCATTTCGCTCCCAGTTTTGAGGAAGTGCTGGGGCGGGAAGCGGCGGTGGCCCTGTTGGCGGGAGTGGAATTTCACTACACGCCCAAACACGCCAGTTGGCTCAACATGGCTGAGTTGGAGATTGGCATCATGGAGAAGCAATGCACTGGGCGCCGGATGTCGGCTCAGCCGTTTGTGGCGGAGGAAGTAACCGCCTGGGAACATCGGCGCAATATCGAGGGTCGCGGCATCAGTTGGACGTTCACTCGCCAAAAGGCCGATGAAAAGCTTGGGCGCCACTATGTGACGTACTTAACTTGTTGATGTACTAGTGCAGGTCCTTTCCGACCCACAGCTTCGCAGCAGATTGGGCGGCAATGGCCGGAAGCGATTTCTGCAGGAGTTTGAATTATCCCGGGCCGTCCGCGCACATGCGACCTTCCTCGAGGACCTCACCGCTTGCCGTTGCCCGGAGGCACGGGCGGTACCTGCTCACTAATTGGCCGATTCCCGTAGAATGTCCGACGCCTGCAAAAACGGTTTTTTCGTATGGCAGTGGATTTCCGTGGGCCTGCTCTGCGAATGACTGATTCGGCGTCAACCGCGAACGCTGGCGTGCCTCAGCTTCCGGGCATCCGGATTCGGCCGTCAAAGGGATGGGTTTCCCTCAGGCTGGACGAGCTCTGGGAATACCGCGAATTGCTCTATTTCCTGACCTGGCGCGACATCAAGGTGCGTTACAAACAGACGGCTTTGGGAGCGGCTTGGTCAATCTTGCAGCCGGTTATGACGATGGTGGTATTCAGCCTGTTTTTCGGCAAACTGGCCAAGGTGCCTTCCGACAACATCCCTTACCCGATCTTCAGCTTTGCCGCCCTGGTGCCTTGGACCTTCTTCGCTTACGGGCTTTCGCAATCCGCCAACAGCTTGGTTGGAAACCAGAACCTGATCAAGAAGGTCTATTTCCCGCGCCTGGTCGTTCCGATTTCCAGCGTGCTCTCCGGCGCAGTGGACTTCGTTATCGCCTTCGCCATCTTGCTGGTCATGATGCCCATGTACCACGTGTGGCCGACAATCAGCGTCCTCTTGCTCCCTGCTTTCTTGCTCCTCGCTTTCATCACCTCTCTAGGCGTGGGCCTTTGGCTTTCGGCCCTTAACGTCGAGTACCGCGACATCCGGTACGTCGTCCCCTTCCTGACCCAATTCTGGATGTTCGCCACCCCCATCGCCTACTCCAGCAGCCTCCTGGACAAATACCCGATGTGGAAGACCCTGTACGGCCTGAACCCGCTCGTCGGCGTCGTCGAAGGTTTCCGCTGGGCGCTGCTGGGAACGCACACGCGCCCCGGCCCGATGGTGTTTGTCTCCGCCCTTTCCGCCGTGCTCGTCCTGGTCAGCGGCGCCTTCTACTTCCGCCGAATGGAGAAGAATTTTGCGGACGTCGTATGAGTAAAGCGGAAAGTAGAAAGCAGAAAGCAGAAATCTGAGATGTCTCTCTTGCCCTCCGTGCATGCGACGCCTACATTAAGCTGACCGTATGAACATTACACTGCCGCTTGACCAGATGACGACCGCAGAAAAGTTGCGCGTTATGGAAGCGCTTTGGGCCGATTTGAGCCGGAACGAGCAGGAGATTGAGTCGCCTGCCTGGCACCAGCAGGTCCTGAGAGAACGAGAGGAGCGAGTCCGCTCTGGTCAGGAAGGCTTCATTGATTGGCAAACGGCCAAACAGCAGCTCCGTGATCGCCTGAAATGAGGGAGTTCTTTCCCCTATGCCATCTACTATTTGCGGGAAGGGAACACCGTGTTGGTGAGCGCGGTTTTGGACTGCCGCCGGGATCCTGCATGGCTTCGAGAACGACTGAAATAGGGATCCGCTTTGCGCTTTTGCATGGCTTGCCTCCTGCTCTTGCTTAACGTGGTCCGAAGCGGCTTTCGGCTCTCCCCTTTCAGCTTTCCGCTTTCCGCTTTCTGCTTTTCGATCAGATCCGTGTCCATTTGTGTCCATCCGTGGTTGAATTCACTTCCGTCTCTATCATGTCCAATACTGCGGAGGGGTTCGAACGGGGGCACATCCAGGAAAAGCTCCAGTTCTACAACGTTGCTCGCGGTTCGACCGCGGAAGTTCGTTCGCTGCTTTACGTGATCGAGGACAACTGTCCCGGGTGCGCAAGCACCTCGGTGGAGCTGCGTGAGCAGACGATGCAGACCGGCAAACTGATTTCAGGACTGATCCAGTCAACCGAGCGACGCCGTCCTGGCATGATCGTTAGCCATCTACTATCTTCCCTCTTCCATCTCCTATGGTGACCATCTTCCATCTTCCAGCGTGAGCAACGACCTCGCCATTCGCGTCGAATCCCTCGGCAAAATGTACCGCATCGGTGCCAAGCGCGAGCGCTACAAGACCTTCCGTGACACCGTGGCCGGCCTGTTCGGACGCAACGGTTCAGAGCGGCCTGCCAAGATGGAGCCGTTCTGGGCACTGAAGGACCTGTCGTTCGAAGTCAAGAAGGGGGAGGTGGTTGGCGTGATCGGCCGCAACGGCGCGGGCAAGAGCACATTGCTCAAGATTCTTTCTCGCATCACAGAGCCAACGGAGGGATTTGCCGAAATCCGAGGGCGCGTGGGAAGCCTGCTTGAAGTTGGAACCGGCTTCCATCCCGAGCTGACCGGACGAGAAAACATATTCCTAAACGGCGCAGTCCTTGGCATGAAGCGATCAGAGATCGAGAGGAGGTTCGATGAAATCGTTGCCTTCGCCGAAGTCGAGCAGTTCATTGATACGCCGGTGAAGCATTATTCGAGCGGGATGTACCTTCGACTTGCTTTCGCTATTGCCGCCCACTTGGAGCCCGATATCCTTATCGTTGACGAGGTATTGGCTGTAGGAGACGCCGAATTCCAGAAGAAATGCCTCGGGAAAATGAAGGACGTAGCGGGTCAGGGGCGAACGGTGCTGTTTGTGAGCCATAACATGCAGGCGGTCTCGACGCTTACCACTCGCTGCCTCATTCTCGATAGCGGTAGGTTTTCGTACACTGGTGACACTCAGCAGGGGATCGCTCGCTACCTCAAAACACTCCAAACAACTGAACTCGTCTTTAGGAGGAAGCCGTCAAATGTTGCTCCAGAGATTACGTATACGGAGGTGCAAACAAGCGAGCCAGGCAATACACAAAGGCATGGGATGCCTTTGCAAATCGTATTCGAAGTGAACACTCCAGAGCCCATCAAAGCCGGGGCATTCTCATTCCAAATTGTCGATTCACTACTACAGCCTATCGTCCACCTATGGATTTTTGACGCAGAGCAACCGCTTTTCCGGAAACAAGGTACTCACCGCTTGACATGCACAATCCCGAACCTGAGGCTCTATATGGGGCAATATATGCTGACAGCTCACCTGGCCGAAGGGAATGGGGGGAGGCATTTCCAGAGTTTGGAGGGGGTCTGCCCCTTTCGAGTGGTCATGCATGGCAGACAACGGAGCTGGAGATGGCAAGAAGGAGCCTGTCGTTACCTGGAGGAGGGTACGTGGGTAGTTGAAGCGTAAGCAATGGCACTGACGACGAGAATCCTGCGAAGGGTAGTTGCCCTACGAGCTCAGCTTGGGCCCGAAGCCCCAGGCCTACCCTTCAAAAACGAGTTGCGGCGCTTCACGATGTGTGATGAGGCCGCGCTTCGGAACATTTGCCGGATCGCTCGGCATGTGGTCGAGTCCGGCGTGCCGGGCCATGCGGTCGAGTGTGGAGTCTGTAATGGAGGCACTGCAGCTATCATTGCGGGTGAAATTGAGAATACCACCAAGGAGCTCTGGCTGTACGATTCTTTTCGTGGGATGCCGAATACCACGGCGCGAGACGGGGACGCGGCTGAAACGTGGGTTGGCAAATGCATCGGCTCGGAAGAGTCAGTCAAGGAAGCTCTGAGAATAGTCGGCTTTCCGCCTGAGCGTCTGCAGATCCGCAAAGGGTGGTTTCAGGATACTCTTGCATGCCACCTCCCGAGTACTATCAGCTTACTCCACATTGATGCAGACTGGTACGAAAGCGTTCTTCTGTGCCTGAACATTCTGTATGATCGCGTGACAGAAGGAGGCGTGGTAATTCTTGATGACTTTGGATGCTGGGAAGGCTGTCGCGAGGCCTTCTACGACTTCTGTGGCCCGCGACACGTCCGCCCCCTGATTGAAAGGTCCGGTCCGCAACAAGCATACTGGGTGAAGGGTCGCCTTCACAACCGCAAACCGTTGTGACCGCGAAAACTTGCCCACTTACGGGAGGGGCAGGAACCTTGCTGAGGCGCAGGCATCACGACGAGTTGATTGCCTCGTATTTCTCCTACCTAGGCAAATCCCCTCCGCTGGCACTACTCAGAAAGTACCTCACCGAACCTATTGAGGAGTATTACTGTTCTAGTAGTGGCGTGCGGTGGTACAGCCCAATGACTTTGGGCGAGGCGGACTACTATTCAGCACTTGCCGAGACGTATTCCTGGTACTACAACAGCGATTCCTGGGATAAGAAACTCGCCCTCAAGCTTTTAGACGCTCTGCGGCCGGGAAACGTGCTTGAGGTTGGGTGCGGGGACGGAGCCTTCCTGGAGTTGCTGCAGCGACGTGGTATCCGTGCGGCCGGCGTTGATCTAAACCAGAAGGCTGTTATGAGAGCTAATTCTCGGGGACTAACTGCCGCGACACCGGATCAAGCCAACATAATTGCTGCGAACGTAGACGCCCTGTGCTTGCTACAAACAATCGAGCACTCTCCGGATCCATCTGCAATGTTGAGATGGTACATTACGAAGCATCAGCCCACTCACATCCTCCTAAGTGCTCCTTGTTTTGACGGCTTGTTGGGCCGCACGCGTGATCCACTTAGTTGGCCACCACACCACGCAACGGCGTGGTCGTGCAAGGGTATGCACACCCTTGGTGCCCTGCTCGGGTACAAAGTCGCGGAGGTTTATTACAGTCCGTTGTGTTATCGGGAGTTCGAGCAGTGCTTGAAGATGGAGGGAAGCCGCAGATTGTTTGGCCTACCAACCATGCCCAAGGGCGTAGTCGGCGAGCACGTTTTCAGAATCTGCAGTCTCCTGGGTCTCCACTGGGCCCTCAGGGGTCACTCTATCTTGGTTAGGCTTGAGAAGCGTTCACCTGTTTGATTTCGCGGTTCAATGTTGTCCCAACGCCCAAACGCCGAGCGAGAAATGCACCAGTTCGCGTTCGTATCGGGGATGAGCGGCTTCCCTTGGGGTGGCTCGGAAGAGTTGTGGAGTCAGGCGGCGGTGGCTTTGCATGAGGCTGGGCACAGAGTTTTCGCTAGCGTTCACGGCTGGCCCGAGACCCCGCTCCCGGTAAAGAGGCTCCGCTGGCGAGGAATTGTTGTGCAGGAGAGAAGAATAAGGCAATCCGTTGGAAGCCGTCTTCTGCGGCGATGCGGCAGTCTGCTGGGTCAACCGGGGCAAACCGTCAAGGAGCGGCAGATGTCAGTCTTCCTGGACATCGCGTCTCCGGGTCTAGCTTGTATCTCGCATGGTGGTATTGCCTGCGGACTTGAGTGGATGGAGCTTTGCGCATTGCGGGGAATCCCGTACGTCTCCATTTGCCAGGCGAATGGCGAGAACATGTGGCCTCAGGCGGCTCAAGCTGAGCGCCTCGGAAGAGCCTACATAGCGGCAAGAGCCTCTTTTTTTGTCTCCGAAGCCAACAAGGAACTATTCGAGGAGCAAATCGGCCAGCGACTGTCCAATGCCGAGGTGGTGCGAGACCCTTTCAATGTTCCTTACGAGACGGATATTCCGTGGCCTCCGTCCAACGATGGAATTCGACTGGCCTGCGTCGCCCGGTTGGACCCCAGGGCCAAAGGCCAGGATCTGCTGTTCAAGGTTCTCGCGACCGACAAATGGCGAGGACGGCCGATAGCGCTTAGCCTGTTCGGTGCCGGTCCATGCGAAGGCAATCTGAAAGCGCTGGTGCGGATGCACGCGTTGGCATCCAAAGTCACCTTTCACGGACATGTAGCTGACGTCCGTGAGATCTGGCGTCACCACCATGCATTAATTCTTCCATCCCGATTCGAGGGCCTGCCACTCGCCATCGTCGAAGCGATGCTGTGCGGCCGGCCTTGCATCGTTACCGACGTGGCCGGGAATGCGGAGTTACTCGAGGACAATGTGAGCGGATTTATCGCCGCCGCACCAACCGCAAACTTAGTGGACGATGCCCTTGAGCGCGCGTGGAATCGCCGGAACGAGTGGCCGCAAATTGCCGCCCGCGCGCAGGCGGCCGTGCGCCACGCCGTACCCCCCGAGCCGGCCCGAACGTTCGCTGAGAAACTGCTCCAAATCACGTCCTGCTAGCAGGCACCCGACTAACCGCCCAGAATGCCAAGTTTGAAGCCCCGGGCCTCCATTATCATCACTACGCGTAACCGGGCAGCGCACCTGTGCGAAACTCTGGCATCGTTCCGAGGCGTGGTGGTGCCGCCGGACCTGCCGACGGAATTGCTGGTAGTGGATAACTGCTCCACGGACGATACGGCCGAGGTGATCAAATCCACCCACTTGCCGCAAATGCCCGTCCGGTACCTTTACGAGCCCAAGCCCGGCCAATCCAATGCCCGGAACGGCGGCATGGCCAACACCACAGGCGACGTTATCGTGTTTACTGATGATGACGTGCGTGTGCCGGCGAAGTGGCTTAAAGGGATGTGCCTACCCCTAGTGGCAGACAACGCTGACTTGGTAGCAGGTGGTGTCGTCATGGCTCCGCACCTGGAACGTCCCTGGATGACTCAGCGGCACAGAAACTTGCATGGCGATACAAGCATCTATACGAATGCGCATCCCGTAGCCATGATCGGAGCCAACATGGCTTTCAACAGAAAGGTCCTCGAAAAGGTTGCCGCGTTTGACCCTGATCTTGGACCGGGGGCACTGGGTTTTTGGGACGATGCACTTTTCTCTCGTCAACTGACCAACGCGGGTTTCAGGCTCGCCGGGGCGTTCGATGTCCAGGTGGAGCATCATTTTGATCCTCGCCGCCTCTGCCGACGGTCCTTCCGAGATAGATTAGCCAGAGAAGGGCGCTCTCAGGCTTATGTCAGTTATCACTGGAAGCACGAGTCATTTGCGTGCCCCTGGGGAAAAACGCTGAAGATGTGGCTGAAATTGAGGCGTTATCAGTTGCTGCATGCGCCCAAGTGGCCACATGGAGATTCCGGAATGGCGGACGAGGAAATGGCTGTGGTTCAGCGGTTTCATTTCTGTCGGGAGTTTCTCCGGCAGCGGCAGCGCCCGCGCAATTACGAGCGCTTAGGCTGCGTTAAGCTGAAGTATTAAAATCCTCTGATGTGAGGATTCTCTATGATGGCTACATCTTTGGCCAGCGCGCTGGTGGGATCTCGCGTTACTGCGGACGATTGATTGAACAACTCCCCGCCGAATGCGAAGTGGTGCTAACCTTGAAACACAGGTTTTCTCTCAACCTTCCGCGGCGTCCCGGTCTGAAGCAATGGTATTATCCTGCGCACAAGCTGCGGCCCTGGAGACTGGCCAAGTGGAGCGAGCACTACGTTTTTGAACTGGGGAGCCGGGTATCTAAACCGGATGTCTTTCATCCGACGTATTACCACCTGCTGCGAGGTTCGGTTGGGGATTTGAGGTGTCCGGTCGTTGTCACCGTGCATGACATGATCCATGAGCTTTTCAGTACGCCGGGCGGTGCGGGGGAGTCTAGTGACGCAGTAGCGAAAGCCGCGTGTCTGAAAATGGCAAGTTTTGTGATCTGCGTCTCTGAAAATACCAAAGTGGACCTGTTGCGCTTTTATGATCTCTCCGAAGAAAAGGTCGCGGTGATCCCGTTGGCGTCCTCGCTGCAAGCTCCGGCGGATATTCCGCCATGGCCCCGTGAAAGGCCCTATTTCCTCTTTGTGGGCAGGCGCGAGGGGTACAAGAACTTCGCAGTACTCCAAGACGCATTCCTGCGAATTTCCCTTGGCAACCCGGAGGCGAGATTGATAATCGTCGGCCCTCCTCTTGCTGATGCAGAAAAAGCCGCGCTATCCGGCCCCCTGGCGAGTGGGACGGTTGAATGCCACAGCGGAATCTCCGATTCCACACTGGCTCGGTTGTACGCGGAATGTGCGGCCTTTGTATATCCTTCGCACTACGAGGGATTTGGAATTCCCCTGCTGGAGGCGATGACCTGCGGCGCCCCGATTCTGGCGGCGCGTGCCGGCAGCATCCCGGAAGTCGCGGGTAACGCCGCTCTCTACTTCGATCCGGCGAGCAGTGATGAACTAGCACGGGCCTTGGAGCGGTTGCTTGGTTCAGGATCCGCGAGAGCTGATTTGATTGCCAATGGGCGGACCCGTGCAACGATGTTCTCATGGGAAAAAACTGCCCAGGAAACCTACAAAGTGTATCAACGCTTGGTCTGATGCTCCGATGGTTCCGCCATCCTTCCTGGGTTGGATGCCTGTGAAGACCAGTCAGAGAATGTCGTGCGAACTTCCCCTCCCACCGGGAGAGAAGACAGGTTGGCCCTGGTCCGCCGAAGCCGCTGCTGCGGCGGCGCCAATGCCTGACGGCTTGCCTTGTCCGCGGATCAGCGTCGTCACTCCCTCGTTCAACCAGGGCCAGTTCTTGGAAGAGACCATCCGCTCCGTGCTGCTTCAGGGTTACCCGGATCTCGAGTACATTGTGATTGATGGCGGGAGCACGGATGGAAGTCTCGGGATAATCAGAGAGTATGAGCCGTGGCTGGCGTTCTGGGTGAGCGAGAAAGATCGGGGCCAGAGCCATGCCATCAACAAAGGGTTCGCCAGGGCCTCTGGCGAGATTTGGTTCTGGCTTAACAGTGATGATCTGCTGGCACCAGGCGCTCTCCGTCACGTTGCCGAGATCTATGAGCGGAGGCCGACTCCTTGGATCGCCGGGGCTGGTTATATTGGCACCAGTTGGGGCGACCCCGCACGAAGATATTTGATGAAAAGTCCAACCTTGGACGAACTGAAGCGGGGCAAAACATTTCTTCAGCCGAGCTGTTACTTCACTCGTGAACTACTGGGCAAAGTCGGGAGCCTACTGCGGGAGGACCTCCACTTTGCTGTGGATTACGAATTGTGGTGCCGGTTCGCAGCCGCTGGCTATTTCCCTGTACTGACACCGGAGGCACTCTCGCTTGCTCGCGAGCATCCACAGATGAAGGCACGCACCTGTAGTCGTGCTCGGTATTGGCAAGAGCGTGGACCCATCATCCGCCAAAACCTGGGTGCTAGCGCGTTTTTCTTGTGGCGGGGCGGAGAGCTTCTCCGCCGCAACATGCGCAGACTGGAGCGGAGATGGCCCAATGTTTTGCGCCCATAAGCGGATTGAATGGATGTGCTTTAGGAGGTATGATAGTGCAATTAAGGATAAGGGAATGCCCCGTAAGTCGGGGAGCGAGCGCAATAATTGTGCCCGTTTACATTGCGCACGAAACCGGTCAGTTCGGTCGCGCGCGGGGTGTGCTCCGAGCCGACATTACGGGCGCAAGACGGATGAATTTGCGCTAATGACGTTGTGTGAACCGCTCCCCTCGACCGAATATCTGCTTCCTTGATCCATTCTGCGGTGTCAATCAACGCAGCGCTCAAGCCGGCGTCAGCTACTATCTATCGAGGGCAATCCATGCGCACTGGGGAAAAGTGACGGCATTCGGTCCTTTGAAGGCTGAGGTTCCGATCGAGACCAGGATCAAATCGAAGCTCTGGCGGACGTTCAGTCGCAAGCGCTACGTCGTCAACTGGGATCCCGCTTACTGCCGCAACTTGGCCGCCGTGGCAGACCGCCGTATCTCGGAAAATGCAAGTGATGTTGTGGTCACCATCTTTAACCAAATCGTCCCGTTTCTAGCGTCAGCGGTCCCCATCCTGGTGCGGACAGACAGCACCTTTCTGGCTGCTCGACGAATGGGCTACCCCGGCTTCGCCCGAGCTTGCACGCTTTCATGCAGGCAGGCAGTGAGGAGCGAAAAGGCGGCCTTTGACAGAGCCCGACTGATTATCGTCAGTAACCACCACGGAGCAAGGGCCATAGTTGCGGACCACGGAACCGCCCCATCGAAAATCGCGGTTATAGCCCATGGCCCGCATCTGGACGTTGACCCTGGCCCGGAAGCACCTGCGGATCGGATGGCCGACGGGGATACCTTGCGATTGCTATTTGTGGGGTCGGACTGGAGGAGAAAAGGTGGTCCATTGCTGCTGGAGATCTTTCGGGCGCTGAAACGCGTGAATGGGCGTGTGCAGCTAACGATCGTGGGGTGCGCCCCTACAAACGGGATGCCTTCGGATCAGGACGTGCGCGTCATCGCGAGACTAAACAAGGACATCCCTGCGGAAATGGCTGTTCTGGACAGCCTATTTCGCACGAGCCACTTTCTGGTGCTTCCGACGAAAGCGGAAGCGTGCGCGATCGTTTATAACGAGGCATGTGCCTACAGCCTGCCGGTCGTGACGACCGATGTAGGCGGAGTGAGAACTGCTATTAAGGAAGGCATCAATGGCAAACTTCTCCCCTTAGTAGCTGACGCCAGATCGTGGGCCAAAGTAATTACCTCCGCCTGGCAATGCCAATCCCAGTACGCGGCGCTCTGCGCAGGCGCGCGGCAGATGTTTGAGCGTTATCTTAATTATGACACCTGTGGCAGAGCAATAAAGATGGCCTGGGAAAGAATATCCCAGGGCGTCCCCGCCATGGAGGATTACTCGTTCCTGCGTGAACCAGAATAGCGCTTCTGTGCGAATAGGCCAAAACCCGCAGAAGGAGTCGGGTGCCGTCAATGTCCCTTGGACCAGTCGTGTGGTGTTGCCCGTACACATCCCCCATCGCCAAGGGTACTTTGAGCAGGCGCTGGAGGTCTTGCGGTTGTGCCTGGAATCCCTGCATCTGACAACCAATCAACAGGTGTGCGTCACGGTCGTGGCGAATGGTTGTTCGAATGAAGTACTCGTGGAATTGCAGGCGATGTTCCAGAGAAGGTGGATCGGCCAATTGTTAGTGAGCCAGATCAACCTCGGGAAGGTCGGGGCCATCGCACCTATCCTGAGGGGAGCGACCGAGGAACTGTTGGCGTGGTCAGATTGTGATGTGCTATTCCGGCCTGGATGGTTCGAAGCGGTCCAAGAGGTTTTTCAGGCTTTTCCAGAGTGTGGAGCGGTGACTCCGTTCCCGGCGGCTCATCTGCATTGGGAGCATACATCGGCAACGACACTCGGGGCTTTAGGCAGCCGATGCATAGCAAGAGAGCCAGTGGTGCCGGTGGGGGACTTGGAGAGCTATTCCCGGAGCGTGGGGACTCCAACACTGTTTCGCGAGGAATACAAGCGCTCGCAGTGGACAGTGCGGCGCAATGGGGTCCAGGCTTGCATTGGGGCGATGCATTTTGTGTGTTGCATTCGCAAAGGAGTAGTTAAAGGAATGCCCGCTGGCGCTAGCGTTGCTGCCTTGAGAGGCAAAGAGGATACAGACTACCTGGACCTGCCTGCCGATCGGCTCGGGTATTGGCGACTATCAACGTGTCGAGGGTTTGTGTGGCACATGGGCAACACAGTCGACCCTTGGATGATTGAACATGTGGATCAAATGCGCAGAAATGGGGCCAAAGGACTGAGGCAGCAGGGGGTTCTCCCAAATCTGAGGCGTAGCTGGTTATCCAGGCTGCCCCTCGGGCTGAGGCGCCTCGGGGCACGAGCCTTGAGGCATTGGCTGGAGAGGTCGATTCTAAAAGTGTTGAGGAGCAAGCTTGCCGCCTCATGGAGGTCGCCCTCAACGTGTTCCTAAGCTGGTGCAGCTTCAGGGTGAGGTTCAGGGATCATTTGGGCCTCTTATCTTGTAAATATGCCTCTTCAGGAATGTTCCGGCAGTTTTTCATTGAGCGGGATAAAGGTCCAATCCACCCAAATGGAAGAAGATGTCCGACTTGAAACGCTCTTTGTTCCGATAGCCAAAGGCTTTTTTGAT
>Ga0074044_10003340_pt1 | contig 13717 bp, 11 predicted proteins | sample BogForMeECP23OM1_FD_94443 | JGI IMG/M metagenome (GOLD analysis project Ga0074044, IMG submission 94443) | Bog forest soil microbial communities from Calvert Island, British Columbia, Canada - Bog Forest MetaG ECP23OM1 | ecosystem: Environmental > Terrestrial > Soil > Wetlands ... | reverse complement strand
GGAGGATCAGCCGTGGGTCAATCCCGAGGAGGTTCTGGCCATTCCACTCCCCGTGGTCGTTGCGTTGGCCGGGAAAGGTCTTCTTATACCAGCTTTCGAACCGGTCGTTGACCAGCAGGTTCAACTCGAAGTGCACATGGGCGCGGTCTTTGGAGATGCTTTCGCGGGTGTTGGCCGTCCGGCCCATAGTCGCCACGGGTTCTCCCGCCTTGACGGACTGCCCGATCTTCAAATCGTGGCGCACTTCCCGCAGGTGGGCGTAGAGTGAGTAGATCTCCAGCCCCTCAACCAGGTGACGAAGGACGAGGTAATTGCCGTAGTTCGAGAGCGCTGCCCGCGTGCTGATGTACACGACCGTGCCCTCGGCGGTGGCCAGCACGGGGTCGGTTGGCTCGCCATGCCCGTCGCGCTGGAGGCAACGGATATCAAGTCCCTCGTGCATCTGCCAGCCCCCGGTGCGCACACAACCGAATGTGCCGGTGACCCACGGCTTGCCCACTGTCCCCACGAAGAACCTCTCTTCACCCCCTTTTTCCAGGAGCGCGTGGTTGGCGGTGGGAAACTGGAAAGGCTGGGCCCGGGCAGCCAGGGCAAGGAAACAGGTTCCCCAGATCAGCGGTCTATCCATGTGTGAACCTTCTTGGAGACATTGTTCAGCCCGAGGGCGATTTCCTCAGCTTCTTCGCGAGTCGCGTCCGGGGTAAAGACCAGAACGCCGTCGCTTATACGATGGCTGATAATGGGGGCGGCCAGCCACCGGTAGCTCTTTAAGTCCTGGCCGAACTGAGAGAAGATGGCAATCCTCCGGCCGCGATTCGCCGTGGTGCATGTCTCCAGGAAGGTGGCACCTCGAGGGTCGAACTCAATGCGGAGGGCAAAACCACCGACGGCATCAATCACGCTGGCTTTTGACACACTGGCTTCCGTGAGGGAGGGCATTTTCTCTACGTTCACCCAAACCGGCTTCTCGCGATAGACCGGCACCGGTTCGCTAGCTGTGGAGGTGTCGCGGCTGACTTCGAGATGCAGCCGCAAGGTGCTGAGCAGCTTGGCGGGCTTCTTTTCAGCGGTGGTTTGGCACCCGCAAACGGCCACGCCCGCTGCCGCCACCGTGACCAGCAAATAGGTATTGAATCGTTCCAGACGAATCATCATAGTACGCCAAACAACCGAAATGCGTCCTGAATGTAAAGAGTGTTATGAGCAAGCAATATAATAAGGCTGAGAAACGAAAACGGCGGAGAGCCTATCTGAAACGCAAGAAGGCCGGTGCCAAGGCCAAAGCACCGGCCAAAGCGGCGCCGCCAACGGAAGTGACCGCCTGACTGTTCCTTTTCCATCCACGCAGACCACCCGCATCGGGTGGTCTTTTGTTTTGTGGATAGGAACTCGTGCGGTTTGCGAGATAATCGGGCCGGGAAGTTGTTCACCGGCGCCGAATTCAGCCTTCTGGCGCGGTGAATAATTTCCCGGCGCACCGCGAAAACCCGCTGGGGTTGTTGGGTGATCTGAGTTGTTCACCAAGTGTTCACCGCGCTGACTTGGTGAATAAGTTGTGGGTAAGAATTCGTTGCCGGGAACTGAGAATCTGATAGGCTTGTGTGCAGTTCATTGAAAGAACTGAGATGGGCGGCAGCAGTCAACAGATTGAGGCCGAGCGTTTCAAGGATAATCCCAGGTGACTGGGGAAAGGCTGAGTCAGGCTGGTTGGCTCAACTCCTCTAAAGCCGGATCGCAAGGTTCGAGGGCGGAGGCAGGATTCACCAGTTCCTCTGGCGGCGTTCGCGCGCTGTCAGTACACGCGAAAAAGGGACTGAGCGGTGAGGAGCGATGAGAAACCGCTCCGAATCGAGTCGAGTAGCCCGGGCAGGTTTCGAGCTTGGGCGAATCGCAGTTACCCAGAGGGTATTCGGTTGCTACTGTGCATCAGCACGGGCGGACGGCTCTGGCGGTCTCCGGAAGGAGGTCAGCCAAATGAAAGACGCCGAAAGGCGGGACAAAGTGAGCGTCCGAACCGGGAAGGACACGGGGTCTCGGCAGGACCCGTGAAAACCTTCCGAGAAGTCAGCGATGTTAAAAACGATACCGCTGACCTGTGGACGAAAGGCAACCTGAGAGTTAAGAGGCGAGACCCGTGGCACCGGGCAAACGCACTGTCAAGAACAGTGGCCGACCCGGCGCTAAGTGGTGAAGACGCGGATAAGAAGACGCAGACGTGTCTTGGCCTGGTTCGCAAGCCGGTGGCGCAACCACCAGCCCAAGCGAGCTGAAAAGCCTCACTCAATAATCCAGTGACCGCGAGGCGCTGGACGGCCCTGCTACGAGGCCGATAACTCCGCTTGCCGTGGAGAATGGCGTCGGGAAGCTGGCAGCCAATTTGGCGCCCAATGCCAGCATGGGAAAGAGAGCGTGGCGAACTCCCATCCCCCATTTAGTCCCTGTTCGACCGCAAGGTCGGGCAGGGACTTTATGTTTCTGCCCGGTATGGCTCCCGCCCTCACGCGGCCACCGGAGAAGCTGGCGTTATGGGTAAACCCAGACCTGAACCAAACGCCGCCGTGGGAAGCGGCGGCACTACCACGGGCCGATGGGAGATGATCAAGAAGGGCAAAACCCTCTTTTCAAGCCATCGCGCGCTGGACTGGTGGGCGCTACCTGCGCACCCCCCCGGAGCCGAAGCCAGCGGCCCGCTGGGAGTGGGAGCAACATGGTAAATTCGAGAACTGCACCAGGTCGGGACAAGTCGTCCACACCAGACCTGCCTTGCGGCCCATCCCTCGGGGCCTCGTCCCCGCCCTTTTGCCTAAAGCCACCCTGGGGGCAATAATAATTGAAAAAATCTGTTGCGGGTCTCGGCAATAACCGCTAATTATAGCCTTATCGAAGGTCTGTTAACTGCGGTCGGCGGCCAGGTATATGGCGGGCCACCGCAGCAGCTTCCCAAGAATTCAAAGTTCATAAGTGGTTTTCGGGGATTCATTCTGGAAAACCTTCGATGACACACAGATGAGTATGAGCACGGCAACTAACGGCAACAACAAGAACACAGTGACCGCTGATTACGGCTCGGGTTACCTGGAAATCTCCGAGAAGGGTTTCGGCTTCCTGCGGACCGCCGAGAACCATTTCCATCCCAAGCCGACGGATATTTTCGTCACGCCGGACACGATCAAGCGGAGTTTCCTCCGGGAAGGCAGCCTTGTCGCTGGCCCTACGCAACCGCCGCACCGCGGCAACAGCCCGCAGCTTAAGTCCGTGGATAAAGTGAACGAAATGGCCTTCGAGGACTATACCAAGTCCGTGCGGTTCGAGAACCTCACCACGATTGACCCGATTGAGAAGTTCAAGCTCGAAACCTCTCCCGACCTCCTGGAGACCCGGGTGATTGACATGGTGACACCGCTGGGCAAAGGCACCCGCGGTTTGATTGTTGCGCCGCCCCGCACCGGCAAGACCACCATTCTCAAGCAGATTGCCAACGCCATCACCGCCAACCACCCGGAAGTCCACGTCCTGGTCCTGCTCATTGACGAGCGCCCGGAGGAGGTCACCGACTTCCAGCGCTCGGTCAAGGCCGAGGTGGTCGCCTCCTCTAACGACCAGGATTTGGAGACCCATGTGCGCCTGTCGCGGTTCATGATCGAGCGCTGCCGGCGCATGGTCGAGGCCGGCAAAGATGTCTTTGTACTGCTCGACTCCATCACCCGCGTGGCGCGCGCCTACAACAGCGTCCACGGCGGCAGCGGCCGCACCATGACGGGTGGTGTTGATGCCCGCGCGCTGGAGATTCCGCGCAAGATGTTCGCCTCGGCCCGCAAGATAGAAGAAGGCGGATCCATGACCATCCTCGCCACCGCCCTGGTGGATACCGGCTCGCGCATGGACGAGCTGATCTTCCAGGAGTTCAAAGGCACCGGCAACATGGAACTGATCCTTGACCGCAAGCTCTCGGATCGGCGTCTGTTTCCAGCCATTGACATCCCCAAGAGCGGCACGCGCAAAGAGGAGAAACTCTTCCCGAAACACCAGATCGAGGCAGTGCGCAAGTTGCGCCGGACGATGGTGGACCTGAACCCCGTTGAAGCGATGGAAACGCTCCTCGCCGCCCTCAAAAAGCACAAGACCAACGATGAGCTGCTGGCCAAGCTCGTGTAGGGTGTTGGAGCTCTGAAGCGTTGCCGCCCGGAACGCTGGAGCGATGCAACCCAGGGCGAGGCCCCGGGGAATTAGGTCGCCACGGAACCCTAAGCCCCAAGGAGCGAAACAGAACCACTGCATGCGCACGGCCGACCGCCGCTCCCGCCCGCCTTTGGCCCGCATGCTGCAGATCCATCAAGCGCTGCAATCGGGCGGTTATCCAAACGCCACCCTCCTCGCCAGCCAATTGGAGGTCTGCACCAAGTCCATTCACCGCGACCTGGAGTTCATGCGCGATCGGCTGGAGCTCCCAATCCAATACGACGGCAAGCGGTTTGGGTTCTTCTACACCGAGCCCGTCGAGGCTTTCCCGACCCTGCAGATTACGGAAGGCGAACTCTTCGCGCTTGTGGTAGCAGAGCGGGCCCTTCAGCAATATCGCGGCACCAGCTTCGAGAAACCGCTGCTCAGCGCCTTGCGGAAAATGGAGCAGTCCCTCCCGGACACAATTTCCCTCAGCCTGACCGACGTCGAGCAGACCATCTCCTTCCGCACGAGCTCGGAGCCAATCCAGGACCTGGACATCTTCGACTCGCTGGCCAAGGCCACGACGGCGCGCCGACAACTGGAACTGACCTATCGCAAACCAGGCCAGCGGCTGCCCGAACAGCGCATCATAGATCCCTATCACCTTGCCAACATCAACGGCGAGTGGTTCCTCTTTGCCTTCGATCATCTGCGCAACGACCTCCGCACGTTCGTTCCCGCGCGAATCAAAGCCATTCGACCCACGGGCAAGACCTTCGAACGTCACAGGAAGTTCTCGCTGGATGAGCGCTTGCGCGGCAGCTTCGGCGTCCAGTCCGGTCAGGGTGAGTTCGACGTGGTCCTCCGCTTCCACGAGCGCGTGGCGGATTATATCCGCGAGAAGAAATGGCACGAGTCGCAGCGACTGCGTGAATTCAAGGGCGGCGGGGTCGAATTGCGTCTCAAGCTGTCCAGCCTCGCGGAAGTAAGACGCTGGGTCCTGAGTTGGGGAGGCGATGCCGTCGTCGTGCGGCCCGCCGAGCTGGCACAGGCAGTCAAGCAGGCGGCGCGCAAAGTCCTGCGGGGAACCTTGTCCAGGTAGGACGCGAGGGCGCGGAGTAAAGAACCGCGGCGCCCTCCCCGGCGTGCCAAGGCCCAGGTCGCGCGGTCAGAGGCTTGCCTTCGGCCTGATGGTTGGTAAATTGGCGTCAATCTGTTTGCTTCACTTAAGATAAGCTTGTGAGACTGCGTTCTTTCCTATCCGGTCGCCTGATCGGCTGTGGCCTCGTCGTTGGCGCTTCTGTCTTATGCACCCAGGCCCAGATCCCTTTGGCCACGGAACCCTTCTCCCGCATGAACAAGCTCGAGGTTTACGGTCTCGGCGAGTATTTGCACCAGGATAACACGACGTTCAGCGACCCCTACTACGGCAATGTAACGATGAAGATGGATGACACCGGCCTGGGAGGGGTGGGTGTGGCCTACCATTTCAACGACTTCTTATCCGTCCGCGCGGACTTCATGTTTGGTGAGGCGACGCTGCATACGCAAGGCCCAGACGGCACGTACCTTATCCCCGCGCAAACGGCCTTCCTCCAAACCGGCCGCCTCAACCTGGACTACAACATGATCAACCGCCGGATCACGCCGGTTCTCACCGCCGGCATCGGCTACCAGTACCTGGAGATTGACCAGAACCAAACTTACGCGGTCCAAGGCTACAATGGTTCCTTCTACGTAACGCAGAACAGCTACTACTACGAGACGGACTTCACCTGGAATGTCGGCGCTGGGTTTCGCTGGAACGTCACCGACCAGTTCTTCATCAAGGCGATGGTCGGCCCGCAATGGTTACAGTATAGCGGCGCGAATAATATCACCACCCAGATCGAAGGTTTCTTCGTGATCGGCTGGATGTTTTGAGCCGCTTGGGTAGCGGCGGGATCCCGCTGTTCGGTCTGCTTAACGGAGGCCTGCTGCGCCCTGGGTTTGACTTGGACCGCCTCAGTGCGCCCGTGAACTGCAGGGTCGTCCGGCAATCAGTCGCGGTACTCCTCCCAAGCGGCTTCAGGCGGCTTGGTGGCAGGCGCTTGTCCTTTCAGGTATCTTCGCACTAGCGCCAGCGTCGAGATGCCCCGCCCGAGGCGGTTTCGGATGCCGTACTTGGAGACGCCGGCGACGCGCGGATGGTGGGTAACAGGCATTTCCTTGACGACCGCCCCTCCGCCATGAGCGAGGATCGGCACGAAACGGTGGAAGCCGTCAAACAGCGGCAGGAGCTTGATCACTGGCCGCTTAAACACTCGCAGGTTGCAGCCGCTGTCCCGGAAATCAACCCCGAGCACGATCTTCCTGGCCAAACGCGCGACGATGGATGAAAGGCGGCGGACCGCCGTGTCCTTGCGGCCGACCCTTGCGCCGCAAACCATGTCAGAGCTCGCCAACTCCGCGAGCATTCGCGGCAGATCGGCGGGATCATTCTGGAGATCGCCATCCAGGGTGGCGATCACCTCCCCTCGGCTGGCCTGGAAGCCCGTCCAGAGGGCGGCGCTTTGGCCGCTCTGCGTTCGGTGGCGCAAGGCGCGAACGCGCGAGTCCGCCCGTCGGGCTTTGAGGATCTCCTCCCAGGTCTCGTCGGTGCTGCGGTCGTCCACCAGGATGAGTTCGATGGAGTGCTTCTCGCCTCGCAGGGCCTCGAAGGTCTTTCGGGCCAGCGGCTGCACGTTGGGCGCTTCGTTGTGGAGCGGCACGATGACAGAAATCTGTGGGTCCATAATCGCTTGGACGGGGCTTTACTTCCTGGAGTTGATGTCGCCAGACTTCTTGATCGCACGGAGCAGGCGCCAGCCCAGATAGACGGCAACCGAATATCCCGCCGCGCCGAATACCGACACGCCCGCGAGCACAGGGGGCGCTTTCATGCTCCACAAAAGCGACGAGCCGACAAACAGCGCCGCCGTCATCACTCCCAGCACCAGGCGGTTGATCACGGGGTCAATGTGGTGATGGTCCAGGTGGACGGAGAAAGTGCCCTCGCGGACGCGCTTGAGCACGTCGCCCAGGTCGCGCGGCAACGCCTCCACCAGCCGCTCCCAGTCGCGATAGGCGTGCAGGACCCGCCCCAGGATACGCTTGGGCGAGAAACGCCGCCGCACCATCGAGGTGTAGAAGGGGCGAATGACCTCGGCCAGACTGAACTCCGGGCTTAATTGCTGGGCCGTGCCCTCCAACTCCACCAGCGTGCGCAGAAGCAGCGACAACGGGGCAGGCAGCGTGATGTTGTAGCGCCGGATGATTTCAAACAGGCTGTTCAACGCGCCTCCAAGATCCATCTCCTGAATGGATTGCCGGGTATAGTCCGTGACGAAATCCGTGACGTCGGTGCGCAGGTGGTCGCGGGGCGTGTTGGGCGGAGCCGAGCCGAGCCGCAGGAGAATCTCGGCCAAGTCCGCCGAGCTGGGGTTGACGACCGCCATCAGCATGTCCTCGATGGCTTCCGCCAGCTCCTCATCCAGTCGGCCCACCCTGCCGCAGTCCAGCACACCGAAAACACCGCCAGGCAGCAGCATCAGGTTGCCCGGATGTGGGTCGGCGTGATAGAAGGCGTCGCGGAAGATCATTTGCAGATACATGGTGGCGCCGCGCCGGGCAAACTAGTTCAGGTCTGCGCCGGAGGCTGCCAGAGCGGCGGGTTCGTTGCCGAGGATGCCGTCCAGACGTTCCATCGTCAGCACGCGCCGGGCCGAAAGGGCTGGGTAGGCGTGGGGAAAGTGCACAGTTGGGTCTTCGGCAAAGTGATCCGCGAACTCCTCCAGGTTGCGGCGCTCGCAGGTGAAGTCGAGCTCGCGCAGCAAGGTGCGCCGGAAGTGCCGGACCACCGCTCCTGGCTGGTAGGGACGGATTTGCGCCGAATGCTTTTCGGCCAACTCGGCCAGCCCGGCCAGGATATCGAGGTCGGGCATGATCTTGTCGGCGATGCCCGCGTGCTGGACCTTGACCACAACATCCTCACCGCTGTGCAGCCGTGCACGCTGCACCTGAGCGATGGAGGCCGAGGCCAGAGGTGTGTCCTCGAACTGGGCGAACAGCGTGTCCACGGTCTTGAGTAACTCGGCTTCAATGGTGGCCCGCACGGTGTCGGGCGCGTCCGCTGGGGCGTTGGCCTGGAGGTGGGTCAGTTCCCGGGCGAGCTCCGGGCCAACGAGGTCGGGCCGTGTGCTGAGCACCTGGCCCAGCTTGATGAAGGTGGTGCCCAGCTCGGTGAAGGCCAGCCGCACGCGCTCCTCAATCTTGAGATCGGGAATGCGCTGGCCGTCGTAGCTTTGAATCCGCTCCTGGATCCACGAGTAGTTCCACCCTTTGACCCAGTCAGCCAGTCCGTATTTAGCCAGGACGCCCAGGATTTCCCCGGCCCGGCGGGTGTTGCGTTCGATTCGAGCTAAGGCGTTGAATTTCACAGCGGGTTGGACCGTTGTCGTTATCCGGACCGTGAGCCACAGGAATGCTCTGCCGCGCGCCGCCGGGCCAGCGCCCGACGGGACGGGTGGCGGCGGGACCTAGCATTCTTAACGCTTCCTCAGGCGGCACCGGCTTCTGCGCCAGCATTGTCGCAGGTTTGCCGCCGGCGGCAAGAGCGTTCTGAAGACGCCAGACGCGAGGTCGCGGGCACGCCTGGCGGCCACAGGGCCACCCCTCCAAAGGCACTTCTTACTCACGGTACTCTGGGGAACGGGCACGGCGGGTTGCGCTTGAGTTGGCCTTATCGGCGTCCATATCTTGCCGGCCAAGCATGTCGCTGATTGAAATCCTGGGGTTGGTCCTCGCCGCGGTGGCGGGGGGCGCAATCAACGCCGTGGCGGGCGGCGGCACGCTAGTGACTTTCCCTGCCCTCCTCTTCTTTGGCACGCCGCCGATTATCGCCAACGCCACTAGCACGCTGGCGCTGGTCATGGGCACCTCGGGCGGCATCTATGGTTACCGGAGACATCTCAAGCCGGTGCGGCCATGGCTGTGGCGCTTTGTGCCGGTCAGCATGATCGGCGGGCTCATTGGCGCCGTGCTGTTGACCTGGACCGGGAACAAGACTTTCTCGCGGCTGGTGCCGTTCCTGATCTTGTTTGCCACGGTGCTGTTCCTGAGCCAGGGTGCTTTCCGGCGGTTCGCCAACCTCAACGGTCCAGCCGCGCCCCACCGAAGGTATCAGGCGATCTGGGGGGCAATTCTGTTCCAGCTCGCGGTGGCCATATACGGCGGCTACTTTGGCGCGGGCATCGGCATCCTTATGCTGGCTTCGCTGGGCTTCATCGGGTTGAGCGACATCCACGAGATGAACACCCTGAAAACCATCCTGGCTTCGCTCATTAACCTCGTCGCGGCTGTGTGGTTGACCTACAAGGGCCTGATTCACTGGCCCAAAGCGGGGGTGATGACGGCCGGCGCGCTGCTCGGCTACTTCCTAGGCTCCCATTACGCCCAGCGGATCCCACAGCAGCGTGTGCGGCGGATCATCACCCTCATCGGCTTCGTCATGTCTGCGGTGACCTTCTACGAGGGATTCCTTCGCTAACCACTGCCGCCCGGCCGGATGGCCCGCGCTACTCCCTGAGGCGCCAGACGATGCGCGCCTTGTCCAAGTCGTACGGGGACATCTCCATTTTGACGCGGTCGCCGACGGTGAGGCGGACCCAGCGTTTGCGCATCTTGCCGCAGATGGTGGCGAGGACGAGGTGTTTGTTATCCAGTTCGACCCGGAACATCGTGCCCGGCAGCACGGTTTGGACGCGCCCTTCTACCTCAATGTGTTCTTCTTTCATAGGCTGCTTCAACGACGGCCGGGTTACCTAGCGGAGGCGGCATCCCGCCAACCGGCCGAAATGGACGCAGCCAAATAAAAGAACGAGGCCCGGTGCACCCGGGCCCCGAACAAAGTATAACTGTCAGATTAGTAACGGTCGCGACCGCCACCGCCACCGCGGCCACCGTAACCGCGATTGCCGCCACCGCCAGCGGGCCGTTCTTCGCGAGGCCGGGCGATGTTGACGGTCAGGGCCCGCCCGCCCAGCTCTTTGCCGTTCAGAGCTTCGATCGCTTTCTGAGCCTCCTCAGGGGTGCTCATGGTAACGAAGCCAAAGCCGCGAGGACGGCCGGTAGCCCGGTCCATCATCAGGTTGGCCTCAATGACCGTGCCGTGGGCGGCGAAGGCGTCCTGCAGGTCGTTTTCAGTGATGCTGAAGGAAAGGTTCCCAACAAACAATTTTGCGCTCATGTGATTTATCTAACTACAACTGCTTACTGTCTATAACTGCTTACTGTCCTAGACTAACTTTTGCTTTCCCCAGACTGTTCCCGCTTATCGGGTTTCAAATCATCACTGAACCGAGTTCACCTGAAGATTCACCATGCCGTGGAAGTGACAAGCTATCTAACAGACAGGCGAACAGTGGCGCTTTTCGGCCAAAATGCAAGCACTATTTGCGTGAATTTTGCGCCCCCCGCCGAGGCCGGGTTCAGGCCATCCTCGCGACCGTTGGCGGGCGGTCGAACTCCAGGCTTTGGACTTTAGACTTTGGACTTCAGACTTCGCGCTCCCCTGCCCTACCCTGTCGCCATGCTCATCGCCTTCAACAAACCCTGCGGCGTCCTCTCCCGCTTCACGCACGATGGTTCGCCCAATCGCACCCTGGTAGAATTCGGCTTCCCCAGGGGCGTCTATCCGCTTGGCCGGCTGGACGCCGATTCCGAGGGATTGCTACTGCTTACTGACGAAGCGCGGCTAAATGAGGCGCTTCTGCACCCGTGGCACGCCCACCAGCGAGAATACTGGGCCCAGGTTGAGCGCATTCCCTCGCCAGAGGCACTGCTCAAGCTCGGCGAGGGCCTCGCTATTCAAGCACACCAGACGCTGCCCTGCCGCGCCCGGATACTCGAGCGGCAGCCAGAGGTTCCTCCGCGCGACCCGCCAATCCGCTTCCGCAAGACGGTGCCGACCTGCTGGATTGGACTGGTGCTCGCCGAAGGCAAGAACCGGCAAGTGCGCCGCATGACCGCAGCGATCGGGCATCCGACCTTGCGGCTCATACGGGTCAGGATTGGAGGCTTCGAACTGCGCGACCTCGCCCCCGGGGCCTGGAGAATCCTCAGCGCACCAGAACGCAAGCTGGTGCTGGCGGCTCGGACTGTTTAAAGGGGTGTCAGAACGGAGGCGAGATAAGGCGGAAGAAGCGGCACCCCTCAGACGGAGTGAAGGGGATCATCATCTGACTGGTGATCTCTGAGCCTGGAAGCGGGATCCAGTTCAAGGACGAGGTGGAGGTGGCTGCGCAAGGCGCGCCGAGTCGGCCGCCCAAATTGCGCGGATAGACTCTTCGTCGGCGAGTCCATTCGGAATGGCTGGGCTGGGGGAGTTGGCAAAGTACCAGCGCATATTGTCCAGGGGCGAGCGCATCGTGCGGCTGCCGGGCATTTGAAGATGGCCATTGGCGTCCGTGCGCCGCATCCAGTCCCAGGCATAGTTCAGCCAGTTGCTCCGATATTGCTGGCTCTGGTGGGCAAACCAGGTGATTTCGTCGTACCCCCAGACCCAAATCCCTCCCGCCCTGGCCTGGCCCGGCGTTTTGCTAACACCCCAGTTGTCGAGTTCCACGAGATAAGGCAGGTGCTCGCAGCTCCAGCCGTTGGGACTGATCCCGTCTTTGCTTCGGCCAAAAATGCCATCGGAAAAACCCACTTGCAGTATGGCTTCCTGCGGATGCTCTGAAACCTCCATTACCCGCAAGGGAAAGGAATGGAAATCCAGGAGCAAATGTCCCTCCCGCACGAGGCCCCCGCTGGGAACGTGCCCATCGCACAACACCAGGTGCCGACGCGCGTGTTTGGCCGCATAAGCCCGCACCAGGTCAAGCACCTGCGACCAATGCGCCAGATTCGGGTCGCGGTGATTCATAATCTCCACTTGGCCGAAGTGAATCGCCTCGAAGCCCAGATCAATATACGAGACCGCAAGGAAATAGAACCACAGCTTGGTTTCCAACCGGCTCACATCCGGCACCGAGGCGTTTGGTCCCCAATTCCTCCGCTGCCCCTCGGGATAGATCATGTCGGCGTAACGGAAATTCCTTTTCTCCACCGGCTGGCCGAGGGCCACAAACGCCCAATCCGGCACAGGGACCTGCTCCACCTGCGTGCTCACGATCTCAAAGACGCAGGCCTGCAGAATCATTTCGGGGTCGGCCTCGCGGACCTTGGGAATTTGCTGCTTCGCCCGTTCGAGGTTCCGCAGCAAGTTGGCTTCGCCACCCCACAGACAAAGGCTGCGGCCGATGAACTTGGCGCCCATGCTCTTGAGCATGCGGAGGTTGTCATCCAGGTCGCCCTGGCCGTTCAGCAGCCCCTCCATCGAGATCGAGCGAGACAGGTAGTTCTCCAGAACCTCCCGCGAGATGGTCCCGTCAAAATCGAATGTGTGTTTAAGGATGAAATCAACCACCGGCTTAGGGTCTTGGGGAGCGGTTGGAAAATGTCCCTCACCCTCCTTCAGGATAACCGTGATTGGGCCGCCGAGTTCTTGGTATCGCTTTTCGAGCACCCGGGTCTGGCTCTCAAGCCAGGGATCGAGGCTGCCGCAAACGTGGAGCAGCGGCACGCGGGCCTTGGCCAGCGGGGCCAGGCTATCGAGCAGCGGGGTCTCCATCATCTGGCTGCGCAAGACGGGATTCTCAGCATAAACGCAGGAAACCTCGTCGGGGTGCTCGATGGGCGACGCATATCTCCCCAACAAAGGGTCAATGCTGCCGCAAACCTCCAGCAGAGGAACGTCGTACCGCGCCAGTTGGCCTATCTTCATTAGCACTTCCGGGTTGCCCCCCGGGTTGTCGGCATAGACGCAGGAAACCTTGTCCGGATTAGAGGTGGCCCACGTGTAAGAGTATTCTCCGCCCCGGCTCATGCCGATAAAGGCCGGCTTGCGGGACAGATTATGCTGCTCGGTGAGAAAGGCGTACCAGGCGTCCCATTGCTTGCCCGGCTTGAGCGCCGCGCTCGATTCGATGTAGGCGATGTGAAAACCTCGCCGGAGCAGCTCGACTTCAGTCTGGGGCTGGTGGTCCCAGTAACAGCCTCGCCAGGACCAGGGATTGCCGAAAGCCGCTACCCGGGGAACCACCACGATGCAACGCCGCTGGCCTTGGACCGGGTGCTTGATCCCGTCTTTCTCGTCGTCGGCGGCCCGTATCCCTTTGATCGCCAGGCTCGCCTCATCCATCAGGAAATCGTAGCGGTCGAATCCATGCCAGACGGTCTTCGCTCCTTCCCAGCTCGGAGAAGGAAGTGCCTTGGGTTCCCCCGCTCCGCACATCGTTGCTGCCAAACTCAACACGCACAGACACAAGCCCAGGTCTGCACACTGAGTTCGCTCACGCTGCAATTCTCGTTTCATTGGACAGTAGCCTGATAGAAACGGCTGCTCACCCTCGCATCTTTGTTGGCCATATCCCCTCATCGCCGTCGTAGAACTGCGCCAGTTCGCCCTGCGGGAAGAACAGGCGCTTGAGGCGCG
>Ga0074044_10003339_pt1 | contig 13718 bp, 12 predicted proteins | sample BogForMeECP23OM1_FD_94443 | JGI IMG/M metagenome (GOLD analysis project Ga0074044, IMG submission 94443) | Bog forest soil microbial communities from Calvert Island, British Columbia, Canada - Bog Forest MetaG ECP23OM1 | ecosystem: Environmental > Terrestrial > Soil > Wetlands ... | reverse complement strand
GCGCTGAAGCTCCCCAACCACGTCACCCCATCCCCCGACGTATCCCAGCTCTACGAGTCGGCGAAGAAGGTGAAGCAGACCAATCCGTGCGGTTTCGGGGCAGTCGTTGTCGATTTGTGCGTGTGCACCCCGATTTCGTGCAGAAAAAGGCGGAAACATCTCTTCAGCCAAGAGCCACCAGCGTTGAATAAGCTGCCATCGCAGATTCCTAGTTTGGTTCTGCCGTGGCGCCATTCGATATGCAGAATCATGCACTTACATGCGTTCAAACGCAAGGATGCGAATTGGAGGAAGGCCCTGGAATCAAGCGTTTTGCGCTGTGCTGCGCTGTGATACTTGGAGGCGCGAGGCGGAATCGAACCGCCGATATGGGTTTTGCAGACCCATGCCTTACCACTTGGCGACCGCGCCCCCGTTGTACAGCAACGGCAAAGAGAAAAACTTTTCTTCAGGCGAAAAGCCCGAATCTTGCCCAAGCTTCAAGCCGGGGTTGAGTCCCGGCCTTTAAAAGAAATCCTTGGCCCTCGGGCCACCCCCCGCACGCAACGTGGACCTGGCTAGGCGCTCTGGCACGCCGGCACAGCCTGGAGAGAGGCTGCGTTCAGGTTCACGATGGGTGCACCGACCAAATTGCCCCACTCGGTCCATGATCCGTCATAGTTACGGACTCTCGGATAGCCGAGCAGATCGACTTCGACGAGGCGGTGGTCGGGCAGATTGAGATTCTGGGCGACCCAATCGGTGGTGACGAGGACTTCGGGATGTTTGTATTCGGACATTTTCCTTTCCTAGTTTGCTTCGTTCATTTTCGGGTCGTAAAAACGAAAAACCCACCGACCAGGCATTCTGGCGATGGGTTTGGAAATTCTCAGTGGCTAAACTTTGTTCGCTAGAGGTTTAGCCTCCCCACACCAGAAGACACGAGCGCGCGACATGTCGAACAGCAACATGCGCCGGAGGCCCTGTATGGTGCGTTGAACATGTGTGGAGAATACGTCTGGGTTCCTCGTAAGGCAAACGCAAATAATTGATGGGGTGCATCGATGCGGGTGGAGGAGCTGACCCGAAGGACAGGAAGAAAAAGAAATCAGGGTGGGACGATCGCGGGAGGGGGGAGCTGCGTTTGGGCACTCCAAAAACTTTTAAAGTAGCGGCGGGTTCCATGGGGCGATACTTAGCGGAGGAGACGGGTATGAGACTTAGTTATTTGGCGTTGGCGGTGCCGGTGTTTGTAGGAGTGGCTGCGGTGAGCGGGTACATGTTGCGGCCCGGCAGCGACGACGCGCGCGCGAAAATCACCGTCGAGGGCCATGCGCGGACGTACTCCCTGCATGTGCCGGAAGATTACGACGGGAAGAAGGTTATGCCGTTGCTGCTGGCGCTGCATGGACGATTGGGAACCGGGGCGGGTCAGGAGAAACTGGCGCATCTCGACAAGGTCAGCGATGAGCACGGATTCCTGGTGGTCTATCCGGACGGACTAGACCGGGGCTGGGCCGATGGACGCGGCGGAACACCTTCCGATCGAGGCGGCGTGGACGACGTGAAATTTTTATCGGCGTTGATCGACAAGGTGGAGAGTGAGTATAAGGTGGACGCAAAGAAAGTTTTTGCAGTGGGAATGTCGAATGGCGGATTTATGAGCGGGCGGCTGGCTTGCGACCTGTCGGACAGGATCGCGGCGGTCGGGATTGTCGGCGCTTCCCTTTCCGAGAATACCGCGGCGACATGCCGTCCTCGGCAACCGGTTTCCGTAATGATGATTCAGGGGACGGCCGACCCGCTCGTGCCATTTGAAGGAGGAGCGTTGCGGAAGGGAGCGGGTGGAGTGGTGCTGTCTCACGAAGCGGCGGTGAAGAAATTTGTAGAAGTGGACAGATGCACGGGCGAGCCCAAGGAAGATCACATCGCAGATAACGCGAGAGACGGGACGAGCGTAGATGTGACGTCGTACGGATCGTGCGCGGGGGAGAGTGCAGTGGTGGGTTATGTCGTGAATGGCGGAGGGCATACGTGGCCGGGCGGAACGCAGTATTTGCCGGCAGTATTTATCGGAAAGACGACGCACAACATGGATGGAAGCGAAGTGCTGTGGGACTTTTTAGAGAAGCATGGGAGGTAGGGGGAGGCGGTGCGGTGCCGCGGTGCTCTGGCGGGAGTAAAGAAACAGAGCGGACGCCTCAGCGGCGCTATCGCGCCCGGACTGGAAAGCCCAGGGTAGCTCCGAGCTGTAAAAAGAGAAGAAAGAATGAATGACCCGGGCGTAATTGAGTTCGACGTGGCGACCGCGGCGAGGGCGGGAGCCGGTTCCTGCACTTTACGGCTATTGGTCGGAGGAGTCTTCGGGGTCGGCGGGTTGCGAGGATTGGTTGCGGAGGCGATTGGTGGAGTTGGGCGGGGGAGTAGGGCGCGCAAGGCCGGCGGTTTCTGAACCTAGGCCGAGTTTCTCCAAGGTGAGAGCGTCGAGTTTGCCGGAGGGGTTCAATCCGCTTTTGGATTGAAAGGTTTTCATGGCGTCAACGGTCGAATCATCCCACTTGCCAGTGGGACCGCCTGTGAACACGCCTTTTCTAGAAAGGGCTTCCTGAATTTCGCTGATGCGTTCCGGAGTGGGGGCGGCCTGGCCCTTTACCTTTTTACTTCTTTTGCGGCTCTTCGCAGAGGACTTTCCGCTGGTGGAAGTTTTAGCGTGAGAACTAGCGGCGGCGTTGCTCGTAGCAGGCTTGTTCGCAGATTTCTGCGCTTCTGCTGTGCTGCTCTGTGCGGAAACGGCGGTCACACTGAGTGTGCCCGCCGTCAGAGCCGCGAGAATAAGCCCGCCAAGATTTCTCTTGCAGAGCAATGGAGGCATAGCTGAGCTAGATGGTCCTTAATCGTTAAACCCAGGTAGCACAGGCTGAAGCCTATGCTACTTGGGAATTTACTTGCTGTCCGCCGGAACTACGCCGGCCAGGAAAACGGTCATGGTGCGGTCCGTGGGGCTGCGCCGCAGGACCTTGAACACCACGTTTTCACCAGCCTTGAGTTTGCTGACCGCCTTGCGATAGTCGTCGACCACGGTGACGGCCTGGCCGTTCACTTCGGAGATGATGTCACCCGGCGTGAACTGGATGTCATCGGCAAAGCTGGTCGGCTCGACTTCGGTAACGAGCACACCCTTCGCGCCTTCAATGCCGACGCGCTGCGCCCTTTCCGGAGTTAGGCTTTCGACCCGCAGGCCGAACTCGGCCGGAGCGGCATCGTCCGGGGAATTGGTGACGCGGCCCGCGGAGTTCGGGAAGACGTGAGTGCGGTCTTCAACGGTGGCGGTGGTTTCTTTCTGTTCCTTGTCGCGGTAGTAGGTGATCTTCACCTTGCTGCCGATAGGAGCGGAAGCGATGGGGTTGACAAGATCGTTGCCCGTCTTGACCTGAGTGCCGTTGACGGCGCTGATCACGTCGCCACCCTTGAGGCCGGCCTTTTCCGCCGGACTGCCGGGTTCGACGGCTTCAATCACAACGCCGTGCGAAGCGCCGAGAGACTTCAGCGTGATTTGGTTGGTGCCAAGTTCTTCTTGGAACTGCACGCCGATGGAACCGCGCGTCACGCGGCCGCTCTTGACGAGCTGATCGTAGACGCTGATGGCGGTGGTGGAAGGCATGGCGAAGCCAACACCTTCATAGCCGCGTCCGCCGGTCAGAATCGCAGTGTTGATGCCGATAACCTGGCCGGCCATGTCCACCAGCGGGCCACCCGAGTTGCCGGGATTGATCGCGGCGTCGGTCTGAAGGAAGCGCTGGAACTGGCGGCCCATGCCGCCGCGATCCTTGGCGCTGATGATCCCAGCGGTGACGGTGGCGTTGAGGCCGAACGGGCTGCCAATGGCGAGAACCCAATCACCAACTTGAACGCCATCGGAGTTGCCGAGCTTGGCGAAGGGGAGTTCCTTACCTGCATCGATCTTGATGACGGCGAGGTCGGTGTCTTCGTCCGTGCCGATCACCCGCGCGGTGTACTTGGCAGTGTCGCCATTCAACTGCACCTGAATCTTGCTGGCTTGGTCGACGACGTGATTATTGGTGAGGATGTAGCCAGACTTGTCGAGAATGACGCCGGAGCCGAGGCTGCGTTCCGCCTGAGGTTGCTGCTGACCGCCTGCACCGGGCTGGCCGTCAAAGAAATGAAAGAAGAAATCTTCGCTCGGGTCTTCCTGATCATCCTGAGAATGATGCCGTTTGGATTTACGATCGATGACTTGCGTGGTGGCGATATTCACGACAGCCGGCTCAACGCGATTGACAATTCCGGAGAATGAATTTGAAGACGGGATGGGATCCGGAAGCGCGAGGGGGGCCGCACTGGTTCCCGCAAAGGCGAACCCGCGCATGGCCGAAACTTTACCGTTCATAATGGTGCCGATAAAGATGCCAATGACGAGAGTCGCCGTAATCGACACGGTCGCGATGAGTTTCCGGCGCCGCGTCCAATCCACCATATTCTTAACTTGATCCATCTAAATTGCTCCTATCTGTTCCGTGGCCCAGTCCACTTGCCGAGAGTATAACACCGCGATGAGGCCGGGGTTGCTCCCGATGTATGATGCGCCTCGACGTTAACTGGCCATCTGGCCGGGTCTCACTGGAAGCGTTTGTGCGCTGTAAGGTTTGACGCAAAAGGTGAGCAAATTGTTGTGAACCGTTTTTGCGCGTAACTTTCGACTTGACAAGGAGATGGGAATCTAGCATAAAAGAAGTAGCCGTGATAGCGGCATCACGTGGCGATTTAGGGCGACTTGCTCCACGTAAAAAACTGCTAAAGAGCTGGTAGAGATCACAGATTCGAAAGTCTGAGACCCTCCAAGCTTTTTGGCACGGAGGGTTTTTTCATTGGTACCTTCCGCGCTGCCCTTAGTCAATGTCACGTCATTTTCTCCGGAGGTCCGGCCACAAGCCGAAACCTAGGACGAGGTGACCTATGAAGGAAGTCTTTTTTCTGCGGTGTAGGGAATGCGGCAAGAAGTATGCAAACACGCCGCAATCGTTCTGCGAAGAGTGCTTTTCCCCCCTGGAAGTCAGCTACGACTATGAAGCGATCGGCCGGATAGCCAAGCGCGAGGACCTGGCGCACCGGGCGTTCAATATGTGGAGGTATGCGGAGTTTCTGCCGCTGCCAGAGGGCTATACGCCCGCGGGTTCGGTGGGGGGAACGCCGCTCGTGAAGTCTCGCAAGCTCGGCGCCGAGTGGGGCGTGAAAAACCTCTACTTTAAGAATGATGCGGTGTGCTTCCCTACTCTGTCGTTCAAAGACCGCGTGGTGGCCACGGCGCTGGCGGCGGCCGGGCGGTTTGGGTTCAAAACCGTGGGCTGTTCGTCGACAGGAAATCTGGCTAATGCGGTGGCCGCACAGGGCGCGCAGCAGGGATTTGATACCACCGTTTTTATTCCAGCCGATCTGGAGCCAGCGAAAATTTTGAACACGGCGGTTTATGGCGCGCGGATTATCCGCATTGATGGAAACTATGACCAAGTGAACCGGTTGTGCACACAGATTGCGGACAAGTTTCAGTGGGGACTCGTGAACGTGAATCTTCGTCCTTATTATGCAGAGGGATCGAAGACGCACGGATTTGAGATTGCCGAACAGCTTGGATGGGAATTGCCGGACAACGTGGTGGTGCCGATGGCGGGCGGGTCGTTGATCGGGAAGATTGCCAAAGCATTCTGCGAACTGGCACACCTCGGCTGGGTCGAGCCGAAGCCGGTGAAGTTCTTTGGGGCGCAGGCGACGGGCTGTTCCCCGATTGCGGATGCGGTGAAACGCGGGCTTTCCCGAGTCGAGCCACAGAAGCCGAACACGATCGCGCGGTCGCTCGCGATCGGGAATCCGGCGGACGGGCACTATGCCCGGCGATTGATAACGGAATCGGGTGGATGGGCCGAGAGCGTTTCCGATCCGCAGATCATCGACTCGATCAAGCTGCTAGCCAGAACAGAAGGAATTTTTGCGGAAACCGCGGGTGGGGTGACGGCGGGAGTGACCGCCAAGTTGATCGAACAAGGACGGATCCGGACAAACGAGACGACTGTGGTCTCGATCACCGGAAATGGATTGAAGACGACGGATGCGATTGCGGCGGACTACCCCCCGACGGAAGCGATTGCGCCTAAGTTAGAGGCATTTGAGGCGCTGGTGGCGCGGAGCCTCGAAGAGGCGACGCAGGAGCGGTAAGAGAAGCAAAGAAACACCAAGCCAAACCTTGGTTCTCAAGGGATGTAGCCTGGCGGCGTCTGGCGGAATCCGATGTTTATCTAGCAACCTGGGAGAAAGAACGATGGCGATTACGATTGAGATACCGACGGCGTTTCGGAGGTTTACGGAAGGAACGCCGAAGCTCGAGAGCGGGGCAAAGACGGTGGCGGAGGCATTGAACGATTTAGTGACGCGCTACCCGGCGCTTTCTAAGCACGTCCGGGATGAGGAGGGGCAGATCCGCCAGTTCATTAATGTTTATTTGAATGACGAGGATATTCGGTTCTTGGGTGGAGAGGCATCGGCGCTGAAGGATGGGGATAAGTTGTTGCTGGTGCCGTCGATCGCGGGGGGATGAGCCGAGCTTTCGCCACCGAGAACGCGGAAGACTAGCAAGAGACAAACTTCGCCGAGGCAGATCGGGAAAGTTTGCCTTTTGCTTTTTGGGGCGTCACGGGGAGGTTGAGCGGCGACGGTCGGCCAGCCTAGGGATGACGACTACGGGACGAGGAATGGTTTGTCCGTGATGGATTGTGCGGCTGGAATGGAGTCGGATTCCTCGGCGACTCGGGCGAGCCGGGAGGGATGCCGGCGCTACCCGATTCCGGGTTAGCCGACGGCGTTACGGATGAGCTGGCAGTAGAAGTCGATCATGTGGGCGAAGGTGTCGACGCCGATGCGCTCGTTTGTGCTGTGGAGACGTGCGACGTCTTCGGAAGTCATCTGCATGGGGGAAAAGCGGTAGATGTCTCGGGTGAGCGGGGCATAGTGCTTGGAATCTGTGGCGGCGACGAAGACAAAAGGCGCAACGACGGCATTGGGGAAGACCTGCGCGAGAGTGGTTTGCATCAACTTGAAATTTGGAGAATCGACGGAGGAGCGCGGAGAGGGTTCGACGGGCGGTTCTCCGGCCATAGGCTGGATTTTGACACGAAGGTCGCCGACCACCTGGCGAACGTGTTCCGTGACGCTTCTGACGGTGTCGCCGGGCAGAATGCGAAAATTAATGATGGCGGCGGCGCGGCTGGGCATTACGTTGTCTTTGGTGCCGGCACGGAAGATCGTGACGGCGGTAGTAGTGCGAAGGGTAGCGTTCGTGTCCGGCGACGATTCCAGGATGTGCTGAACGACGGGAGCGAACAGCCACATATTCTGGAAGACGACACGCAGGGGAAAACTGGCGCTACCGCCGCCGTACTCGAGAAATTCGCCGATCGGGCCGTGCACATAGGCGGGCATGGGATGCGTTTCGATTTTGTGGATAGCAGCGCTGAGAATCCCGATGCTGGACGTCTTGGGCGGAACGGAAGAGTGACCGCCAGCCGTTTCCACCGAGAGCTCTAGACTTAGATAGCCTTTTTCGGACGTGCCGATCATGGCGACGGGCGCGCTCACGCCGGGCATCATGCCGAGGGAGAGGAAACCTCCTTCGTCCGTGACGAACTCCGCTTGCACGCCGCGGGATTCGAGGAGCTGCGCGATTTTTTCCGCCCCTTCGAGGCCGCCGACTTCTTCATCCTGACCAAAGGCCAGGATGACAGTGCGTTTTGGCTGAAAGTTTTCTGAAAGAAGAGTGTTCACGGCTTCCAGCAAGCCGACGACGGCCATTTTGTCGTCGAGCGTGCCGCGGCCCCAGATGAAGCCGTCGGCGATCTGGCCAGAGAACGGCGGGTGGGTCCAGTTGGATTCGGTGCCTTCTTCGATAGGGACAACGTCCTGATGGCCGATGAGGACGATGGGTTTGAGACCGGGGTCCGTTCCCTTCCAGGTGAAAAGTAAATTGTTGGCGCCGACTGTTTCTTGAGCGAGCTTGGCGTAGACCTGGGGGAAAGTTTTTTCGAGGTAAGCGTGGAAGCCGGTAAAGGCTTCCTGCGTGGCTTGGCGCTGCGCGTCGGTGCCGTCCGGTCCCCAGGAAATCGTGGCGAAGGGGATGGCTCCCGACAAGTCCTGGGCGGCCTTTGGGACGTCGATCGGTTCGGGCGTGTGGGGCCGCGGGGAAATCTGTTTTGAGGAAATGAAGAAGGTGCGGGCCAAGATTACGACTACGAATACGAGTAAGAAGAAGGAAACGAGCCTGCCAATTGTTTTCATGTGTGCGGGGACGTTGGTCCGGGGGAATTATCGTACAGGTTGGTTTGGGAGCTAAGAGATAGTTTTATTGTGGAGTTCAAGGGCACACAGTCGAGAGATCGGAAGCAACGGGCACAGGCTTCCTGCAATCGAACACCGTGGTAGGCTATTTGCGAGTTGGTCCATTCCAAGCAGAAGGAGGGAGGAATGGGCTATTACGCCCTGTTTTATGAAGTTGTAGAGAATTTTGCTGAGCGGCGCGCCGCTTTTCGAACGGAACATCTGAAGCTTGCAGATGAGGCGAACCGCCGCGGTGAACTGGTGCTGGCGGGCGCGCTGGCCGATCCGGCCGATGGAGCTCTGCTTATTTTTCGCGGCGAAGATCCGACGGTCGCTTCCAGTTTTGCTGAGAACGATCCCTATGTAGGAAACGGCCTGGTGAAGCACTGGGAGGTGCGTCCCTGGACCGTGGTTGTGGGAGGCGAAGCAGGAGCAAGGGCAAACGACACAAGAGGAGAACCGTGAAATGGTGGTGCGATTCTGGTCGGCGCGAACGACTCAAGAACGATTTCCGGCATATCTGAAGCATTTCAATAACAATGTGCTGCCCAGCCTTCGGGCTGTGGATGGATTTTTGGAAGCGCGCGTGATTTCGCAGTCCGATGGCGCGGTAGTGCAGTTTATTGCGGAGACGTTGTGGTCGTCGATGGAGTCGATTGACCGGTTTGCCGGGCCGGACCGCGAGGCCGCGGTAATTGCGGATGAAGCGCTACATTTGTTGACGTCGTATGACCATAGGGTGCGCCATTATCAGGTGGATATGTGCGAGGATCAGCGGAAGGCGACGGCTTCGGTGTGAGGTTGTGAAGAAAAAAAGAAAACCCAAGAACCATGCTCAAGAGGCGAGCGTGGGGCACCCGGCGGCTTGCCGGAGAATTTCGCGGTGCTAAACTATTGAGATAACGCCATGACACCTATAACCTTGTACGAAAAAATCTGGAACAGCCACGTTGTGCGTGAGGAGCCGGGCAAGCCGGCGCTCATCTACATTGATCGGCACTTGATTCACGAGGGGACTTCGCCGCAGGCGTTCGCCGGGTTGAAGGCCGAAGGGCGCAAGGTGCGGCGGCCGGATTTAACGTTTGCGGTCATGGACCACTCCGTGCCGACGAAGGACCGGTTGCTGCCGATTCTGGATCAGGACGCCAAGCTGCAGTTTGAGGCGCTCGAACGGAACTGCAAGGAAACCGGGGTGCGGCTGTTCGATATGCACAGCAAGAATCAGGGCATCGTCCATGTGATTGGGCCGGAGCTCGGTATCACGCAGCCGGGGCAGACGCTCGTTTGCGGAGACAGTCATACCTCGACGCATGGTGCGTTTGGGACGCTGGCGTTTGGAATTGGGACCAGCGAAGTGGAGCACGTGCTAGCGACGCAATGCTTGGTGCAGAGCAAGTCGAAGACGCTGCACATCGTTGTGAACGGCAAGAGGCCCAAAGGCGTGACTGCGAAAGACATTATTCTGGCGATTATCGGGAAAATCGGGATCGCCGGCGGAACCGCGCACGTGGCCGAATATGGGGGCCAGGCTATCCGTGAACTGTCGATGGATGGCCGCATGACGGTCTGTAATATGACCATTGAAGGCGGCGCCCGCGCGGGGATGGTGGCGCCAGATGAAACCACGTTTGCCTACCTCGAAGGGCGGCCATTCGTGCCACGCGGAAAACAGTTCGAGGAAGCCGTGGAGAGGTGGAAACTGCTAAAGAGCGACGAAGGCGCAAAGTTTGATATGACCGTGGAATTGAATGCGGCAGAGATTGGACCGCAAGTCACCTGGGGAACGAATCCGGGAATGGTGACGAGCGTGACGGGACGCGTGCCCGATCCGCATGAGTTCAAGGACTTGAACGATCAGAAGGCTACCGAGAGCGCGCTGAAGTATATGGGCTTGAAGCCCGGTACGCCGATCGTGGATATTCCGGTGGATCGCGTGTTCATCGGATCGTGCACGAACTCACGGCTGGATGATTTGCGGGCGGCGGCTCACCTGGTGGCCGGGAAGCACGTTGCGAAGAACATCAAGCAGGCGTTGATTGTGCCAGGGTCGCGCGGAATCAAGGCGGCGGCGGAGAAGGAAGGGCTGGACAAGATATTCTCTGAAGCGGGATTTGAGTGGCGCGATTCCGGTTGCAGCATGTGCATTGGGATGAATGCGGATGTTTTGCCGCCGCACGAGCGCAGCGCAAGCACTTCGAACCGCAATTTTGAGGGACGGCAGGGGCGGGACAGCCGTACTCATCTGGTGAGTCCGGTGATGGCGGCGGCGGCGGCGATTGCCGGGCACTTTGTCGATGTGCGGGAGTTTGATGTGGTGAATGTGGAATAGAAAAAGGGTCTTGGAGAATGCTTGGTCGTCCACCAGAGGGCTCCGAAGAAAAGCACTTCGCTGGCAAACCTGTTCGACATGCGCCTAGGCCGCTGCTCTGACTTTACATCCGATGGATCGGAGTGCTGGTATTGGTTGCTGCAGGCGTTCGGCTAGCCCTCAATTCTGTCGTCGGGAATGAAGAGACGGCCTAGAAAGACCCGGCCCACGGAGGAATTACAAAGCAATGAAGCCTTTCATCACCCACGCTGGATTGGTTCAACCCATAGATAAAGTAAATGTGGATACAGACCAGATGGTGCCGAAGCAGTTTTTGAAGGCGCTGACGCGGGAGGGGTTTGGACGGATCCTGTTTTATGACTGGCGGTATTTACAGCCAGGGGAGAGACCGAATCCGGAGTTTGTGCTGAATTTTCCGCGGTATAAGCACGCATCGGTGCTGCTGGCACGGAATAATTTTGGTTGCGGGTCGAGCCGCGAGCATGCTCCTTGGGCCATCGGGGATTATGGCTTCCGGGTGATCCTTGCGCCCAGTTATGCGGACATTTTTTATAACAACTGCTTCAAGAACGGAATCTTGCCCGCCGAGCTGAGCGAAGTTCAGATTGAAGAGCTGTTTCAGCGCACCGAAAAGGAAGCGGGTTACTCACTGTTTATCGACCTGCCGGAGCAGACGGTGAGCGACAAGCACGGGCTGGTTTACAAGTTTGAAATTGCGCCGTCGCGGAAAGAAGTACTGCTGAAGGGACTGGACGATATCGGCACTTCCCTGCTGCATGTGGACGAGATTGACGCCTACGAGAAGGCCAATACGAAGTCCGCGGCGATGTATGAAGCGGTGGATGTAAAGAATTATTGAACTCAGTTCGAGAGCCCCTCGTCGCCAGCGGTCAGCTGCAGAGCCGCTGCACCGAACTCGTTTACGCTGCGGCCCGACGGCTTCTACAAGCTGCTGCGCCACCAAGGTTTGAAATAGACGCGGCCCTCGAAGATGGGCTCTGGCGATTCGGGCGCCGCGGGTTCCCCCAACAATTCGGCTAGCACAATGCCGGCGATGACCAGGCTCGCACCTTTCCACGCGCGGATCGTAAGGCGCTCATGCAATAAGAGGTAGGACGTGATGACCGCAAAGACTGGCTCGAGCGCGAACAGGATCGCCGCATGACCCGGCGAAGTGTATTGCTGCGCCCAGAGCTGCACGGTGAAGGCGACGGCGGTGGCCAGGACGGCGCAGATAATGATGGCTGCGAAAAGCGGCCAGCCCCAGTCGAACCGGATGGGTTGCCAATGGATGGCTCCAGCGAAGCCGGCAAGCGGCCAAGCCATAAACGCGCAACCGGCAACCTGAATGAGGCTGAGGGCCGAGACGGAATGTTCCTGCGAATATTCACCAACGAGGATGATGTGAACAGCGTAGAACCCGGCGGCAACCAAGGTGAAGACGTCGCCGCGGTTCAAGTAGCGCAAGCCTTCGGCAGGGACGGTGAGGAGGTACAGGCCGATGAGGGCGGCGAAGGCTCCGCCATAGATCCACTTGGTCAGGGTGCGTCCCCAGAAAACGGCGAGGAGGAGCGGGACGAGAACGACGCTGGAACCGGTGACGAAACCGGAGTTAGTGGCGGTGGTGTACTGAAGGCCAGCGGTCTGGAAGCAATAACCGGAAAACATGAAAAAGGCCAGGCGCATGCCAGGGAAAATTTCGCTGCGTTGAATCATTCTGGGAACCTGTGGGCGAAAAACAGCCATGAGCGCAGCGGCGATGGTGAATCGAACGGCGAGGAAAATGAACGGAGAAGAGTGGTCAAGGCCGGATTTGACGACGACGAAGGTGGCTCCCCAGAGGAGAGAACAGAAAGCCAGGGACAGGTCGGCTTGGAGTTTGCGGGGCATGGGGGAGTCGGTAGTTTACAGTTCGCAGCCAACAGGTGCCAGCCAACGTAAAATAGAGCTGCTTACCCCGGCGTGGTGGCCAGGGAGCTGGGCTCCCGAACTTGTGGGCCTATTGACTCTATAGGGGTCTTCTATAGATTCTCGTCCTATGTCTATCCGCCGAAGGGTTCGTGGTTTTCTGTGTTGGATTTGCATGATGTTGGTGTTGGGTGTCTTTGCGCCGGCAGTGGCGTCTCGGGATACCTGGATTGAGGTGCGCTCGCCGAATTTTGTGGTAATCAGCAATGCCGGGGACAAAGAAGCGCGAAAGATTGCGGACCAGTTTGAGCAGTTTCGCGAGGTATTTCATAACACGTTTCCGAAGTTGCGCGTGGACCTCGGAAAGCCGCTGATCATATTCGCCGTGAAAAATGAAGATTCGCTGAAAGCGCTCATTCCGCTGTATTGGGAGAGCAAGGGGCGCATGCATCCGGACGGGCTTTATGTGCCGGGGGAGGAGCGGCACTACGTTGCGTTGCGGACTGATGTGGAGACCCAAAATCCGTACGGCATCATCTATCACGAATACACACATGCGATCATGAACCTGAATTTCCGGGGATTGCCGGTGTGGTTGAATGAGGGCTTGGCGGAGTTCTACGGAAATTCGGTGATTTACGACAAGTATGTGGAGATCGGTAAGGCAGCTCCCTACCATTTGGCCACGCTCCGGACGGAGTCCCTGATTCCGATCGACGCGCTCTTTGAGGCGGACCAGAGCTCGCGGTATTACAACGAAGCGAATCATGCGACGATGTTTTATGCGGAGTCCTGGGTCATCGTGCACTTCCTGATGCTGGATCCGCAGGCCCGGGAAAAGAAACTTCTGAGCAATTTTTTGTCGGAATGGGACAAGGGTGGGGACCAGATTCAGGCGGCAGAGAAAACCTTTGGTGATTTGACAAAATTTGGCGCGGCCATGGATTCTTACGCGCGGCAGCCTCCCTTTTATATGGCGAAAGTACCGACGGCGATTCACGGGGATCCGAGGAGCTTCGCGAGCCGGGTTCTGTCGGATGCGGAACTGAACGCGCAGCGAGCATTGTTCTACGCGCACACCCAGAGACCGAGAGAAGCAGGGGCAGCAGCGGCCGAAGCGTTC
>Ga0074044_10003337_pt1 | contig 13722 bp, 12 predicted proteins | sample BogForMeECP23OM1_FD_94443 | JGI IMG/M metagenome (GOLD analysis project Ga0074044, IMG submission 94443) | Bog forest soil microbial communities from Calvert Island, British Columbia, Canada - Bog Forest MetaG ECP23OM1 | ecosystem: Environmental > Terrestrial > Soil > Wetlands ... | reverse complement strand
GCTCATGAAGAGTGCGGATGGAAGGGTGGCGACAGGGGCAGCTCGGCGGGAGAAAAACAAATGACCAGCAAAAACCACACAGAACCAACTTGACACCGACCGGCCTTCTCATGGAAGGCGATTAGACTCAGAACCCGGTCCGCTCAGAACATTTCCCCGCATCTTCGATCGTGTCTCTCACAACGCCACCAAACCAGGCAGTGATTTTGACGAAGGTGTTGTAGGCTTCTGCGAAGAGCAGCTTATTGTGTTCACCATAAAAATCTGGCGCGCAGTTGAGCCTGTCCACTCCATCCATGACACGCCGAAAAGCCTGATAGGTATCGAATAAATCGACAACCTGAGGGTTGGAATGCCGACGGTAGCGTGCGATCTCCGCGTTGGCCTCCTGGACCCTGCTTTTCAGGGTTTCCAGTGCGATCTTGCAGTCATCACTAAACTCCTTTGTCGTCGCATCCTCGCAACGAATGCCGGGCGCAAGCTGTTGATAGTGATCCAGCGCCTTGCTCGCTGCCTGCAGCAGGGGGTCAATCGGTTCTCGACCGTGAGCAGGAACGGCTAAAACGAACGCCAGCAACACAGGGAAAAGTAGGTGTAGTTTCATCTGGCTCCTCCGCCGAAGTGAGTCTAATGAGACTGCGAATCATCTGTCGGCTGCCTCTATTAGACACCACGCCGCTCAGAGATTCCGCACTCTCTTGCGATGAAGATCGGGGGGATGTTCCGCGGAAACCAGACTGGCGAGAACTAGGCAATTGCGCTCATTGAGAATTGGCCGACCCCGACCGGGTCACGAGGTATCTCTGCAGAAATTGCAGGCTTCTCATTCCTGCGTCTCGCCAGATCGCTTGGTCCTCGAAGCCGTGGCCAGCGCCGGGGTAGATTTTGATTTCGTAGGGGATTCCCTTCTTCTCCAGCAACTTCTGCAACTGATAAGCTTCCTCGACGGGGACGGTCGGATCGGCTTCGCCGTGCAGAATTAGCACGGGGCAGAGGCGTCTCATGAAGAGCTTCATTTCTTTGGGCATGCCTCCGAAGAACTCGACGACGGCTTTCACGCGATGGTCAACGGCGGAGTTGGCGAGCGCGAGATAGGCTCCGAGCGAAAAGCCCAACAGCGCGATGCACTCGCCATCGACTTGTGGCTGCGTTTCGACGAAACTGATTGCGTCCCAGAGGGTTTTCATCCACAGCGGAAAATTGCGGAGGATGGTCTGCTTGTCGGCGGATTCGGTGCCGGTGCGGTCGAAGTAATGGAGGACGTAAACCGCGAAGCCCTGGGCCGCGAGCGTGCTGGCGTAGCGCTCCATGCCGGTGACGTCGCCTCCAGCCCCGTGGAGCGCGACCACGGCGGGGATTGGGCCGGCGGTCGTGTCGGGCAGGTAGGCGTCGAGGCGGATGGGCTTGCCGCCGCTCTGGAAGGCGAGTTCGGACTGGGAGACACTGGACATCGCGGATAGGTCCGAGGAGATCTGCCGGGCTTCGCCCGGCTGGACAGCCGAGGGCGGCTGTCCCTACGTGAACTGGTTCGATGCCTCCGACAATTTCCTCAGCGATTCGACGTATGGGGCCCGGGCGATACCTCGTTCGGTGATGATGGCGGCTACGTATTTTGCGGGAGTTACGTCGAAGGCTGGGTTCTCGATCTCGACTCCATCGGGCACCATTTGCTTGCCCGCGATGTGCGTGACTTCTCTTGGGTTGCGCTGTTCGATTGGTATTTTGCCGCCGTCGGGCGTCGCGAGATCGACGGTTGAAATCGGCGCGGCCACGTAGAACGGAATGCCGTGCTCTTTGGCCAGGACGGCTACGGTGTAGGTGCCGATTTTGTTGGCCACATCTCCGTTGGCGGCGATGCGATCCGCGCCGACTACGACGGCTCCGATTTTGCCTTGCTGCATCATGGCGCCCGCCATGTTGTCGGAGATGACGGTGGTGGGGATGCCGTCTTTCATCAGCTCCCAGGCGGTGAGGCGCGAACCTTGCAGGAAGGGACGGGTTTCGTCGGCGTAGACGTGAATTTTCTTGCCTTGTTCGACAGCGGCGCGGATGACGCCGAGAGCCGTGCCGTAACCGGCCGTGGCTAACGCCCCGGCATTGCAGTGGGTGAGCACGCCACCGCTCGAGGGCATGAGCGCCGCGCCGTGGCGTCCCATGGCCTGGTTAGCTGCGATATCTTCGGCGTGCATGCGTTGGGATTCTTCAATGAGATCCTGCTTGATTTGCGGGATGGGCCGAATGCGGATGCGCTCGAATTTCTCCGTCATGCGCTGGATCGCCCAAAATAAATTCACCGCGGTGGGGCGCGTCTGACGAATGGTTTCGCAGATCTGGTCGAAATCTTTCTTGAGATCGGCGCCGTTCTCTGCTGTGGAATTCTTCACGCCCAGTGCGATACCCATGGCGGCGGCGACGCCAATGGCGGGCGCTCCGCGGACTACCATGTTGCGGATGGCGTCGGCGACCTGCTGGTGCGTAGTACAGGTTACGTACACTTCTTCGGTGGGCAGCTTTGTCTGATCGATGAAGCGGACGCCGCGGGAAGTCCATTCTAAAGTTCGGATCATTCAGTTACCAGTTCTCGGTTCTCCGTTCTCGGCCCAGGTGCCGTCCCTTGCGGGACTCGATTTGTTCCACTTCCGCCTACCCGGCACTGACGTGCCGGGCTATCCTGTTCCGCCGCTTCGCGGCTGGTTGACCGCATGTACCATTTCTTCGCTCGACCTCAAGCTAAGTGCTAAGTGCTAACTGCTAAGTGCTCTTTTCTCACGTCGGTTGCGGTAAATATCGAAATGAAATTTGCTGGGGCCGCTGCTTTTTCTATGTTGGGACGGCCGTGGGCATCCTGGCGCTCGACCAGGCACATCACGCCGACCACTTTGAATCCGAATTCTCGGGCGGCTTCGATGGCTTGCACGGTGGAAGAGCCGGTGGTGCAAACATCGTCGACGATCACCACGCGCGCGCCTTTTTCGCGGAAGCCTTCGATGCGCTGGCCGGTGCCGTGTTGCTTCTCCGCCTTGCGCACGAGGAAGCCGTGCAGAGTGCCGCTGGTGACGGCGACGGCCACGACGATGGGATCGGCACCCATGGTCAGTCCGCCGATGGCGTCGGCATGCCAGCCTTGGCCGCGCATTTCATCAAGGAAGACCTGGCCGACGAGTTGCGCGCCACGGGCATCGAGCGTGGTGGCGCGGCAGTCGACGTAATAGTCGCTGATGCCGCCGGAGGATAGTTTGAACTCTCCGAGGCGGAAGGACTTTTGCGCCAGAAGTTTTAGGAGCTCTTGTCGTGCGGTGGACATGAATTTCTACGATAGCAGAAAAGCAGTTGTCAGTTGTCAGTTGTCAGTTGTCAGTGTTCCGGCGCTTGCCTTCACTGAGAACTGAGAACTGGGAACTGAGAACTCTATTTGTTGAGTTTCTCCAGATGCCGAAACCCGTCAGTGGCGACGAACATCAGGGCGGTGATGGTGCCGTTATAGGCCATGTGAATGACGACGCCGGCGGCTACCGAATTGGTTCTGGCACGCACCATGGTCAAAACGAAGCCCACGAGAAAAATCACGAGCACCGGTCCCCACGCGAACCCCAGTTGCGCGACATGCAGCAGGGCAAAGCCGAGCGCGGTCAGCAGAACGCCAACCAGCACACCAACGCGACGAGCGAGGACGGGATACAAAAAGCCGCGGAAGAAAAGCTCCTCCATCAGAGGGGCAAGCGTGACGCTGAGGATGCTGAGCACCCAGGCATCGGCGGGGGTGCGGAGAAAGTTGTCGATGGGCAGCTCCCGCGGAATCGGCAACAGATGAGCGAGAGCTTGCAAGGCCAGCGAAAGGACGACACCTACCACGACGTAAACGGCAATGTTGGAAGGCCAGTTCCAGTGAATGGCGGCGAGAAAATCGGGACGGCGGCGCTCGCGCGTCACCAGAACGTACATGTAGGCGAGGATGAGCAGGTACGCCAGAGATTGTCCGGCGATGACGACTAGCGGGATGCGAGCGATCTCGCCGAACGCCATGTGCGGATACACCCACCAGCGGGCGATGAGCAGCACGGCGAGCACGCCGACAAAGAGCGCCACGATGGAAAGGAATACCAGGAGCAGGATATCCCAGCCATTCCAGGCCGGATCGGGGGCGGGGGTAAGTTCAGCGGGTTGGCCGTCACTGGCGGTCAAAGCGAGTGCAGAGTCACTGTGGCCGCCGGCGTCTGCCGAGCTCTGCTCGGCCTGGACGGGCGAGGGCGCCCGTCCCCACACGGGCACGGGTGGATTCTTGGGCTGATCGTCAGGAGGAAAGGTCACGCGAGTTCCCCTGTGCCGGTGGGCGCGAGCACACCTTTTGATGAGCCATTCTTTGATGACCCATTGAAATACGCGGTCAGCGCCTGACCCGTGTAGGACTTCTTCACGCGCGCGACTTGTTCGGGCGTGCCTTGAGCCACGATGCGGCCGCCTTCTTCTCCGCCTTCGGGACCGAGATCGACGATCCAGTCGGCGTTGCGGATGACGTCCAGATTGTGTTCGATGATGATGACCGTGTTTCCGAGATCGGTGAGACGGTGCAGAACGTCCAGCAACTTCCGCACATCGTCGAAGTGTAATCCCGTGGTCGGCTCATCCAGCAGGTAAAGAGTTTTTCCGGTCTGGCGCTTGCTGAGTTCGCGGGCGAGTTTGATGCGCTGGGCTTCACCTCCCGAGAGGGTAACCGCAGATTGACCGAGGTGAATGTATCCGAGGCCGACGTCAACCAGGGTTTGCAGTTTCTGCTTGACCTGCGGAATGTTTTCGAGAATCTGGAGCACATCCGACACCGGCATTTCGAGCAGGTCGGCGATGGAATTGCCGTTGTAGTGAACCGACAAAGTTTCGTGGTTGTAGCGGCGTCCGCCGCAGAGTTCGCACTGCACGTAAACGTCGGGCAGGAAGTTCATTTCGATGCGGCGCTGGCCTCCGCCCTGGCACGCCTCGCAGCGTCCGCCGGAGACGTTGAAGGAGAAGCGTCCGGGCTTGTATCCGCGCTCGCGCGATTCGGGCAGCATGGCGTAGAGGTCGCGAACCTGCGCGAAGATGCCAGTATAGGTTGCGGGATTGGAGCGCGGCGTGCGGCCGATGGGCGACTGGTCGATGCGAATGACCTTGTCGATCAACTCCGCTCCGGCGATGGCTTTGTGAGCGCCGGGTTCCTCCCGCGAACGATAGAGCTGCTTCGCGAGCGCGCGATAGAGAATGTCATTCACCAGGGTTGATTTGCCGGAGCCGGAAACTCCGGTGACCACCGTCATCACGCCGAGCGGGAAGACGACGTCGAGATTCTTGAGGTTGTTCTCGCGTGCGCCCAGGACCGTAACGGCTTTCCCATTCGGAGTGCGGCGCTGGGAAAGCATGGCAATTTGCTGGCGTCCGGAGATGTATGCGCCGGTGAGGGAGGCGGGCGAGTTCATGATTTCGGCGGGCGTACCGCTGGCGACCAACTCGCCGCCATGACGGCCGGCGCCGGGACCGAGATCAATCACGTAGTCGGCGCGCCGGATGGTCTCTTCATCGTGCTCGACAACGAGGACGGTGTTGCCGAGGTCGCGCAAGTTTTCCAGCGCCGCGAGAAGACGTCCGTTGTCGCGGTGGTGCAGGCCGATGGAGGGTTCGTCGAGAACGTAGAGAACGCCGCGCAGCTTGGATCCGATCTGGGTGGCGAGGCGGATGCGCTGGCCTTCTCCACCGGAAAGCGTGGCGGCGGAGCGGCCGAGCGAGAGGTAGCCGAGTCCAACGTTGTACAGGAATTCGAGGCGTTCGGTGATTTCGTGCGCGATGCGTCCGGCGATGGTCAGGTCCCTGCCGGTCAGCGTGATGTTGCGCGCGGCATCGAGCGCGCGCCCCAGAGGGAGGCTGGTGAAATCGGCAATCGACATGCCGTTCACTCTCACAGCCAGGCTTTCCGGACGCAAACGCTGGCCATGGCACACGAAACATTCGGTGGCCGACATGAAATCGAGCAGATAGTCGCGATAGGTATCGGAGGTCGAGGCTTCGAGATTCTGCTTGAGGTGGCCGAGAATCCCGAGGAATCCAGTTTTGCCTCCGCGCTGCGGCTCTCCGTTCAGCAGCAGGTTCTGAATCTTGTCGGGAAATTTCTCGAAGGGCGTGGTCAGGTCGAAACCGTAGGCCTGAACAACCAGGTGCAGGCTGCGCATCAGGTTCTGCGATCCCGAACCGGGGCCCAGGCCGCCATCGAGCAGCGGCTTTGACCAATCGACAATGACCTTGGCGGGATCCAGATCGTAGCGGCTTCCCAGGCCGTGGCACTCGGGACAGGCTCCATAGGAACTGTTGAACGAGAACGAACGCGGCTCCAGTTGCGGAACGCTGATGCCGCAGTCGGGGCAGGCGAGACGCGACGAATAGAGCGTTTCGTCTCCGTTGACCACGGCAACCAGAACCAGTCCGCCGCCGAGCTTCATGGCGAGCGAGGTGGAGAGTTCGAGGCGGTGTTCGATGCCGGGCTTCACCAGCAGGCGATCCACGACGACTTCGATGGTGTGATTCTTGCGCTTGTCGAGCGCGAGGTCGTCCTCAAGGTTCACCAGTTCGCCATCGACGCGGGCGCGGGAGAAACCGTGCTGGACGAGGTTCTCCATTTCTTTCTTGAATTCGCCTTTGCGGCCCCGAACGATGGGTGCCATGATCATGACGCGGTCATCGGGCGTGAGCGCCATGACGCGCTGCACGATTTGCTCGGCCGACTGGCGGGTGATGGGCTTGCCGCAATTCGGGCAATGAGGCACCCCGATCGAAGAGTAGAGCAGGCGCAGGTAATCGTAGATTTCGGTGATGGTGCCGACGGTGGAGCGCGGACTGCGGCTGGTGGTTTTTTGCTCGATGGAAATCGCGGGGCTGAGGCCGTCGATGGAATCAACGTCGGGGCGCTCCATCTGGTCGAGAAACTGCCGCGCGTAGGCGGAAAGCGTTTCCACGTAGCGGCGCTGGCCTTCGGCGTAAATCGTATCGAAAGCGAGCGAGGATTTGCCCGAGCCGCTCAGGCCCGTGATGACCGTCAAAGTGTTGCGCGGAATCTCGACGTCAATGTTCTTCAGGTTGTGCTGGCGCGCGCCGCGCACCGAAATCCTGGTGATGGCCATTTACCCAGTACTTTATGGACTTCCGTAACGTGGACGGGGCCCAAGAAATGTTGGAGAGTGGAGATACGCAGTTCGATTCTCGTATCTTATTTGCTAACAGCGGCGAGGGTCAAATGCGGATCGAGTAAAACATTTGCAGCCGCGCGATTCCGAGGGTGGCTGGCAGCAAGGGTCGGTAACGTGAACGCACTTTTCGTGACTTTCTTCATCAGCAGCACCGCAATCTTAAGTGTAATTCTGGGTGTATTCGGCGCGTATTGCGCGATTCGCGGTGTGTTGGCCGTCGTCAACCCCTCTCGACCGTCCAACATCATTCGAGCCTTTGTACCCCATCAAAGCCACCTCAGTGGCGATTAAGCGCGCGATCTCTTCCCCTATTCCTATCCGGTTGCGGCCGTGCCCAGCCCCTGAAGGGGCCGCTGATAACGGCTGCTTTCGGCATCGCTAAAGCGATGCCCTGATACGAACCTCCGACAACACCTTGTTGCAAGCCCCAACGGTCATCTGATACGAACCCCACGATTTGACGCAGCCTGCTTTGAATAGGGTTGCGGATGGAAGCCCCAAGGCACGCGGCTACTGCTGGGGCTACTGCGGGGGCGTTTGCGGGGGATTGACCATAGCTCCGGGCGGCTGCTGTCTGCGGAGCATCTCCAGAATCTGCTCAGGGGTCTTCGGCCCCGCGTTGGGTTGGTTGGGTTGGTTCGGGTCCGGTTGCTGCTCCTGGGCCGGGGCATTTCCGCCGTTCATTTCGGCCTGTCCGGGGGGCTGGGCCTGATCGTTCGCGTTGTCATCGGCATTATCCTGCTCATCGTCTTTGGAGCTATCGTCGATTTCGGCCGGCTGCAAATTCCTACCTTGCGAGACGACGTTTTGCTGGTTGAACGGCTGAGCCTGGCCAGAGTGGTTCGGAGGCATTGCCCCCGGATTGTTCTGATACAGGTTTGCGGCAGTCTGGGCCTCTCCCGCCGCCGATGGCTTCAGCATCAGGACCACGCTCGAAACCGCCGTGGGATCGGAGTTCGAACCGACTATTACGTAATTGAACGAGGAACCGTTGAGCAAGCCCGCCAGAACGTCCCGTGGCGCTCCCGGTCCAAGGTGCGTGACCACCCGCTCGTTGGTGCCTGGAGGAATTTCAATCGAAGCCCCAGTGAGCTTGCGCACATCGCGCAGGATTTCGCCTAAACTCGAATTTTGAGCCGAGATCGTCAGCAACCCGCCTTGATAGCTGACTTTCGCCGGTGTTGCCGGAATCTGGTCCATCGGCACCTGACTCAGGGGACCGCCCGGCAAGGGCGGGAGCACGAGCTGCGTCTGGGCCTTATGCGACTTGCGACGCGGAGTGGTCGAGTGCGCGGTTTGGGCAGCGGTCTGGGCATGAAGCAGCGGAGCTGCCAGCACGAGCCCCAGCACAATCGCTCTGCGCAACATCGAAATTTCCCCGTTTCCGCTAGTGGCCAGGCGTTCCGCAGCCACCGCGCCCTGGCTGATTTTACCACCGCTGGTAGAACGCCGGAGGGCCTTATTTCTTGCGTTTTGATGAGTGAAATGAATGACCTAGAGCCTTTACCGACACTGCCTTTGGAAGCATTTCGACTGCTCTAGCCTAGGGCCAGGCCGCGACAGTGCGTAAAATGCCAGCGGAGGCTTTCCCTTTGGGCGCGGCTGCGGAACCCACTCTCCGGAATCGACGGCGCTGCCGGCGATGGCTGTGGCTGCTGCTGCTGGCAGCTTCGGTCGATGTTCCGTCGGCCCATGCCCAGAGCTGCCAGAGCGCCGCGGACATGGATGCCCCGGTCCGAACCACGCTCGAATCCGCAGCGAAGCGCTATTTCGATATGTCGGCGCGCGGCGATACAGCGGCCCTGCGGCAGAACTCCATTGCCGCCGTGACCGCCAGCTTTGCCGGCATTGAAGCCGCCGTCCAGGAAAACCAAGCCGCGTTTACCGGCGCCAGAGCAACGGTGCGGCCGCCTTTTTTGCTCGCAGTCGACGGCCCGGAACCGCTCGCTCGCGCTGAATTTCTGTGCGGAGTATTTGGGAAGGCGGGACAGACCAGGGATAGCGCGGTATTTGTCCTGAATAATCTGCCGCCCGGCAAGTACGGCGTAACCATTCTCGACGTGAACGGCAGCCAGGATCCGAAGACGCTGACTCTCGTCCTACAACAGGCGGGGGCGGAATGGAAGCTGGCGGGCTTCTATGCCAAGTCCTCGCAGGCTTCCGGCCACGATGCCGCCTGGTTCACCCAGCGCGCCCGCGAGTTCAAGAGCAAAGCGCAGAATCATAATGCCTGGCTCTATTACCGCGAGGCGATTGCCCTGGCCGCTCCCGTGGACTTCATGAGCACGCTCTCGACCGACAAACTTTATGACGAGGCCCAGGCAACGCAACCCGCCGATGTGCCGGGGAACGGCAGCACCGTGGACCTGAGCGCCGGCGGCAAGGTCTATCGTTGGACCGAAGTCTTTCCTCTGGCCGTGGGCGGCGATCTGGACGTGGTCGTAAAGTACCAGGCCGCCGATGTGTCGGACACTGGGCGCACGTTTCAGGAAAACATGGTGGTAATCAAGGCGCTGGTGGCGAAGTTTCCCGAATTTCGCGAAGCTTTTGCCGGGGTGGTGGCACGAGCCGTCGAGCCCTCCGGCCGCGACTACGGCACGCTGCTGCCGATGAAGGAGATCAAGTAGCGGGAGATTCGTATCAGGGCATCGCTTTAGCGATGCCGAAAGCCGTACCCCACTACCCTTTCTCCCCAGTTGCCTTCCCCATCCTGCGGGATTACTATTTTCCCAATTCATTTCACCTGGGCGGATTTCTCTCACTCGATTTTGTTCTAAAGGAGGATGTATGGGCATTGCAGTTTCCCCAATCCAGATTGATTCGCGCGTTGGTGACTTCATCGGCCAACCGCGCAAAATGCTGATCGACGGCAAGTGGGTCAATGCCGCGTCGGGCAAGACTTTCCCAACCTACAACCCGGCCACCGGCGAGGTCCTGGCGCAAGTCGCGGAAGGCGACCGCCAAGACATCGACCTGGCCGTGAAGGCCGCGCGCAAGGCCTTCGACAGCGGTCCCTGGTCGCGCATCACTGCCGCCGATCGTGGCAAGCTGGTTTGGAAACTGGCCGACCTGCTGGAAGAGCACCTGGAAGAATTCGCGACGCTAGAGACGCTCGACAACGGCAAACCGCTCACCGTGGCGCGGGCCGCCGATGTTCCGCTCGCCGTCGATATATTCCGCTACATGGCGGGATGGGCGACCAAGCTCGAAGGCACCACCATTCCGCTCTCGGTCATGTATACGCCCGGCGTCAACTACCACGCCTACACGCTTCGCGAGCCGGTCGGCGTAGTGGGGCAGATTATCCCGTGGAATTTCCCGCTGTTGATGGCGGCGTGGAAACTGGCACCGGCGCTGGCCTCGGGATGCACGGTGGTGTTGAAGCCGGCCGAGCAGACTCCGCTCTCCGCCCTGCGTTTGGGCGAGTTGATTATGGAAGCCGGATTCCCGGATGGCGTGGTCAACATCGTCCCGGGATATGGCGAAACGGCGGGCGCGGCTCTGGCGGCGCACGATCTGGTCGACAAAATTGCGTTTACCGGGTCGACGGAAGTGGGCCGGCTGATTGTCCACGCGGCCACGGGGAATCTGAAAAAAGTTTCGCTCGAACTCGGCGGCAAGTCGCCGAATATCGTATTCCAGGATTCGGATTTGGATGTGGCAATCGGCGGCGCCGCGAGCGCCATCTTCTTCAATCACGGCCAATGCTGCTGCGCCGGTTCACGCCTGTTTGTGGAGCGGCCGGTGTTTGATCGCGTGGTGGAAGGGGTGGCCGCGAAGGCGAAGAAGATCCGTGTCGGATCGGGCATGGAGCCGGGCACCGCGATGGGACCGCTCGTCTCTGAAGAGCAGTTGCAGCGGGTGTGCAACTATCTGGAGATCGGTTTGGCGGAAGGCGCGACCGCGCTGGCGGGCGGAAAGAAGCTGGGCGAAAAGGGATACTTCGTCGAACCGACCGTGCTGGTGAACACGAAAGACACCATGCGGGTGGTGCAGGAAGAAATTTTCGGGCCGGTGGTAGTGGCGACTCCGTTCGACAATCCGGAAGAACTCATGCCGCGCGCCAACGACTCGGTGTACGGCCTGGCGGCGGGCATCTGGACAAAGGATATTTCAAAGGCGCACCGGCTGGCGGCAATGCTGCGGGCGGGGACGGTTTGGATTAACTGCTACAACATCTTCGACGCGGGGCTACCCTTCGGCGGCTACAAGCAGTCCGGTTGGGGACGCGAGATGGGCAAAGACGTTCTCGAAATGTATACGCAGACCAAGGCGGTGTGCGCGCGGCTGTAGAACCGTAAAACGGGATGAATCATACGGTGGAGGGACGGGCGTCTCGCCCGTCCAGCCGGGCGGGGACGCCCGGCGCTCCGCCGTATTTTTTCGCGGAAGCTCGCCTGGAATGAGGGTTGGAGGCGCGGGTGAGAATCGAACTCACGATAGAGGTTTTGCAGACCTCGGCCTTGCCACTTGGCTACCGCGCCGGCCAGTAATCTGAAAAGCTACGCTAAAGCGACACGTTAAAACGAAAAGCCCTTGCTGGTGCAGGGCTTCGAAAAACTGGAGCGGGAGACGGGATTTGAACCCGCGACTTCGACCTTGGCAAGGTCGCACTCTACCACTGAGTTACTCCCGCTCGTTCTCTCATTCTACAGCACTTGCACATTTCGTGACAATTCACTGCACCCGCACTGGCACCCGCTTTTCGTCACGCGGCTCTTCTACATCCGTCACAGTACCACCATCCGGCAGGAACCGCTCGATGAATTGAGCTTGGGCGTCCCTTGCCTTGTGGCTGTTGTGCACGTAATGCATCGTCATGTCCACATGCGACTGGCGAAGCATACGTTGCACCACCACAGGATCGTGTCCGTTCTCGATCAGGAAGGTGGAAAGCCCGTGCCTCAGATTGTGGAACCCAAACCTTGGGCAATCCTCAGGGATCACTCCAGCAGCGACAGCCGCCGGTCGGATGTAGTCCTGGACGATCATGCCGCCGATTCGAGGCTGCTTGCCGTGCAACTTGAACGATGGGAACAGAAAGTCCGAGTCCTTGCTGTACGGTGTCTGTTGACGCCAGGCCTGCAATAACGCAGCAAGCGTCTCGTGCATCTCGACTGGAGCCTTAGACGCCCTCGACTTCGGACGCCCCAGTTCGCCATCTACCCAATCGCGTCGGATGTTGATCTTCATTTTCTTCCAATCAATATCCGACCACACGAGCCCAAGGGCCTCCCCGATACGAATAGCTGTGACCGCCACCACGATGAGCAGCACGCGAACCAAAGGATCGCCGATTCGTTCCAGTATCGCAAACGACTCTTCCGGGCTCAGGCTGACCGCCTCGTAGTCCGAGACCGTCGTGGCGCTGACCCACTTCATGGGATTAGACTCCTCAGTCCGTGGGATCATGCGGAACTTCTGTCCGTGGCTGCTGGCTTCGATGAAATCCCGCGATGGACGTGTTCTGATTGAGGGGTTCTACGCCGATGTCGCACCTCTGGGCGAGACTGAGAAAAAGGCGCTGGATGCGATGCCGAATAACGACGTTGAACTATCGACGGAACTCCAGTTTTCGCAGCCGGAAGGAGATGGCAAGAGACTGGTCGACCTCCTCCAGGTTCCCTCGCTGAACATCCGCGGTTTGCATAGTGCTTACGTCGGCGAAGCGGCCCAGAACGTGGTCCCAGAGAAAGCGGAGGCGGCAATCGATTTGCGATTGGTAAAAGGCGAGGACGCGGACAAGAAATTTGAACAGGTCCTGGCACACATTCGCAAGCAAGGTTTCTATGTTACTGCGGACGTCCCCACGAAAGAGGAGAGACTGGCGCACCCCTATGTTGTTCGCGTCCACAAGGACGCGTGGAATTATCCTGCGTCTCAAACTTCCATGGACTTACCGGTCTCGAAAGCGCTGGTGCGAGTCGTTCAGGATGTGACGGGCGGCGAGACGGTTCTCGAACCCACGCTCGGAGGAAGCGTGCCGATGTACATCTTCGAAGATCTGAATCTGCCCTGGATTGGCGTCCCCATCGTGAACTACGACAACCATCAACACAGTTCAGATGAGAATTTGCGCTTGGGCCATTTCTGGAGGGGTATGGAGATCTACGGCGCAATACTGGCCGATCTAGATTGGTAGAGTGTAGACGAAAAGTCTCGAAGGCGGGGCCGTCAGTGGTGCTGCTGACAGTATTGGGTGGATGACGGGCAACTCTTCCCTAATCTTGTAAGGGAAGGTTTGCCGACAAACCGTGAGTTATCTTCCGCCTTAACGGTTACCCTGTCATAAAAGCAAGTCTTCTGGGTTCGACATGGGCCTGCCAGAGCCGCCATTCGTTGACGTGCCGCTACCGCGTCCGTAAGATGAAGCGACTGGAGCTCGACTTTCTCAACACCGAGAGCGAGTACCGCACGGTTCAGCTCAGCTACGTGAACCTGATCGGTTTCTACCTGATCGCTGCCAGTCGACTGAACTTTGCCGTGGGCCGGGAGGTGATCCCATGACAGACAAGCT
>Ga0074044_10003335_pt1 | contig 13723 bp, 17 predicted proteins | sample BogForMeECP23OM1_FD_94443 | JGI IMG/M metagenome (GOLD analysis project Ga0074044, IMG submission 94443) | Bog forest soil microbial communities from Calvert Island, British Columbia, Canada - Bog Forest MetaG ECP23OM1 | ecosystem: Environmental > Terrestrial > Soil > Wetlands ... | reverse complement strand
TGGAAAGTCGCCCAGGATAAACGTCGGGTAGCCGAGCGCGGAAAACTCGTCGGCCTCGCGCTTGTGCTCCGCCAGGCGCGTGCTCATCGCTCCGCTGTCGAGCGCCGCGCGGAACTCCGATCGATCGAGGCCAGCGCGCTCCGCAATCGCGTCTAGGACCCCGCGATCCGCGATATCGGCGCTTTCGTCGAACGCCGCGCGAAAGACCGCGCCGTGATACGCCGGGAAGACGCCCGCGTCGCGCGCGATTTCCGATCCCTCCAGCGCGGCTCTCGAATCGATCCAGCTCGCCGGCGGCGCGACGCGAACGCCGGTCTCCGCGGCGACGAACAGCACCTTCTGCCGCTCGCGCTCGCCCAGCACGCGGCCGGGCCTGGCGCGAAAATCGCGCGCCGCGATCGGCACGCCCTTCCAGAGCGCCTCGAAGCCGAGTTCGTCCTCAAGCTCGGTGACGATGCGCCACGCGATGTAGCAAAGCGTCGAGGCGTAATCGAAGTAGATTGGAATCCGAACCCGGCTCATGTTCAATCGCGCTGACTCCGATAATCGCCCGTTCAGGCGCCTGCTGCAATTGGCGCTTGCGCGGCTCACGCCGCGCGCACATTCTTGATTCACCATGGCTGCAAATCGCCGTCCGGTTCTCAAATTGGGGGTCGTTGATTTCGGCGTCGAGCGCGCGACGCTGCCCGGCGGCGTGCAGCTCGATCTCGCCGTCATCCGCCACCCCGGCGCCAGCGCAATCGTCGCACTATATCCCGATCCCGACTCGAATGTTGCGATGCTCCGTCAGTATCGCCATACGATGGACGGCTGGATGTGGGAGATTCCCGCGGGATGCCGCAACGCCGGTGAGGATTCGCTCGAATGCGCACGCCGCGAACTCGGCGAAGAGGCCCGAGTCGCAGCCGCACGATGGGACCATCTTGGCTCGATCATCACGATTCCAAGTTTCTGCGATGAGCGAATCGATCTGTACCTGGCGCGCGAGCTGTCAGCGGGAGCGGGCACGCTGGATCATGACGAGGTGATCTCCGTCAGCCGCGTGCCGCTCGAAGAAACGTTCGCGATGATTCGTCGCGGTGACATCGTGGACGCGAAAACAATCGTCGCCCTCTACCGCGCCCGCGACTTTCTCGCGCTGGAGCGCCGCGGCTGAGGAGGTCGATCGTGGCAATCGTCGAAGCGGGCGGCGCTATGCGCCGCACGCTCGCTACTGGATTACTACTTCGTCCGGAAAGAGGAACGTAGTGGCGCCGTCGTCAAATTGCACGAGGTACATGCGCCGGTCCAGATTATTTACCTCACGCAGGATACGTGGTTGTTCGTTGTATCGACTGCGCCCTTCGTGATCGCGCACGGGTCGTTGCAGCTTGCAATACTTTCCGATCAGTCCTTCAGAGTTTAGGCTAGTCATCATTTTTCTGCCCCTCCACTTCCTCCCGGTAGTTCACGTCATCCTCATCCTGACTTTCATATTAGCAAGGTTCGGGCCTGATCTTTAGACGGCTGGCGAACAATTGTGTTTCATTTATCCAGAGCTGTGGAATACCCCACGAATCAACGACTTTCCTGTTTGGCCGCGAAATGTAAGCCTCTCTTCATGCCTGATTTGAGAAGACGCGGTGCCTGATTACAGGCATCTTTGACAAATTCGGGTCATGATATTCAGCTACAAACCGCGAAGAGAAATCACGAAAATTCGCGTTCCAGTTTGTTTCCCAAACGAACCGCAGCTCAGGGAAAAATTATTCAGATGCCCACGATTTACCCGCTCATAATGGGCCGCCGCGCGATGCTCGCGACGGAGCACTATCTTTCTGCCGCTGCCGGTGCGCGAATTTTCGCTCGTGGCGGCAATGCCATCGACGCTGCGGTCGCTGCAACATTCGTCGAGGGCGTCGTCAACCCGCACATGCATACCATCGGCGGCGAGGCGCCAATGCTGATTTATTCCGCATCTGCCCGCCGCGTTGTTGCAATTAACGGCAACATGATGGCGCCCGAGCGCGCGACAATTGCTCACTACCGCGCGCTCGGTATCGATCTGATTCCTGGCGCCGGACTGCTTGCTGCCGGAGTCCCCGCGGCTTTCGACGCGCTCGTCACTGCGCTTGGAGATTTCGGAACCAGGTCGCTTGCCGACGTTCTCGAACCCGCGCTCGAACTCGCCGGCGAGGGTTTCCCGATGCACGTGGGATTGTCAGGTGAGCCCGCCGGCGCCGACGATGCCGATGCCGGGGCGGGCGCGTCGCTCCGGCTCAGCGCCAAGCGCTTCCTTACCAAGTGGCCGTCTTCAGGGCGCGTTTACCTGCCCGACGGCAAAGTCCCGCAACCCGGAAGCGTGCTCAAGAATCCCGCGCTCGCCGATTTTTTCAAGCGCGTGCTCGATGCCGAATCGGCCGCGAAGAATCGTGGGCGCGAGGCCGGCCTCGACGCCGCGCGCGCGCGCTTCTATCGCGGCGACATCGCGCGCGACATCGTCGCCTGGTCCGACGCCAACGGCGGCCTGCTCGCAGCCTCCGATCTGGCGCGCTTCGCAACCCGAACCGAATCTCCCGTGAGCGCCGATTATCGCGGCGTCACGGTCTTCAAGTGCGGGCCGTGGTCGCAGGGGCCTGTCTTCCTGCAGCAGCTCAAGTTGCTCGAAGGCTTCGACCTCGCCGCGATGGGCCACAACTCCACCGGCTACATCCACACCGTCGTCGAGGCCGCCAAGCTCTCGTTCGCCGATCGCGAGGCTTATTACGGTGATCCTGAATTTATCGACGTTCCTCTTGCCGGATTGCTGAGCGATCGTTATGCGGCGATTCGTCGCGAGCTTATCGATCCCAGCCGCGCCTCGACGGATCAGCGGCCCGGCGATCCGATCGCGATGCGTGCGGTCCGCGACGGTGCCGCAGCCGGCGCGCGTCCATGGGGTGGGGGCACGATTCACGTCACAGCCGCCGACCGCGACGGCAACCTGATCGCCGTCACGGCGAGCGGCGGATGGATTCCAAGCTCGCCGGTGATCGACGCGCTTGGCTTTCCGCTCGGAACGCGGATGCAAACTTTTTATCTCGACGAGCGCCATCCCAACGCGCTCAAGCCTGGCAAGCGTCCGCGCACCACGCTGTCGCCGTCGCTGGCGATGGTGAAGGGCGATCCGTATCTCGCATTCGGCACGCCCGGCGGCGATCAGCAGGATCAATGGACGCTGCAATTTTTTCTAAACGTGGTCGATTTCGGGATGGACCTGCAGGCGGCCATCGAGGCGCCCAAGTTTTCGACGCCGCATTTTCCCTCGACGTTCTATCCGCACGGCAAGCGCCCCGGCGTCGTGCGCGTCGAGGATCGAGTGCCTGCAATCGTGCGCGACGCGCTCACCGCGCGCGGCCACGCGATCGAAGTCCGGCCGCCGTGGTCAGAGGGCCGCGTGCTGGCCGTGCAAATCAACACGAAAACCGGCGTCCTCGCCGGCGGCGCCGACCCGCGCGGCCAGGCCGCCCCGGTAATGCCCGCGCAAGTAATCGGATGGTAGCGGATGAAAATTCAGGTTGCTTATTTTTGTGTCATCCCTCGGCTCCGCTCGGGATGACGCAAAAGAACGAGCACGCACGCTGGCTCACCTTCACCGCGATCCATTAGCGCGTCCCTTCGCCGTGCTGCATGAGCGCGTCGCTCGCTCCCTCCGAAATCGCGGGCACCAGCCAGTGGAACAGCCAGGTCGCTGCCATTGCGCCAAGCATCTGAGCGGCGATGAAGCCGGGGACGTCGGCGGGGCGGATGCCGGCGAACGTATCGCTGGCAGCGCGCGCGATCGTGACCGCCGGGTTCGCGAATGAAGTCGAAGCCGTGAACCAGTACGCCGCCGTGATATACGCGCCGACCGCGAAGGGCACTGCCGCCGACCGCCGGCGCGAGCATCCCCAGATAACTGCCAGCAGCCCGAAGGTCGCGATAAATTCGCTGAACAGCTGGGCCGGCCCGCTGCGTTCATGCCGCGACGCAAAATAGATCGGCAGCCCGAACATCACGTCAGCCGCCGCGACTCCCGCGAACGCCCCGGCTATCTGCGCACCGACGTACATCGGGACTTCGCGCCATGCGATCCCGCCGAGCGACGCATCGGCGATCGTCACCGCCGGGTTGAGATGCGCCCCCGAGACCGGACCGAACGTCAGAATCAACGCGACCAGCGCCGCGCCGGTTGCCACGGTATTCGCGAGCAGCGCGATCGCGACGTTGCCGCCCGCCAGCCGCTCGCCCATGATTCCCGACCCCACGACCGCCGCCAGCAGAAACGCCGTGCCGACGAATTCCGCCGTAGCCCTGCGTGTTATGTCGGAACTCATTTTGGCTTCAGGAGACAATTGCTTAACTGGCTCTCAGCGTGACAGATAGTGCAGCGCGACGAAGGAGCGCGACGCCGGAGCAGAACCAAAAGTCACTGGGTGCAGGGCCTGCCCTGCTGCCGACGGCCTCCGCGGTCGCCCGGCGCGCAAGGTCCGCGCTCATTTGTCTTCCGGCAACTTGACGGTCCCGATCTCCCTGACCCGGCGCTCGAGGGCAAAGCGGTCGAGCGACTCGAACGGCAGGCTGGTGAAGATTTTTATCCGATTTTCAAGCTCGGTGTAGATTCGTAAGAAGAACCGCCGTTTGGCTTCGTCGCTTCCGGCGAAGGCCGCGGGATCGGATGCACCCCAATGCGCCGTGATTGGCTGCCCCGGCCACACCGGACACATCTCGCCCATGATTTTGTCGCAGACCGTGAAAACGAAATCGAGGGAGGGGCTGCCGGGCCGCGCGAATTCATCCCAGCTCTTGCTTCGCAAACCCGACGTTTCGTAGTTCAGCTCATTGAGCAGTTGAATTGTCATCGGATGAACGATTCCGGTGGGATGGCTGCCGGCGCTGAACGCCTTGAACTTCCCCCTGCCCCATCGACTCATCGCGCATTCCGCCATGAGGCTGCGCGCGGAATTTCCGGTGCAAAGAAACAGGACGATGAACTCCCGATTGGCCATCGACGTCACCTCTCACGCGCTCGTCTTCGCACAGCACGCGCTTGCAGGCGCGGGCGCAACCGTCTTCGCGTCAGTGACGGGCCGCAGATCCTCGCCGTAAACCGTGGTCTCGCCCATCGTAAAAAAAGTCTCCCACGACAGCCCGCTAGGATCGATCGCCCACGCCTTGTCCGAGCGCGCGTAGCAACAGGCGGCGTCGCGCTGTTCGATCAAGGGCTGCTCGGCGGCCTTCAGGCGGCCGGCAATCTCGCGCAGTTCGTCCGGAGTCTCGACCTGGATGCCCAGATGATCGAGCCCCGTCGCGCGCCCGAAGGTTGATACGGCGAAGTTACGCGCGGATCGTCGAGCATCCACTTGGCATAGTCTTTTTTCACCACCGACGGCTCCGCGCCGAACATCGTCGAATAAAATTTGACTGAGTCGGGTATGTCCTTGACCGCTACGTGGATATGCATCCGTTTCATGCGCTCACCTTTCCTTTCTCCGCCGAGCGGAGCCGTTGTTTGATACTCGTCGCCTGCGCGGGCTTGCAGAGCGCCGGCGCGCACTGTTCCGCCTGTCCCCGGCAGCAGTTTTCCATCAGGTAGGAAATCAAATCGTTCATCGCCTTGTAGTCCGCGCTGTAGATGATCGAGCGGCTGTCGCGCCTGCACGTCACCAGGCCCGCGTATTTCAAATGGTTCAGATGGAACGAAAGCGTGGGCGACAGAACGCCGAGCCGCGCGCCGATTTCCCCGGCCGCCAGGCCGTCCGGCCCGCTCTGCACCAGCAACCGGAACACGTCGAGTCTCGATTCCTGCGCCAACGCGGCGAGCGCCGCTAGCGTCTTCTCCTTTTTCATATTTCCATAGCTATCGAATAATCGAGCCATTGTCAACACCCGCCGAATACCCCGCACCAGAGCTTTTTCCCCGGCAAGGTTGCAGAGGGCTGGCCGATTCGCTGTCTTACCTATGATTTTCCTGCGACGATCAAAATCGTGAAAAGTGCGACGCTCGCGATTGCTCTGCTGCTGCCGATGCTCGGCGTGACGCGCGCAGGTTTCGCCGCTGAAGCTAACGGTCCCGTGAAAATCGATACCGCAAAAATTGTTGACCTCACCTACACCTTCGACGCCTCGACCATCTACTGGCCGACCGAAAAGGGCTTCGTGCACCAGTTCGAGAAAAACGGCGATACTCCCGCGCACTACTTTTACGCGTCGGCAACTTACGCGGCGCCCGAGCACGGCGGCACGCACACCGACGCGCCGCGCCATTTCAACCGCAACGGCATCACGCTCGACCAGGTTCCGCTCGCCGATTGCATCGGGCCCGCCGCGGTAATCGATTTTTCCGCGCGCGCCGCCACAAATCCCGACGCGATGCTCTCTGTCGAGGACATCAAGGCGTACGAGGCCGCCAATGGCCGGATTCCCGACGGCGCGATCGTCGTTGCGCGCTCGGGATGGGGCAAATACTGGCCCGACAAAAGACGCTATATGGGCACCGACAAGCCCGGCGACGTTGCGGGTTTGCGTTTTCCGGGCTACTCGGCTGAGGCCGTGGATTTCCTTTTGCGCAGTCGCCGCGTCGCGGCAATTGCGATCGATACCGCGAGCATGGATCCCGGCAACTCGAAGGATTTCCCGGTGCATCGGCTCTGGCTCGGCGCGAACAAGCCCGGCTTCGAAAACCTCGCCAACGCGGATAAATTACCGGCCAGGGGCGCGACGATATTTTGCATCCCCATGAAAATCGGTAGCGGGACCGGCGGGCCGACGCGGGTTTTCGCCGTGATACCGTGAAGGTTGCGGTAAGCTTGGAAGATGAATATTCGTTTATGGCGGCGCATCCAATTGAGGAACCGTTAAAGATTCCAGTCCGCGGTCAATGTTCGAAGCGGTTGATCGCCCGCGCGGAAGGTAGAAAACTAGCGGCGGACAAAGAAACGCGCCTGCGGATGGCTGGGTAAAACGCCGCGGCTGTTCGCAGGTATGAAAACTGCTCACTCGGAAAGGAGGAAAGCTCGTGCGGACAAATGCGGCGTCGTTGATTAAAGGTCTGCTCGTGGCGATTGCGCTCGTGGTGGTCATGGGATGCTCGGGAGAGCCTCTCTCGACACGTGAGAAAGGCACGTTCATCGGCACCGGCGTGGGAGCCGCAACCGGCGCGATCATAGGCGCCGCTGTCGGTAACCCGTTGGCGGGTGCCGCAATCGGCGGCGGCATCGGCGCGCTTGGCGGGTACGCGGTCGGCAACGAGATGCAGAATCAGGAAAACGCCAACGCTCAGACTCAGTCGCAGATTCGATCGCAGCAAAAGCAGATCCAGAACCAGCAACAGCAGATTCAACAATTGAAGAATCAGAGTGAAACCGAATAGCGGGCGAAGAACGACTATGCGCAAACACGCCATCGCCACAGGTTCGTTGGCCCTCGCCGCGCTTTGCCTGGTTGCCGGATGCTCCGGGACCCCGCTTTCCACGCGTGAAGAGGGCACCCTGGGCGGTGCGGGCATCGGCGCGGCCACTGGCGCGATCATCGGCGCCGCCGTCGGCGCACCGCTCGCAGGCGCTGCTATCGGCACGGCCGTGGGAGGAGCGGGCGGCTTCGCAATCGGTAATGCGATGCAGAACAATCAGAACGCCAACCAGCAGACCCAGGCGCAGATCCAGCAACAGCAACAACAATTGGAAGAGCAGCGTCAGCAGATTCAGCAATTGAAGGGGCAACAGGAAACCGAATAGCGCCGCTTACGTATAGTCATTGGAAGCTGGAGGTTTTTATTATGCGCAAAGGCATGGCAGCAATCATGAGTTTGGCGCTGGCGGGAACGCTCGTTCTTGCAGGATGCTCGGGGCAGCCGCTCACGACTCGTGAGGAAGGCACCTTGGGTGGCACGGCGTTGGGCGGGGCTACCGGGGCAATCGTAGGCGCCGCGGTTGGACATCCGCTCGCGGGCGCCGCGATCGGCGGCGTTCTCGGTGGTGGCACCGGCTACGCAGTCGGCAATTCGATGCAGAATACACAAAACGCCAACGCACAGACCCAGGCGCAGGTGCAGCAGCAACAGCAGGAGATCGAGAATCAGCGCCAGCAGATTCAACAGCTGAAGTCGCAATCGGAAACCGAATAGTCCGACTCGACCGAACGAAACAAAGGGCGGCGCCGCATTCGGCGTCGCTCTTTTTTCTTTCCCGTCCCCGCTGATTCACGCCGGCTTGCACAGCTTGCATGCCCTCAGCCCGGCGTGTCCCGCGCATTTGGCATCCGCGAAGATCAGCATCCTGGTTGGGTCCGCGCGCCGCGCCGCCGAGCAGTCGGGCCGGCAGAAGATTCCGGTGCGTCGATGCCCCATCACGGCGCGCGATGGCAACCGCAAGTCGCGCCCCACTTCGAATCCTTCCGCGCGCAACAGCTTGATCTTGTTATCGACGCCGCCGCCGTAATTGCCGATCGTTCCGTCCGAGCGAATCACGCGATGACACGGCACGAAAATCGGGATCGGATTCGTCGCCATCGTGTTGCCGATCGCACGCTGGCTGTCCGGCTGTCCAACCGTCGCGGCCAGCCCGTGATAAGTGATCACCGCGCCCGGCGGGACCCTTCGCAGCGCGGCATACGCGCGGCGCTGGAAGTCGCTCTCGACCAGGCTCAAATCCACCGGCCGCGCGGTCGCGTTGAAGTCGCCCTCGAACACCCGCCCGATTTCCGCTTCGATTCGGCGGGCGCTCGCCTCATTCTCGATCAGATCGAACTTCCTGCGCAGCATCTCCAGCGTCCGCTCGCCCCCGCTTATGAAGAGGAAGTGAATCGCCGCAAGGCCGCGATCGCTCTCCGCTACCAGCAGACGGCCGAGTGGCGACGGGATTACCCCGACCCGCGCCTGCGGCCGCCGCAGGATCTTCATCGCGCGCTCGATGCGCGGCCGCGTCTGTCCGATCATCGCGTCGAGCACCCGGTCGTTGATCGGTGGACTCTCTTTCACTTGCGTCGCCATTCGATTGGTCTTCATTTTGATCACTCTTCGATCCTGAGTTTCTTCAACGCCTGGTAAACGCTCGCCCGCGCGCTCTCGGCCGAGCAGTTCAGCGCCGTGCCGATCTCCGTGTATTCGAGCCCCGCGAACTTGCGCATCATCAGGGCCTGGCCCTGCTTGCCGGGCAGCCGCGCGATGGATCTCTTCAAATGAAGCGCGCCTTCAGGCCCGCCATTGAGGTGATTCGGCGCGCGATAATCCAGCGCCCCATCGTCCGCACTCTCGTTCGCGATCACTCGCCCGCGGCGCATCCTGTCCCGCGCGCGATTGCGGCACAGGTTCGACGCGATTCGAAAAATCCACGGCCGCAATCCGTCTTCCGATCGCAGCGTCGGATAGGCGCGATAGGCGCGCAGCCACGTCTCCTGGAACAGGTCCATCGCGTCGTCGCGATCGCCGGTCGAGCGCACCAGGAAGCGCATGATCTCGCGTTCCATGCTTTTCACCGCCTCTTCGAACGGCGGCGGCAACTTGAGATTGTACGTGGACATCGCGCGCGTCAGGCCAGCCCGGCCAGCGAAGTCACCAAGTACCACAGCGTGATCGATCCGAAAACCGCCCCCAGGATTTCCTCCAGGATGCAGCCCTGCGCGAGCCTCGCGCCGTCGCCGATCTCATGCTCCGCACCGCCTTCCGCAACTTCGGTAAAGCGCGCCTCATCAACCCGGATTGTCGGTATCATTGTTTGATGCTCCCTGATGACTACAACCCCGCTCGCGCCGATTCGTGAGTCGATCATTGACGCGCGCCGCAATCCTGCGATCATCCTGCTGTCAGGGAGCTTTGATTACCGGAGGTCTCTATGGATGCGACTGTCTGGATCGCGCTGTGGGCGGTGTTGTTCCTGGCCAGTCATCTGATCGTATCGTCGTCCGCCGTTCGATCCGGCTTGATCAGTGCGCTCGGCGAGCAGCCGTATCGCGGCATTTACTCGCTAATTGCGTTCGCGACGCTCGGACCGCTGATCTACGAATTTGCGCGCAACAAGCACGCCGGCCCCTTGCTCTGGTACCTGCGCGCCGACGCGCCGATTCGATGGCTTGCGTGGCTGCTGATGCTCGCGGCGCTCATCCTCCTGATCGGGAGTTTCATCACTCCGAGTCCAAGCGCGATGGGCGCGCCGGCGGACTCGATTGAACCGCGCGGCCTGCTGAAGATCACGCGGCACCCGGGGCTGGTCGGTTTCAGCCTGTTCGGAATCGCGCACCTGCTGATGAACGGATGGGCCGGCGACGTGATTTTCTTCGGGATGTTCCCCGCGCTCGGAATCATCGGCGGGATGCATCAGGACGGGCGCAAGCTTCGCGAGCTCGGCGATCGCTATCTCGCGTTCATCGCCCAGACGTCGTTCGTGCCGTTCGCCGCGCTAGTCAGCGGGCGCACTCGATGGACCGGCGCTGACATGCCGTGGGCGGCGATCGGCGTGGGGGTGGTGCTGACGATTGCGATCATCGCGCTGCATCCGACGATCTTCGGCGGCAATCCGCTAGGTTGACTTTGAGTCGAGTGAAGGCCTACAGATTCGCTTGTCGTGAAGGTCACAACGTAAATCCTCAATAGTCCCTCAGGTGCGTTTCACCGCGATGAGCCGGCGCCTGGGAAGTAGACGATCCTAACCTCTCATTGTCCGAGGAGAGGTTAGGACCAGAAAGCGTTAGCGCACTGCCGGAAGCCTGAACAGGCGGGCGGCGTTCGCGATCACCTGCGCGCCGAGCGCCCTGGCGTCAGCGCGGCGAAGATTTGCCAGCGTTTCGAGTGTGCGATTGACATAGGCGGGCTCGTTGCGCTTGCCCCGATGAGGCTCGGGCGCGAGATACGGCGCGTCGGTCTCAACCATCACGCGCTCGTCGGGCACGATCGACCCGGCCTCGCGAATCGGCGCGGAATTCTTAAACGTGATGATGCCCGAGAACGAGATGCAGAAGCCGAGCGCGAGGAACTCGCGCGCCGCGTTGGCGTCGCCGGTGAAGCAGTGAATCACGCCGCCGCGCGGCGGAATCCCGGCCTCGCGCACGATCTCGGCCAGCCGCCGCTCCGCGTCGCGGCAATGAATCACGATGGGCAAGCCGAGTTCGGTGGCGAGCGCCAGATGCGCACGCAATGACGCTTCCTGCGCTTCGGGCGGCGAGTGCATGTAGTGGAAATCGAGTCCGCTCTCGCCGATCGCTACGACTTTTTTCGACGTGGCGAGGTCGCGCAACTGCGCGATCCGTTCGGGCGTGCATTCCCGCGCGTCGTGGGGATGCACGCCGACGGCGGCGAAGACATCTTCGTGGCGCTCGGCGATCTCCACCGTCAATCGATCGTTCTCGATCGGTCCGATCGCCCCGACCGAGACCATTTGCGCCACCCCGGCGGCTGATGCGCGCGCGATCACCGCTTCGATGTCGCCGCGGAACTGTGCGTCGGCGAGATGGCAATGCGTATCGATCACCGTCGTCATTGAGGACGGGCTTTCTTGTCGATGCGCGGGAACAGCGGCGTCGTCGGATTTACGCGATGCCCCGGCTTGATGCCATCTCCATACGGCGCGTGCGCGCGCGCTTCATCCACATTGAGCAGGCCGAGAATCTTTTTCGACGTCACCGGCATGAACGGCTCCAGGCTGTCGGCGACGACGCGCAATCCCTCGACCAGGTTGGCGAGGATTTGCACGACGCGCGGCAGCTTGGCCGGATCCTTGGCGAGCGTGAACGGCGAGGTTTCAACGATATACTTGTTGGCCGCGTCCAGCGCTTGCCAGATGGCTTCCAGAGCCCGATTGAATGCCAGCTCCTCGACCAGCGGCGCGACCCGCGACGGTAGCGAGGCGAACGTTTCGACAAGCGCAACGTCCAGCGGCTCGTCGCCCGCGCCCGGCGCCGCCGTGATCGCGCCTGCGAAGTATCGCGCCGCCATCGAGAGCACGCGGCTGGTCAGATTGCCCAGGTCGTTGGCCAGGTCCGAGTTGTAGCGATCGATCACGCGCTCTTCGCTGAAATCGCCGTCGAGGCCGTAGGTGAATTCGCGCAGGATGAAGAAACGCAGGACGTCGGGGCCGAGAGCTTGCTGGTAGGCGACGGGATCCTGGATGTTGCCCGAGCTTTTCGACAGCCGCGCGCCGCCGAAATTCAGGAATCCGTGGACGTTCAGATGGCGATAGAGCGGCAAGCCGACCGCCAGCAGCATCGCGGGCCAGTACACCGCGTGCGTCTTGAGGATGTCCTTGCCGATAAAATGCTCCGTCACCGGCAGTATCGCGGCCAGCGACGCGTCTCCCGTGTCAGGCAACTCGCTCACATAGGCCCAGAAGGCGTCGTACCAGACGTAGGTCACGTACTTGTCGTCGAACGGCAGCGTGATGCCCCAATCCAGGCGCGCCTTGGGCCGCGAGATGCAAAGGTCCTCGAGCGGTTCGTCGAGCATCCGGAGCGCCTCATTGCGATAGCGCTCGGGGCGGATGAAATCGGGATTTTTCTCGATGTTGCGCCGGATGGTCTCGCGATGCTTCTCGAGCTTCAGGAAATAGTTGCCTTCCTTGATAGGCTCGACCGGGTTGTTATGCACCGGGCAGATGTTGCCGGGCAGCAATTCTTTTTCGGTGTAGAAGCGCTCGCAACCGACGCAGTAGAGGCCTTCGTAGTCCTTGAAGTAGATGTCGCCGGATTCGTAGGTGCGCGCGAGCATCTTCTGCACGAACGCCTGATGCTTCGGGTCAGTGGTGCGGACAAAGAAATCGTAGTTGACGTCGAGCCCGGCCCACGCATCGCGAAACAGCGCGCTGATCTTGTCGGCGAACGCCTTGGGATGCAGACCGGCCGCCTCAGCGGCGCGCTTGTTCTTGTCGCCGTGCTCGTCGGTGCCGGTCACGAAAGTCACGTGGTCGGCGCCGAGCTTGCGCCGCTGAAAGCGCGCGAACGCGTCGGTGGCCAGCACTTCGTAGGCATGCCCGATGTGCGGCGGGCCGTTGCTGTAGATGATCGCGGTCGTGATGTGGATGCGGGCGTCCATCGGAAGATCGAGAATAGCGGGTGACTCATCGCCGCGCGACCAGGGGTCAAGGAGAAGAAGATGCGCCCCGACAGCCCGTCAGCGCGGGCTGCTTACCTTACCCGAGCCGTGAAATTGTAAGGCTCCGTGCCGATCTCTCACGGGTTGGATTTGGCGGCGGTCGCGGCGGCTCTTGCTTCGGCTTTTTCCTCGGCCGCCCTTTGGCGTAGCTGCAACAGCATCGCGCGCAGCTTGCCGGGATTTACCGGCTTCTTGAACAGCGCCCCTTCGAGGCCGCGCAGGCGCGAGCGCTTCAGGATGTGATCCTTGTCGTAGTAATAGGCGGTCATCAGGATTACCGGCAACTGCGGCATCTCTTCTTTGACCTTGAGATAGAAATCGTAGCCGTCCATCTCGGGCATCACGACGTCGGAGATAACCGCGTCGAGCTTGACGTTGCGCAGAATTCCAAACGCCGCCGACGGACGCGTGGCGCAGTGCACGATGCATCGCTCGGCGCGCAGCAGGTCGGCCATCGAATTGACGACGGCGGTATCGTCGTCGAGCACCAGCACCGCCATTCCCTCGAGCGGCGATTTCTCCGTGTGAGGAGCGTCATGCGGGCGCGTATGCACCTTGGCATCGTCGCGCGGCGCCAGATCGGCCATGCGCTTGCCCGCGAGGTAGTCGCGCGTCTCGTACTCGCCCTTGCGGGTCATCTCGTCGAGG
>Ga0074044_10003334_pt1 | contig 13724 bp, 5 predicted proteins | sample BogForMeECP23OM1_FD_94443 | JGI IMG/M metagenome (GOLD analysis project Ga0074044, IMG submission 94443) | Bog forest soil microbial communities from Calvert Island, British Columbia, Canada - Bog Forest MetaG ECP23OM1 | ecosystem: Environmental > Terrestrial > Soil > Wetlands ... | reverse complement strand
TTTTTACTTCAAAGCTCTTCTCCGGTCCTGTATTTGGGTACTGGACAGGGCTGAAAAGGTCTCGGGGAGGCCGTCCGCCGCTTTGGCCTGTTCCCGCTTTGGCGGGACCACGAGCCTGCTTTGTAGATCGGCCCCCCGCCCTAATCTCCAACGCCGAGGAAGAATCTGAGGCCCTTGCGAGCCTGCATTGGCAAGCCTGGCGGGAGCATGCGCAGGGTCGGGGAGCCGAGGCCTCAGCCTATCCCAGGAGGCAGGCATGAACAAGTCAGGACAGGCATTTTTTCCGTGCGGCGTGGAAGTCAGCGCACAAACGTTGGTGGTGGATCTCGAGGGACAGGGGCAGCGTGAGTTTCCCAACCTGCCCACCGGTCATGGGGATCTGGTGAGGTGGCTCCGTTCGGTGCGCGGCGAGGTACGCGTCTGTTTGGAGGCCACCGGGCTGTATGGACTGGACGTGGCGCTGGCGTTGGATGACGCTGGCATCTCGGTGATGGTGGCAAACCCGCGGGCCGTGCGGCACTTCGCACAGGCCTCGATGCAACGCAGCAAGACGGACCAGCGCGACGCGGTGGTGTTGCGCGAATTTGCCAGGCGCATGGAGTTCGAGCCCTGGCGGCGTCTTTCCACCTCAGCGCTGCATTTGCTGGCTGTGGCGCGGCGATTCCGCGCTGTGGTGGAGATGCAGACGGCGGAGAAGAACCGTCTCCACGCCGCGGGCGTCTCGCGTGCGCTGCCGGCGATGTTGCGGCGGGAGGTGGAGCGGAGCATTGCACGGCTGCAGCGCGATCGGGAGCGGCTGTTGCGAATGGCAGGGGAATTGGTGCGGCAAGACCCTGAACTCGCGCGCCGCCACGCCTTGCTGTTGTCCACCTGCGGGATCGCCGAGACCAGCGCGCTGCCTCTACTTGCCGAGCTGCACCACTTCGGGCCTGACGCCACGGCGCGGCAATGGGTGGCCTACGCCGGACTGGATCCGCGCGAGCACACCTCGGGGAGTTCGGTGGCGCAGAAGCCCCGCATCAGCCGGAAGGGGAATAGCAACTTGCGACGTGCGCTGTACATGCCGGCGGTGGTGGCTTCGCAGCGCGAGCCGCACCTGAAAGCGTTCTATGAGCGATTGCTGGCACGGGGAAAAACAAAACGGCAGGCCCAAGTGGCGGTGATGCGAAAGCTGCTGCACGGCATCTTCGGGATGTTCAAACACAACCGGCCCTTCGATGGGTCAAAGTTGTTCTCGGTCCACCACGAACGGGAGGTGGTATGCGCCTGAAGCCTGTCTCAAAGCTTGACACCGAAGAGAGAATCTACACTCTCGGGATCTTCTTCCCGCGCTTGAAACTCATCGCGCAATGATTCACGCCAAAGTAGTAGGAGATTTCGCGGTAATCCTCCACGTCAAAGACCGCGAGGTCAGCGTCCTTGCCCGGCTCGATCGAACCGATCCGAGTGTGCCGCCTGAGCGAATACGCGGCGTTGATGGTGCAGGCCGCGAGCGCCTCCGCCGGCGTCAGCCGCATCTGCGTGCACGCGAGCGACATGGCCATGGGCAGGCTGAGCGTGGGGCTCGTGCCGGGATTGCAGTCCGTGGCCAGCGCCACGATTGCGCCGGCGTCAATCAGCTTTCGCGCCGGGGCGTAACGCGCCAGGCCCAGATGAAAACTGCAGCCGGGCAACAGGATGCAGGCCACGTCGGAGCGGGCCAGCGCGCGGATGTCGGCCGGACTCACGAAATCGAGATGGTCCACGCTGGCGGCTTCCGCTTCCACCGCCAGTCTCGCGCCCCCCGTACGCGCGAGCTGCTCGGCGTGGAGGCGCGGCCTCATGCCCACGGCGCGCGCAGCGGCCAGGATGCGCCGCGCCTGTGCGACCGTGAACGCGCCGCGCTCCACAAAAACGTCGCAATATTCGGCCAGCCCCTCGAGCGCCGCGGCCGGCAAAATCAGCCGCACGATGCGGTCTACGTATTCATCCGCGCCGCCTTGATGCCGAAACTCGGGCGGCACCACGTGGGCCGCCAGCAGCGTCGGGACGATTTCCACGGCCTGCGAGCTCCCTAGCTGCTTCAGCAGTTTCAGCGTGCGCAGTTCGTTTTCGAAGTCGAGGCCATAGCCGCTCTTCGCTTCGACGGTCGTGGTGCCATGCGCGGCCATGCGCGCCAGGCGCGCGCGGGCTGTGCGGAACAGGTCGTCGTGGGAGGCAGCCCGCAGCGCGCGCACGCTGGACAGGATTCCGCCCCCGGCCTTCGCGATCTGTTCGTAGGTCGCGCCGGCGATGCGCTGCTCGTATTCCGCCGCGCGGCTCGCGGCGAAGACGAGATGGGTGTGCGCGTCCACCAGGCCTGGCGTGACCACGCGGCCGCCCAGGTCCATTTTTCGCGCGCACCGCGCCGCCACAAGTTTTTCCACCCTGGCGCGCGGGCCGGCCGCGAGGATGCGGCCGTCGCGGATGAGCACCGCGCCGTCGGCCACCACTCCCGGCTCGCCGAGCGCCTTCCCGCGTCGTGGCGCAGCCCCTGCGAGCGTCACAATTTGTTTGCAGCCGGTCAGAAGCAGCGTTTCTGGCATCGTGGCCCGAGATTGTACGTCAATTGCCCGCGGGGTATCATGCGGTGCCCGGCAGCGCCGGCCCCGAAGTATCGGGGCGGGCTATCCAGCCGGCTCTTTTCGATCACCCAGCCCAGAACGAAACGGGACCACCCATGCGAACCCACTGTCTTCTCTCCGCACTCGTATCGCTCACACTGAGCGCAGCTATCACCCCGGCCCAGTCTCCGTCAAAATCGCCCCAGCCGGCGAAGCCCGCGGGCTCCGCACCGCAGGCCTCGCACCCTCGCTACGACATCATCATTCGCAACGGCCACATCGTGGACGGTACCGGCTCGCCGTGGTTTTCAGGAGACGTGGGCATCCGCAGCGGTCGCATCGCCGCCATCGGCGCACTGTGCCCGCTCGGCGCGCCGGAATCTTCCTGCCCGGCAAAACGAACGATTGATGCCGCAGGAAAGGTCGTCGCTCCCGGCTTCATAGACATGCTCGGACAGTCCGAGCTGTCCATCCTGGTGAACCCGCATCTGCCCTCGAAAATCTACCAGGGCATCACCACGGAGATTACCGGCGAAGGCGGCAGCGTGGCTCCACTCAACGACATCATCATCAAAGCCGACCACGATAGTTATGCCCACTACCACATCACCGCGGACTGGCACACCCTGGCGCAGTACTTCGCAAGGCTCGAGAAGCAGGGCATGGGAATCAATCTGGCCAGCTACGTCGGCGCCACGCAGGTCCGCCGGATGGTTCTCGGCGACGAGGACCGCCAGCCCACTCCCGCGCAGCTCGAACAAATGAAGGCGCTCGTGCGCCAGGCCATGCGCGAGGGTGCCGTGGGCGTTTCCACTTCGCTCGAATACGCGCCCGCACCCTACGCCAGGACGGAAGAAATCATCGCGCTGGCCGCCGTGGCCGCTCCCTTCGGCGGCATCTACGCCACGCACATGCGCAGCGAGGGCGACGGCATCGGGGACGCGCTCGACGAAACCTTCCGCATCGGCCGCGAGGCGCATATCCCCGTTGAAATCTGGCACCTGAAAGTGGCGGGGAAAACCAATTGGGGCCGCATGCCGGAAGTTGTGGAGCGCATCGAGCGCGCCCGTGCCCAGGGCGTGGACGTTGGCGCGGACACCTACGCCTATCCCGCCTGGTTCAACTCGTTCTCCGCGTTCATTCCCCCGTGGGCCCACGACGGCGGCGACGCGAAGCTCGTCGAACGGCTGAAAGACCCGGTAATGCGCGCACGAATCCGCAAAGAAATGGTGACGCCATCGAAGGACTGGGACAACGAGTGGGAGGAGATTGGCGACGCGGACAAAATCCTGGTCGGGGTGGTGCAGAACCCCGCGCTGCGCCCTCTCCAGGGAAAGACAATTTCGCAAATAGCCAAGCTCTGGGGAAAAGACCCCTTCGACACCATATTTGACCTGCTCATCCAGGACAACGCGTTCACCGAAGTCGCTGTTTTTGGTATGGACGAAAGCGACATCCGCCTGGCCGTCGAGCAGCCCTGGGTGTCGTTCGACAACGATTCTTCGGGCACCGCTCCCGATGGCCTGCTGGGCGAGGAGCGCCCGCACCCGCGCGCTTACGGCACGTTTCCGCGCATTCTCCGGAAATACGTGCGGGAGGAGAAGCGCCTGCGGCTAGAAGAAACGGTCCGGAAAATGACGGCACTGCCTGCGCAGCGCATGCGCCTCACCGATCGCGGCGTGCTGAAGACAGGTATGTGGGCCGATATCGTCGTCTTCGATCCGGAAAAGATCACCGACCGCGCCACGTTCGAAAACCCGAATCGGCTCTCCGAAGGCATGGACTACGTACTGGTGAACGGCGCCCCGGTGATCGCCGAGGGCAAGATGACCAACGCGCTTCCGGGTAAGGTTCTGCGAGGGCCTGGATACCGCCCCGCAGAATGAACCGCTGGCCGCACCGCGAATCGCGGTGTCCCCTAACCCCACGAGGCCGCGTCGAGTGTGCAGCCCGTCCGTATTGCAAATCCCTACTACGGGCGGTAGTATCCGCCTCGGTCGCCGGTCCCGCGCAATGAGGCGCGGCAGACTCTAAGTTTTCCTAAATTTATCCACGCTCTAGGGAGAGACAAAATGAATTCCGCCTTGAAGATCGTGCGCAGCACTCTCCATCTTTGGATTTTCATTGCACTCGTACTTGTTCCGGCCGTGGCCTCTGCCCAGGAGAAGCCGGCCAAGAAGGCCAAGCCCTCCAAGGAAGCGCCGGCGGCTGCCGCTGCGGCTCCCGCCGCGCAAAAGCCCGATTACGTGGCCGCACTGAAAAACCTGCAATGGCGCGAAATCGGCCCGGCGATCATGGGCGGCCGCATTGACGACTTCGCCGTGGTCGAGAGCGATCCCAAGATCGTTTACGTGGGAGCCGCCGCCGGCGGCGTATGGAAAACCACCAACGACGGCACAACCTGGGAGCCTGTCTTCGACAACGAGACGGTCCCTACCATCGGGGCATTGGCCGTGGCGCCGTCCGATCCCTCGGTCGTTTGGGTGGGCACGGGCGAGGCTAACAACCGGCAGAGTTCCTCCTGGGGCAACGGCGTTTATAAATCCACTGATTCCGGCAAGACCTGGACGCACATGGGTCTGGCCGACACGCATCACATCGGCCGAGTGGTGATCCATCCCACGAACCCGGCGGTCGTCTACGTGGCCGCTCTTGGACATCTTTGGGGAGCGAACAAGGAGCGCGGAGTTTACAAGACCACGGACGGCGGCAAGACCTGGACGCAATCCCTGTTCCTCAACGACGAGACCGGCGTTTCCGACATTGCCATGGACCCGCAGAGCCCCGACACCCTCTACGCGTCAGCCTACGAACGCCGCCGCACTCCATACGGCTACAACGGCGGCGGTCCCGGTGGCGGAATCTACAAGACCACGGACGGCGGGGCCACCTGGAAGAAATTGACCAAGGGGCTGCCCTATGCCAGCGGTGGCGACGTGGGACGCATCGGCCTTTCCATCTACCTTCGCAATCCGAACGTTGTTTACGCCGTGGTGGAGCAGGCCAAGAGCGGGATCTTCCGCAGCGACGACAAAGGCGAGAACTGGACCCGCATGGGCGATACCAACCCTCGGCCCTCCTACTACAGCCAGATCCGCATCGATCCCAACAACGACCTGCGCATCTGGGTGCTTGGCGCGCCCGTGTCCTTCTCCGAGGACGGCGGCAAGACCTTTGTCACCACGCGCGGATCGCGCATCCACGGCGATTACCATGGCATGTGGATTGACCCCTCCAATTCGAATCACATGATCGCGGGCACCGACGGCGGCATCCATTGGAGCTACGACGCGGGACGCAATTGGGACTACGTGAATACGGTGGCCATCGGCCAATTCTACGAGCTGGGTCTCGATATGCGCACGCCCTACTGGATATGCGGCGGTTTGCAGGATAACGGGAGCTGGTGCGGGCCCAGCGCGACTGCGCATAACGAGGGAATCACTAACGACGACTGGTTCGGCGTCGGCGGTGGCGATGGATTCTACGCCGCCGTGGATCCTGACGATCCCTCCACGGTGTACACCGAATCGCAGGACGGCAACATCTCACGCCGAGACACCCGCACCACCGAAGCCCGCGACATCCGGCCCCAGTTCAAGGAAGGTGATCCACCCTATCGGTTTCAGTGGAATTCCCCGGTGATCATTTCTTCCCACGACCATCACACCATCTACTATGGCGGGAATTTCCTGTTCAAGTCCACGGACCGCGGCGACACCTGGACAAAGTTGGGCGGAGACCTGACCACTGGCGTGGACCGCGGCAAGCTTCCGATTAAGGGCAAGGTTCCGGACAAGGACACCCTCTCCCGCAACGATGGCGTGCAGGAATACCCCACCATCACCACCGTCAGCGAGTCGCCGGTCACGCCGTCCGTGCTCTGGGTGGGCACCGACGACGGCAATCTCCAGGTGACCCGCGACGCCGGGCAGACCTGGAAGAATGTGGCCAACCGCGTCCCCGGGGTTCCCCAGGGCACTTACGTCAGCCGCGTGGTGGCCTCGCGCGCCGCAGAGGGAACTGCCTACGTGACCTTCGACGGCCACCGCGCCAACGATTTCAACGTCTACGTTTTCACCACCACCGACTTCGGCGAGACCTGGAAATCCATCTCCAACGGATTGCCGGCAAACAACGGCACCCTCCACGTCATCCGCGAACACCCACGCGACGCCAATCTCCTCTTCGCCGGCACTGAGTATGGAGTTTTCGTCTCCTTCGACCGCGGCGCAGATTGGTCCTCGCTCAAGCTAAATCTTCCCACCGTGCCCGTGGACGACATCCAGATCCATCCGCGCGATAACGACGTGGTCCTGGGCACGCACGGCCGCTCCATTTGGATACTCGACGACATCAAGCCGCTCGAGCAGCTCGACGACAACGTGCTCGCTTCGGATCTCCATGCGTTCGACGTTCGCCCCGCCTGCCTGTGGCGCATGGCCAGGCTTAAAGGCAATACGGGCAGCAAATGGTTCATGGCCCCGAACCCGCCGTATGGCGCGCTGGTCAGCTTCTACCTGAAAAACAAGCCGGACGAAAAGGAGCCGGTGAAGATCACTATTCAGGACAAGGACGGGAAGACGATTCGCGACATCCAGTGCCCCGTCCGCAAGGACGACGCTCCCGCTCCGCCGCGCCGGTTTGGCGCCGCGCCATGCGAAGCCAAGGCTGGCGTCAACCGCACGAACTGGGATCTGCGCTACTCGCCCTCCGCCGAGCCTACTCCACAACAACTCCAGGCTATGGAGGCGGGATTCGGCTTCGGCCCGCGCGGGCCCATGGTTGAGCCCGGTCAGTACACCATCAAGATCACTGCGGGCAAGAATGAGGCCACGCAGACGGTTCAGGTGAACGACGATCCCCGCATCACCATTTCTCCCGCGGACCGCGCCGCGCGCCACGACGCCATCATGAAACTCTACGATCTTGCCAAGACCACGGACCGGGATCGCCGCACCATCACCAGCCTGAAGACCAACCTCACCGCGGCACTGGAAGCCTGGAAAAAGCCGGGAGCGCCCAAAATTCCGGAAAACGTCCAGAAGGCTGCCGAAGCCCTGGCCAAGCAGGTGGACGAGCTGAACGGAACCTTCGTGGCACCGCCGCAGCCCATGGGCAACGCCGGACCTCCGCTCGTCTACACTCCACCGCCTATCCCCCAGCGCGTGGGACGCCTGATGGGAACCATCGAAGGCTACACCGCCGCTCCGACTTCGCAGCAGAACGAAGAGTTGGCAGTTGTCACCACTCTGGTTGCGAAGGCGCACACCGACGTCAGGAAAATCGTGGATGAGCCCCTCGCAGCCCTCAACAAAATGATGAGCGAAGCCGGGATTCCCTACATCTCTCCCGAATCAGCCGGAGGGGAACGCCGCGGCCCGCGCCCCTAAGGGCGTCCGATGGGCATTTCGAGGCACGGGAGACACAACTCGGGCTGCCAGAGCTGAAGGCTCTTCTGTCGCATTGACGAGAACGAAAGGAACGAATCAGTGTCTGGCGCCGGGTCAGCGATCGAGATCCGAACGATTTCGCCCACGGAGACTCTCGAACCGATCATGTATTTCACGGGCACGCAGGGCTATTCGTATCTCAGCGCGACCATAGGATCGACTCCCGCCGCACGCCGAGCCGGGACATAGCAGGCCAGCAGGGCCACGCCGAACAGCAAGATGGCCACAGCGCCGAATGTGATGGGATCGGTTGGCGCGATGTCAAAGAGCCAGCTTGCCAGAACTCGTGTGAGTGCAAGAGCGCCCGCCGAACCCACCATAATCCCTGCCATCGCGAGTCTAGAGCCCTGGAAAACGATGAGGTGGAGAATGTCCCCTTTCGTCGCTCCCAGCGCCATCCGGATACCGAACTCATGCGTTCGCTGGCCGACTGAATATGAGACCACACCGTAAAGACCCATCGTAGCCAGGAGAAGCGCCAGCGCAGCAAACAGTCCCGCGATCAGCATGGTGAGGCGTTGAGGCGCGACGAATTCCGAAACTATGCTCTCCATCGGACGGATTTCGGCAATGGGCTGGTCGGGATCGACAGAGTGGATGATGCCGCGAACGTCGGCAATGAGGTTTGTGGGTGCCTGCGCCGCACGAACCACTAGCGTCATCTGTTGCGTCGTCTCCAGGAAGTACATTGCCGCGACGGGGTCGGCTGTCGCACCGAGCTCCTTCACGTCGCCAACCACACCGATAATGGAATTCCAATCACACTTTGTTCCCGAGCAGTTGACCCCAAAGCGCTTGCCAACCGGATTCTCGTCCTGCCAGTAGCGTTTGGCCATGGTTTCGCTGATCACGGCGAATCTCTCACGCTGGTCGGTAGCAACGAACGACCGGCCATGGAGCAGAGGGATGTTCATGGCACGGAAGTACCCGATGCTGACCTGCCGGTGAGCCGCCCAGATGTAGTCGCCATGAGGGCGAGACGGACGACCCTCGACGGTAATGTCCTGACTCCAGCCGGTGCCGGAGAGAGGCCTGTGGTTGACGGCACCCACCGCGTGGACCTGAGGCAGGGCTGAAAGCCGATCGAGCACTTCGTTGTAGAACGCATCTGCTCTTCCCTTGGTCCGGGCCAGATTCACGGTCAATACGCTCTCAGAGTCGAAGCCCAGATTTACTGCGGAAAGCCGGACGAAGCTCTTCACGGCCAAGGCCGCACCCACCAAAAGGATGGCCGCAAGGGCGACCTCACCAGATACCAGCACAGCGGGGAACGACCGGCTGTTGATACCGGCCAGTGAATTTCGCGGGCCTTTCTTGAGGCTCTCGTTCAAGTCAAAGCCTGTGGCGCTCCAGGCGGGCACCATACCGACCAGGAACACGGTCAACAGCAAGGTCACCAAGGCAAAAGCGAACACCGTAGCGTCCATTCCCCCGCGTGCGAGGGGTTGCCACCCAGCGGGCAGGACGGCATAGAAAGCTCGCGCGCTCGCAAAAGCAATCAACAGGCCTCCAGAGCCTCCCAGAATCGCCAGCACCAAACTCTCGGACAGCACTTGCCGGATGATCCGAGCCCGGCCGGCGCCCAGCGCGCGGCGCACGGCAAATTCCTTATACCGGGAAGTGGCACGGGCCAGCAAAAGATTAGCGAGATTTGCGCAGGCAATCAGCAGCACCAGCGCCGCGGCCACGAGCAGCGTGAGGAGGGCAGGGCGGAGGTCCCGAGCGTACCTGTCGCGCAGGCTCTTGACGGCGACCTTGTGATCCCCGTTCCATGAATCGGGAAACTGCCGAGCCAATGGTGCGGTGATCGCCTCCATCTGAGCTTGCGCCTGATCCAGCGTAACAGCGGGCTTCAACCGCGCGATTACGTTCAAAAAGTATCCACCGGAACCTCCACTCAACAGCTCAGCCAGCGGGGTCCAGACCTCCTCCGGAGTTGTAGAGAAGCGGAAACCTGCGGGCAGCACGCCAATCAGGGTGTAATCCTTGCCGTCGAGCATCATCGTCTTGCCGAGGATGCCGCGGTTTCCACCGTATCGCGTTTCCCAGAGCGAGTGGCTGATGACCGCTACGCGATTGCCGCCGGGCCGATCCTCCGAGGCCGAGAACGTCCGGCCCAGAATCGGCTGGACTCCGAGCACTTGGAAGAATGCCGATGAGACCGGCTTTGCGGCCACGCGCTCAGGCCCCTCGATGCCGGTCAGGTTGAATTGGCGGGTAGTTTCACTCCAGGCGGCCATCTCTTCGAAGACGTGGTTTTCCTCCCGCCAGTATTTGAAGCTGGGCGGATCGGTCCATCCCGACTGTGCAAGTTTCTGGTTGTACTGCTTCACCAGGACGAGCCGTTCAGAACTGCCGAAAGGCAGCGGGCGCAATAGAAAGTCGTTGGCAGCACTGAAGATTGTAGTCGTCATGCCCATGCCGAGGGCAAGGGTGAGCACGGCGACGGCAGTAAACTCCGGTGACTTCCGGAGCATGCGCAGGGCGTAGCGCATGTCGTGTAGCAGAGCTTCCATTTCACGATCCTAATCGCGCCACGCTAGCCCTTGCTTGAATGTCGCATCTATGATCTGCGTCACAGACTGGTGTGACGACGCCTAAATAGTACCCCGTACATTCGGCACCCAGGCCTCCCCCTTCATTGATGCCCAGCGGCGGTCTGCGATTCGGGACGAGCGGTCACCGACTTGGAAAATATCCAGAAACGCGGTTCGAGGAAATTAGGGCCACCGATCAAGGCGGACCCGGCTTGACTTTCCCGAACGGGACTTCCGGAGAATGAGCGCACTATCACTTGCTCGGGATGGGCGTTAGTCAGGCACTGGCTTCGATTTTCCGGCCAGAGTACGGATGCTTGCCAACGACGTTTCCGAGGCGTATAGGTTGATTCAGAGACGAATTCCATGCATGTTCTTCGCAGTGCCGGTCCGAAAGTCTCGCACGACCTCTCACCTCATCCCATCGAGGTCATCCCGTTCGGCCGTTTCGGAGCAGGACTTTGGACCAGCCATCCTGTTGGACTGGTGGTTGCGGTCGGTCTGCTAGTTATCGGCTGTGTGGGATTACCGGAAGCCCGCTGGTTTCTCGCACTCGCTGTTCCTTTGGGTGCTATCTTTGGCCTTTTCCTGTGGCTTCGCCATAGTTAGCAGTACTGGCTGCTCACCTCATCTGCCAGGCATGAGCTCCAGTTTTCCGCCAGGATTCCAGGTTGTGGCGCTCAGCGGACCGGGTTGCCATCCGCGTCAATTTTGTGAACTTCGCCCACGTTCAGTTCGCGGATACCGGCTTCGACTTTTTTCATATCTCCGACGATCACCCAGATGAGATGCGCGGGCTGGATATACTTCCTGGCGATTCCTTCTGCGCTGGCAGGTGTAACCCCCAGCACCCTCTCGGTGTAGGTGTTGTAATAGTCGTCCGGCAAGTTGTATTGGAGGATCGTGCTGTAAGCCCCGGAGAGTTGCTGCACGGTTTCAAACGTTCCCGGAAGTCCGAGCGTGGCGTTGGTCTGCTCGTCTTTGAGCTCTGTCGCCGAGATCGGTTTATCGCCCACGATATTCTTGTACTCCGCCACCAGTTCGGCCAGCGACTCTTTGGTCTTGTCCGTTTGCACCGGCGAGGTGCTGACGAAGGGACGCTCGCCTCGTGCCGGGATCAGGCGGGAGAACACGCCGTAAGACCAATGCTTGTCCTCGCGCAGGTTCATGTTGATGCGTGACGCGAAATTTCCTCCGAAGATGTCGTTCACCAATTCAAGCGTCACTGCGTCCGCATCGTTCCGCGGCGGCGCGAGTTGCGCGGCCAGAATCAAGCTCTGCCCCGAGCCGGGCCGGTCAATCAGGTAGACCACGTCCTTTTCCGGCTGCGGAACCTGGGGAATGGCCCTCTTCGGCACGTCTCCCGGCTTCCAGGTACCAAACAGTTTCTCCAGCTTGGGCTTCATCTCGGCCAAAGTCGTGTCGCCGACGATGAGCAACGTCGCGTTGTTCGGCTTGAACCAGGTGTCATGGAATTTCGCCAGATCCTCGCGCGTCATCTTGCTCACGCTGGCTTCGGTGCCCGAGCCGACGAAGGCTCCCGCATAGGGATGTCCTTTGCCGTAAAGCAGTGTGGGCGCGACGCGCATGGCCATGGCGTTCGGCGTGACCCTCTCGCGCTGAATCGCGGCCAGCCGGTCCTTCTGCAAGCGGGCGAACTCCTTCTCCGGGAAGGCGGGATGCAGGATGAGGTCGGCGTAAATCTCGAGCGCCTTGTCCACGTTGACCTTGAGCGCGTTGAGACCCACGGTCGCCCAATCGGCATTGGCTCCCGCCGTAAAGTTGGCGCTCAGCGATTCCAACTCCTCGCCGATCTTCAGAGAATCGCGCGTGGGTGTGCCCTCTTCGAGCATCCGCTGAGCGAAGCCGCATGTGCCCAGCGCATCGACGGGATCGGCGGAGTAGCCACTCTCCACCATCAGCGAGAAGTTCAACACGGGCGCGGTGTGGCGCTCCGCGAGCACGACTTTCAAGCCGTTGGAAAGCGTAGCCTTCTGCATGGGCGGCAGGTTGAGTGACATTGCCGCCCCGGCCGCCGGCTCCTTCGACCGGTCCAGCGGGGCAGCCGCTTTCAGAGAGGTGGGATACGGCTGAACTTCCAGAATGTAATCGCCGTCGCTCAGCCAGTCATCCGCAGCCTTCTTTACCGTGGCGGGCGTGGCCGTCCGTACCTCCTTGAGATACTCCTTGTAGCAATCGGGATTTCCGGTGAAGGTCTGGCAGCGGGCCAGGATGTCGCTTTTGCCGCCGAAACCGCCGATGCGCTCCATGATGCGCGCGTATTGGCCGAAGATCTGCGTCTTGGCGAGCTGCAATTCGGCTTCGGTTGGGCCATTCTTGAGGAATTTTTGCAACTCCTCATCCGCGGCCATCTCCACCTTGTTCAGGTCACCGCCCGGCTTCGCGGTGAGGACGATGACAAACTGCCCGGCGATCTCGCTGTTTTGATCGCCTGCCGTGGCGCTGGTGGCCGTCTGATCCTTGTAAACGAGCCGCTTGTATAGCCGCGACGTCTTTCCCTGTCCGAGCACGCGCGCGGCCAGGTCCAGCAATGCCTCCTCGGGCGAAAAAGCCTGGGGAACGTTCCACACGCGATACAGGCGCGCCTGGGGGACGCGGTCCTGCACCCAGCCACGGTGCGAGCCGCTCCGTTTGGCCACCCACGCTTCCTGCTTGGCGATGGGTGGACCGGGAGGAATCTCTCCGTAATACTTTTCCACTTTTTGACGGGCTACTTCCGGAGTGATGTCGCCGGCGATCACGACCGTGACGTTGTTCGGGCCGTAATACGTCTTGAACCATTCCTGCACGTCGCTCATGGACGCCGCGTCCAGGTCCTTCATCGAACCGATCACCGTCCAGGAATACGGATGCCCTGATGGATACGTGTTCTCTGTCAGGAGCTGTTCGGTCACTCCGTAAGGCTGGTTCTCACCCTGGCGTTTTTCGTTCTGCACCACGCCGCGCTGCAGGTCGAGTTTTTTCTTGTCCAGCACGCCCAGCAAATGGCCCATACGGTCGCTCTCGGCAAACAGCGCGTAGTCGAGCATGGAGCTCGGCACGTTTTCGAAGTAATTCGTGCGGTCGTTGTTCGTCGTGCCGTTCAGGTTGGTGGCGCCGATGCGTTCCATCGCGTTGATGTAGGTGTAATT